>QWCK01000164.1_pt1 | contig 162829 bp, 134 predicted proteins | sample 1972571 | NCBI WGS metagenome assembly QWCK01 (sample SAMN09866710, study PRJNA288562) | Human gut metagenome isolate term2_stool, whole genome shotgun sequencing... | isolation source: gut | host: Homo sapiens | place: USA: California
CGAGTAGATCTATCAGAGCTTGCCCACCACTGTTCGACAGTGTTTCAAAACCCGCGCACCCAGTTCTACACCACTCACGTGCGCCAAGAACTCGCCTTCGGCCCAGAAAATCTCGGCCGCGACCCGCAGGAGATCTGTGCCCGCATTGACGAGGTTGCAGCCGAGTTAGGTATCGCCGACCTGTTGGAATCCCGCGTCACACAACTGTCGGGTGGGCAGATGCAACGCGTGGCCTGCGCCGTCGCCATGTGCAACAACACGTCGCTGATCGTCTTTGACGAGCCGACCGCGAACTTGTCCGCTGACGTTATCGACCAACTCGCCACACTCATCGCCAGGCTCAAAGCCGATGGACACACCATCATCATTGCTGAACACCGGCTAAGTTTCCTTTCCGGGATCGCTGACCGTGTCTACTGCTTCGATAAAGGCAACATCGCCCTCACCGCAACCGGCGAAGAGTTCTACGCTACCTCGGATGAGGAGCGCAAACAGCTTGGACTGCGATCCCTAGTGACTGTGCCTATGCCACAACTTCCGGAACCGGCAGGGGAAGGGCTGGAGATTAGCAATCTCACCTTCGCCTACCGGCACGGGAAAACGGTTCTCAACGTCGACCATGCGCTCTTTCCGGCAGGGAAAATCACAGCGCTCATTGGCCCGTGCGGGTCGGGCAAATCAACACTGGCACGGATCGTCTGCGGACTTGAAAAGGCCAAGCATACGTCCATCACACTCAATGGACAGAAATTCGCCAGCCGGGACGCATACCTTGTCATGCAAGACCCCACCCGGCAGCTGTTCTCGGACACAGTCATTGACGAAGTCACGCTCGGGATAACGAGAGCCGAAAAACAACACATCGACGCCCAGGCGATCCTTGAAGAACTCGATCTTGCGGAGCACGAGTCCGACCATCCGCAAGCGCTGTCTGGTGGGCAGCGCCAACGCCTGGTCATCGCCACAGTGCTTGCCGCGAACAAGAAGGTCTACATTTTCGACGAGCCGACATCAGGTGTGGGCTACAAGCATCTCGTCGCAATCTCTCAAGTGATGCGCAAACTCGCTGATACCGGTGCCGTCGTCATCGTCATCACCCACGACGCTGAACTCGTTACCGAGGTCGCCGACCATAGCGTCCGCCTCGACCAAATCAACGCCTGCTAACGCAAACGCTCGCTCAGCCGAAAGAGAGGAAAGCGTTTCTGCAGGTCAGGGCAAACGCGCTATACACTCGCTAACGCTTTGACCCCCTTAGGGTATACCCGCTAACGCCAGAACCTATTTATCATTCTCGACGTGATAATGGAGCGGGCGACGGAGTTTTTTTAGGGTGTTTCGGCTAAAACGGCACATCGGTGCCGTTTTTAACGCCTGTACCGTTTTACTCAGCGGCTCATTCTCGCTTCGCTCGATGCCATCGCGCAATTTGTTCGATTCCCGTTGGGGCATATTTGTGGAGCGGGCGACGGAGGTTTTTTAAGGCGTTCCGGCTAAAACGGCACATCAGTGCCGTTTTTTAACGCCTCCACCGTTTTACTCAGCGGCTCATGCGACTGCGTCGCTGCCGCTGAGCGAACTGGTTCGATTCCCGTCGCGACCCCACAGATTGACTAAAAACCGGGCTAAAGCCCGGCTTTTAGTCAACAGAGCGGGCGACGGGAATCGAACCCGCGTAATCAGCTTGGAAGGCTGGGGCTCTACCATTGAGCTACGCCCGCGTGTAAATGAGTCTACCGGGTCTGATGGGTTTCCTCCAACTCGAACTTTCCGGTACGATGAACTGTACCTTTCCGGGGTGTAGCGCAGCTTGGTAGCGCGCCTGCTTTGGGAGCAGGATGTCGCAGGTTCAAATCCTGTCACCCCGACGAGCGAGCGCCACATGAAAGTTTACTTTCATGTGGCGCGAGCGAGGAGGGGTATGCAAGGCGAGCGGAGCGAGTCCTTGCTAATCCCCCGACGAGTTGGTGTTGAGTGGTGGGGGGGCAAGGCGAGCGGAGCGAGTCCTTGCTAATCCCCCGACGAGTTGGTGTTGAGTGGTGGGGGGCAAGGCGAGCGGTGCGAGTCCTTGCTAATCCCCCGACGAAATGGTGTTGCTACGTACTCGTTTTTGCGGTGTTGATGGGTCCGTAACCGTGCCCTAAATCCCCTCGGGCCGCGGCAAAATAAACCACCCGGCTCTAGGCACGCATTCCAAGTTGACCGTCCCGTACCCCAAGCGTTCCCCATCGGCAATGGGAGCCAACCCTTCCATCTCTAAGCTGACTTGGCGAGCCTCGTGAAAAGTCACCCCGGGAGCGCCAGCGAATTTCCCCCTCTTGGCAGCCAGTAAGGGACGAAGCACCTTCCGGCGGGGCATTGAGCTCAACGTCGATATCGAGAAAACCCCGTCGTAGCTGGAGGCTTGCGGAGCCACTACCACACCGCCTCCATAGCACTTTCCATTGGCTACGGCGCATAACGTCAGGTGATTCTCGCCCCAAACCACCCCGTCGAGACTGAGACGAACCGGGCGGGGATGGAACTTCGCCAGAATAATTAACAAGGACAAGATGTAGCGTAGCGAACCGTGCGGCCAGCGCATTTCCTGGGTTTTATCCGCCACCATTTGGTCAAACCCTACGCAGGTAATGGTGGACCACCAGCGCTGGCGTTCTTTGCCGCGCAAATCGGTAAAAGTCGCGAGTCCCAGGTCGGTTTGACTAACGAAACCATCCGCGATGATGCCCGCGGATTTACGCGGATTCAGCGGAATCCCATAGTGACGGGCATGGTCGTTGCCAGAACCTGCCGGAATAATCCCCAAAGGCTTGTCCGAACCAACCTGCTCCTGCAGGACCAGCGAAAGAATCCCGTCTCCACCGGAAACGACGATGGCGTCCACCGTGGAATCAGCCGCAGCCCGGCGAGCCGAGTCCCGGGCTTGTGCCGCAGTATCACTTGGAAAATCAACAATCTCCAGACCGCGTTGCTCCAGTACTTTCCGGGCTACCCGAGCAGTTTTGCGGGCGTGGCCTTTGGCGGAGGCCGGGTTCAAAATGAAGGCGACACGGCGGATGTTACGTGTTTCTTGGCGATAGCACCCCTCCGAGGGTGCGGTTTCGGGGTCGTCCGGAGGTCGGTAGTTCGCGTTTGTGTTGTCCGAAGGTCGGCCTGGTTGCGTGCTGTCCGAAATCTGGTCGTCAGGAAGTTGCTCGTCCGCTTTCGCGTTGTCTGGAGGCCGGTGTTCTGACATGGTTTACTCGCAATTCGGCGTCTTTACCGGAAAATCACGGTGCGGTTGCCGTTCATCAACACGCGATGCTCGGCGTGCCACTTCACGGCTTGAGCCAAGACTCGACGTTCCACGTCCTGACCTTGTTTACGCATATCGATGGCGGTAAACGTGTGATCCACTCGGGAAACGTCCTGTTCAATGATGGGACCTTCATCCAAATCCGCCGTGACATAGTGCGCGGTCGCCCCAATGAGTTTCACACCGCGGTCGTGGGCCTGGTCATACGGCTTTGCACCCTTGAACGACGGCAGGAACGAGTGGTGAATGTTGATGATGCGCCCGCTCATCTCCCGGCACAGTTTGTCGGAAAGAATCTGCATATAGCGGGCCAACACCACCAGCTCGACCTTTTCCGCGGCGACCAAGTCAAGCAGCTGCCGTTCCGCTTCGGGTTTATTGTCTTTCGTGACCGGCACCAAAATAAACGGCACTTGATAGAACGTTGCGATGGGAGCCAAATCGGGGTGGTTGCCCACGACCGCTTTCACATCAATTGGAATCGAGTGATCACGCACACGATAGAGCAGGTCGGACAGGCAATGTCCCTCTTTGGAAACCATGATGACGGTGCGCAGCGCCCGCCCAATTTCGTCCAAGTCCCAAGCCATCTGAAAATCGGCAGCTAAAGCCTCCACCCGGGCGTTAATGTCGTGAACGCTGGGAACATCCATCTCCACTCGCATAAAGAACAGTCCCGTGTCGGTGTCTGCGAACTGGGCCGATTGGATGATATTGCCCCCCGCGCCGGCTACCATGCCGGATACGGCGTGAACAATTCCGGGTCGGTCGGGGCAGGAGAGGGTGAGCACCAGTTTTATGGTTTCGCTCGACTTCGTTTCCGTCATGGTTCTTAGCATACCTTTTCCGCACGGTTTCGTTTAGGACTGAGCCGACAAGAGGTGTGCTTCAGCGGGCCTTTCACAGGGGTCTGCGGTGAGGCTGGTTTTTCGATTGGTTGTTAAGTTTCCGCTGCCTAGATGATATCGGTGGCCTTAGACGATAACGGTAGTGAGGTCCAGGGCGGAGACTGGCGAAAAATCCGCCCGGCTGGGGGAATTCGTATCTGCAATTGCCGCTGTGATGGCCGCAATCTGCGCGCCGTTGTCGGTACAGAACTTCAGCGGGGGAATCCGCAGGGTGATATCAGCTCGCGCGCATTCCTCCGTCAGCCATTCGCGCAGTCGGGAATTCGCGGAATATCCGCCGCCCACCACCAGGGTTTTTGCATCAAAATCGGTTAGCGCCCGCATAGTCTTGCTGACCAGGGAGTCGTTTACGGATTCCGAAAAACCGCGGCAAATATCCGCTACCGGCAACCACGGTTTGCCTTCGCGTGCGGGGGCGAAATCCTCCGTAAAGTCCGGGCGGCTCCGTACTTCCGGGGAGGCTTCAAGCTGACCCACGTAGCGAGCCACCGCAGTTTTCAGTCCGGAGAAAGAAAAATCATAAGGGTGGGTTTTCGCGTATTTTGCTCCGGCCAGACCGCGCGGAAAGTCAATCGCCCCCAGTCTGCCTTCGCGGGCCAGCCGATCCACATGCGGACCTCCCGGATAGGGCAGTCCCAGCACGCGCCCGACCTTGTCAAAGGCTTCCCCCGAAGCATCGTCGAGGGTACCGCCCAGTTCCCTGATTCCACCTTCAGCCGCAAAATCAGTGATGAGCAACAGGTTTGTGTGTCCACCGCTGACGACCAGTCCCACTGCCGGCAGTTCCAGTTCACCGTTGACCAGCTGGTCCACCGCCAGGTGTCCGATGACGTGATTCACCCCGTAAAGCGGCTTACCAGTAGCGGCGGCCAGGGCTTTTGCTCCGGCGATTCCTACCGCCAGAGAACCAATCAACCCCGGACCAGCGGACACGCCAATCTGGTCAATGTCTGCGAGCTTCACCCCCGCCTCGTCTAAGGCCTCACTGACCACGGGCAGGAACGACTCCAGATGCGCCCGCGAAGCAATCTCGGGAATGATCCCGCCATAGCGGGCATATTCATCCATCGAGGTCGCTACCACATTAGCCAGCAGCTGAGTTTTGCCCGCTACAATGGCGGCTCCAGTCTCGTCGCAGGTAGATTCGATTCCTAAAGTGAGTTTCGCACCGTTTAACACGCCTACATTTTAGTTGGTTTTCCCTGGCGTCTAAATTTCCGCGCAGCGCCGACACAGAATAGCCCGATGTCGGCTACCCAAGCGCGTGGCGATTAGAGTCAAATCCTCGCCGTTCTTCTCAGTCGTGGTCAGCAGTTTTCGGCGCAGCTGGGCGGGGGACACATCGGCTCCGCGTTTCTTAATTTCCAAAGACCTGAGTGGCCGCGTTTTTAGCGCAGTGCGAATCTTCTTTTCGTCCAAAGGCAGGACTTCCAGAACCTTGAACCAGCCACCTAGTTTCGTGTCTGCTGTCTCTGGGGCAGTATTCCGGGTCAGATAGGCGATTTTTCTCGATACCGTTTTTGTGTATGTTTTATCTGCAACTTGAGCCAGCAGTCCTGCCCGGATGATTGCGTCATCAGGTTCAAAAATCCATTCCCCCAGTTCGTCTTCGGTCGCAATAGTCTCGCTCAACTCGGCAGGCGTGTTGCACGGGGCAGCGGTTTCATCGTGCAGCACAGTCGCTATCTTTCCGTTCTTGTCCATCAACAGAGCGGAGCGTCCCTGTTGGCGAATCAAGTCGCCCAGCCAGATTCCCGCCTCCACAAGTTCGCCTCCCACAGAAATCCACTGGGTTTCGCTCTGCGCCGGCAGGGCTTGATAGTTGATTCCAGGGGCGATCTTTACGCCAAGGTTCCCGTGCGGAATCTCGTCTTGCCAAGCGAGAATGCGGGAAAGTGGGGGTTTCCAAGACTCCGGCTGCAGTCGCCTGCCTGAGGCATCGCGCCGGGCAGGATCTGCAAACGCGCCGTCCACCCCTTCGGTACGCATCTGCTCCCAATCCAGCTCCAAAATATCTGCCTGAGTGACTTGGGCTTCGGGATAGGCGCGAAGGTTCATCAGAGCCGCCGCCGCGGTGGCTTCATCGAGTTCAAAAGCCGTTACCAGCAGCCCCAAACCAGCCAACGCCAGGGACTCAGTCCCTAACCCGCAACCTAAATCGGCGACCTTGTGACAACCGGCGTCCCGAAAACGTCCGGCGTGTACGGCAGCCACCGGTAAACGCGTGGCTTGCTCCAAACCATCTCGGGTGAACAGCATGCCTCGCGCGAAATCTCCGAATTTGACCTGCGCTGCCTCGCGCAACTCCAGCTGGGTCAAAATGGCTGCCACCAGCTCCGGCGCGACACCGCGTTTCCGTAAACCTGCGCTCAATTGGTCTGCGAGCGCCGGCGTGTAGGGTCCGAGGGTTCCCAAGGATTCCAGCAATTGGAATCCGTCTTTGCTCAACACGGGCACCAGCGAACTTACAGCCATAGTTCAATCCTAAGGGTGACCGGAGCCAAAGGGGGAACCTCACGGGACGGCGCCAAAATAGAGGGACATGAAAGTGACTTAGCACTCGGGTTGCGAGAGTGCTAATTGCGGCATAAAATACAAATCGACTGGCAGGGTGCCACCCGCGACGGCGCTCGGTTGGTGAAATATCATCAGGAACTTAGAGAAAGGGCAATCGCAGTGTCGGTTTGCATTAAACCTTTGGAAGATCGGGTTGTTATCAAGCAGCTGGAAGCGGAAACGGTTACCGCTTCGGGGCTGGTCATCCCGGATATGGCAAAAGAAAAGCCGCAGGAAGGCACCGTCGTGGCGGTAGGCCCCGGTCGCGTTGACGACAAGGGCGTGCGTGTGCCGATGGATGTCAAGGAAGGCGACAAGGTCATTTACGCCAAGTACGGCGGCACCGAAGTCAAGTACCAGGGTGAGGAATACGTTATTCTCTCCGCTCGCGACTTGCTCGCTGTAGTTGAGTAATCGATACACATTCTTTGAAAAGGCCGGACGTATGTCCGGTCTTTTCTGTTAAGTTATAAATTCACCCGTCCCCGTCCTCCCCAGCGCGGCAACGCCAAAACTGTGGGAATATGAGGGGCACCGGGGATACCTGTAACGTTTGCTAAATAGCCCAGTCATCTCGGTGCGCCAATCTCTTGACGGGTTTCCGGACCACTACTACGCTGGAAAGCATGACTAGGAAATTAGCATTAGTTCGTCGCCCCAGCCCCAAAATGGCTGATGGCATTGTGACACACATTGAAAAGTCTGCCGTCTCTTATGATCTGGGTTTGCGCCAGTGGGAAGGCTACGTCAAGGCACTCAATGATAACGGATGGGAAACCGTCGAGGTCGAGCCCGCTCCGGATTGCCCTGATTCGGTATTCATTGAGGATCCTGTTTTCGTCTATGGGGATCTCGCTATCATCACTCGCTCTGGAGCTCCGGAGCGTCGCGCTGAGGTTGCGGGAGTTGAAAAGGCTGTTCGCGACGCTGGGTACCGCGTGGCTTACATCAAGGAACCCGGCACCGTAGACGGGGGAGATATCCTGAAGTTTGACGGTAAAGTCTGGGTTGGACAAACTCCCGGTGGCCGCACCAACGAAGAAGGGGTGCGCCAGCTTGCCGAGTACTTGAAGGAATTCGACGCGGAAGTCATCCCCGTGGAAATGACCAAGGTTCTCCACCTCAAGAGCGGCGTCACCGCCTTGTACGACGGCACCGTAGTCGGCTACAAACCGCTGGTGGACGACCCGACCGTGTGGGACAAGTTCATGGAAGTTCCCGAAGAACCCGGTTCGCACGTCGTTCTGCTCGAGGATAACAAGATTCTGATGTCTGCTGCCGCGCCCAAGTCCAAGGAACTCTTTGAGAGCATGGGTTACGAGGTGGTCGCGGTAGACATCGGCGAGTACGAAAAGCTCGAAGGTTGTGTGACCTGCCTGTCCGTGCGTCTGCGCGGTGACGTGGGCTAACGGGCAAACTGGACTTTTCGCCACAATCCGGCGCGTCCGAAATATAACGCTTCGGCGGGCGGAGCAGGCGATTAGGCTTACGGTTATATAGACATTTTGGGGGCTGAGCCACTGGCTCAGCCCCCAAAATATATGCAATTTCTAGCGGCGGATTCGCCCCCGCCCGGGCTCTACAGGTTTAAGCGGATTTAGCCTCCCGTTCCTTCCAGTAAGCGGCGCGTTCCTCCTCAGTCATGCCGCCCCAGATGCCGTAAGGTTCATGGGCATTCAGAGCGTAACTGCGGCACTGTTCCAATACCGGACAAGTCGCGCAAATCGCTTTGGCCTGCGCGGCACGCCGCCGCCGGGTTCCCCCGCGTTCACCGTCTGGATGGAAGAAAGCCGCCGTCCCCAAATCCTTACAGGCAGCTTCATCCTGCCATTCCCAAGATTCAATAGTCGGAGCGGGGAGATACGTTACATTACTCATTTTCTTCCTTTCCCTCGCGGTGTTTTCTTACTCTTCAAGACTAGGGGGTGTGTCGGCAATCCAGCGTCCTACCACAGGACGATTTAGACTCGCCAGACCGTCCTTCAGTAGTAGTGAACCAACTCCAGAACCCAATCCGAGCGGATCACTGGCAAACCCAACTTGAACTGCGATTCCCACCCTGTCAGCACCGTTAGCGTGAGAGCGTTAGAATAAACATCAACATCGGAAGATTTATTCCCAGGTATTTAAGGAAGGCATATGAGCGAAATCACGAATCCCTTGCAAGACCTTGAAAATGGTGTTGAACCGCGGTTTTTGACCGGTTTGACCTACGATGACGTGCTGTTATTGCCAGAGGTTACAGATGTGATTCCCGCCGAAGTGGACACGTCCACTCGCTTTTCCAAAGAAATCAAGCTGCATATCCCCTTGATTTCCGCCGCTATGGACACCGTGACTGAATCGCGTATGGCGATTGCTATGGCGCGTCAGGGCGGCATAGGGATTTTGCACCGTAACCTTTCCATCGAGAGTCAAGCCCAACAGGTGCGTCAAGTGAAACGCTCCGAGTCGGGCATGGTGACTGATCCCGTCACCATCGGCCCTAACGCCACCATTGAACAGCTCGACGAACTGTGTGCCAAGTATCGGGTATCGGGCTTGCCCGTCGTGACTGACGACTACGAATTGCTGGGTATCATTACCAATCGCGACCTGCGTTTCGTGCCCACCACCCAGTGGGGCACCAGGACAGTGCAGGAATGCATGACGCCGATGCCGCTGATTACCGGGCGCACCGGTATCTCTCGCGAAGAAGCGATGAAGCTGCTGGCAGAAAATCGTATAGAGAAACTGCCTTTGATTGATGAAAACGGCAAGCTGACCGGCCTCATTACGGTCAAAGACTTTGTGAAAACCGAGCAGTTCCCGCACGCTACCAAAGATTCCCAAGGTCGTTTGGTGGTGGGCGCAGCTATCGGCTACTGGGGAGACGCGTGGGAACGTGCTCAGGCCCTGGCCGAGGCAGGTGTCGACGCCCTGATTGTGGATACCGCGAACGGTGGGGCCAAGTTAGCTTTAGAGATGATTACGCGAATCAAGAACGATTCGGGGTTCTCCGGGGTGCAAGTTGTGGGTGGAAACGTTGCCACCAGGGAGGGCGCACAAGCCTTGATTGATGCGGGTGTTGACGGGGTCAAGGTCGGTGTTGGTCCGGGGTCCATTTGTACCACTCGCGTGGTGGCTGGGGTGGGGGTGCCTCAGATTACCGCCATTATGATGGCTGCAGAAGCGTGTGACCGTGCGGATGTGCCGCTCATCGCCGATGGCGGTTTGCAGTATTCCGGCGATATTGCCAAAGCCTTGGTTGCCGGCGCTCAGACGGTGATGCTGGGTTCCCTGTTGGCTGGCTGTGAAGAATCCCCAGGTGAACTCGTGTTCATGAACGGTAAACAGTGGAAGCACTACCGCGGAATGGGTTCGCTCGGGGCCATGAGTTCGCGCGGCCGCAAGTCCTACTCAAAAGACCGTTATTTCCAGGCCGATGTCTCCAGCGACGACAAGATTGTTCCCGAAGGCATTGAAGGCCAGGTTCCCTACCAAGGCACCCTCGGCTCGGTGGTGTATCAGCTGGTGGGAGGGTTACACCAGTCGATGTTCTATACCGGGGCACATACCATTGAGGAGCTGCGCCATCGGGGTCGTTTTGTGCGTATCACCCAGGCAGGCTTGCGGGAATCTCATCCTCATGATGTTGAAGTCACCGTGGAAGCCCCGAACTATCAACGTCACTGAGGCTGGGGATTTTCGCCTCCAGGGTGTGTGAGAGACTTGGGCTATGAATGAAATGAATGACATGAATACCCCCTGGCTTCATCAGGAAGTCTTGGGATTCGACACGGAAACGACCGGTGTCTTTACGTCTCGTGACCGTATCGCTACGGTGTCGCTGATACGTAGGATAAACGGCGAGGATGCGCCGCTTTACTGGGTCATCAATCCTGGCGTTCCCATGCCTCCCGCTGCCGGTCGGGTTAATGGTCTGACTGATGAATACTTGCAGGCTAACGGGGTTGAGCCGCGAGTTGGACTCGATGAAGTTGCGGGTATTATCGCGGAAACAATGCGTAGGGGGGTGCCCGTAGTGGGCTTCAACGTCACCTTCGATTTCGCGATTCTGGAAGCGGAACTGAAACGTCACGGCTTGCAAACCTTGCGCCAGCGCCTGGATGGACAGTTAGAGCCGATAGTTGATCCCTTGGTGTTGGATCGAATCCTGGATCGTTATCGGAAGGGGAAACGTAACTTGGCCTCCGTCTGCACCGCTTACGATTTGCCTTTGCGTGACGATTTCCACAACGCTCAAGGTGATGTTGCCGCGACTTTGGATTTGCTCGGTGCTATGTCTGAGCGATTCCCGGAATTGCTGGAAATGGGGCCCGGGGAGATGATGCAGTTCCAGGCGGAGGGTCACAGCCAGTGGGCTCAGAGTTTCAACGAGTTTATGTCGGCGCGGAAACCAGATTTCCGCCCGGTGTCACTGCGCTGGCCACAGTTTTAGCGCCGCCAGTGGGTGTGTCGGGTTAAGAGTAGGGGAGTATAACCAGTGAAATCGACCGAGAGGTCTGAACAGGCACCTCAGCGCCCTGTAGTCAACTTTGTGGCTGCGGGCGAGGGCCGTTTTTTTGATATTTTCATGACCTTGTTTGTAGCGCTGCTACTCATTTCGAACATCTCCGCCACCAAACTCATCGGCGGACCGTGGGGATTGATTTTTGATGGCGGAGCCGTCATGTTCCCCTTCACCTACATCCTGGGGGATATCCTCTCGGAGGTTTATGGATTTCGTGGGGCGCGCCGGGCGGTCCTGACCGGGTTTGGGATTTCCATCTTGGCATCGGGCCTGTTCTTCCTGGTTGCCAAAGCGCCGCCGGCCAGTGGAGACTTTATCACTCCTGCTTTCGCTCAGGTTTTCGGGTTCGTTCCGCGTATTGTGGCGGCTTCCCTGGCGGGGTACGTGCTGGGGCAGCTGTTAAATGCTCTGGTGTTGGTGCGGATTAAGGGTCGCACCGGAGAGCGTTTCCTCTGGCTTCGCATGATAGCCTCGACCCTGGTCGGGGAGCTGGTGGACACCCTCGCGTTTTGCACCATCGCTTTTGCCGGGTTGATTTCGGGGCCGGAATTTTTCAACTACGTGCTGACCGGTTACGTGTACAAGTGTGCGTTGGAAATCATCATGTCGCCGCTCAGCATTCAGGTCATTGGGTGGGTGAAACGCGGTGAAAAAAATTATGTACCGATTGATACAGAAATGTCATCTTCTCAAACTCTCAAAGCTAATAATGGACCAATCAGTACAGAAACTATTTCTTCACAACGTTCTTAACCTGGGGTGATGATTGGGTGAATGAAAATTTTGAGATTGTAACGCGTCTGGGTCAGCTGGGGCGAGCGGGGGTTATCCACACTCCCCACGGAGACATTCCCACCCCTGCTTTTATACCGGTCGGTACAAAAGCGACGGTGAAGGCGCTCGTCCCCGAGATGATACGGGAACTTGGTGCGGCGGCGGTGCTGGCTAACGCTTACCACCTCTATCTGCAGCCAGGTCCGGAACTCGTCGATAGGGCCGGTGGCCTGGGGGCTTTTATGCACTGGGATGGGCCAACTTTCACCGATTCTGGCGGATTCCAAGTCCTCAGTTTGGGCGCAGGATACAAGAAAGTCCTTAGTCAAGAATTCGCCGCCTCGGCTCGGGAGCGTAGTGTCTCGCGCGATCACGGCAACCACGAACGTTCCGGGGACAAACGAAAACTTTTGGAACAGGCCGAAGAAGCCGCTGAACTGTCGCCTCCAGATAAACGTCAAGCTCACCCCGGCTTAGCGCGGGTTGATGACGACGGCGTTAATTTTCGCTCACACCTGGATGGAACCAAACATCGGTTCACCCCGGAAATCTCGATGCAGATTCAGCACCACCTGGGCGCCGATATTATTTTCGCTTTCGATGAGCTAACCTCCCTGCTGCATTCCTATGACTACCAGGTAGTTTCCTTGGAACGTACCCGAAAATGGGCAGAGCGCTGTTTGGCGGAACATGAGCGGCTCACCGTGGAACGTGCCGACAAGTCTTACCAGATGCTGTTCGGAGTTATCCAAGGAGCGCAATGGGAGGATTTGCGCCGCCGCGCCGCACACGACCTCGGGGGAATGGAAATCTCGGGGCGTCGCTTTGACGGATTTGGCATCGGAGGCGCCTTGGAAAAGGAAAACCTCGGCGTGATTTGTTCCTGGGTGTGTCAAGAGCTACCCGAGGACCGTCCGCGTCACCTGCTGGGAATCTCAGAACCGGAAGATTTCTTTGCCGGCATTGAAAACGGAGCTGATACCTTCGACTGCGTCTCTCCGTCTCGCGTGGCTCGCACCGGAGCAGCGTATTTGCCTACCGGCAGGACGAATGTGGCGCGGGCAGCTTTCCGAGAGGACTTTGGCCCTCTCCAGGAGGGCTGTGGCTGCTATACCTGCACAAACTACACTCGCGCCTACCTCCACCACCTGCTGAAGGCCAAGGAAATGCTGGCTTCGACACTGCTGACCATCCACAACGAGTACTACACCGTTCACCTGGTCCACAGCATCCGTCAGGCTATTATCGCTGGTGAGGATGCGTATCGGGACTTTAAACACCGGACGTTAAGCCAGCTGGGGCGGGAGTAATTGTTGTGGCAGGGCAACGCCGGGAACTGGTTTCTGGCGTTGCCAGCCGCTCCCGCTCGAGGTGCATTTTGGTAGGCTGAATCCATGAATGAAGAAGTCCAGATTGGGCGCGGTAAACGGGGGCGTCGAGCCTATTCTTTCGATCAAATCGCGGTGGTGCCCTCTCGCCGCACGCGAGATCCTCGCGATGTCTCGCTGGCTTGGCAATTTGACGCATATTATATGAAAGTTCCGGTCATGGGTGCGCCGATGGATTCAGTGATGAGCCCGCAAAATGCCATCGCCTTGGGAAAAATGGGCGGAGTCGGGGTCCTGGACTTGGAGGGGCTGTGGACCCGATACGTTGACCCTCTGCCCCTATACGAAGAACTGGCAGCACTCGACGAAGTCGGAGCGAAAGCCACCGCTAAGCTGCAGGAAATTTACAACGAGCCCATCAAGCCGGAGTTAATGCGGGCCAGGTTGGAAGAAATCAAAGCTGCTGACGTCATCGTGGCCGGAGCTATGAGCCCGGCCGGCACCCAAAAATTGTGGGAACATGTGGCAGATTCGGAGCTTGATCTGTTCGTGGTACGCGGTTCTACCGTGTCCGCGGATCATGTTTCCTCCCAAGCAGAACCGCTGAATCTCAAGCAATTCGTGCATCAGGTGGACATTCCGGTTATTGTCGGGGGTGTTGCCACCTATACCGGAGCGCTGCACCTGATGCGTACCGGTGCGGCCGGAGTGCTGGTCGGATTCGGCGGGGGAGCCGCCTCCACCACTCGCCGCACCATGGGTATCCACGTCCCGATGGCGACGGCGGTAGCGGATGTGGCGGCGGCACGGCGGGACTTCTTGGATGAATCCGGTGGTAGGTATGTCCACGTTATCGCTGACGGCGGTATCGGCTTTGCGGGAGACGTGGTGAAAGCCATCGCTTGCGGGGCTGATGCGGTCATGTTGGGCAGCGCTTTGGCCAGGGCTTACGAGGCGCCCGGACACGGATGGCACTGGGGCAGTGAAGCGCACCACTCAACCTTGCCACGCGGTTCCCGGGTCAAAGTCGGCACTGTCGGCACCTTGGAGCAAGTTATGTTCGGTCCTGCCGACAATGCTGAAGGGACCCTCAACATGATGGGAGCGCTGCGCCGGACGATGGCCACGACAGGTTATACCGACGTCAAGGAACTCCAGCGAGTCGAAGTGGTTACCAGCTATTGAGTACCTCCCGCTTAGCCCCAAAAAAGCCAGGTAAAACCCAGTTTGCGGCATTGCAAACTGCCGCGGGTCGCCGCGCTAATCGCGTGGTGCTGGGGCTGTTTTGGCTCATGACACTCGGCCTGATTACGGTTTTTGTCGCGGCGGGGCAGATTCTGGACTCTTACCTACACCCCGAATGGTCCTTTCCTGCCACCCCTCACTGGGTTCTCGCAATTTTGGGCATCGTCCTGGTATTTGGGGCACACTTTTCGTTGTCGAGGCGCTCGACGCGGTCTCAGATACGTGAAGAAAATCACGTTCGACAAGCTCTTTTGACCCAGAGTTTTCGCACCGGACCTGCGCGGATGAATCAGGAAAGCGCCGGAAAGGTTGTGGCATTAGCGACCGAATCAGCCGAAAAGTTTACCCGGTATCGTCAGGGGTTCCTGCCTCAGGTGCAAGGCTCTTTCAGCGCGCCGGTGCTGATAGTGGCGGCGATGGGGATTTTTGTTCACCCTTTCCTGGCGCTGTTGCTGGCGTTGTGCCTGCCGTTGGCAGCCGGAACGGTGTGGCTGTTCCAAAAGCTCTTTCGGCGTTCCTCGGCGAAATCCGCACGGGCCCGGGCGGCTTTAGCGGCAAACTACCTGGAAGTATTGCAGGGACTCACAACCCTGCAGCTACTGGGGGCAGCGGACCGGATGGGAGGCAAACTGGAGACAGTGGGCGAAGAGAATCGGCGAGCCACCATGAGCCTGCTACGTTCCAATCAAGTCATTATTTTTGTACTCGATGCAGTGTTTTCGCTGTTCGTCATCACGTCCGTGGCCGCCCTGTCAATGTACCTAGTGTCTCTCGGGGAGATGACTTTGGGCAAAGTGGTGACGGCGCTGGGCCTGGCGATGTTGCTGCTGGAACCGATTGACCATTTCGGGGCATTTTTCTATATAGCGATGGGCGGACGGGGCGCCGGGCGGGCCATCTTAGGATTCATGCACTCGCGGGCCAGCCATTCGGCTGCCAGCTGCGAGGATGCCTCCGTTGCTCTTCACAGTGATGCTGAAGTTACGGGTGAGGACGTTCCTGCGGGAGATGCTGAGATTCCCACGGTGTATCTGGAAAATGTCGGTGTTCGCTACGGGAATCAGCAAGTCCTCCAAGGGGTGAACCTCAGAGTGACTTCCGGCGAACGTGTGGCGATTGTGGGGGATTCTGGACAGGGCAAAACCACCTTATTGAACGTAATGAAGGGATTTTTGACTCCAAGTGAGGGCCGGGTAGAGGTCGCCGGTAATACCGCTGACTTGGCGCAGCGCTCGGCGTTAGTTAGTCAAAATACCTGGCTGTTTACCGGCACCGTGCGGGGAAACCTTCAAATGGCAGCCCCGCAGGCGTCTGATACCGAATTGTGGGATGCTTTGCGAGCGGCGCATCTTGATGCTGAAATCCAACAGATGCCGCTGGGGCTGGACACTGCCTTGGGCGAGAACGGCATAGGCCTTTCGAGCGGACAGAAACAGCGTCTCAGCTTGGCGCGGGCCCTTGGGAGCGGTCGAAAAATTTTGTTGCTGGATGAAGCGACCTCCCAAGTTGATTTAAATTCTGAGCGAAAAATTTTGGAGGCTCTCCAAGCCCTGGGGCGTGACTATACGCTCATCATGGTGTCGCACCGCGGGGCTCTGACTGCGCTGGCAGACCGGGTTTTACAGGTCGAGCACGGAAAGCTGGTGGAGCGGTGACACCCCTGGACAACGCATCAGACTCAAAGAACGCCGCGCCGTCTCTCTCGGCGGAGGGCCAGGACAGTTCCTCGTCCGCAACGCGTCCTTCCGCACCAGCTGCAGCGGGGCTGCGGACAGTTATCAGCTGGCTGCTTTCCTCGACTCGCACAGTGTTGAGACCTGTAGCCGCTTCCACCCTTGCCAGGCTGGTCGATCAACTCCTAGGCATAGTCCTGTTCGTCATACCGGCAGTATTGGTTGCGAACCTGGTGATGAGCAATCTGGACTGCGGTTGTGTCCGCAGCGTGTCCGCCAATGTGGGGGGACTGTTGACAGTGATGGCGGGGACCGCGCTTCTGAAAGGCTTAGCTCGCTACCTGGAACAATACTGGGGCCACTTGGTTGCCTTCAAAGCCTTGGAACTGTTGCGTAACCAAGCCTACCGTGCCATCTATCCCCAAGCTCCCGCCATCGTGACTGATAACCACAGCGGAGAACTCTTGGCGCGGCTCACGAAAGATATAGATCGTATCGAAGTATTCTTTGCCCACACTTTTGCACCCGCGATAACGGCATTCCTGGTTCCCGGCATTGTTACCACGGTGACTTTTGCAGTCGCACCCTGGCAATTTGGCGTAGCCGTGGCAGGAATTCTCATCGTAGGACTTATGATACCTTGGTACGGTATATCTTCTGGGCACATGGCCGCGCGAAATAAACTCGCAGCTCGCGGCCGTGTTGCCGCGGATGTCACCGACTCGCTGGGAGGCTTGGCGGAAGTCGTGGGATACGGCCTGTGCGAAGCGCGGCTTGCCGGCAGTGAGAGGCTGGGCGAGGAACTGGTCCGTGCCAGCCTGCGCGAGACTGACAAGTCAGCATTCCGCGGCGCGTTCCTCTCCGCGTGGCGAATGGCTGCGGTGCTGATTTTGCTGGCGGTGGGGGCTGCGCTGTATCAGTCAGGCTCACTGGAAATGGCTGCCTGGATAGCGATAATGTTTGCGGTTTTGCGCTGCTGGGACGGGTTTAAAGCCGTAGTGGACTTTGGAACCGAACTGAATACCTCCCTGGCTGCGGCGCGACGTGTCTACCAGCTGACCCATGCCGGACTGGAGTTACGTGAGGGGCAGGAAATTGTGCGGCAAACCAACCCGTTGGCCGTGGAATTTAGTCAGGTTAGCTTTCGCTATCCCGAACCTACCAACGCGGCCCCACGGTTGGACAGGGCAACGGGGACTATCGAACAAGTCAACCTCAAGTTAGCGCCGGGCTTGTGGACCGCCCTGGTGGGGGCGACGGGCGGTGGAAAGTCGACCCTGGCGCGACTGTTGCTACGTTTCTACGATCCTGATGCGGGAACAATCCTTCTGGACGGGCACGGTTTGAGCGATTATCGACTCGAGTCCCTGCGTAAAGCGGTGTCTCTAGTCAGCGCTGAGTCAACAATTTTCGATATGACTATCGCGGAAAACTTACGTCTGGCTAGCCCGCACGCCAGTGAAAGCCAACTGTGGTGGGCTTTGGCGATGGTAGGAATGGATGCGGAAGTGAAAGCAATGCCGGGGGGACTGCAGCATCACGTTTCTTCACGAGGGGCGGCCCTCAGCGGGGGACAAGGCCAGCGGCTTTCCCTGGCTCGTGCCCTCCTGCGCCAATCCCCAATCCTCATCTTGGACGAGCATACGGCGCACCTGCCTGCACCTTTAGCTTCCCGTATCAACGATAACCTGCGCAGTCTGACACCGCGCCCCACCATCTTGGAGATTACACACAACCTGGATCAGATTGCCCAAGCCGATTGGGTTGCGGTGCTGGATCTGGGCCACATTGTGGAACAGGGGAAGCCGCAGGATCTCCTGGCGAATCGGGATTCGGCACTGTTCCGCCTGCGAGGTCAAAGAATGCCGTAACTCTCCGCTCACCTATGTCATTCCAGACCTGGATGGCGAGAATAGGGAACACTATTGAGTGGATAAAACAGGACAAAATAAGGAATCGCATTACTTAACTTTTGAAATAATTGTCCCCGCGATGGCAGAAGTGAGCCGATTTCTTAAGTTATTATGAATAAACCCTGTATAAATCCAGTTAATTCGCGGTGTATGCTAAGAATTGTCGGCGTTCTTCGCTGACCATGCCATCTTCAACTCAACGCAGAGCAGGAAACAATATGAAAAAGACCCAACGTTTTAAGCGGCTTGCTATAACTTTTACCGGGGCGGTGGCGCTCGTCGGAGCCAGCCTAGTAGGCGTGTCCGGACTTACACCGGAGGCCAGCGCTTCCGAAAGCACTTACTTGATAGGCACCGGTATCTCCGATGTGACCGGCGCTATTGCGGAAAACGGCGCCTTCGGCTACGCCTCGCACCAAGAGATGAAAGGCCTGCAGCAACGTGTGTATGCCCATGCCTTTATCGTCGCTGATCAGGTTACCGGCAAGCGCGTGGTTTATGTCAGCGTCGATACAGGCGGCATTTTCAACGCGGTGCGGGTACGGGTTTTGGACAAACTGAAGGCAATATATCCCGGCTTGTACGATGAGGGCAACGTGATGATTGGCATCACCCACTCGCATGTGTCGCCGGCAGGAACCTCCACCGATAAACTTTATGAAATCGCCGCGGAGGATAAGACTATGCACGGGTTCAGCCAACAGGTTTTGGATATCACCGTGGACGGCATCGTCAACGCAATTTCGAAGGCGCACAACAACCTCGAGCCTGGAACCATCGAGATGAAGCGCACTAACGTCCACGGCATTACTCGGAACCGCTCTCTGGGGGCGTACCTGCAAAACGATGACGTCAGCAAATACGACGACTCGGTAGAAACGACAATGGACCAGCTGGAGTTTACTTCCGCAGCCGGTGAGAAACTCGGCGTATTCAACTGGTTCTCAACTCACGCCACGTCTTTCCCGATGCACTGGGACCTGTATTCTGCCGACTCGAAAGGTTACGCGGAATACCTGTATGAACAGAAGTTCGGGACTGACCCGAATCAGGACAAGACTTTCGTGGCGGCGTTCCCTGCGTCAGGAACGGGAGATATGGTTCCCGTGGCGGGCAACTCGTCCTCCACCCCGGAATTCATGGGAACCTCCGATGATTACTACAACGCTGAAAAACATGGTCAGGAACAGTTCGACGCGTCTTGGCAGCTATGGAATAGTCCCGGAGACGCAGTTAAAGGCGCCGTTGACTATCGGGGACGCTACGTCCAGTTTAAGAACTATGTCGTCAACGCAGCTTATACGGAAGGCGCCGGGGACCAGAAACTCTGCGTCCCGGCTCGTGGCTATTCCTTTGCTGCTGGCGGCGAGAACGGCCCCTCGGGAATTCCTGGGATTTATGAAGGTATGACCAAGGATAGCTTCTCGATTCGCGATGTGGTCAAGAAGGTCGATCAATCCGACTTGGGCGGTTTGGTGCGCTTTGCCTTTGCCTCGATTTCTTGGACGGGCAATGATCCGTGCCAGGCCGAAAAGCCGGTTTTGCTTCCCGATGGCAAGTGGGGCTGGGCTTCGACCGTGGTGCCGGTACAGTTGCTGCGTATCGGCAATGTGGCTATCGTCGGTGTCCCGACTGAGACGGGCACTATGGGCGTACGCCACCTGCGGGAATCCGTGGAACAGATTTTGGCGCCGCTCGGTGTGGAGAAGGTCATCTTTTCCGGAGCTACGAACGATTACGCCGGTTATGTTTCCACTCGTGAAGAGTACGCCGCTCAGCATTACGAGGGCGCTTCCACCGAGTTTGGTCCTTATGAGCTGTCCGCCCTGCAGCAAGAGGTGGATGGCTTGGCCCAAGCTATGGTCGACGGCGCTGAGGTCAGCAACGATGCTTGGCCCAGGGTCAGCACGCGAGGAAAGGTCAATCGTGCCGGGGTCGTGCTGGACGACAAGCCGTTACGTCAACAGTTTGGCCAAGTGCTGATTCAGCCCCTCGAACAGTATCAACCGGGAGACACCGCGAAAGCGGTGTTCCGCGGGGCTCATCCCAAGAACAACTTGCGCGTGGGTGGGACTTTCCTCAAGGTGCAGCGTCAGGCCGAGGACGGGACCTGGCAAGATTACTTGACGGACCGTGACTGGGACACCAGTTACCGCTGGGAACGTGAAGGCGCCAGCTATTCTCGCACCACCGTCGAGTGGCGGATTCGCCAGGGCACGCCGGCCGGAACTTATCGGTTAGTGCAGGACGGCGACTGGAAGAACGGCTGGAATCACCGGATTATTCCCTACGAGGGGATATCTAATCCGTTCACCGTGAACTAGGGCTTAACGAAATTACTCCCTCTGGTCCGGGCAGCTGGTTTCCGCCGGCTGCCCGGACTTTTGATTTGGTCAATGCGGAGAATCGACAACAGTTGGTGGTGCAACAGAAGGGGCGGAGGGCTAGGCCTCCGAGCTGGGCCAGTAGCGCAGGGAATCTGGCAGATGCGGGCGGGACTTAACCGGCAGACGCGATACCACGTTCAGGTAAGATTCCTGAACCAGCACTTTCAACAGTTCCAGGTCGACTTCCGCGCCGGGGTACACGCTGATCCAGCGGTCTTTGTTCATATGCCAGCCGGGAGTGATTTCCGCATAGCGCTGGGTCAGCGCCAGGCCGTCCTCCGGCAGAACGGCCAAGTTCACAACCGGGGTGCCGTGGACCTCCACCATGACCACGAACCACTTCCCGCGCACTTTTACGGCCTCCCACTGCGGGGAATACACCCACGGCTCAGCACCGGGTAGCTCCAGAGCCACTGCCCGAGCCTGATCCCACAATTCCTCGGTTTTCATGCGTTCCCCCGTGACGTTTACCTGGTTTATTCACCCTCAAATGTAGTGCTTCTCGGTTTTATTGTGTATCGTTATGGCATTTTTGTGAGAGTTCCGACAGGGATTCAATTAGGCCGTGTCCGCTTCGATTGCAATCATGATGCTGCACCGGGTGAGGTAGCGCTGGATTCTCGGGGAATAAGGCTGGATACATCACATGTATAGCTGCGTGCGGGTTTACCAGCTAAATATTCAGTTAAGAGGTTTGCGGCGACCACCGCGTAGAGCGAAGGATCACGTGAAACGGCCGTAATGGCGGGGGAAGTAACTCGGCAAATGGGAGAATCTTCGCAAGATGCCAACAGTACTTGCTTTCCAATAGTTAGTCCGAGTTTGAGACAGGCTTTGACCCCTCCTACGGCTAAAACCTCGTTGTCATAGATGATAGCCGGCAGTCCTTCCAGAGGTGAAAGGAGGGATAACGAGGATGAAAGTCCCTCGTTTTCGGTTGAGTTAGCGCAGATTACGCTGCCAAAATTGATTCCGCTCTCATTACCGTAATCCTGCAAAGCCTCACAGCGGCGCTTGGTGTGCAGGAGCGCTTCGTTGCCGCCCACATAGGTGACACTGGTAGCTCCGCACATTTTGAGATGGGTAGCTAACGTTGCAATTAGGCCGAATTCATTTGTGACCAGGGAAGGGAATCCTTCCACTTGTTCCCCGACGAATACACCAGGAAGGTTAAGCTCTTCGAGGAGCCGCGCGCGCGGGTCTTGTGAAACCGGGTCGGTGATAACGACACCGTCCACGCGACGTTCCTTGGACCACTTCCGGTAGATTTCCAGCTCCTGGTCCATCGTGGTACAGGTCTGGAGGACCAGGCTTAAACCGGCGGCGGTGAGCTGTGATTCGAGTCCCAGCAAAAAATCGAAAAAGAATCGTTCGGAAACATAGGATTCACGGGAACGTGCGATGACATAGCCGATAGCTTCGGCACGGGCTCGTGATAGTGCCTGTGCCAGGGGATGTGGAACCCACCCTTTTTGGTGTGCTATCTCTAAAATACGTTCCCTGGTCGAGCGAGAGATTCCAGGGCGATTGTTGAGGGCAAAGGACACTGCTGTGATGGATACCCCTGCCTCGCGTGCAATGTCATCAATGGTGAGACGCTCCACCTCAATCACGCAACTCTCTGGAACTGGAAAATTAATTGAAATCCTTGTACTAAAGCGTTTTAGTAGCTACCATAGTACCAAATGCTACACGGAAGCAAAGGTGCTTAGATATGCATGAGAATCCAGAAATTCTGATCCAGCGGGTGAAACGTACGTTGGAAGAACGTTTGGTTCCTGCCATATATAGTCCTGTATCCCCGCTACGAGTCAGCGCCTGGCGTGTTCCTCGCGAAGGGGACGTCATTGGTGAGCCAGTTTCCTTCGCTGATATCCCAGACACTTTCCCCGAATTCACGGTGGGGCAATCCTGGGGAAGTGCTTGGGAAACCACTTGGTTCAAATTTCAGGGCACGGTTCCGGCTGTCGATTCCCTGAACTGCCGGGAAGGCGATGTGGTTGAAGCGCGTCTGGACTTGGGATGGTCTGATGTTTCGGCAGGATTTCAAGCGGAAGGTTTGGTACGGGATATCGCAGGAAATGCGATTAAAGCGGTTAATCCCCGTAACCAGTGGGTTCCTCTGCCGGTTGCGAAGCACGTGTCCCAGGATTTTCAGTTTTACGTTGAAGCTGCAGCGAACCCCTTGCTTTTGGATATACCTCCATTTCAGCCCACCGATGAGGGGGACAAACTTACTGCATCTACCGAGGATATTTATACCCTGCGCGCTGCTGAGATTGTGATTCGTCACGGCGATATTTACGATTTTGCCTTGGATGTGTCCATTTTGCTGGAGCTAGTGCAATCCGCTGCGCAGCTTACCTATCGAGAATTAGAAGTCCTGTTTGGTATTTCCAGTGCCTTAGATTGTCTTGATTTTCAACGCTTGTGCGACACCGTACCCCTGGCTCAGAAGCGTCTGCAACCACTGTTGGATCGTCCCGCCTTGCCCCGCGAGCACGAGCTTTTTGCGGTAGGACACGCACATATTGATTCGGCTTGGCTGTGGCCATTGCGGGAGACAAGGCGTAAAGTTGCGCGGACCCTGGCGAATGTTGTCCGTTTGCTAGAAGACGGTCATGAGATGGTGTTTGCGCTTCCGGCGGCACAGCACGTGGCTTGGTTAGAGCAAGATGAACCGCAACTCTTTGAGCGAGTAAAAGCACTCGTGGCAAAGGGAAAAATTGTCCCGGTGGGAGGCATGTGGGTGGAGCCTGATGCGGTTCTGCCTGGAGGAGAAGCCTTAGCCCGGCAACTTGTAGAGGGCTTGAACTATTTCGCAGAAAAATTTGACGTGAGCTGTCAAGAGATTTGGCTCCCCGATTCTTTTGGTTACACAGCGGCTTTACCGCAGTTAGCTCGTTGTGCAGGAATTTCGCGGTTCCTGACCCAAAAAATCTCTTGGAACCAAACCAATATATTTCCTCACCATACCTTGTGGTGGGAGGGTATAGACGGTTCGCGTGTCTTTACACATTTCCCTCCTGCAGATACCTATGGCTCAGATGTGACCGGAACTCAGCTACGCCACGCGGTCGAAAACTTTAAAGAAGCGGGGAGAGCAAATTCCTCAATGCTGCTTTATGGCTATGGGGATGGCGGGGGCGGCCCCACTAGGGAAATGTTGGAACGTTTGGCGCGAGTGCGGAATCTCGAAGGATTTGCCAAAACTCACCATGCGACACCACAGGAATTCTTTGACCAGGCTCAAGCAGAATATGACCAGCCGCCCACCTGGGTCGGAGAACTCTATCTGGAAAAACATCGCGGCACTCTGACCTCCCATGTCAGTGCCAAACAGGGGAACCGACGCAGTGAGGCGCTATTGCGTGAAGCCGAATGGTGGGCAGCAACGGCAGCCGTACGAGGGCTCCTGGACTACCCATACCAGGATTTTCAAAAGCTGTGGCACCAGGTATTGCTTTGTCAGTTTCATGACATTCTCCCCGGCAGTTCTATCGCCTGGGTTTACCGAGAAACAGCGGAAATTTATGCCTCAGTGCGGCAAAGTTGCGAAAGTATTATCGAGAAAAGCCTGCAAGCACTCGGGTCTGCGTCACCTACGAAGGCAGACCAAGCCGGTAATGAGTCCGCTAACGGGGACGAAGCGACAAGCACCTCGCTATGTTTGGCCAACGCCACGTCTTTCCCGATTCTCTCGGTTCCCAGCGGGGCAGGCGCGATGGTGGAACCGCCTGCAAATGACTTGCAGATAAATCGAGAAAAACACGAAATCTCAAATAGCTATCTGAAGTTGCGTTTCGACGAATCGGGTCGTTGTGTTTCTTTGCAGGATCGCCAGGGAGTGGAATTTATTCCCGCCGAAGCCCCGGCCGGAATTTTCCAGATACATCAGGATTTCCCCAATCAGTGGGATGCCTGGGACATTGACTACTTTTATCGGGGTTCACTGTGTACCCCATGCATGTCTGCCCCCGAACTGGGTCTGGAGGAGGACTTTGCCTGGGTGCGTTCTCGGATGACATTTGGCGATTCTGAAGCTGCGATTACCTGGAAACTTGGTGCGCACAATCGAGCGGTCGATATCTCAGTCGAGGCAGACTGGCACGAACAGGAAAAACTGCTAAAACTCGCTTTTGGGGTGAATCTTCACACAGACCATGCCCAATTTGAAACGCAGTTTGGTTACCTTACCAGGGCAATCCATGACAATACCTCTTGGGATGCGGCCCGCTTTGAGGTTAGTGCGCATCGCTGGCTCCGCCTCGAAAATGCTTCCTTAGCTCTAGCGATTGCCAACGATGCGACTTATGGTTGGGACATCACTCGACATCACCAAGACCGGGGAACCTATCAACTGGTGCGGGCAACCCTGGTGAAATCAGCCAAGTACCCTGACCCTCAACAAGATCAGGGACGTTTTACTTGGAACTTTCGGGTGCGTCCGCAAGCCACTGTGATGGAGGCTATCAGGGACGGGCAGGACATTAACTTGCGACGGCGCTACTACCATGGCAACCCTATTGCACCTCTTGTCAGTGTGGAAGGAGCGGTAGTGGAATCAATGAGCCTTTGCCCTGATGAAAGCGGGGATTTGGGGTTGCGCATATACGAGGGGACTGGAGGTCCGCAACAGGTGCGAATACGTATTCCCGAGGCTCAGCGTGTCTGGACGACGGACCTGCGTTATCAACCCAGCATAGAGGCTCCGGTCTTGCGTCAGATGGACGGGGAATACGTACTCGAACTGGGCGCATTCCAAATTGCAACTTTGAGAGCCAGCTTTAGTTCCTCTCAATCAGGGGAGGTTAGGTCGTGAGTTTGCAGACGGAACAATCCTCGATGAGATTTGGAGTGAATTACACACCACGGGAAGGTTGGTTCCATTCCTGGTTGGATTTCGACCCGGGGAAGGTCAGAGCTGACCTGGAACAGATTGCTTCGCTGGGAGTGGATCACATTCGAGTGTTTCCTCTTTGGCCGTTGTTGCAGCCCAATCGCAGCCTCATTCGAAGCCAGGCCATCGATGATGTTGGTACCGTGGTGAAGATAGCTCACGAGTGTGGGCTGGACACGACTGTCGATGTGCTGCAAGGACATCTGTCATCCTTCGACTTCCTGCCCTCCTGGGTTACAAGCTGGCACGAGGTGAATGTTTTCACTGATGAAGCGGCAGTGTCTGCTGAATCGCAACTGATTCTCACTTTGGGCAAAGCCTTGCGGGAACTGCCGGGGTTTAGCGGTTTGAGTTTGGGAAATGAATTTATCCAGTTTGCCGCACCGCGCCATCCTCAATCCCAAAAAATAACTCACGAGCAGGCAGAGAAGTGGTTGGAAACGCTCTTTTCACAGGCGCAACGTGTTGCGCCGGGTATGATACACACCTTTTCTCATGATGATGACATTTGGTTCGATTCGAAACACCCGTTTGTTCCTGGCGATGCGGTGAAATTCGGGGATAATATTACGGTTCATTCCTGGATCTTTGGTACCGTGGCGCCACATTATGGCAAGAGCGCCGTGGAGTTGACTTGGTTTGCGCGCTACCTGTGCGAGCTGGCCGATGCTTGGGCGCGTGCCTACGGTACCGCTCCTCGCCCGATTTGGTTACAGGAAGTTGGCGCCCCTGAACATTGGATAGAGCGAGAGGACATCCCGCAATTTGTCAGGGACACCGTGCTGAACCTACGCGGCGACTCTAATTGTGGGTTGAGTCCGAACCTGCGGGCGATTACCTGGTGGTGTTCACACGATGTCAACTCAGACCTTGCTGATTTTCCGCATTTCGAGCATAGCTTGGGATTGTTTGACCAGCATGGTGCCGTAAAGCCCGTTGGTCAGGCCTTCGCTGCGGCCATTAGAGAGTGGGGTAACCCTGGCCCCGCTCACTCCCGTGAGTCCCAAGAAATCGAACTTGGTACTCACAACCGGCAGCTTTTAAATGCGGACCAAGATTTTTTTGCTAACTGGGTGCGGTGGGCTAGAGAAGGGCAGGTGAAGCGTATAGAAATCAAGCTAGTGGAGGATTAGTTCCAAACCACATTTCAACTGTTTTATTTCCCATATACAACCACAAGGAGAAACATGAAATTGCGCAACATTGCCGTACCAATTGCGGCCCTTTCCCTTTTGCTAGCCGGTTGTACCGGTGGCGGCGCCTCAACCGGAGCTGCTGGAAGCGACCAAGCCCAGGAAATAACTTTCCAAACTTGGTCTCTGAAGAACGACCGTTTCACGCCGTACTTTGAGAAGCTAGTCGCAGATTTTGAAAAAGACAATCCCGGAACCAAAGTTAACTGGATTGACCAGCCAGGTGACGGTTATGAGGACAAAATTTTGCAGCAAGCAGATTCCGGCGAACTGCCTGACGTGATTAACCTTCCGCCAGAATTCGCCTATAAATTGGCGCAAGTCGATTTGCTGGTCGACTTGGAAGCCAAGGATGCCAAGAAACTTGATGAATACGTTGATGGCGCTACTAATGCGTACCGTTACCCCGACATCAAGGGACAATACGGTTATGCTTGGTACCTTGGTACGGATTTGAACTGGTTCAACACGAAAGCCATCCAAGAGGCGGGACTGGATACGACTAATCTACCTACCGACTTGGATTCTCTGTTTGACATGGCCAAGAAGGTTGCTGCCGCAACCAATGGAGAAGTGAGAATGATTGCGGACGTACCACGAACCGGTACCCTATCCGCTGCTGGCGTGAAAATTATTGAAAACGGTAAATTCGTGTTCAACTCGCCGGACGCGGTGAAAGTAGTGGAACGTTATAAGGATGCCTATGCTGCAGGAGCAATGCCACCGGAGGCTTTGAATGCCGATTACCTGGGTAACTCCGCGTTGTACAAGCAAGGTAAGACCGCCTGGACCACCGCTTCGGCCGGATTCCCCTCCGAATTGGAAAAGGAAGCTCCGACATTGCTGGAGAGTACAGTCTCCACGCCGCGCATCGGCCATGCTCCGCTGTTTATTCAGGGAATTTCCGTGTCCGCTAAGTCAAAGGCTCCAGATCTGGCAATGAAGTTTGCGCAGTACGTGACGAATAACACGAACCAAATCGAATTCCTGAAGATAGCCCAAGGATTCTTCCCCGGCACCAAGGAAGGTAATGAGAATCCGGACAGCTTTACTTCGGTGATTGAGATTCCGTTGCAGAAAACTGCTACTGAGCAAGCTGCAGCCGCTATCGGTGATGCAACTCCAGAGTATCCAATTCAGTTTACTTACGATATGGACAAGTACCTGCAACAGCAAGTAGCCTTAGCTGTCAAGGGTGACATCCCGGTTCAAGAGGCTTTAGATAAAGCCGCAGATTACGCAAATAAGAACCTCGGGAAGTAATTTCTGAATATTGCGAAAAGAGCGAGGTTCCAGGCGACATATCAGGAGATAAAATGAAGCCCCCACACAGGTATACTCCCTACGTGCTGTTAGCACCGGCGGTGATTTGGGTACTCGTGTTTTCAATTTGGCCTTTTTTGAACACCATCTACCTGTCTTTCACCAACGCTAGACCGTTGCGCACACCCGAGTTCACTGGGTTGACCAATTATGTGCAGTTATTTGCTGACGAGCGTTTCCGATACGCCGTGGTCACCAGTCTGCTCTACGTAGTTATTTGTGTGCCGTTGCTGACTTTCTTGCCGCTGTTCCTCGCCTTGTTGGTGCAGCGTAATGTGCCTGGAATCTCGCTCTTTCGTACCACCTACTATTTCCCAGTTATTGCCTCAGTAGTGGTGGTTGGTATCATCTGGAGCTGGCTGTTCGACTCGCGCGGCCTAGTTAATGAAACCTTCCAGTTCCTAGGGTTGACGCAGACCCCCGTAAACTTTCTGATTAACCGCTGGTTGATTATTGTCTCGGCTGCTTTGCTAACGGTATGGAAAGGCCTGGGCTACTATATGGTGATTTATCTCGCTGCCCTAGGTAACGTCTCCAAGGAGCTGCACGAGGCGGCCGCCATAGATGGTGCCGGCTGGTGGCGGCGCTTTTGGAATGTCACCGTGCCTGGAGTTCGGGGTGCAATGATGCTGATTTCGGCGCTCATCACCGTGGCAGCAATCCGGGTATTTACTGAGATTTACGTACTCACTAACGGTTCTGGCGGCCCGGGCGGACAAGCGCAATCGTTGGTGATGTTAATTCAGCAAACCGGAAAAGGGCTAAATGGCAATCTCGGTTTCGCCTCGGCTGTTTCAGTAATTCTGTTCCTATTGACCATTGGACCGCTATTGTTCGTGGCTTGGATCAACCAGAAAACCGAATTCAAGGAGCTGCGTCGGGAACGTCGGATTCGGAAGGCGCAAAGAAAAGACAATAAATTCAATAAGGCGGTGAAATCATGAGTAAGACTCTGATGAAGCGTAGCTCTTCCCGTTCTTTTAATAAGCCTTCTCTGCCCAATATGGTGCTTCGCTACGTACTGTTGATTTTAATGATGATAATTTCCGTGGGGCCATTTTTGCTACAGCTCTCGCTGTCATTAAAGTCAAAGTACGAGGATGTTTATGCATTTCCACCCAAGTTTATTCCTGAACATCCGACTTTTGAGAACTATGCCGAAGTGGCGCGAAATATTCCCGTGTTCGATTACACCTGGCACTCCCTGCTGGTGTCGGTAGCCATGGTGGTGTCCAATGTGATTCTGGCCACTATGGCTGGCTATGCTCTGGCGGCCATGCGTTTTCGTTTTCGTGGCGTAATCCTGGCCTTGATTCTCTCCACGCTGATGCTACCCGGAGAAGTCACTCTGACCAGCCAGTATTTGACGGTGAAGGCATTGGGTGCGGCTAACACCTTGGTGGGGGTTTTCCTGCCGACTGCCATTACTGCGATTAACGTTCTCTTGATGGCTACGGCAGTGCGCTCCATCCCTCCTGCCGTTTTAGACGCTGCCACGATTGATGGGGCTTCAACGTTACAGCAACTGCGTTACGTCGTCTGGCCTAATGTGAGAGGAATGGCGATGGTGGTAGCTCTGATGTCTTTCATCCAAGCATGGGACGACTTCCTGTGGCCATTGGTGGTTCTTTCAGATCCAAAGAAGTACACGCTCACAGTTGGCATGCAGTACTTGCAGTCATCTTTTGGGACCAATCCCCGAGTGGTGGCTGCTGGCACGGTAATTGCGCTGATTCCTATCATTATTCTCTTTGCGGCCAGCCAAAAGATGTTCTTCCGCGGCGTGCAAGAGGGCGGTGTCAAGGGCTGATAGTGCAGGCATGCGAAAGGTGCGGCGTTTTGAATAATGCTCGCGTTTTATGTACATAAGGTACGCTGACCTATTGACAAACGATATATAAGTATCGATAATCGATATATGAACTTTTCTCGAACTTACGTAATTTTGTCGGAAGTTGCCTTGATTGCAGCTCTTCCCGGGGTGCTGTTGCTCCAGTTATTTTGCGTATTAGCGGCATGGGAAACGGGGGAGGAATTCCCCGAGGTTCGCCACCTGGTCATACCATACGCGCTGGCGGCTGTAGCGGCGCTCATTTGTGTGCAGGTACTGATTGTGGCGTTGATGATGCTGGTAAGGGCAGTTAGCAAAGGAGCTTTTTTTACTGCTAAAACCATGAAATGGATTAACTTAGCGCGTCTCATGGTTGCTATCGGTCCCGGTATCGTCGCGATAACCGGTGGGCACATGAGCATTTTTGCGCCGGCAACCAGACCGGAGCCGCCACTTCTATTCCTCGGCGGAATAGTTTTGGGAGTGGGACTATTCTCCCTAGTTAGCCTGGCTAAGAGTATTTTTCAAGCCGCACTGGACGATGCGGCAGAATTAGCGGAGGTCATCTAAGTGATTACGGTAAATCTGTCGGTGTTGCTGGCCCAGCGAGGTATGTCGGTTCAGGACTTTGCGCAGGCTGTGGACATCACGGCGGCTAATGTCTCGATATTGAAAAATGGTCACGCCAAGGCAATCCGCTTCTCTACACTGGAAAAAATCTGCCGAGTTTTGGAGTGCCAGCCGGGAGACATTTTGAGCTATACCCCGCAGGATTAAGAATCCGTCCTGACCGTTGGGCTTTTTGAACCACAGGCAAAACAGTCACTTTTTTGAGTCCAGAGAAAAAACTGGATAGAGTGGAATCCGCATTGAACCGGTCCGGACTGTTGAGCCCGGATATCGCCGGGGAGCTTCGGAAAGAACGGTTGTGTGCCGTGCACGCGACTCATTAGACTCCGACGGGCAGGCCCGTTACAGCCGTATTGAGCGGCTCACTTGGCCAACTCAATAGTCTGGCCGCACCGATTGGTCGGCACCCAGACTTTTGCATGATCACGTGAGCAAGCGAGGTGGTACCGCGCCCACCGACAGAGTGTCGCAGGCGTCCTCGTGAATGAACGATTCGCGATAAGGACGAAGATGAGCGAGAAAAAACGCGGGTTCTACCCCAAACACCGGGACACTTCCCTGGACGCCAGCCCGAATTTTCCGAGCCTTGAAACTGAAACCCTGGCATTTTGGGCTGCGGATCATACTTTCCAGGCTTCTGTAGATGCTCGTCCCGCTGGTCAAGACGGCAGTAACGAGTTCGTGTTCTATGATGGACCGCCCTTTGCTAATGGCTTGCCGCACTATGGCCACCTGTTGACTGGCTACGTGAAAGACATCGTGGGGCGTTACCAGACCATGCAGGGACGCCGTGTGGAGCGGCGCTTCGGGTGGGACACTCACGGCTTGCCCGCCGAGCTGGAAGCGGAACGCATCCTGGGCATCGAGGACAAGGAACAAATCGAAGGCCCGGGCGGAATGGGGATTGAGGCCTTTAACCAGGCCTGTCGCGAATCGGTACTGAAATATACCAAAGAGTGGGAAGAATATGTGACGCGCCAAGCGCGCTGGGTCGACTTTGAAAAAGACTACAAGACCCTCGACCCCACCTTTATGGAATCGGTCATTTGGGCGTTTAAGACCCTCTACGACAAGGGGCTCATCTACGAGGGTTTCAAGGTGCTGCCTTACTGCTGGCACGACGGTACCCCCCTGTCGAACCACGAACTTAAGATGGATGACGATATCTATCAAAACCGCACCGACCAAACAGTCACGGTGGGGCTGCGCCTGCGTGACACCGATGAGATGGTGCTGATTTGGACCACGACCCCGTGGACGCTGCCCAGCAACCTAGCGGTCGCCGTTGGGGAAGACATCGACTACGTGCGGGTCACGCCAACTCAGGGGGAGTTGCAGGGGCAAACCGTCATCCTAGCCCAGGCTCGCTTGGCGGCTTATGAAAAAGAACTTGGGGAAAACCCGCAGGTATCCGCACCTTTCAAAGGCTCTGAACTGGTTGGCCTAGAGTACTATCCCATTTTCGATTACTTTGAAGATGCCAAAGCCGCCGCCATCGCTGATGGTACGGCAGACCAGCCCGGACACGTGGGACCGGGGTCGAAAGCCTGGACCATCATCGGCGCCGACTTCGTGTCCACCGAGGACGGCACCGGGCTGGTGCACCTCGCCCCGGCCTTCGGCGAGGACGACATGAATGTTTGCGCTACCCACCAAATCGGGGTGGTCATGCCGGTAGACGGAAACGGGGTTATCACCGCGGAAGTCCCAGATTACACGGGAAAGAACGTTTTTGAGGCAAACCGCTACATCATCGCGGACCTGCGCGACGAAACCGGCCCGGTAGCGACCCGTGAAGCGCGCCAGCGTCCCTGCCTGGTGAAAGTCGCCTCTTACGAGCACTCCTACCCGCACTGCTGGCGTTGCCGCCAACCGCTCATCTACAAGGCAGTGTCCTCGTGGTTCGTGCGCGTTACTGAGTTCCGCGACCGCATGGTGGAATTGAATCAGCAAATCACCTGGACACCGGAACATACCAAGAACGGTATCTTTGGCAACTGGCTGGCTGGGGCGCGCGACTGGTCAATTTCGCGCAACCGTTTCTGGGGTTCCCCGATTCCAGTATGGAAGTCGGATAATCCCGCCTATCCGCGCATTGATGTCTACGGTTCTTTTGCGGAACTGGAACGGGATTTTGGGGTCAAGATTGATAACCTCCACCGGCCGTTCATCGATGAGTTGACCCGCCCGAATCCAGATGATCCCAGCGGAAAGTCCACGATGCGTCGTGTGCCCGAGGTGCTGGACTGCTGGTTCGAATCCGGCTCCATGCCTTACGCCCAGGTCCACTATCCATTTGAAAATCGGGAATGGTTCGAGACGCATTACCCCGGCGACTTCATCGTGGAGTACATCGGTCAGACCCGTGGCTGGTTCTATACCTTGCACGTTTTGGCGACCGCGCTGTTTGACCGACCGGCGTTTTTGAACTGTATCTCGCACGGTATCGTCCTGGGTGATGACGGGCGCAAGATGAGTAAATCTCTGCGCAACTACCCGGATGTTAACGAGGTTTTCGACAAGTACGGTGCGGACGCGATGCGTTGGTTCCTGATGAGTTCTCCAGTGGTCAGCGGGGGCAACCTGATTGTGACCGATAAGGGTATTCGCGACACGGTGCGGCAAACGATTCTGCCGGTGTGGAACGCCTACTACTTCTTTACCCTCTATGCCGGCACCTGTCAGCAGGGCGTGGGCTACGAGGCGAAGCCCGTGGACGTGGATGATGCCGCGAGCGTCAACGCGCTGCCGATGATGGACCGTTATCTGCTGTCTGCCGCGCGCCAGCTGTTCCACGATTTGCGCACGGAGTTGGATAACTTCCACATCCCGGAGGCTTGTGAACACGTCCGCCAGTTCACCGAGGTGTTGAACAATTGGTACATTCGCATTTCCCGCCAGCGTTTTTGGGACGAGGACCCGGCTGCCTTTGACGTGCTCTACACCGTGTTAGAGGCGCTGATGCGGGCGATGGCTCCGTTACTGCCTTTGATTTCAGAAGAAATCTGGCGGGGGCTGACCGGTGGACGTTCCGTACATCTGATGGACTACCCGAACTGGGACGATGCTGTGTACGATGGCGCGCTAGTGGACGCTATGAACGAGGTGCGCGACATCGTGTCCTGCGCCCACGCCTTGCGCAAGGGCGCTAACCTGCGGGTGCGTTTGCCGCTGAGCCGCCTCCAGGTGGTCGCGGCGAGTCCGGAGGCTCTGCGTGACTACACGGCGCTCATTGCCTCCGAGGTCAACGTCAAGTCCGTGGAGGTGCTCGGTGTTGCCGAGTCCGGATTACAATCGAGCCAGGAACTGACGCTCAACCCCAAGGCTTTTGCCCCCGAGGTGCGCAAACTCACTTCTGCGTTGTTCCAAGCGCAAAAGTCCGGTCAGTGGCGCTTGGACGGTGAAGCGGTGGTGTTCGACGGGGTGGAACTCGATGGAGAGCCGGTGCGCCTCACGGGTGAACAGTTCGGGTTGGTGACAAAGGTTGCCGTCGAGCCGGGAACCGTTGCCGATGTTTTGGACAGTGGCACTTTCGTGGTGCTGGACACGGAAGTTACTGAGGAGCTGGAAGCGGAGGGCTACGCCCGCGATGCGATTCGCGCGGTGCAAGACGCTCGTAAGAACGCGGGTCTGGACGTGGCTGACCGTATTGACCTGACGCTGGGAGTCCCGGCAGATTGTGTGGCTTGGGTGCAGAACCACCGTGAGTTGATTGCTACGGAAACGCTGTCACTAGGAGTGGAAATCCGTGAGATTGAGGGGACACAGCTAGAGGTCAAGGTTTCAAAGCACAGCTAGTACATCTGGCCTTAGAGTGAGTCGCCCAACGGGTAGCGATAGGCTGCGGGGGTATAGAGATTAATTACACCTATACCACATGGCGTTGCGCATGATAAAATATTATCATGTGGCGGATAATTATGGTTCTGCTGGCTGGGGTATGTAGCCTATTTATGCTTGCTTCGCCAGAATCGTATATTCAGGGCTCAACTCCGTCTAGCAGGCCTACCGAATTGCGCATTGAAATGGTGGCCAAGGTAGTAGCTGATAACTATCTATATTCATTTTATAACCCAAGCGTAATAATGAAACAGTTTGATTCTGTCTCTGACGAAGTGAGCAGCAAGCTGCTAGCTCGAAAAGCTGTTTTTGACCGCCAAAAGAGCCATTTTGACACAAAGTACAATTCGCTGAGTTCCTCTGTCGGTGTGTCCTCTAGGCGCTATTCGGATGGTGTGTACTATGTAACAGTAAATGCGGATTACAAGTATAGGTCCAATGGATATGTTACCCGCGAAAAAAACGATATTTATATGAAAATCGCTACAAATCAGAATGCTTTCAGCTTGGGATATATATCATCTAATGATACCTTTGATGAGATGACATTTCAAGATAATAATTTCAACCCAAATTCACCTCCAGAATATAAAGCAATAGCTGATAAATATATTCGCGATCTAGATGTAGTTCTTTCCAATGAGGATAAAATTCACTTGATAAATTAGTCATAGGTGACGGCGCAACGTATAGCATCGGTTACTGATTCCACAGCGGTCATTAATTTGGTGCTCAAACAACATCACCAGCTAGGCGTGTAGTTCTTTGATTGCCATCAGTTCCACGAATATGTGATGCCGCAAGTTTCTCGGAACCCAGCAAACTTTGGCGGGTTCAAGCTAAGTGTTTGTAAAAAACGCTGAGAATCTGATAGAAATGGGTGTAAGAGGAGCCTCATCTAGGTGGAGGCCGGAGTCAGAGGAATTCCCGGCATTCTGTCTAAAATCCCGAGAGAACGAGGCGAAAACACGCGAAAGTGGCGGAGAGATGCGCAAACTTTTTATACTTTACGGCCCGCAGGGGGCCGGCAAAACGACGTTTGTGCAGGAAAATAAACTCGATGAGTTTTCCGTCAATGCTGATGAAGTGCGCCGCATGTTTTCCCGCTATGTCCCCGCTCTCGATGGCGACAAGGTCTTAATCGCCGGGGAGCATTTGCAGCGTTTGACCCGCCGTATTGTGCAAGAACAAGCCGATAACCTGATGTTCCTGGGCTCCCCGGTCATCATCGATGCTGTCAACGCCTCGCCCCGCTCTCGTTCGCAGTGGGAAGCCCTGGCGGATTCGCACGGCTACGACGTTTTAGCGGTGGACTTTACCCAGGTTAGCCGCGAGGAATTGCTGTCCCGTAACCTCAAGCGCGGGGGGGACCGGATTCCCGATATTGAGTCATTCTTGGATCGCTTTGATTCCGTTCCGCCGCCGCAGACCATCACTCCGGCACAGATGCTGGATTGTTTTAAAACTTGCCAGGTTGACCTGGGCAATCGGCCGGTGCGGGTGGTTGGCGATGTGCAGTCCTGCGGGGGTGCCTTGGAACAGGCTGTGGCGGAACTGGGCACGCCGGACGCCAAGTGGATTTTCGTGGGCGACCTGTTTGACCGCGGTCCCGATGCTGGAAAAGTCTGGAAAATCCTGCGTTCCGTAGACAACGTGGTGATTACCGGAAACCATGAGAAATCCCTTTTGAACGCCTTGAAAGGACGAGGCACCAAGAGCGCCACCGAAGAATCAGTCAAACAGTTGCTGACAGCTGGCGCGACCCGCCAACAACTCGAAGATTGGTATCGTTCCACCGTGCCGTTCTATGACTTCCGAGTCGGAGGGACGCCAGCCACACCCTCGGCTTCCGAAGTCCCGGGAACGAAATCAGGAGCGGAGAAACGCCCGGGGGCACGCGAATATTTTGTATCCCACGGCGGGGTATATCCCGAAACCATCAGAGAAATTCGCCGCACCGGCTACTGCGATTTACCTGATGATTACTTCATTTTTGGGGTGGGGACGCGCGCCAACACCTACCGGCGGCGTTACGAGTTTAAGAATTTCCCCGAAATGGGGGACCATGAAATCGTCCAACTGCACGGGCATCGCAACGAAAGTCGGGAAAACTTTGTGAACCCAGGGGTTATCGACCTCGAATCTGGGGTGGAAAAGGACGGCTGGCTCTCGGTTTACGCTATCGATGGCGTTACCGGTGAGGGTCAGATTCACAAGTACCGCGAGCCGCGGGATTGATGACCGCAACACGTTGGTGAATCCAGTCAAAAGCCCGAGAAGCGTTTATTTCGCGCCGTTGACGTGATCGGGGTGCGATCCGGTGCGGCCTGCCTCGCCACGATCTAAATTATCTAGAGCCGCTCGCGCGGGCGCATCAAGTGCAAACTCCAGCACGGCAAAGTTTTCCCGCATCCGCTCGACATGATTCGACTTTGGGATGACCACGTCGCCGCGCTCTAATGCCCAACGCAACACGACTTGAGCTGGGGTCCTCCCCAGGCGTTTGGCGGTCTCAATCAAAACCGGGGTGTCAAAGAACCGGCCCCGTGCCAGGGGAGACCAGGCCTCAATGACCCCGCCATGCGCTTTGGTGAATTCCCGCACCGCGTTATTGGCAAACCACGGGTGTACTTCAACCTGGTTGACCTGCGGAAAAATCCCCGTCTCAGATTGCAGTCGCTGCAGATGCGAGACTTCAAAGTTCGACACCCCCACGTGACGGGCTCGCCCATCAGCCACGAACTCCTGCAACACCCGCCACAAACCGGGATAGTCCCCGCCGTAAGCCTCGGGCATCGGCCAGTGAATGAGGAACAAATCCACGTAATCGGTTTGCAGACGCTGCAGGGACTCGGCGAAAGTACGGCGGGCGACATCGGGTTCGTGATGGGGATTGTTCAGTTTAGTGGTTAAGAAGAACTTGCTGCGCGCGATTCCCGTTGCCTGCAGGGCCGCGCCAACTTGCGCTTCGTTGCCATACATTTGGGCGGTATCAATGTGACGATACCCCACTTCCACAGCGTTTTCCACGATTTCTTGGGCATTTTCGGGAGCAATTTTATAAGTGCCGAAACCCAGCTGTGGAATTCTCGCCACCGGAGAGCCTGACTCATCGTTCCCGACTCCGAGGGGAAGCAACGGAACCCCAAAACTGTCCACTATAGCTTGTGACTGCGTCATTTTCCTCCATTCTGGCGGCGGGGCCGCCCGAGAAACGAGACCGATTACTCTACGGATTTCACCTTGAAAATCATCACCCCGCCGATGAGGAACATTATGGCCATAGCGCTAAACAGGACCGTGTAACCCACGGAATAGCTGGAGATGAGAACAATTACCGGAACTCCAAAGATAGGGGCTAACACCTGCGGGAGGGTCGCGGAAATGTTGAAAACACCGAGGTCACGACCGGAATCGTCGGTGGGAGGAAGGACTCGGGTGGTGATTGCAAAGCTCACCGCGATGAAAATACCGTGGCCTATCCCAATAAAGACCGCCGCGAAAACCGTCCAGGTCCAAGTCTGCAAGAACGCGAGGATGAGACTACCAATCGCCATGATGACCGAGGAAATAAAGATGAGCTGGCGGTACTTCATCAGATAATCGGCGACAAAACCGATGATGAAGGCGCAAATCATGGTCAGCACCGCGTAGATTGTGGACAAAATCAGCACACCGGTGGTTGGATTCGGGTAATGCAACACATCTTCGAGGTAATACAGCAGGTAAAGCGCTATCGTCATGAAAGGCGTGAACATCAGGAGGCGGGAAAGCCAAGTCCAGATGAAATCCGGGTATTTGCGCGGCGGAATCCAGAACCGCTGGAAAAACCTTTTGATCGTGATGGGTTCTCGGCGAGCGCCGAGGAAACGGTCATTAGAGTTCCACAAGTAGGGAGCCACACAGATGGTCAGCAGCAACGCTAGAGCGACATAAGCTACCACGATACCCATGTAGTCGTCGATTATGTTCGTACACAGGGTCGCCAAGCCAACCCCTAGCAAAGCACCCAGGTTTTGTCCGGCTCCCAACCAGCCGCCCATTTCACCGCGGTACTCAACCCTGACTGAATCGTTCGGAATGGCGTTGGTGGCGATAAATGCGGCGTTTAGTGCCGCCTGGGTCAAAACCCATGTTCCCGCCAAAGACGCGGGACACCACGCCAAAGTCAAACCTGCGAGCGCGAAAACTCCACATAAAACCCCGCCCAAAACCCAAGGCGCCCGACGTCCGTATTTTGAGTAAGTCCGGTCAGATAGCGCTCCAAAAATGGGGGTGGCAATCATCGCCATAAATGCCCCGCAGCCGGTGACCACAGAGAGAACAATCTCTTTGTGGTCGTGAGCAATCATCGAGGCTTGCAGACCGATGAGGAGCTGAATGGGGGCGAACAAACAGGCATAAATCCCGACTTGGGTGAGCAGGAGGGCAAATTTCCACCTAGTTTTGGGGACTTCCAGCGGTTCAATCGTTTCCTTCTTGGCGTGAAAAATGCCGGGCGACCAGGAACGCGGCCACCGGCGTGGTCCTTGCGTTGCGGGAGTCAGATCCGAAATATTCACGCGTTAAGCCTAACGTTAAAACAGCTGATTACAGGGCGATTTCGGTTATTGCGGGGGTAAAGTTGGCAAATTTTTCAGGGTCAGGAGGTAGAACCCCACGGACGTGAGCTGCGAAATGATGGAAACCGCAACCATCGCGGGGATATTGAGGTCATAGAGGGCTCCTATCAGCCAAGATCCGAGGAACCAGGCGATTCCGAAGCCGGTTTCAAAAATGCCGAACCCGGTGGCGCGCCGATCCTTGGGCATAATTTTGGCTACCGCGGCTTTCATAATGCTTTCTTGGGCGCCCATCCCCAGCCCCCACAGAACGATGCCAAAGCTGATTAACCAGGGATTGCCGCTTAAGAATACGAATGCTGAAAACGGCGCCGTCAGGAGGGTTGAGACAATGAGTGCCCGCAAGCCAATACGGTCGAACCAAGTTCCAAAAATGAGCGCGGCTATGGCATCGACCGCCATTGCCCCCGCGTAGAGTAGCGCCAATGCCGATTTCGGGAATGCCGCAGTTTTTGCGGCATGTAGGGTAATCAGCGTGAAGTCCGCGAAACCGAAAGCGAACAAGCAGATAGCGGCCATATAGAAGGCAAAAGCTCGGTTGAAACGAAAACCGGGGGTGGCCGCGGAAACGGGGGGTAACGTGCTTGTGGGGGCGTCGTTCGTAAGGGCGTCGCTGGTAGGAGTGTCGCCGGTCGGGTCGGGTGCACAAGGTTCTCGGGACGGGTCAGTCGGGGCGTGGGTGTTTTCCGGTGAGATGGCGGGTTGGTCAAAATTTTCGGGGTGTGGATAGAAGTGCCAGGCTAACACGGTGAGCGCAATGGTGATGAGCGCAGGGATACCCAAGGTGAGAAAGCCGAGGCGGTAAGTCCCGAACAGGTCTTGCGTGCCGATAATCAGACCGACGAGGAACAGTAGCAGGGGCCCCAGGAATGCGCCGAGTTGGTCGAGGAATTCCTGCAGCGCGAAGCCTTTACCAGTACCGATTCCGTCCGCTGCGAAGCTGACTAGAGTATTTTTCGCGGGCTTCTTAATGGCTTTGCCTACGCGTTCCAAAACCACCAGGCTGCAGGCAAAAATCCAGCCATTGTCGGGGACGAGCGCGAGAGCGGGGATGGCCAACACCTGAATCGTGTAGCCAAAAATAATCAAACCCCAGTAGTGCTTGGTCTTGTCAGCCCAAAAGCCTGAGAGCAGGCGCAACGAGTAGCCGCACAGTTCCCCGAAACCAGAGACAAAACCAATGGCTGCCGCCGACGCCCCAGTCAGATTCAGATACTCACCCAAAACCGAGCGAGCACCCTCGTGAGTCATATCCGAGAACATGGACACGATACCCATGAGGACAATAAAAGTGAACGCTCCGCGCGAAATAGTCCGCGACCAGCGAGGATTGTTCTGTTGCTCCGAATCCGAGGACACCACGGTTTCTATGCTAGTAGCTCAGAGGTAATCACGAGCAGAGGTGAGACGGGCGTTCAGGGTATGGCTTCAAAATAGAGTCAGCAGGTAGCCATCGATTAGGGCGATGGCACAGTACATGATGAACGCCCTGATAAAAGCGGAGATGTGCTTTCGTGGGTTCTGGTAGAGAGCGGGTTGGGGGAGTTTTGAGAATCTGATGCGCGGGGTACGTCGCCACCACAGCAAATCAATGACAATGAGGTCGAAAACGTTCAAGGTTTGTCCGAGAATCAGCAGGGAGAGGAAATTTTGCGCAAAGTTGCTCTGGCGGATAAATATCCCGAAAACAAATAATATGACTAGGAAGAGGAGAAAATTGGCGGTAAAGGTTAGGAAAGGATTCTTTTCCTGGAACCGGTGTTGGTATTCCGGGATAGTACGAATCCGGCTTTGCACCGCATCTGGGTAAGAACTGTAGTTCTGTAAATTTTTAGCATCAGTGCCGGTTCTGAAAATGCAGAGAATGAACAGTACCGCGCACAAAACGGCCGTTTCTATAAACAACATATGAATTACGTCCAATCAGTTGCCGGCATGTCGAGTAGTTGTTTGGTGTTTAGTCTTCCATAGCGCTAAATTTGTGGCTCGATGACCGCCTTGACAGTAATACTAAACATTCAACATGTGAGGTATGCGGGAACATGTCTACCAGTTTGGCTGCGGTAATTCGGTAGGAACGCATTCGGCGTAGGTCCTCCACCAGGGTTTCCTGGAAACAGGAGGAATAAATGAGGTGGGGGATACCGGAGTGCTCCAGCCAGGAGGACAATTCGGGCCCGAGCCCGCGCCGCGGCGGGTTCACCACCACCAAATCCGGGGGTACAAGTTTTTGATTGCAAGCCCACTTAGTTGCATCGGCGGTAATGAAATGCGGCCTAGGTACAGCGTCACCGCGGGAGCTCTCAAGGGTGTTCTCAACTCCTTGCCCCACCGGGCTAGCCGCAGTCACACCCGCCATTTCGGCCACGGCCTTCTTCGCGCCATCAATGGCCGGCCCCACGACTTCCACGCCCGTCACCTGCGCAACCCCGGCGGAACTCAGTGCAAAGGCAAATCCGCCCACTCCGCAATACAAATCCCAAGCGGTTTCCGGCTGGAGTTCGCGCGCCCAAGCGGCAGCTTGTGTATACATAGCCTGAGATGCGGCGGTATTCGTCTGGAAAAACGCCCCCGGCGCCAGCCATAAATCCGTGCCGATACCGGGCATCGAAATAAACTTTTCTTCCGAAAGGATGATTTCCTCCCGGCCTTCAATGACGGTGGTGTGTTCGGGCTGAATATTTACCGAAAACACCCGCAGGTGGGGCAACTCGGCCTGAAGCTCGGACCACGTATTTTCAATCCGATGTAGGGCAGCTTTCGAACGCAACACCAGACGCACCATCAACTCGCCCGCAGGATTGGCGCTGACCAGCACGTATTTCACTTCGCCCTTAGCGGTAGCGATGTTGTAGGGGCGAGCTCCGAGGCGCTGCAGCCAAGCCCGGATAGGCGCGAAAGCGGCGCGAATTGCCGGTGCATACAGCGGACACGACTGTAAATCGACGCCAGCGGGATGATCCTTAGTGAGGGCCAGTCCGAGCACAATCGACTTCTTGGACCCCGACACCACCATTTTTGCCTTATTGCGAAATTCTTTCTGGGGACTGCGGTAGGTTGGCAGCCACTCGAAATGTGACTTCGCAGAGGGTGGCTGAGCGGGATTTCGCCGCGAGGAGGGACGGTCCAGAGAGGCCAAAGCTCGGCGTGAGGCCCGTTCCTTATCCCGCACCTGCTGGCTGTAAGGCACCCCCATGAGGGGACACGACCGGCAGACCCGCGCCTCAAAGTATTCGCAAAACATGTCTTCAAGTCTAAGGCCAAGCCCGGCAGGTGGCATTAAGCTGAAACACATGAGTGATGAAGTGAAACTGTTGCCGGGACTGAAACTACGTGAGATTACTTTGCAAGTGCCGCTGGACCACCTCAATCCTGCCGCGGGAATGATAGAAATATTCGCACGAGTCGTCACCGGTAAGGACGGGGAAAAGCGACCCTACCTGCTGTTCCTACAAGGCGGACCCGGACATGAGGCGGCCCGCCCCTCGCTGTACCCCTCGCCTCAGCCGACCTGGCTGCCCCGTGCCCTTGAGGACTATCAGGTCGTTATGCTCGATCAGCGCGGTACCGGGCGGTCGACCCCGGTTTCGGCGGATCCGGATTTCGGCCCACTGGCAGGGCTAACCCCATCGGAGCAGGCGGAGTACCTGACGCACTTGCGTGCCGATGAGATTGTTCGGGATGCTGAAGCGCTGCGCGCTTACCTGGGCGGGAAACGCTGGACGCTGCTGGGGCAGTCATTTGGGGGCTTTACTTCCGTGCGCTATCTCAGCTCCCACCCCGAAGGCCTGGCCGGGGCTATTCTGACCGGCGGACTGACGGCTGTGGGGCATCCGATTGAAGATGTTTACGCCGAAACTTGGCGGATTATGATGGATAAGTCCGAAACCTATTATCGCCAGTTCCCCGAGGATCGGGACCGGGTGCGCCAGATTTATAACCTGGCTCGGGAGGGGAAGATTATTACGCCCAACGGCGACAAGGTCGGTGCGGATCGTTGGCGTACCGTAGGGATTGTCTTGGGTGCACAAGGCGGGGGCATGAAGTTGCATGAACTGCTGGAGAATGTTCCGTTCTCGCCGGCATTTCGCCATGATTTAGCTGCGATGCTGCCATTTGAGGGGCGCAATCCGCTCTATGCCATCCTGCACGAGTCTTGTTACGCGGACGGAGTGGCAACACGCTGGGCGGCTAGCCGCACTATGCCCAGGGAAGTGAAACGTGACGGGACGCTGTTAGCAGGGGAGCATCTGCCTCGTGACCTGTTTGAGGAATCGTCTGAATTGCGGCCTTTGCGTGAAGCTGCCGACATCCTGGCCAATTATGAATGGACGCAACTCTATTCGACTGAACGCCTGGCCAGCGCAGACGTACCGGTTGCGGCGGCGGCCTACTATGAAGATGCCTATGTGCCGTTGAAGTTCTCGGCCGAAACCGCTGGCATCTTAAAAGATTGTCGTCTGTGGGTCACCAGTGAATATGAACACAACGGTTTGCGTCAAGACGCACGGGTGCTGGATAGGCTAATTGGGCTGCTCAAAGGCCAGATTTTGCAGTAAATTAATATACAGCAAAGTGTATTATTTTTTCGCGGAGCACTTTGAGCATAACCCCGTCAGCTCCACCGTGTGGCTCAAAGCGGAGAACCCCATTTCCCGACCCATTTCGTTCAGGGTTTCCTCCAACCCTTTCAGATGGAACTCTTCGGTCTTTCCGCAGCTCCGGCACACCAGGTGGTGATGGTGTTCGGAACTCTCGCACTCTCGATACAGGGTAGTGCCATCGGCGGACTTGACCGTGTCCAAGATGCCGTCTTCCGCCAGTGCTGCGAGATTGCGATAAACAGTCGCCAATCCTACGGGGGTGCCGTTTAGCTGCAGTTTTGTAAAGATGTCGGCGGCTGATTGAAAATCAGTCATTCCTCTGACCGCGGAAAGTACCGCTTCTAATTGTCGCGTTTTGCGCTGCCGAGCGGGGCTTTGGGGTGTCGATTTACCTGTGGTCATTGGTAGTTTCCCTCCCGTTTTCGCGCTCCTAGCCTAACATTGTGTCTCGTTTTGACAGCGTTTTCCAGTTGGGTGATAATGAGAACGATTCGCAATAAGAACAAAAACTATAACCCCTGAGGGGAAAGGACAATATGAAATTGAAGACTGTCGGCGCCTTGTTCGGCGCCGCCGCACTAGCCGTGAGTATGACCGCCTGCTCGACCGCAAACGACACCCAAAAGAAAGACGCGGCAGGGGACGCTGCTGCGGACAAACCCACGGTGTACGCCTCTACTGACGTATGGGCTTCCGTGGCAAAAGCCGTGGTGGGGGATAACGCAGACGTGATTACGTCCATCGACCAGCCGAACCTGGATCCGCATTCTTATGAAGCCAGCGTGAAAGATAAGAAGCTGGTGAACCAAGCCTCCGTGGTAATAGTGAACGGCGGGGGTTACGACGATTGGGCGCTGCAGCTGGCCAAGTCAGCGGACAACAAACCCACTGTGCTCAATGCGGTGGAGTTGGCTGGTATTGACTGTGGCGACGCGGAAGGTCACGACCACGAGGACGGCCATGAACATGAGGATGCGCATGAACATGAGGATGGGCATGAACATGAGGATGGGCATGAACATGAGGATGGGCATGAACATGAGGATGGGCATGAACATGAGGATGGGCATGAACAGAGGATGGGCATGAACATGAGGGGCACCATCATCACCATTGCTCCGTCAATGAGCACGTGTTCTACGATTTGCACGCGGTGAGCGAAGTCGCCAAGGCAGTTGCTAATACGATGAGCCAGACTGACGGCGATAATGCTGCGGCTTACCAGGATGCTGCAAAGGCATTCCAAGGAAAGTTGGATGAATTGGAATCGCAGGCAGAGAACATTAAGGCGCGGGGCGAAAAGCATTCCCTGGCGACCGAACCTTTGGCGAACTACCTGTTGGAGGACGCCGGTATCCATGACCTGACTCCCGAAGAATACGTGGAACAGTCCGAAACGGAATCCGGGCCCAGCGTAAAGACGCAGGCTGACACCAAGGCTCTGATTACGGAGGGGAAAGTTGATGTGCTGCTGGTTAACTCCCAGACGGAAGACCCGGTGTCTCAGGCACTGCAGGATGCCGCTGAGACTAAAGGCATTCCGGTGGTGACGCTGACCGAGACCTTGGCGGGGGCCAGCGACTATGTCAGCTGGATTGGCACTGCCTTAGACCAGATAGATAAGGCTTTGAAATAATACAGGATTATGGGATATAAAAGTCCGGGCTTCAGATTAGAGCGCAGCTCCTGGAGCCCGGACATAATCCGTTAAGGTAGATGAAACCAGGAAGTGAACTGGGGGACTGGGGAAGGAATCAGATGAGCGAAGAACCGCTGTTGGAGATGCGGGACCTGGCATTGAAATATGGGACACGACAGGTATTTTCCGGCTTGAACCTGCGGGTCGAACCGGGACAAGTCGTGGGAATCCTGGGACAAAACGGAGCCGGAAAAACGACCCTGTTAAAGTCGGTGCTTGGTGACGTGAAACCCGCCGCGGGAACCATTTTTCGGCAGGGCTCAGCAAAAATTTCTTACCTTCCGCAACACGGACGTTTCCCGAAATCTGTGCAGATTCGCGGACGAGACGTAGTCTACCTGGGGCTTGACGGAGCGAAACTGGGGTTTTGGACTTCCCCCGGGGCGCGCGAAAAGGTCGAACGCGCGATAGCTCTAGTGGGGGCGCAGAGTTACGCAGATACGCCGATTAGCGGACTGTCCGGGGGAGAGCTGCAGCGTTTACGTATCGCGGCGGCCATTGTGCAACGTCCCGATTTGCTGTTGGTCGACGAACCGTTGGCATCCCTCGACCTCAAGCACCAAACCGACATTGTTAAGATTTTTGGCAATCTGGCGGCGCAGGGCACCGCCATCCTGCTGGTGACACATGAGCTAAACCCCGTGGATAAACTGCTGGACACCGTGGTGTATATCGCCCTCGGACGAGCCGCGGTGGGTTCGGTGTCAGAGGTCATGTCCAGCGAAACATTGTCAGCTCTCTATGGTGAGGAAGTCCGTGTCGTGAACCTGGGAGGAACGTATTTCGTGGTGGGAGCCCAGAACGGGTCCGAATCCGGCTTTGTGGAGGAAGCCCTGCACGGCCACCATCACGCCAGCCATTTTGAATCAGCCGAGTCACCGCACAATCCCAAGGAGGCAGGCCACTAATGGAGGCAATCATCAACTTCCAGGATTTTTGGCAACTGGTACCGCTGGTTCGGGAATCACTGGTCGCCGCGGCAATTCTGGCTGTCGTTTCAGGGATTCTAAGCCCGCTGGTGCAGCTGCGGGACGCGGCTTTTGCGGTTCACGGAACGTCCGAACTGTCTTTTGCGGGAGCGTCGGTGGCGTTGTTTCTCGGGTCCAGCGTTACCGGCGGAGCCATCGCGGGATCAATCGTGGCGGCGATATTGATGTCCGCGACCTACACGCGGCGCTGGGGTACAAATGCTCTCATCGGCGTGCTGTTACCGTTCGGCTTGGGTATCGGGGTGCTGTTCCTGGCGCTTTACAAAGGGCGTTCCGCCAACAAATTCGGCCTGTTGACGGGTCAGATTGTCTCTGTTGATGAGAACCAACTGGCCGTGTTCGCCGTGGTCGGAGCGATGGTTTTGGCCGCCATAGCCCTGTTTGGGCGTCGACTGTATTACGCTGCGGTCGATCCGGTGGTGGCGCTGTCCAAAGGGGTCTCCCCACGAGTGATGAATTTGTGGTTCATGCTTATCCTCGGTTTGGTTGTGGCGCTGGCAGTGCAGATGGTGGGCGCGCTGCTGGTTTTGTCGTTGCTGATTACTCCGGGAGCGGCGGCTGCTCGCATTTCTGCCAATCCCTTACGTCAGCACGCCTGGGCGGTGCTGTTTGCGCTCATAGCCGCCGAGGGCGGTATTCTGCTCTCTCTCGGACCTGGATTGCCGATTTCGCCCTATATCACCACGATTTCTTTCCTGATATTCCTGATTTGCTGGGCTGTTGGGGCAGTGCGCAGCCAAACCACCTGGTCAAAGCGGGAACAGGCTCTCTCGTGAGCTGTCGGGACGTACTTCAAAACGATACCGAAACCGAGAGACCCGCCCTTAACCCTGGTGCGGCGGCGGAAAAATAACGCGGGAACCTAAGCCACCACGGGCTCGGCGGGAGCAGACGTCGGAGTATAGTCCGGAGCTACCTCGGTGACAGAGGTCGACGCATCTCGGAACGCTTGAATCTGAGCCTGAGCGATGGCTTGGTCAGGGTGTTCACCCATCTGAACCAGGTGCATCTGATGAATCCAGAACTGGCTTTCTTCGATGCGCTTAGCCCACATCTCAGCTTCCGCTTTCTTGCGTTTTTGAGTGGCCTTATCAGCTTCGCGCAGGTGCATCCAGCCTTCTGAGACTTTCTTTTGCGCGATTTCCAGACGCTTGCGCTTCGCTTCGGCGGCAGCTTCGCGGGCTTTTTCCATCGCCTTGCGCCGCTCGATTCGTTCCCGGCCTTCTCGTTCGATTTTTTCCTTGCGCTTCTCGGCTTCTTGTCGGCCCAGCTCAGCGGCCTTGCCATACATCTTGTTGGCGTCACTCACGGCCTGGCGAGCCTTGGCTTCATAGCTCCGCGCGGCTGCTTCATCGCCCATATCCACGGCGGCGCGAGCCCGCATCGTATATGCCACCGCATCGGCCTCAAAGCTGCGCGCCAAACGTTTTGCGTGCGCGGAATCAGAGGCAAAACCAATCGAGGTGCCCGTCCCGCCTAAGGGGCCGAAACTCTTTGATTTCGCTTTGTTTTGCTTCGCCATCGCGCGGACGCGCGCCTGATCCATCTCAAACCTGTCGAGAGCGTCCAGAGCTCTCTTGTTCTCTTCGGTGAGGGTGCCATTTTCCTTGGCAAAAGAGCGAATTGCAGCGCGCTGAGCCATTCCGGGAACGTAAAGACTACGCATCCCGAAATTACGCATGGCAAGCATAGTGGCCATTTCGCCCTCCGTGGCTCATAGACTCCTGTCGCCTTCCTAGCGACAGCCTCAATATCGGCAGTTGGTTTAAGAACTTTAGGGAATCGCATACTTTGTGAGGTTTCTCACACAGGTACTTTTAGTAAAAGAATCGTCAAAAGTTCGGGTTTGCGGGGGATATTGCCAGTTCAACATGTTGAGGTGAGGCAGGAGGTGGGGTCAGCAAAAGCATGTGGGGTGAGGAATTTTTGCGGATGGTCGGCGTGTCGGATGATTCGAACGCATGTTCGATATAGTGTTTTCCACAGATGAGTCGAAAAAGGACTTTTCCACAGGTAGAGAAACTTTCGATTTTTCGCTTCCGGGGTGGGGCGTAAGTTCATCTTGAGAGCTTCGGAGAGGAGCTCAACAATGACACCCGAACTATTGGGGCGGCGGAGAGCCGCGCAGATGAAAGGAATACGCAATGGCAAAAGACGAACGCGCGAAAGCGCTGCAAACTGCACTAGGTCAGATTGATAAGCAGTTTGGCAAAGGTTCCGTGATGCGGCTGGGCGACTCGGCCGTGAACACGAATGTTTCGGTCATTCCGACTGGGTCAGTAGCCCTGGACGTGGCTTTGGGGATTGGGGGACTCCCACGGGGCCGCATTATTGAGATTTACGGTCCAGAATCTTCCGGTAAGACCACCGTGGCTTTGCACGCGGTGGCGAACGCTCAGAAACAGGGCGGGAACGCGGCTTTCATCGACGCGGAACACGCTCTCGATCCGGTTTACGCACAGAAACTTGGCGTTGATATTGACAATCTGCTGGTTAGCCAACCCGATACCGGGGAACAGGCGCTAGAGATTGCGGATATGTTGATTCGTAGCGGCGGTCTGGACATCATCGTTATTGACTCGGTTGCGGCTTTGGTACCGAAGGCTGAAATCGAAGGGGACATGGGGGATTCCCACGTGGGTTTGCAGGCTCGGTTGATGAGCCAAGCGCTGCGAAAGATTACCGGAGCGCTGTCAGCCACCGGCACCACCGCAATCTTTATTAACCAGCTGCGCGAAAAGATTGGGGTGTTCTTTGGCTCTCCCGAAACCACGACCGGCGGCAAAGCGTTGAAGTTCTACGCTTCGGTGCGTATTGACGTGCGCCGGATTGAGACGTTGAAGGAAAACGGAGAAGCCATCGGTAACCGAACTCGTGCCAAGGTCGTTAAGAATAAGATGGCGCCGCCTTTCCGGCAGGCGGAATTCGACATCATGTACGGTCAGGGCATTTCCCGAGAAGGTGGCCTCATTGACCTTGGCGTAGAAGCGGGTATCGTGACGAAATCGGGTTCTTGGTTTACCTACGGCGAAATGCAGTTGGGTCAGGGTAAAGAGAACGTGCGGAAGTTCTTGGTGGATAACCCCGAGCTCAGCGCCGAAATCGAAGATAAGATTCTCATCGCTTTGGGTGTGCGTGAGGACCCGAACGCGGCAGCGCAGTCAGAGACTGGCGAGGGCGCGAAACTCGCTGTCGTGATGGATGACGATTCCGCAGATGAGGATGCGTCCGCCAAGAAGGTTCAAAAAGCCTCATGAGTTTGCGAGTAGTGGATGCGGCGACGGATGCCGCCGCGGAAGCTGGTTTGTCCCTGCTGGATCGGCGGGCTGTTACTGAGTCTCAAATGCGTGACTACCTGGCTGAAAAGGGATTCGGTGACGCGGCTGTCGATGATGTGGTGGCGGCTTTCGCCGCTCGCGGCTGGCTGAATGACCGGGACTACACCGTAGAATTTTTGCGTCAGCGCTGCCAGCGCCCCGGAATGTCACGAGCCAAGTTGGCTGCGGATATGGAAAAGCGTGGGTTGGATACCCAGTCTATATCCGCGGGCCTAGCGGCCCTCGATGCTGAGAATCCAGACTGGGAAACGGAAAACGCCCGAACTCTGCTAGAGAGCAAACTTGCGGCGGCACGGCGGGGCTTGGATTTGAGCAACTTTGACGATTGTCGCAAATTGAAAGCCAAGCTGTGGCGCTATGTAGCGACACGCGGGTTTTCCTCAGCTCTGGCCACCACCGTAGTCAATACCGTGATGGAGGAACTGAAACTGAACGGCCAAAGCTAGTGTGGGGACGAACCGAGGATGGAAGAACCGATGAGTGACGCCGTATCTGCTGATGAATTAGCCACCAAAGCGCTGGAGAAACTCAGTGAGCAGGGACGATCGATTTCGTGTGCGGAATCGCTGACCGGGGGGCTGCTGGCAGATGCTTTCGTCAGAATCCCCGGGGCTTCCCAAACATTTCGCGGCGGAGTCGTGACGTATTCCGATGCGGTGAAAACCGCGGTGCTGGAAGTGAGTCCACAGCTGCTGCAAACGAACACTGCCTACGACCCTCAGGTTGCGGTACAGATGAGCACTGCGGTACGAGAGATGTTTCACTCGGATTATGCGTTGGCTACCACCGGAGTTGCGGGTCCTGGCCCGGAGGAAGGCGTGGCGCCGGGGAAAGGATATGTCAGCCTAGCCACTTCACAAGGCACAGAAGTGCGGGAGGTCAACCAGCCAGGCACTCGCCCAGAAGTTCGCGCGGCATTTGTGCGGGCGGCTTTGGAGTTGCTGGTGTCTCACTTGGGCTGAGAATCCCGGACGCAACGTCCAGTGGCGGCGGTTGGCTTTAGGTGGCGAAAGTGACGGCATCAGCGGCATGACATAAAATGAGCCGGTGATGGAAACTCCGCGAACTTACCTGGTGAAAACGCTTGGCTGCCAGATGAACGAACACGACTCCGAACGCATGGCTGGCTTGCTTGACGCTGCCGGTTGGGTGCCGGTTGAGGAGGTTCCGCAAAAAGCTGCGCGAGCAACCAACGCCGGAGATGGCGGGGCTGACCTGGTGGTTTTGAATACCTGCTCGGTGCGTGAGGCTGCCGGAACAAAACTCTACGGCCATTTGGGACAGCTGGCAGATGTGAAACGAAACCGCCCCGGAATGATGATTGCCGTGGGAGGATGCTTCGCCCAGCAGGAAGGCGCGAAAATCCTCGACCGGGCTCCGTGGGTAGACACAGTGTTCGGGACGCATAATATCGACGCCCTCCCGGTGTTGTTGAAGCGTGCCGAACACAACCAAGAAGCGGCGGTGGAAATCGAGGAAAGCCTGAAAGTCTTTCCCTCCGTCCTGCCGGCGCACCGGCAATCCCCGGCTTCAGCCTGGGTATCCATCTCGGTGGGGTGCAACAACACCTGCACATTTTGTATCGTGCCTTCCCTGCGCGGTCGGGAACGGGATCGGAATCCCGCCGACATTCTGGCGGAGGTGCAGGCGGTAGTGGACGCGGGAGCTGTGGAAGTGACCTTGCTGGGGCAAAACGTGAACAGCTACGGAATGAGCTTCGGAAGGCGCGGCGCTTTTGCTGATTTGCTGCGATCTGTAGGAAAAACGCCGGGACTGGAACGCTTACGTTTCACTTCGCCCCACCCCGCGGCTTTTACCGAGGACGTCATTGCCGCCATGGCGCAGACCCCGACGGTGATGCCTTCCCTGCATTTTCCGCTGCAATCCGGCTCGGACCGGATTTTGCGGCAGATGCGTAGGTCGTACCGGTCCGAACGGTTCTTAAAGATTCTTGAGGAAGTCAGGAGCGCCATCCCCGAAGCCGCCATCACCACCGATGTTATTGTCGGATTTCCCGGCGAAACTGAGGCTGACTTCCAAGATACCCTCGACGTTTTGCGCGAAGCTCGGTTCCAAGCCGCGTTCACGTTCATTTATTCCCGCCGCCCCGGAACTCCCGCTGCCGATCGAGATGACCAGGTGGACCCGGAAGTCGTGGCGCAGCGCTACCAAAGACTCTTGGAACTGCAAGAAACAATCACCTTGGAGGAAAACGAAAAGCTAGAGGGACAGATGGTGGAAGTCCTGGTCACCGCGGGCGGGCGTAAAGACGAAGCCACCGCGCGAATGAGCGGACGTGCCCGAGACAATCGTTTGGTTCACTTTGCAGTTCCCCAAGGCGCTAAGGTCCGTCCCGGGGATTTTGTGACGGTCGGTGTGACCCACGGCGCACCGCACCACCTCGTGGCGGATTCCGCACTTACTCCAGGCGGCGTATTCACCGTTCGTCCTACTAGCGCCGGCGACCTGTGGGAAGCAGCGCATCTCGACAAACCTCGCGGCACCCTCTTGGGAATGCCCGGGCTCAAGCCGGGACCAACGAGTTAGGGACCAAACCGTGATTGTTGCGATTGTGGGGCCGACCGCTACGGGAAAAAGTAACCTAGGGCTGGATTTTGCGCAGCGAGTGTCCCGCGACCCGGAGCTTAACGCTAGATTTCCGGGCGGGGTAGAGATTATCAGCGCGGACGCTTTCCAGCTCTATCGGGGCATGGATGTGGGTACCGCGAAAACCCCGGAATCCCAACGCCGCGGGATTGTGCACCATCAAATAGACGTGCTGTGGCCCGATGCAGAAGCCTCGGTGGCGGCTTATCAGAAACATGCTCGCTCTGACGTGGAGGCGATTCAAACACGTGGCGCTTTGCCCCTGGTAGTGGGGGGTAGCGGGCTGTACGTGCGGGCGATGCTGGATGTGTTGGAGTTCCCGCCCACCGACCCCACGGTTCGCGCCCGATGGGAGGCACAGGCGGAGCAACTCGGAGCGGCCCAACTGCACGAAATCTTGCAGCGCAAAGACCCGAAAGCAGCGGAAACCATCGAGCCGATGAACGCGCGTCGCCTGGTCAGAGCCTTGGAAGTCATGGAAATTACCGGTCGCCCATTTTCCGCGACTTTGCCGCGCGGAGAATACTGGCAACCGGACACCCACGTGTTTTACCTGACGCGAAACCTTGATGAACTGGACGAACGCATCAATGCCCGTTCACGCGAAATGTTTAGCCAAGGACTGCTTGAGGAAACGGCACAACTCGCTGCCGACCGGGCTCACCCCTTGGGTATTACCGCGCAAAAGGCCACCGGATACAGCCAAGCGCTGGCGGTGCTGCGCGGGGAGATGACGGTAGAGGACGGTATCGCGGCCACCGCTTTGGCGACCCGGCAGCTGTCCCGGCGACAAATCAAGTGGTTCCGCCGTGACAAACGAGCAGTGGAAGTCGCCTGGAGTCACACCGGCTTAGAGGAACAGGGTCGGAGCTTTTTTGCGCAGGCTCGCAGCCAGATTCTGGGTCACTGACAATCCCGCCACGATTTCCGTGTCTAACTGGCGTTCGCTCAGACCTTCACCCACGGAAACCAGGTAATCAAAACGCAGGTAGGGCTGAGTCCGCATCCCCAGAACCGAAGTTACACCCAAGGTGTTGAACGTATTTAACTCATTGATGGCATCAAACAAACTTTCGGCAGGAAACGGCTGTCCCAGTTCAACCAGCATAGAGGTGGATAGCCAGGTGTCTTCTCCGAATAGCCGCAGAACCATCAAGTCGTCTGAATCACGCAGGCGCAGTACCGTGCCGTCACGATATACTCGCAGGTTGAGGCGGTCTGCGGCCTGGGCAACCGACTCTACACTGACCGGCGCGGTGAGCGCATTATCCGAAAACCCTGGAACAATCTGGACGATGTGCTGTTTGGGCAGCAGGTCATGATGGGAAAAGTCCGTTTCCCCGTCTAGCTCACAGGGGAAATCGGCTTCTACGCTGGAAAAGAACCGTTCAGCCATAATCAAAGCCAGCAACAGATGGGCTTCCAACTGCTGGTCGCCCATCCCGACAGTGACCTGGGCGTTCGTCTGGGCACAGAGATGATAGTGATTGCCGTGCAGATAAGTCACCACTCTTGGACCGACAGCCTCGCGATTGTGGTGCAGGACGTAAGGCAGCAGACGAGAGCGTTCCTGGACGGAAACCGTGGCGCGCCAGACCGAGCGCATGCGCAAGACCCCCGTCACCAAGTCAATGTAACTGGTGGCGGTTGCGCCAGGCATCATCACCGTGCGCCTAGAGTCGTAAACGTCCACAACATAGCTGCGAGAAGCACCATCGAGGGCTTCGCAGACGCGTTCCAGTGTCACCACTCGCGGACGTTGAGCAGTCAACTGCGGCATAATTTAATGTTACGGGGCGGGCTCGTGCTTTGGGTGAAAACGGGGGGCCGAATAATTCAGCTACCCGTAATGGCACTGTTCACAAGGAATTTGGTCGTTTTTGTCGGTGACGCTCGCAGCATGGTCGGAAACCCGCGGCTTTCATCTGTCCAGAATGTCCGGGGTGCCCTCAAGCGGCGCTCCGGCGTAGCTGCAGCACCCGAAATCCTTTCGAGGAGGCGATTTTTTCCCCGGCCCAGCCGTGCTCGTTTAGATATGCCAGGAACGGATCGGATCCCAGGTTGCGGCCCATCACGAGGTAAGCGACTCCCTCCGGCTTTAAACGGGTTCGCCAGGCCTCCCACATCGCGTGCAGCGCCACTTTGCCCACCCGTACCGGCGGGTTGGACCAAATGACATCCACAGAGTTTGTCCCCAGGGTCGCAAAAGCCTCAGCTTCGCTCAGTGCCTGAATATTAGTCAGACCGTTAGCGGCTGCGTTTGCACTGGTCAGCTCCAGGGCGCGAGTGTTTACGTCCACGGCGTAGACCTGGGCGGAGGGTCGCTCGGCGGCTAGAGTCAGCGCCAACGGCCCCCATCCGCAGCCCACATCGACCAAAACTCCTGACCCCCCCAGCTCTGACGAGGAGGGCAGGGAGGGAACTTTACGCAATAACACCTCAGTGCCCTTGTCCAAACCGTGACCAGAAAAAACCCCGTGAGCCGTCGTGACACGAAAATCACGACCGGCTATAGAAACGGTCAACTCCCGAGTGGAGTTCTCGGAATGGGGAGTGGCTGCGAAATAGTGCTCGCCGGCAGGCTGCGGACTCAACTGGTCTCCTAACTTGTCTCAGAAAAGTTTAGCGACCACGTGACTGATTAACGAAGTGAGCACACTGACAATCAGTCCCAGCAGGAACGCTCCCAAAATGCTGTGCGTAAAGAAAAATAAGCAAACGCCGGCGCCTAGGGCAGAAAGCACGAACTCAATCATCCACTCCAACAGTTGCGGAACTTTTACGTGGAGCGCCACGGTTTGTACCGCTTCGTCCAAAACGACGAGGACTACTGTGACCAGCAATGACAGGCCGAGGTAGGGCCAAAAGTCTTCAAAAATGATGGCAATTTCCTGCGGGCCCCAGCCGGAGAGCAGCAGCACGCACAGGGTGGGAATCGTCAGCACCAGCAGGTTTGCCAGCAGTCGTACTACGAGATTGGCGATTTCCACGGGCGAGTGCGGCTCGGTCGGGGGACGGTTTGACGGGGCGTGGCGCTCCACGTGCTGCGAAATAAGCTGCGAATGACCCTGAATGATCGGTTTTTGTGCCGTTTTTGCGGAGTGGTCGGCCGGAGAAGTGGCCGGTGTGTCCGCGGATTTCCTCGTTTTCATCTCTGGGGGCGCTGCCGGATTGCTGGAGGCCGGGGTTCCGGGCTGAGGATAGACCGTTTCGTCCCCGGTCGTTTCCGTAGTCTCTGATAAAGCGGCATTTTCGGCAGCGGGTTGCGCCGGAGCTTCGATTTCGGCGGGTTGTGAGGGATTGGCGGTGGTTCTCTCGGGCTCGGAATCAATGACTTTCGACTTATTTTGGCGCAGTCGTTCGGGAACCATAATGTTGGAATCGAGTTCGGCTGCTTCGAGGATGATTTCTTCTTCAGAGCGCCAGTCGGGCACGTTGTACAGGGCCTTGTGGCGATTCTTGAGGCGTTCATCGGCAGGACTGGGAACGGGTGCCGTGCGGGGAAGCGACTGGCCAAACGGGGACACGCGCCGCTCAGACGGAGCGTTAGAATTTTTGTCTCCGGGGTCCGTTGTATCCTTTAAAACCAAAGCTCAAACCTTTACTTGCATGGGCTGGGAGATACCCTAAATTCTAGGCGGAAGGAACGTAACTTGCAGGAAAACACGGAGGATTGCCCGAACTTGGGTGTCCTTTCGCCCGTTGCTGCCGTTGCGCCGCCAACGGGAGAGGAACCTGCGCCTGACAATCCGCCCCGGTCTCAACACGATGCTGCCGAACAAGCCCAGCGGTGGGCCGATCGCTATGCCTTGGGACGGGTGGAATCCATCGGTTCCGAGCTGCAGGACATCAGTGAGGTTGAGTACCGTGAAGTGCGGTTGGAAAAGGTCATTTTGGTGGGGATTTTCGCTGCCGACCGGGACGAGGCCGAATTGTCACTACAAGAGCTTGCTGCCTTAGCGAAAACGGCGGGGGCTGTCGTATTGGCCGGGCTGCTGCAGCGGCGCGAGAAACCGGACGTAGCGACTTTCCTGGGGCGGGGCAAAGCCCGTGAACTGCAAGCTCAGGTTGCCGCTCTGGGGGCGGATACGGTCATCGTCGATGATGAGTTAGCTCCCAGTCAACGTCGCGCCCTTGAGGACGTGGTAAAAGTCAAGGTCATAGACCGTACCGCCCTCATTTTGGATATTTTTGCCCAGCATGCCACTTCGCGAGAAGGCAAAGCCCAAGTGGAACTGGCTCAGTTGGAATACCTGCTGCCGCGACTGCGTGGCTGGGGCGAATCGATGAGCCGTCAAGCCGGGGGACGTGCTGCCGCCGGTGAGGGTATCGGCGCACGTGGACCGGGTGAAACCAAGATTGAACTCGATCGGCGCCGGATTCGTTCCCGGATGGCTCGGCTGCGGCGCACCATAAAATCTTTGGCTCCAACTCGTGAGGCGAAACGAGCCAGTCGTAAAGCTGGGGAGATCCCAGCGGTGGCGATTGTGGGATATACCAACGCCGGCAAGTCCTCGCTATTGAATCGGCTGGCGGGGGCCAATCTGTTGGTGCATGATGCCCTGTTTGCCACCCTTGACCCCAGTGTGCGCCGGACTCATACTCCTCAAGGGCGGGAATACACCCTGACAGATACGGTTGGGTTCGTGCGGCGCCTGCCTACTGAACTGGTGGAGGCTTTTCGTTCCACTTTGGAAGAAACCGCTATGGCTGATTTGATTTTGCACGTTGTGGATGGTTCCAACCCCAACCCGCTGGCTCAAATCGCGGCGGTGGATGCCACCCTGGAGGCTGTGGAGGGCATCGAGGATGTCCCGGTCATGATGGTGGTAAACAAAATCGATCAGGCTACGGCTCCCGCCCTTGCGCTGCTGCGTCATTCCCTACCGGAGGCATACTACGTTTCGGCCCGAACTGGGGAAGGCATTGCCGTTCTGCAGGATGCTATTGCCGACCGTCTGCCTTGGCCGGGGCAGCGGGTTCGAGTCGTGGTGAAGTGGGAAAACACGGGTCTGGTGGAACGGATTTATCGTGATGGCAAACTCTTGACCCGCCAGAATCGTGAGGACGGCACGTTTGTAGATGCCTGGGTACCCCCGGCTTTGGGGGCAAAACTGCTTGATCAGGCTATGGAAGATAATCATGAAACGGGCGAGGGGGCCGACAGTGTCACAAACGATTGATGATAGCGCCGCGGTCAAACCTGTTGCTGGGGCGGGCGCTTTTGCGGACTATGTTCCCAGTTCAGAGCTGCAGAAGGTCCTGACTGAGGCGGTTTCTTTATTGGGCGGTAGCGAGCGTCCCGGTCAGGTGGCGATGGCGGCTGCGGTGGAACAGACGTTGCACTCAGATGGCAAATTAGCAGTTCAGGCGGGGACTGGAACCGGGAAATCCTTGGGATACTTACTGCCGGCGCTGCTGTATTGCCTGCACGAGGATGCCCGAGTGGTCATTTCAACCGCAACTTTGGCTCTGCAAAACCAAATCATCACAAAGGATGCCCCCCTGGCGGTGGAAGCGGTGAAAAACGTGACCGGTTCCGAGCTGCGCGTGGAGGTTCTCAAAGGCTGGCAAAACTATGTCTGCCTGCACAAATTGAACGGCGGTTACGAAGGTAGCGAGGACGATTTGTTCTCCGCTATGGAAGATTCCCTGAGTCCCGCAGCTGGCGAGAGCGGCGAGGCCGCATCGGGACAGGGGATGAAAGCTGCGCGGCAAATGCGGGGATTTGCTGCGGAAACAAAGAAACTCTACGAGTGGGCTCGAGAAACTCCGACCGGGGATCGGGACGAAGCCCCTCGCGGTATCGGCTCTCGGGCTTGGCGGCAAGTTTCCCTGTCCAGCTTGGAATGTGTCGGGGAAAAATGCCCGTTCCGTTCCGAGTGCTTCCAGGTCTCGGCTCGCGACAAGGCAGCGCAGGCGCAGGTGGTAGTGACAAACCACGCCATGATTGGGCTAGAAGCTGCCGGGAAACAGAATCCGTTTCCCCAGTGTGAGGCCATCATCATTGATGAGGCTCATGAACTTGCCGAACGGGTGCGCTCTCAGGCGTCTACTGAGTTCAGCGCCAATATGTTGGCAAATTGTGCCAAAGCGGCTGGCAGCTTGGGGGTTTCCGGTAGCGAGGAACTCGCCCAGCAAGCTATCTCACTGGGTGTGGCACTACAGAATCTGGAAGATGGCCGTTTCACACAAATGCCTGAGGCGGTGGCGGAATGCCGGTTGCTGTCCCTGTCGCCTTTGAAAGCCGCCCTGACGGAGTTGAGCGCGAAGGGTGGGGCCGATGCGGGTTCAGACGGCGAAAAAACAGCGGACGCCGCGAGAACTGCCGTCGCGAAAGCCATTCTGACCAGCCTGTTAGATACGCTTGAGACGATGACCCCGGAATCGGTCGCGAACGGTGAAACGATTCTGTGGCTGAGTCGGGGACGCGATGCGGACCAGGAACCCCGGCTCTACACCGCTCCGCTGGATGTGGCCGGAAAGCTCGCGAATCGATTATGGAGCGAACACGCCATCATCGCTACCTCGGCCACGCTCAAGCTGGGGGGCACATTTGCGCCGCTCATGCACAAGATGGGTCTGCAGCTTGATGATCCGCAGCCGGAAACCCTAGATGTCGGCTCCCCGTTTCGCCACGATCGGCAGGGCATTTTGTATCTGGCTCGGGACTTGCCCGCGCCCACTCGCGGGGAGCACCCCGAAGTGTTTTGGGATCGGCTGGTGGAGCTGGTTGAGGCCTCGGGAGGCGGGGCGCTGGGGCTGTTCTCCTCGCGCAAAATGGCCGAGCGCGCGGGAGAAATACTTCGAGAACGCACCGATTTACCCATCATGGTCCAAGGTGAGGATTCCATGGCAGCCCTGGTTCGGGACATGCGTGAGGACACTTCCGCTTGCCTGATGGGGACTCTCTCGCTGTGGCAAGGGGTGGATTTACCAGGAAATACGTGTCGTTTGGTGCTGATTGACCGGATTCCTTTCCCGGTTCCCAGCGACCCAGTCATTGAGGCGCGCTGTGCCGCGGTCAAACGTGCCGGGGGCAGTGACTTTATGGAGGTCTCCCTGACTCATGCTGCCTTGTTACTGGCACAAGGAACCGGGCGGCTGCTGCGCTCCGCCGCGGATCGCGGGGTGGTGGCGGTGTTGGATTCACGTCTGGCGACCGCGCGGTATGGGGGATTTTTGCGAGCCTCCCTGCCACCCTTGTGGCCTACGGAGGACGCGCAGGTGGTGCTGGATGCTTTGCGGCGACTGCACCAGCAAGTTCCCTAGAGGCAGGCGTACCCCAAAAGGTTACAGGGAACGGATTACGGTGACGACCTTGCCCAAAATGGTGGCCGTGTCGCCGGGGATGGGTGCGTAGTTATCGTTGTGGGGCAGCAACCAAACGTGTCCATCGGCGCGGGAAAACTCTTTCACCGTGGCCTCGCCGTCAATCATCGCCGCCACGATTTCACCGTTGCGAGCTTCGCTTTGATGACGCACCACGACCCAATCCCCGTCTAAAATGCCACCGTCCTGCATGGATTCGCCCTTTACTGCGAGCATGAACAGTTCACCGGAACCGGTAAAGCGGCGGGGTAGGGCAAATGTGTCCTCGACCATTTCCTCCGCGGTGATGGGGGTGCCTGCTGCAATCTGTCCGACCAGAGGGACGGCTGTCTCCGCCGCGGTGTCGGCGATACCCACCGGAATGGTGGTGACGGTGGCAGACGATGTCGCGCCGGGTGCCGAGTCCGGCTGAGGAGTTTCCATCCCCTCCGGAAGTTTCACAAATTCCAAGGCGCGCGGCGTGTTGGGAGCCCGGCGCAGGTAGCCCTTTTTGGTCAGCACATCGAGGTGGTGTTTGACCGAGGAAGGGGAGGATAGACCCATGGCCTCGGCGAGCTCGCGTACCGAAGGGGGGTAGGCGAGCTTCTGGCTGAGTTGGTACAAAGTCGTTAAAACTTCCTGTTGTCGTTTGGTCAGGTCGCTCACTACTGCTCCTTTATCTGGTACTTTGCGCGAGTTAGCGGTCAAAAAGCCGTCTGCAGGAACTGCCGGATTTTCGTCTCCGGGGTCCATGTCAGACTGGCAATTGTCAGGTTAACTGCGGTCAAAATTAATATTCGCACAAATGTTCGATTTTGACTCGACAACGCGCCGGCAATGGTTTATATTATACGTACAGATGTTCGAGCGAACAAATGTTCGAATGAGTGGAGGGATTACCATGACAGCAGTTTTGGCACCGAGTTTTGAGGTTAGTGAGCTGGCTCCGAACCACCCGGCGGTGCGTGCTTTCAGAGCCCGGCAGTCGCGTCCGGCTTACCTGCGTTTGGTTCCGAAGGCGCCGGAGTCCCCGGCTGTGGCTGTCCGTCCGGTCTTGTCGTGGGATGCCGTGGCCCTGCGGGTGGGGATCTTTATTCTGGCTGCCCTCGTTATGGTGTTCCTGGGTATGGTGTTGGGGCTGGGGCTCAGTCCTGATTACGTTCCCACGGATTTTATGCAACACACGGTCGTGCCGGGTGATACGCTGTGGGATATTGCCGCAGCTAATGTCGCCAGTGCGCCGACTGACGAGGTCTTGGCAGATATGATGGACGCAAATGCCTTAGACGCGGGTTCCGTGCTGAAAACTGGGCAAACGCTGTTAGTTCCGGTTTATTGAAATGATGGGGTTTAGCCCTGCATTCCAGCTTGCGAAAACTTCAGTTTGCACTTACGGTGAAACCTGTAGTCTTGCAGCGGTGAAGGAGGGCGACGTGCACTGTCCGTTTTGTCATCACGAAGATTCCCGCGTGATTGATTCACGTACTGCTGACGATGGTGCCTCCATTCGGCGGCGTCGCGAATGCCCCAGTTGCGGCCGGCGCTTCACCACTTTGGAAACCACACTGCTGCTGATTAAGAAACGTTCCGGGGCGACCGAGCCGTTCCGGCGCAGCAAGGTTATTGCCGGTTTGGCCAAAGCCACCCAAGGTCGTCCCATCAGCTCCGATCAGCTTGCGCTTATGGCTCAAGGCATTGAGGAAACCTTGCGGGCTTCCGGGAAAGCCGTTATTAACTCCGAGGAAGTCGGCAAAGCCATTTTGGAACCGCTAAAGGAATTGGACGAAGTTGCCTATCTGCGTTTCGCTTCGGTTTATTCAGATTTCAACTCCCTGGAGGACTTTGAGGACGCTATCGCCTCATTAAAGAGCCACTCGCAGAGTTAATCGCGGGAAGCGGGCCGGCAGCACTTTCCGAGCTGCTAACCCTTACATACGGAAGCCTTCAGAGAGTCGTTCCAGAACGGATTGACGCACTTTGCGGCGTTGAATCTTGCCAAGTTCGTTATGTGCCAACTCGTCCGGGAAAGAGACCGAACGTGGAATTGCGTAACGGGGGAGGGAATCAGCAACCCAAGCCCGAATCTTGTCCAAGGTCAGGCTCGCTCCCGGATTTAGAACCACCGCCGCGTGTACCTGTTCACCCCGGGCCGAGTCAGTTTGATCGGGAATGCCGACCACGGCGACTTCCGCCACCTGGGGCATCGTGGCAATCGCCGCCTCCACCACCGAGGGGTATACATTGAAACCGGAAATGATGATGAGCTCTTTGCGCCGGTCACTCATCCGCAAGAAGCCCTCGTGTTCCTCAACCAAATCGCCGGTGCGCAACCAATGATCGGGAGTGAACAGCAAATCGGTTTCGACTTGATCGCGCCAATAACCAGGGGAACACCCCGGTCCCTTCACCACGAGTTCCCCCACCTCGCCGGGTTCGACATCATCCAGGGTATCCGGATCGATGACCCGCACTTGGATAGAAGGGAACACGATGCCCATGCAGCCAAGTTTACGTTCGGGGCTCATGGGGGAGCCCAGTACCGTCGGTGAAGTCTCCGTCATGCCGTAGCCCTCGATGATGTAGCCGGAAGTGGCTTTTTCCCAGCGTTTTGCGACATCCTGTGTCAACGGCATCGCTCCGGAAATTGCGTATCGGAAAGACGACAGGTCAATTTTCGGGTTTTCCTCGGCTGCTTTCGCCAGGCGGTCAAAAATCGGAGGCACTCCCACAATGAAAGTGCCCGGACGTCGGCGTTGAGCAGCCAGTGCGGCCCGGGTGCTGAATTTCGGGAATAATACCGCGGTGGCTCCCAAACCAATCGCCCCGTTCAGGGACAGTGTCAGACCAAAAGCGTGGAAGAACGGCAGAACGCAAAACCAGGTTTCTTTGCCGGGACGCAGCTTGGTCACCCAGGTCACATTGGCAAACAAGTTAGACACCAAGTTCCGGTTGGTCAAAATGACCGCTTTCGGCTTGCCGGTAGTTCCTCCCGTGTGGAGCATCACGGCCGGAACATCCGGGTCGACTCGCACGATGCGGTTATGTGGTTTCTGCTTTTCCAGCAGCGTATCGTAATCGGGCAAATCTTTGGCCTGCGGGTCGCAAAGCTGTTGGTACAACTCCTTGGCTTTCTTAATCGGCAGGTGCAAGGCGAAACGCAACCGCCGGGGCAAAGCCGCAGAAACATCGAGGGAAATAACTTCGGTGTCCATGTCGCGCACCAGTTCGGTGACGCTTAAGGCGCTCTTTTGCCACACAAAGACCAGTTTCGATTCCGCATTTTCGATTTGCCACTTCAACTCCACCGGGGCCGCCAGGGGGTTGTGCAACACGCACACCACCCCAAGCTGTAGGCAGGAATAGAGCAGATAGACGAACTGCGGGCAGTTCGGAGCCACAATGGAAACCCGGTCGCCACGCTTGACGCCGTGCTCAAGCAGCAGCGCTGAAGTACGCTGCACATTTTCGCCCAGCTGCCGGTAAGTCGTGGTGGCACCGAAAAAATCCAAGGCTACGCGACGCGGATATTTATTGGATTGAGTGCGCAAAACGTCAATCATCAGCTGATCGGTGACGGGGATTTGGGCGGGAACATCGGGATTGTAAAGCTGACGCATTCGTTTGGTCAGCTCTGAATCTTGCTCGGGCGGAGTATGTACGTACCTGGGCAGGTGAATCCCCGCGGCGGGAGCGAGTTCCAACAAATCCACTGTTTCAGTCATATCTCAACCCTAACGCAAACCGGCCGGTCAAATCCTTTTCACCAGGATTTTGTCCGGTAAAACCCGGCGCTCCCGGCGACGGGAAACCCAGCGAAAGACTGGACAAAATCGGCGAAAACCCGACAAACGTACGGCGCGACGAAACTTCTGCCAGCTAAACGGCTCTTGACCCGGCGTCCAGTCGCCTCACAGAGGTGCCCGACCATCCGGCCTTTTCGGTTCGTCAGGGGAGTTAGTTAACCGCGGTCTCTTCGTCCCGAACGAAGCCCTCCATCGGAATGCAACGCAGGGACAGCGTGGATTCAAATTTAGAGATTTCATCGAGCGCCGCCTTGGGCATCTCGGAGGAAATATCGCCGATAACGTAACCGACTTCACCGTTGGTACCCAGGACCTGACCTTCGATGTTCACTCCCGCGTCAGAGAACAACTGGTTGATTTTCGCCATCACGCCGGGGATGTTCTTGTGAATCAAAGTGATGCGGTACTTGGTATTGCCAGTCGGTTCCAGGCTCAAGTTTGGCATGTTTACACTCATCACGGTTTCGCCGGACTGTAGGTAAGTGCAGAGTTTTCCGGCCACGAACCAACCGATGTCCTCCTGGGCCTCCAGCGTAGACCCGCCAATGTGTGGGGTGAGGATGGTGTTTTCTTTGCCCATAATCGGGGAGTGGAATTCCTCGCCATTTTTGCGCGGTTCATCGGGGAATACGTCAATGGCGCAACCCCCGATCTGGCCCGAATCCAAAGCCTCGGCCAAGTCGTCGAGGTTGACGACAAAACCGCGGGATAAGTTCAACAGTTTCGCTCCGGGCTTCATCTGGTTCATTTGTACCCTGGTGAACATATTTTCATTAGAGGCGCGCCCGTCCACGTGCAGCGACACGAAATCGGCGCCCTGCAGAGCTTCCTCCAGCGAGTTGCACTGTTTTGCGTTGCCAATGGGCAGCTTCTTTGCCAAGTCGTAGAACTGGACTTTCATGCCCATGGCCTCAGCCAGGATGGACAGTTGGGTACCGGTCGAAGAATAGCCGATAATTCCCAGGGTCTTGCCGCGCACCTCGTGAGAGCCTTTGGCGGTCTTTTGCCAGTCGGCGTTTTGCAGGTGAGAGTTGCGCACCGGCAGCTGGCGGGCTAGCGCGATAATCTCGGCGATGGCCAGTTCCGCCACGGAACGCGTGTTGGAATAAGGGGCGTTGAACACAGCCACCCCGTGTTTTGCCGCTTCTGGCAGGTCGATTTGGTTCGTGCCAATCGTGAAAGTCCCGGCGCAGACCAGGTCCGGGCATTCGTCAAAAACTCGCTTGCTCAGGTTCGTCTTGGAACGAATCCCGACCATCTGATAGCCCTGCAGAGCCTTAATCAGGTCGTTTTCGTCCAGAGCGCCGTCTACCCGGTCGACTTGGACATTTGCGTCGCTAAATACTTTGTCGGCGACTTCGTGGGGGTTTTCAAGCAGCAGTATCTTTGTCATAGCACCACTTTAGACCAAAAGAGCGCGGTGCTGAAATCCCATGTCAGGGGTAGTCTCGCGGGTTGGCGTCAATCCTTGGGGAAGGGAAAGTCCATTCCCGCGGGTAAATCGCTGGCCAAGACATGCATCCGTTTCGTACAGCGCGTCATCGCCACGTAGAGGTCTCCGGCTGACTGGCTGGCGATAACGGCTGGTTCCACCAAGATAACCGTGTCAAACTCGAGCCCTTTTGCTGCCCGCGAATCCAGACAACACACTTGGTCAGCTACGACATCGGCCGTTTCTAAGCCCAAGGCCGAAGCGAGATACGAACGCGCCGCGGTAGGGACGATAATCGCTAGCTTACCGACCCCCTGCCCGACTTCCGCTTCCAAACGTGCCGTTTCTGCCTGGAGAGTTTCTCTGAGAACTGGCACAAGGTTTCCCGCCCCGTGGGTCGGTTCGCACAGGTTGTCCCGTGGTTCGCCCTTCAGCCGGGTAAACGCCAGGGCTTCCGCCACATCTCGTGCCGACTGCAGCGGCACTACCGCACTCTCGGGACTGTCCGCCAGCACCTTTTGCGCCAAATCCATCACCGCACGAGGGGTGCGGTAGTTAATGGTGAGCTGCTCCATCACCGGAGCGGCGCGCATGGCTGGGCCCAGGAGGTCGGACCACGATGGTGCGTTCGACCAGTTTTGCGATGCTTGGTTGACGTCCCCAACCACGGTGAACGACCGGGAAGGACACCGGCGCAGCAGCAGATGCCAGTCCATCGGCGAAAGTTCCTGTGCCTCGTCCACAACGACATGCCCGTAAGCCCAAGAACGGTCCGCCCGGGCGCGCTGAGCTAGGGGAGAGAGGCTCACCTCACCGCGGGTTGACCGCGCCAGCATCCGTGCGTTGATGAGCCCTCCGCCCAAATCCATCGCTTCAATAGCCTCCGCCGCCCGCTCGATTTCGCGCTGTTCGCGGGTACGGCGCTGTGCCGCCGAATCCGTCATTCCCGGTAGCGGCCCCAGCAGCTCCGCCAGTTCATCCAAAATCGGCACATCCGCGTCCGTGAAAGGGCTGGTCTTGGGACGTTGCAACGCGGCGATTTCCTCCGCGGTGAAAATCCCCGAGGCGATACGCTGCAAATAATCCGGATAGGCATAGAGGCGCGCCAGCAAATCGGGGGCGGCCGCGGGTAGGTAGCAGCGGTTGACCGCTCGGCGCACCTCCGCCGAGCCGCGGATTTCCTCAGTCATCCACTCCATGTCCTCTTTGGTGGGGGTCTGCCCGGCATAGAGCTTGGTCAACTCGCGGACCAGGAATTTGGCGTAGGCAGCCCAGTGCTGATTGTGGGTTGAGCCACCGTGCGAACCGGCTTCCATCGCCTCACGCACCAAGGTGGCGCTCAGATTTAGCTGGACGTGGTCCAACTGCAGGATTTGGTCCTCGCGGGGAGGACGCTTCAAATCGGCCACGGCCGCGGCGGCGACTTTAATCCAGCGGGTATCACCTTTCAGAGCGCGCAGTTCTGGACGTTCCGCCACGGTGTGTACGCCGGGGAAACATTCCCCGATAGTCAGGCTGACCACTCCGGTCTCGCCCAGGGCAGGAAGCACCCGCTCAATGTAGCGCAAAAACGTGTGGTTGGGACCAATGACCAACACCCCTTGGGAATCCAGCTGATCCCGGTGGGCATAGAGCAGATAAGCAGCCCGATGTAGCGCCACGGCCGTCTTGCCGGTGCCGGGTCCGCCCTGCACCACCAAAAAAGCGTTCAGGTCAGAACGAATCACCCGGTCTTGTTCGGCCTGAATCGTTGAGACAATGTCGGACATCTGGCCGCTGCGCGCTCGTGACAGCGCCGCCATCAAAGCACCCTCACCCTGCAGCGACGCCGTCTGGGCGGCATCGGTGTCGGCACCGGAAGCTAACAGCTCATCCTCCACGCTCACAACTTCGCGCAAACTGGTAGCTACGTGCCGCCGCTTCCACACCCCCATCGGGGCTACTGCCGTAGCTTGATAGAACGGTTGGGCGACTTTCGCTCGCCAATCCACCAACAGTTGGCGAGACACGCCTTCACCAGGTTTTTCCTCAAGTTTTTCCGACGCGGCCGGCGTTTCCAGAGTGGTGTCGGGAGGGTTTTCGGTGGGGGAAAGCGCCGGGGTGATACCGAGAGCCGGGGCTTCGGCATCGGTCGCATCAAAGTCTCGCAAACCCACGCGACCAATGTGGAAACTGGTGCCGTCCTCCAGGTCTAAAACGCCGAAAACCAGGCGATTTTCCACGCTCTCCAAGCGAGTGGCTTCGTCTCCATAATGAGCCGCCAAGGCATCGCGGTCAGCCCTGGCTGAGGGGTTAGAACTCATTTCCGCGGCGACTTCGTCTTGCCGCCGGCGGTAATAGACCCGCATTTCATCGAGGGTTTCATAGGCGCGGTCAACGAAAGTCTGCTCCTTAGCAATCTCGGACTGCCAAGACGACGGCACCGTTGCGTCAGCCAATTTATCTCTCCTCAAGGCATCAAAAGGGTAATCAATTATGCCCTAAAAGGTTTACGAGGAGCGAATTGGGGCTAAGTCTTGATAACATTTAGGGGTTGAACTTTTCGAGGGAAAAATGGACGCAGACAAATTTGATACTTTATTAGCGCCCGGCGCGGACCTCAGTGGCCACGCCGACGTTATGCTGCACCACCTCAACGGGGCGATGGATGCTGGGCATTCCGGGCGAGGCATGTTGGAGCATTTGGTGGAAGCCCTGCCGCATCAGACTATTGCGACATTTAACTCCGATAAATTGGTGGATTTTCGTTCCCATCGGCCCTGGCTGAGTTTTTCAGACTGGAAGTTTACTGAAGTGGAAATGCCGGAAATCCGCTTGGATTTGCTCAGCGACGACAACGACCGGAATTTCTTGGTGCTGCACGGACCAGAACCGGATGCCCAATGGAATCTGTTTTTGGACACTATCCAAGAAATCGTCCGACGCTTGGGAGTGCGCCAGACGGTAGGCGTGACCGGAATGCCAGCCGGGGTGCCTCACACGCGGCCCACTCCGGTGCATATGCACGGGGCACGTTCGGAGAGTTTGCCCAAACAGCCCAAGATGGTCGGTGAAATGCTGCTGCCGGCGGGGATGGATCAGCTCATCGAATTCACCCTGGGACAAGCCGGTCTGGACGCGGTAGGAATCATTGCGGCGGTGCCGTATTACCTGGCAGAAGGGGACTACCCCCCGGCGGCCGCGGCGCTGATGTCCGCAGTGGCCGCCAAGACCGGTCTGGCACTGCCGGTGGGAGACATCGAAGCCGCCTCCACCCTCACTTTGGGACAAATCAACCAGATGGTGGAGCAGTCTGAGGAAGCTGAACACATCGTCGAGATTCTGGAACAGCACTTTGACGAAGCCGAACCGATGGCAATTATTGAGACTCCCGAAGAACCGCTGCCCACCGCCGAGGAACTGGGAGCTCGCCTCGAAGAATTTTTGAAGCGCACGGATCGGTTGAATCGCGGGGCGAAACTCTCAAATCTTGACGAAGAATTACCGCCAGTAGGTGATGCTTCCGGAATTTCGTCCCTGCGCGACACGCCTTACGAAAAACGCAACATCGAACAGTTCCGTCCTCGCCGGGGTCGGCATCGCCGCGATACCCCGGAGGATTAAACCTGCCGGTAAACCCTTAGAATGCCGGACAATTAGCGAGTCCAGCCGCCCAGCGGCTGATCGCCGGAGGGGGCTTCGTAAACCGGGAACATAATGTTGGGATTGATAAATCCGAGCCATGCCACAGCCAGCCCGGCCACCAAAGCAACGCAAAGCCAACCGATGCCCGGTCCAATCAGGTTCGAGCGATTCCCCGGATCCGTGCCGATTCCCACCAGGTTTACCCGCGAGGGGTTCATCGGGTAGTACCACGCCTGGGGACCCTGGGCGGCGACCTCATCGAGACTATTCTCTTCATTACCGAGCTCTGCCCGGTTAGCTTCCTCGATCCGGGCTCGTGCCGTGGCGCGTTCAAAGGCTTCGCGCTGCGCCAACAGTTCGGCCTCGCGCTTCAGACGGGCTTTTTCTGCCGCCGCGCGCACTTTCGGAGGGCGCGGGTCGAAGCGAGGATCGTTTGCTGGCAGGGCGGTGATTTTCACGGTCGTGGGCCCTTGGGGGGTGTGTAGCTCGGAAACTGCGGTGTGGGGTTTAGCCTGGTCCTGAGGGATTCCCGGGGTGACGCGCCACACTCCTTTCGATTCCTCCTCCAGTTGGTTTCGCACCAGTTTTTGTAGCAGCAGGATGGTGCGGCGCTGGAAGCCGGGAATCCGCACTTTTCCGTACTGTGCTGGCATTCCCAGGGGAGCCCACATGAGGGACACTTCGAAACCACCGGGGTGACCGGCATGACTGTTGATGCGGCGGATTCCGCTGATAGACGCCGGTGCGGTGGCCGGGTCTGAGGCCACACGTACCCACACCCTGGCAGCTTGTCCAAAACGCATGAACCCATAGAGGGTAGCGAAGGCAAAGAACAGTATCGTGGGCGGGAACAGGAGCACGAAATAGGGGTCGGAATTCGTGATGAGTTCCATGTTGAACAGGCAGGTTCCCGTCATGATGAACTGTGCGACCAGGAGCAAGACCGCGTTGATGATGGTATCCGTGTTCCAGGAGTGAGAGTTCTCGAAACGTATGTCACGCGGATCAACGGCGGAAACCCACGCCGGGATTGGAAGATGGTAGCGAGCGCAGGTCCGGGCCCGACCGATGTGGAGGTCTTCCGGGTTCAATGTCAGGTAGTAGTACGTGTTGGCTTCGTTGGGATCCAAAAAGGGTAACAGTACGGTGACCTCGTAAGGCAGGGAGCGCATGGTGTCGTTCTCGGTGAGAGGCTCAACTTCTTTGATATACGCTTGAACGCGGTAGTACTCCACGCTGTTCTGAGGGCGCGCTCTATGAATGAGGACCACAGCAATCACCAGTGCCACAATCCACCACAGGCCGATAATCAACGCTTGCATAACACAATTAAACCAGTAAAAAGTTCTGTTTATCGAGTTTCGGAGAACTCGTGCACAGACCCATGTGGCGCGATGAGGGTAAAAACAGGTAAACTAGTTTGTGTTAACACGTTCGTTTGGTTTTGGGGTGCTTTCCTCGGCCGCGCACTGAAAGGACATGGTCATGGCATTGTCGGACTATGAAAAGCAAGTCCTGGCGCAGATGGAGGCCCAGCTCCACAACGAAGATCCCAAGATGGCCGATAGGATGCGCCAGACTTCCACAAAGGTCGGTGAATCCACGGCAAGCCGTCCGCGGCGGGTTGCTTTCGGGGTCGTTTTGGTTTTGATTGGGGCAGTAGTGCTGGTCGGAGGACTCATCGCCACGCCCTACCTGAAAGGCATGGAATTTTTGGGTACCGCTATCGGGGTACTGGGGTTCGTGGTTGTCGTCCTGGGGGTTCTAAAGATTTTCGGGGTAGGCTCAAAATCCCCCGCATCGAAACCGACCCCTCACGGCCAGCCTGCTGGTGCGCCTGCCTCGCGAGGGTCCTTTATGGATCGTCAAAATGAGCGGTGGGAACGCCGTCAGCACGGCGAGTAGTCCTCTGATTCCTATCCCGAGTCTCTGACTCACCCGTCTCATCCGGTTACCGATTTTCGGTAGCCGGTTTTTTTGTTTCTCGTCATCGCTTTCGTCAGTTCTAAAAGCCGCTCCTTGTAGAATCTTCCTCCACTTAAGAATTCTCTGAATTTCCAATAAATAATTTGCTAAAAATGCAAAATTTGTCGCGTTTTTGCAAATTTGTGGATGAAAGTGGAGTAAAGTGGGGTGTAACGAAAACCGTAAAGGTATCGGGTCAAAAATCAGCATCACGCTGAGGGTGAAAGGGAAGGTTGTGTTCTTAGGGACCTACGAGCCAAAGCTCGACGACAAGGGTCGCCTGATACTGCCTGCCCGTTTTCGGGAGCAACTCGCAGGCGGAGTGGTTTTGACCAAGGGTCAGGACCACTGCGTTTATGCGTTTGAGACTGGCGAGTTCCAAACCCTGTATACGGAACTTCGCCAGGCTCCCATCACCCACAAGCAGGCGCGAAACTTTTCGCGTGTGCTGCTGTCCGGGGCGAGCGATCAAATCCCGGATAAGCAAGGACGGATTAACATTCCGCCCGCCCTGCGTGAGTACGCCGGACTGGGCCGTGACCTGGCGGTTTTCGGAGCGGGTTCCCGTGTGGAGATTTGGGACCTGAAGACCTGGAACGAGTTCTTGGCTGCCGCCGAGGAGGACTTCTCGGAAGTCTCGGAAGAAATCCTTCCGGGACTGCTGTGAGGAAACTCGCGCATAACTGCATAAACCCGCGTGGGTTTGGTGTCCTACCGATTCTGAATGCTCTTCCCCGCAGGCAGACACGGTGGGAAACCTGGCTAACGCGGGAGTCGCTAGAAAAACGGGGGTTACCCCAAGAAAAAGGAAGAAACGTGAAATCAGTTGCCGAAATCCACCAGCCGGTGCTGGCTGAGGTGTGCGCTGATTTATTGGCGCCCGCCTTGGATTTCGCGCCGGACGCGGCCACCCCGATTCCCTCCACTGCTGATTTTCGCAGTATCCAGGGTCCCGTTTTGGTTGACGCCACCCTCGGCTTGGGGGGACACAGCGCATATCTGTTGGAGCGTCACCCGCAGCTGCGCATTATCGGTATCGACCGTGACCCGCAGGCGCGGCGTTTGGCGGCGTCCCGACTCTGTGCTTTTGCGAATCGCCTCAGCATCGCCGGCACAACTTACGGGGAACTGGATAGCGTATTGGCGCAGCACGGTCTGAGCCAAGTGGATGGGATTTTAGCGGATCTGGGGGTTTCGTCACTGCAGCTGGACGAGGCGGAGCGCGGTTTCGCTTATGCCCAACCCGAAGCACCGTTGGATATGCGGATGGACCAAACCGCAGGTTTCACCGCTGCCGACTTCCTGAACCTGGCTGAAGCGGAAGAAATCGCCGCGGTGCTCCACACCTACGGCGAAGAAAAGTTCTCGTGGCCCATCGCGAAAGCTATCGTGAAGGCCCGCCTGGACCAGCCGTTGCAAGTTTCGGGTCAGCTCGTGGAAGTCATCCGCGACACGATTCCTGCCCCGGCCCGCCGCAGTGGAGGAAACCCGGCGAAGCGCACGTTCCAAGCCTTGCGGGTGGCGGTCAACGATGAGCTAGGCGACTTGGAGCGTTTCTTGACGAAGGCGCTGTCAACAGTCCGGGTCGGTGGACGCATCGTCATCGAAAGCTATCAGTCCCTGGAAGATCGCCTGGTCAAGAGGGTTTTTGCCGCGGGGATTCATCCTGCGGCGCCCAAGGGGTTGCCCGTACTGCCTGAGCAAGCGCAGCCTTGGCTGCGCGACCTCACGCACGGCTCGCGTTTAGCTGATGACTCTGAGGTCGCCGACAATCCGCGCGCCGCCTCACTACGGCTGCGTGCCGTGGAAAAGACACGGGAACCCGACCTGGAAAACCTCGCGGGGACCCTTGTGAAAACAAAACAAAAACCGGTGGAGAAACGTTTTCCCACCTTGACGAAACTACGTGCCCTAAACCCTGTTCACCCCCTAACCGAAGGAGACTCACGTGACTAACGCAGCTACTTCCAACCTGGCATTGCGTAAACCCGGCAGCGTTGCCGGGATGCCGCTTCCTGCTCGGAACGCCCCCAGGCCGCAGCTTCAGCTGGTCCCGACTTTTCAGAAGCGCCGCATCACGTGGCCGATGTGGCTGACGGTGGCGGCGATGCTCGTCGCCGCGCTGGTCGTACCGGTCATCGTTAACACCCAGTTGGCGATGACTTCCTACGATATGTACGCCATGCAAAACGAGTTGAACGCCCTGCTGGATCAGCAAGCCGATTTGGTGACCCAGGCGCGTGAAGCTCAGTCCCCGCAATACCTAGCAAAGAAAGCGCAGGAAATTGGATTGGTTCCGGCCGCCGAACAGGGCTACGTGACGTTGGCGACTGGAGAAATTATTCCAGGGAAAGCCGCGCAATAAGGGCTGGCGGGGAAAGCGACTGCGCCTAGCTAAACCCCTCCCGGTCACGGCGTGGGAGCGTGAAAACCTGGCAAAGCTGGGCGAAACTGGTCAAGTGAGTAGAGTCCGAAAAAACCTGTTGGTGGGGGCCATTATCGCGGTGCTGTTCATTTTTGCGGTCCGCTTGGTGGTGGTGCAACTGGTGCAGGGACCGAAACTCGCCGCGGCAGCCCAGGATCAACGCAGTCGCACTCACATTATCAAGGCTCAACGGGGGGATATTTTGGACTCCTCGGGCCGGCAGATGGCGACCTCCGTGAAACGCTACAACATCGGGGTTAATCAGGTAAAAATCAATACTTATTTTCAGCCGAAAATCGCGGGGAAAGACGCGAAAGGCAAGCCGAAGATTATCTATGACGAATTCGATCGGCCCGAGGTCGCGGCTTATGGACCAGCAGCGGCGGCGAAAAAGCTGGCTCCGCTTTTGGACGCCGACCCCGCCGAGCTGGGCGGGAAACTGACCGCGCAGCCCGGCAAAAAACCCTCGACCTTTGTGTATATCGCCAAAGAAGTGACCCCCGAGGTCTGGCGTAAAATCGCTAAGCTGGGGATTCCGGGCATTGAGCCGGAAGAAATCACGAAACGGATTTATCCCAACGGTAACGTGGCCGGCAACATCATCGGTTTCACCGATGTTGATGGAGTGGGTTTAGCTGGGCTTGAACTGAGCCAAAATAGCAAGCTAGCCGGAGTGGACGGCAAAGACTTCACCGAGATTGGTCGGCGTGGACAAACCATTCCGGTCCAGGACAATTATCGTAAAGACGCCATTGCGGGGCAAACCATTAAGACGACCATTCTGCTGGACCTGCAAAATACCTGTCAGCAGGTAGTAGACAATTCTAAAGCCCGGTTCGGGGCTCAATCCGTCATGGCGGAAGTTCAAGAGGTCGGCACTGGAAAGATCCTCGCCCTGTGCGAGACGGATACGGTCAACCCCTCAGAACCCACGAAAACCAGCGAACGGAATCGCGGCTCGAAAGCCGTTTCCACGGTTTACGAGCCGGGTTCTACCCTGAAAGTTCACACGATGGGAGCGGTCATCGAAGCTGGCAAAGTGGAGCCCACCAACACCTTTACCGTACCGGGTGAAATCACCATGTCTAACGGGCAAAGTTTTCGGGACTCGATTGCCCACGGTACCTATGCTTTGACCGCGGCGGGGATTATTGCCAAATCGTCGAACGTGGGGATTGTCCAGGTTGGCGACTTAATCACGGACACGGACAGGTATCAAAAGCTGAAACAACTTGGTTTTGGTAAACCTACCGGCGTCGAACTGCCCGGTGAGAGCGCCGGGCTGCTCTCTGCCCCCGAGAAATGGGACGGCCGCCAACGCTACACCATCATGTTCGGCCAAGGTATCGCGGCGACTATTCTCCAGGTCACCAACGGTATCGCCACCGTGGCAAACGGGGGAGTGGAAGTGCAACCCCACCTCATCGAATCGTGGACGAAGCCCGACGGCAGCGTAGAGAAGAAAACTGTAGACGCGGGTACCAGAGTTTACACCAAAGACACTTCCCGGAAACTGCTAACCATGATGGAGGGGGTCGTCTCGGAAAAAGGCGGTGCTCCCGATGCCCAAATCGAGGGATACCCGGTGGCGGGGAAAACCGGTACCACCCAGATTATTGAGGCTAACGGCAGGCAAACCGGGACTGTCGGGTCATTTACCGGGGTGTTTCCCGCCGACAATCCCCGCGTGGTCATCACCGTAGTGGTGCATCGCCCTTCTGCCTCGATATACGGATCCGTGGTCGCGGTCCCGGCGTTTAAAGAGATTGCGGGGGCTACGATTAGAGAGCTGGGAATCCCGCCCACTGACACGAAGCCGCAGTTGTATCCGATTGGAGATTAGAGAAATATGACTCTGGAAGTTGCTTTTGACCCTTACGCACCGGATTTGCTTCGCTTGCCCTGGGTCGAAGTTACGGATTTGGCAAAAGCCGTGGACGGTACAGTTTACGGTAACGGCAGCCGTGTGCGCGGTGCGGTTATTGATAACCGGGTCGTGCGCGGCGGAGAGCTGTTTGTGGCGATGCCGGGATTCCACGTACATGGCGCTAAGTTTGCGGCGGATGCCGCGGCGCGCGGAGCCGGGGCTGTATTGAGCGATCCGGCTGGGATGGCATTCCTCGCGAACTTGGATATCCCCGCCATCATCGTTCCCGATGTGGCTTCCGTAGCTGGTCGAGCCGCTTCTGTCGCCTTCAATAATCCCTGCCAACAGTTGAGCGCGTGGGGCGTGACGGGCACGAACGGAAAGACCACCACCACCTACCTTTTGCGTCACATGCTGCATCGAGTCGGGCATCTGTCCTCCCTGGTGGGCACGGTAGAGGCCGCGGTGGGCAAAAAAACTGCCCCCGCTTTCATCACGACTCCCCAAGCCCCGCAGCTGCAAGCCTTTGCGGCCACGACGGTGCAAGAAAATGTGCATCACATGGTGGTGGAAGTATCCTCACACGCCTTAGCGATGGGGCGGGTAGACCCGCTGCATTTCGCCTGCGCCGGATTTACGAACCTGTCTCAGGACCACTTGGATTACCACGGCACCATGGAGCAATACTTCCAGACCAAGGCCTCGCTGTTCTCCCCGCAGCGCAGTGATCGCCAGGTCATCATCGTTGACGGCGTGTGGGGCCAGCGCCTGGCTGAGCAGTTGGAACGCGGTGGCCAACATGATTTTGTGACCCTGTCCCTGACGGGCCGTCCGGCCGATTGGCAAGGAAAAATTATCGAGTTAGAGGGCGGCTTCACCGAACTGCGGTTGCGGGCTTTTGACGGCAAAGAAGCCTCTGTGCAGGTCCGAATGCCCGGCACGTTTAACGCAATCAATGCCGCCCTGGCCATTGTCATGGTCGTGACGGGATTGTCTCCGAGCCCGCGTCAGCTAGACGGGGACATTTTGCGCCACCTGACCGTGAATCCCATCCGTCTGGATGTGCCGGGACGTATGGAGCTGCTGTGCGAGGCACCCCGCGTGATTGTGGACTTCGCGCACAACCCGGATTCCACCAAGATTTTGCTCGACACCATGCGGATTTCGACCAAAGGCCGGTTACTGCTAGTGATGGGAGCTGACGGGCAGCGCGATCCGGGCAAACGGCCGATTTTGGGTCAGATTGCTGCCGAGCTGGCGGATTTCACCTACCTTACGGACGGGGACATTCACGAGGAGGAACCAAGCGGGATTCGCCGGGACGTGATGGCGGGCATGAAGGGCTATGAAGATAAATTTGTGGAGGTCGCCCCCCGCGAGACGGCGATTGAGCGAGCCATTTTGGACGCTCGTCCCGAGGATACCGTTGTTATCACGGGGCGGGGTCACGAACCCATCATGTTCACGCCCGAAGGGCAGTATGACCTTGACGACCGAGTGGTCGCTCGCGAGGCTCTAGCGAAGCGGAGCTGACCCCTTTTCTGACCGGAGCCGGCGTGAGATAAGATTAAAGCCGATTTGTTGGCCTTTTGAAGGAGTCCACCTTTGATAGATATGACCCTTGACGCCCTACGTGAGGCGATTGGTTTAGAACCTGGGGAAAACTCGACTCGGATTCAAGGCAGGGTACACACCGATTCGCGGCTGGTCAGTACGGGTGATGTCTTTGTAGCGCTGCCCGGAGAAAATACTGACGGGCATCACTTCCTGGGGTCTGTGGCTCGCCGCGGAGGCAGAGTCGCCATCGTCAGCCGCGACCGCGCAGAGATTCTGGACCAGGGGTGGGCTACCGAGGACGAATTGAACCAGTTGACAGTATTGCAGGTTCCCGACCCGCAGTATGCCCTGGGGCGATTGGCTCAGGCGCACCTGCGCCAACTGCGTGCCCAAGCCCGCGAGGGAACCGGCCAACTGAAACTTGTTATCGGAATCACCGGTTCTGCCGGCAAAACCACCACCAAGGACCTGACGAAACAGCTTTTATCCACCAAAGGCGCCACTGTCGCTCCCGTGGCATCGTTCAACAACGAGGTGGGCCTGCCGCTCACGGTTCTGGAAGCTGACGCCGCGACCGAGTACCTGGTATTGGAAATGGGCGCTTCGCAGCCCGGCGACATTGCTTACCTGACCGATATTGCTCCCCTGGATGTGGCTCTGGTTTTGATGGTGGGGGTGGCGCACCTGGAGTCGTACTCTTCGGTTGAGGCCCTGGCAGCTGAGAAGGCTACCATCCTGGAAAACCTAGGGCCCTCAGGCATGGCCATTTTGAACGCGGACGACCCGCGTGTGGAAACGATGAGCGGGCGGACTTCGGGACGCCTCATGTACTTTTCGACAAAAAAGAATACCCCGGTGCGCATCACCGACTTGCGTCTGGACGAGGCTTCGCGGGGCAGCTTCCTGCTGCACACTCCCGCCGGTAGCGCCCCGGTGCAGCTGCAGCTCCTCGGTGCCCATCACGTCGCTAACGCCCTGGCGGCCGCGGCGATTGCGCATGTCGCGGGCATGACCCCCGCTGAGATTGCGGCCGTGTTGTCAAAAGCCACTCCGGTCAGTGAACACCGCATGAACCTGGTGCATTTGGCGGACGGAGTGGACCTCATCGACGATGCGTATAACGCGAACCCGGACTCGGTACGTGCCGCTTTGGACGTCATTGCGAAATCGGGAGCCACCCGGCGTGTGGTCATCGTCCTGGGGGACATGCTGGAACTGGGCGAAACCGCCCCGCAGTTGCACGGAGAAATCGGGCGTTACGCCGCTAACCTCGGAATTTCGGTCCTGCTGACGGTCGGTCCCATGGCGAAACACATCGAAAGCGCCTATTCGGCGCTGAAACGTGACGGGGAAAGCCATCAGGTGATGGATGCCACCGCTGCCGGTCGGTTGTTGCAAGAGATTGTGCGTCCCGGCGACTTGATTTTGGTCAAAGGCTCGCACGGTTCGGGACTGTGGAAACTGGCTCAAGAAATTGAAGAAAGGGGCCGCGTCCGATGACTGCGGTATTGACAGCTGGCTTTATCGCCCTGTTATTCTCTCTACTGGTCACCCCGTTCTACGCGAAGTGGCTGGTCAATAAGCAATTCGGTCAGTTTATTCGCCAGGACGGCCCGACCGCGCACTACACGAAGCGCGGCACGCCCACTATGGGCGGGGTCATCATTATCCTCGCCATCATTATCGGGTGGGGAGCGGGTCATATTCACCAAGCCATCACCAGCGGCAAAGGCCCCAGCGCTTCGTCTCTGATTCTCATATTTTTGCTGGTCGGGCTGGGGTTAATCGGCTGGCTGGATGACTGGATTAAAATTTCTAAGCACCGTTCCTTGGGATTGAACCCAACCGGCAAAATCCTCGGTCAGCTAGCGGTGGGATCCATATTTTCCGGTCTGGCCTTGGGCTTTGAGAACTCGCGCGGCCTGAGCCCCGCCTCTACGAAGATTTCTGTCATCCGGGACACGAACCTGGATTTGGCTTTCGCCGGTTTCGGTCTGGGGGTCGTGCTGTTCCTGATTTGGGCGAACTTCCTGGTGGCGGCCTGGTCTAACGCGGTTAACCTGACGGACGGTCTGGACGGTTTAGCGACCGGAACTTCGATTTTCGTGTTTGGTGGCTATACCTTGATGTCCTACTGGCAGTTCTCGCAGCGCTGCGGCATCGAGGGGACCAGCGCCCCCGCGTGTTACTCCGAAATCCGCGACCCGCTGGATATTGCATTATTCTGTGCGGCTGTGGTCGGCGCCCTGATTGGATTTTTGTGGTGGAATGCCTCACCAGCGCGTATTTTTATGGGCGACACCGGCTCGCTGGCGCTGGGCGGCATCCTGGCGGGGGTGTCGATTTTCACCCACACCGAGTTCCTGGCAATCATTATCGGTGGCCTGTTCGTGATGGAAGTTATCAGCGACATTATTCAGGTCGGGTTCTTTAAAGCCACTCACAAGCGCGTGTTTAAGATGGCCCCAATTCATCACCACTTTGAACTGTTGGGCTGGAAAGAGATCACCGTGGTCGTGCGGTTTTGGATTATTGCCGGGCTGATGGCTGCCGCCGGGGTAGGACTGTTCTATTTCGATTGGGTGATGAAGCTGTGAAAGATACGCAATTTACCGGCGCCTCCATTGGCGTGTTGGGCCTGGGAAAGTCGGGGCGCGCCGCCGCCGCCGTACTGGCCACTCTCGGAGCGCACGTGACCTGCTACGATGCGAACCCAGATGCTGTGGAACAGGCCCGGGAGGAACTCGGCGATCGGGTCGACTATTGCACTGCCAGTGGCGAACAGTTCCAAGGCGAGGCGGCCGCCGGGAACGGACACAAACTTTTCGTGGTCTCCCCGGGGATTGCCCCGCATAATCCCATGTATCGCCTTCCCGAGGCCAGCGCCCCCATGTGGTCAGAAGTCGAGCTAGCCTGGCAAATCCAGGAAGCCATCGGTAACCGTAACTGCAAGTGGATGTGCATTACGGGCACGAACGGGAAAACCACCACAACTGGGATGTTGGCACAGATGCTCATCACCGGCGGTGTGGTGGCGACCGCGGTGGGTAACTACGGCACGCCCATAGTTGAAGTCGCGGCCGAAGGCGCTGTGGACGCGCTGGCGGTGGAGTTGTCTTCGGCACAGCTGCATTCCACGTACAGCCTGAAGCCCTGGGCCTCCGTGTGGCTTAACTTTGCCCCCGATCACCTTGACTGGCACGGCAGCGCCGACGACTACGCTTGGGACAAGTCGAAGGTCTACAGCGGGGTGCAGCGTGCCGCTCTGTATCCCGCCACCGAGGAACTGCCGACCAAGGTACTCAGTAAACGTTTCGTCCAAGACGAGGGCTTTCCCCCGGAAAAGTGCATTGGTTTGACTCCGGGCATTCCCGCTCCGGGTTTCCTGGGCGTGATTGAGGACGTCATCGTGGACCGGGCTTTTGGGGAACACAACGAAACTCAGGCACTGGAACTGGCAACGTTTGCCGACCTGGAACACTTGAGCGGAGCGAAAGTACCGACATCGGCACTGTTGGCGGATACTTTGGCAGCGGCCGGACTGGCGCGGGCCTACGGTTTGCAGCCCGAATGGGTGCGCCGCGGAATTCTCGAGTTTGAGCTGGCGGAACATCGTCGCGCCGTGGTCGGCACGTTCGGAGGCGTGACCTATATCGACGATTCCAAAGCTACGAATACGCACGCGGCGGCAGCTTCGCTGCGTGACATTGACGATAAGCGCGCCGTGTGGATTGTCGGGGGAGACGCGAAAGGCCAAGACTTTCACTCTCTGGTGCAGGTGGCAGCCCCGAAAGTGAAAGCCGCTGTGCTGATTGGCTTGGACCCGGAGCCTTTTGAGAGCGCATTTGCTGAAAACGGCGCGGGAATCCCGCTGAAACGGGTCGCTCCGGGGGACAATCTTATGGAAAGGACGCTTTTAGAGGCGCGAGCTTTAGCCGTTCCGGGGGATACCGTGCTACTGGCTCCGGCGTGTGCCTCGTGGGATCAGTTCAACAACTATCACGAGCGCGGCGACCAATTTGCTCAGGCGGCGCGGAAACTGGGGGAGAACCAAGATGGCGGGGAGGAACAAGGCTCCTGAGGCACCTCGGGACGCGAAACTGACAAAGCTTTCCCCGCGAAACTCAACGCCTACCCTGGTTGACGCTAACTCCACCCCGTCCGCAACGGCAAGCCAGGAAAAATCCGCTCTGCGCGCCCTGTCCGAAGGGTGGAAGAACCAACCGGTCCTGAGCTACTACCTCATTTTGGTCACCACCCTGCTGCTGTTCATCATCGGCTTTATCCTGGTGTTTTCCGCCTCGACCATCACTGCCTTGGAAAGCGGGGCGAATCCGTTTCTATCCTTTGGGAAACGTTCACTCATTTATGTGGCGGCGCTGCTGGTTTTGTTCATTGCCTCCAGGGTCCCGCTGACTTTTTATCAAAAGTGGACCTGGTGGTTTTTGGGGGCGGCGTGGCTGCTGCAGATTATGGTGTTCGTTCCGGGCATGCACGGCACGTCCGCGGGTGGTAACACGAACTGGATTAACCTCGGTGGCGTCATTACCATTCAACCTTCCGAGTTTATGAAGTTGGCTTTGGCTGTCGCGTTGGGGAGGGTCTTGGCAGATCCGGAGCTGCGGGAGGCCCGGGACAAGAAACGTTGGCTCATCAACGCGGGCGTGCCAGCGGTGGGGTCGTTGGGCTTGGTCATGATTGGGCGGGATCTGGGCACCGCGATGGTGATGGCAGCGCTCATCTTGTCGGCGATTTTCGTAGCGGGGATTCCTTGGCGCTACTTTGCGGGCATCGTCTTGCTAGGCATTTTTGGGGTCACTTTGGCAGTCATGAGTTCAGCTAACCGCCGTCGGCGGGTCTTTGGCTTTATGGACGCCTCCACCACTGACCCCACCGGCATCGGCTACCAGCGACAACATGGCTTGTGGTCCCTGGCCACCGGGGGATTGACCGGAGTCGGACCGGGTGCCAGCCGGGAGAAATGGTCCTACCTGCCCGAAGCGGATACGGACTACATTTTCGCTATTTTGGGCGAGGAATTCGGGATTTTGGGCACTTTCCTGGTTCTGGGTTTGTTCGTGGTGCTGTGCCTGACGATGATGCGGCTGATGAACTCGGAGACAAATCAATTCGTGAGCTACACCGTGGCCGGCATGATGGGCTGGATTTTTTCCCAAGCCATCATCAATATCGGAGCTGTCGTTGGCCTGCTCCCGATTATTGGGGTGCCCTTGCCGCTGATTTCTTCTGGAGGTTCCTCCCTGCTGTCCATCATGGCAGCGATGGGCATGATGATGTGTTTTGCACGCGCTGAACCTGGGGCGGACGCGGCGCTAAAAGCCCGGTTGCGTCCCCTGCGGCGCGGCGCGGCCGTTTTACTGCCCGGACGGATGCACCGTTAAACGTTTGCTTCCTGAAGCTGGTGCGGCGCGAAAACCGAGGGAAAACTTTGCCCACAACCGCCACGGCAACCGTGCTCCTGAAAATGTTCCCGGACAAAACACGCTAAAGTTGAGGGTGTGAGTGACATCTCGAAACCGGTCATTGTTTTCGCTGGCGGCGGTACCGCGGGACACGTGAACCCCTTGCTGGCGACTATTGCCGCACTACAGTCCACCGAATTGGACTTCGAGCCTCTGGTGGTAGGTACTTCCGAGGGGCTGGAAAGCGAACTGGTTCCAGCCGCCGGCTACGAACTGTTGACCATCCCCCGCCTGCCGATGCCGCGTCGCCCCAGCTCGGATTTGGTTCGTTTGCCGGTTCGGATGCGTCACGTGGTTGCTTCGCTGCGCGATACTTTCCAAGCCCGGGAGGTGCGGCTGGTAGTGGGCTTTGGCGGCTACGTTTCCACCCCCGTGTACTTTGCGGCAAAACGCTTGGGCATTCCCATCGTCATTCATGAACAAAACGCTCGGCCAGGGCTCGCCAACCGGGTAGGGTCACGCTATGCGGCCGGGGTGGGCCTGACTTTTGAGGGAACCGGGCTGAAAGCAAAGCACGGCGAGACTCGCGTCGTCGGTCTGCCCCTGCGCCCCAGTATTCTCGAACTAGCGCGTCAGCTGGAAATGCCCCTGACCAGAGACGCGGCGCGAGCTGAAGCTGCCGAATTTTTCGGTTTGCCGGCTTCCCACCCCACGGTGCTGATTACCGGAGGCTCCCTGGGTGCGCAGCGTCTCAACGAAGTCTTGCCCGGCGCGCTTTTGCGAGTGTTCCAGGAAAACCCTTCGGCCCAGGTCATTCACCTGACCGGGAAAGGTAAGGACGGTCCTGTCCAGGACTTCGTTGCTGAACATCACCTGGAGCAGCGTTACCAAGTGCGCGACTACCTCACCGAGATGCACTACGGTTTGGCTCTAGCTGACTGCGTGGTGTGTCGAGCGGGGGCGGCAACTGTCGCGGAAAACACCGCCCTGGCTCTTCCCACCCTCTACGTGCCCCTGCCCATTGGCAACGGGGAACAAGCCCTGAACGCACAAGGGGTCGTTAACGCCGCGGGGGCGTTCCTACTCGACCAAAAGAAACTGACCGAACAGGCGGCCGCCGAACTGCTGGTGCGTCTGCTTGACCCGGAGCAGAACGCGGCCATGCGGGAGGCAGCAGCCCAGGTCGGCACCACGCATGGCGCCGAAAATCTCTGCGCGCTCATTCTGACAGTTCTGGGCGAAACGATCGGGAAACCCGAGGAGGCCTAAACATGCCCGAGATTAAAGACAGTTCCACGAATTTGTCCAATGTCACTCAAGCCCACGAAGTCCCGTCCGACCAGGAGTTCTATCTGATTGGTATCGGCGGGGCCGGCATGAGTGTCCTCGCGCTACTGCTGCACGACCTGGGGTATCATGTGTCCGGTTCCGACCAGGTACAGGCCGATACACTGGGTCAGCTACGCGAGGCGGGCATCACAGTTTTTGTGGGACACCGGGAGGAACAGGTCCCCGCTAACGCTATTGTGGTGGTGACTTCGGCGGTGCATGAGGACAATCCCGAAGCGGCTCGTGCTCAGGCTCTGGGCTTAGAAATCTGGCACCGTTCCCAGGCTTTAGATTTTTGTACCCGTTCTCACGATTTGGTGGCTGTGGCCGGGGCGCACGGCAAAACCAGCACGTCTTCCATGATTGCCCACGCCCTGCTGAAAATCGGGGCGGATCCTTCCTTTGCTATCGGGGGAGTCATCGCCGAGCTGGATACCGGCGCGCGTTTGGGGTCGGGTTCCGCCTTTGTCATCGAGGCTGATGAATCCGACGGGTCTTTCCTGAACTATTCCCCCGCGGTGGAAGTCATCACCAATATAGAGCCTGACCACCTCGATCACTGGGGTAGCGCGGCGGCGTTCGAGCAGGCTTTTGTGGATTTCACGGGTAGGTTGCGCGAGGGCGGTGCGCTAGTGCTGTGCGCCGATGATGCCGGGGTCAAGCGGCTTGCCGCGCAGGTTTCAGCGCAGCGCGGCGAGGGTGGGCCGCGGGTCATTTCCTACGGTTTCGGGGTTCCCTTGGCAGGCGACGTGGTAGTTCAGTTAAGTGAGCCCGAGCTGGGGCCGGGCCAAGGACATTGCCAAGTCAGCGTTACCGATGCCGGTCAGCAGGTATTTCACGGTCAGCTCAAGTTGCGGATTGGGGGCCAGCACATGCTGCTGAACGCGGGCGGGGCGCTGGGCGCCGCCTATGCCCTAGGCGTGGACTTGCCCCAGTTCATCGCCGCGTTGGGGACTTTTTCGGGAGCCAGTCGCCGGATGCAGCGAGTCGGTGAACGCGATGGGGTGCGCATCTACGATGATTACGGGCACCATCCGACTGAAATCGCGGCCACTCTGCAGGCGGCCCGCGACTTAGCCGGTAGTGGCCGGCTGCTGGTGTGTTTCCAGCCGCATCTGTATTCCCGGACCTATCACAACGTCGAGGCTTTCGCGCGAGTTTTTGCAGCCGTGGATGACCTGACCGTATGCTCGGTCTACGCCGCCCGCGAAGCGCCGATTCCCGGAGTAAACGGTAACATCATCACCGAGCGTCTCGGTCAGGGAACCTACGTGGCGGATATGTACGCGGCGGGACTGCGCGCATTCCACGCCGCTCGTCCCGGCGACCTCCTGCTGTTCTTGGGGGCGGGCTCCATCACCCACGTGGGCCACGCTATCGCTGCGGGACATGACTATGCCTCGGTGGAACAGGCCGCCCAGGCGAGAGAGAGTCAGGCGTGAAACCACCTCCCCGCCCCACCCTTGGGAAGTCTACAGAGAGCCACGACGCCGGTCGGGGGCGACACCGTCGACCCGTAGTCGACCCCAAAAGCGTTGACCTCGACAAGGACTCTCCGCGCGACCCTCGTGACCGTGCCGATGCGACTAATACGGCGAACTCCGCAACGAGTCAACCGAAAACGAAATCGAAAAAGCTCACCCCGGCTCAACTCGATAAACAGGAACGTGACGAACAGAAGGCCATCAAGAAAACCCAGAAGCGGGCTGCAAAAGCAAACCGGGAAGCTGTGAAAGCGGCCCAAAAAGTTTCTCAGCGCAAACACCATCCAAAAACGTCCCCCGCTGACGGTTCGCGCTACGAGGCGAGTTCCCCTTGGGATTCGCTGCGGGTGGCAAGCGTAGACAATACGCTGCTGGACCGGTTGGAGGAACAGGAGTTCATTCGCCGCCATCGGCTGCGGCTGCGGATTTCCAGTCTGATTGGGGTGTTGGCGGGAGTCCTCATCGTTTTGTACGTGGTGTTTTTTTCGCCGCTGTTCACCTACCAGCTCGCACAGTGCCATGTCACGGGCGCGCGGAACGTCGACATTAAACAGGTTTGCCAAGCCACTCAGAGCTTCGAGGGGCGCTCTATCACCAGTTTGGCTACGGCGGGAGTGGCGAAGACGGTGCTGCAGGAAGTCAGTGCCCTAAAGGATGCGCAAGTCAAGCCCGCGTGGCCGCACGGGTTAGAGATTCACGTGGTGGAGCGCGTTCCGGTAGCCACCGTACGGCAAAACGGTAAGGTTGTGGGGGTGGACCGGTCCGGAGTGATTCTGGAGATTGCCCCTGGCGACGTGGCAGGGCTGCCGCAGCTGGATGTCGACATGGAGAAGCTGGGCGGGCAAACCCGCAAGCTGGTTGATGCGGCCTTGATTGCTTTTGGGGATATGCCTGAGGATTTGCGCTCCATGATTGCTTCGGTGACTTCCGACGACCCGGCCCAGCTGCAGTTTAAACTGCGTGACGGGCGAGCCCTGGTGTGGGGCAATTCGCGTGACTCGGTAGAAAAAGCCCAGGTAGCTAAACTTTTGTTTACGGTACAGGGTGTGAAAGTTGTGGACGTATCCAACCCAGAGCGTCCCTCGACCCGCTAAGCGCAAACGCGGGTTTTTGCCGGGTGAACAGCGTTCGCGATGGTGATCAGTCCGGGAGGGTGAGCGCGGAGAGTGCCGCCAAATTAGGCCACGAGAGGCGCACATCGGCAGCGGCTTGCAAGGCAGGCTTTGCCAGGTAGGCAACTCCCAATCCGGCGGCGCGCACCATTTTCAGGTCGTTAGCCCCGTCTCCCATCGCCACGCATCTCTCCACGCTGACTCCGAGTTCGGCCGCCCAGGAACGCAGGCAGGTTTCCTTAGTTTCAGCGGTGACAATGTCGCCCTCCGGCTCGCCGGTCAGCTGACCGTTGCCCACCTCGAAACTGTTTGCCTTGACAAAATCCAGCCCGATATCTGTGGCGTGCGGCGCTACCAGTTCCCTGAATCCGCCGGAAACCACCCCGACTTTCACGCCGCGGCGATGAAAAGCCGACACCATTTGTGCCGCTCCCGGGGAAAAGTGGTAGTCCTGGCGCACCTGGTCCAAAACACTGACCGGAAGGCCCCGCAGGGTTCCCATACGTCGCCGCAGGGACTGAGCAAAGTCGAGTTCCCCGCGCATCGCGGCAGCGGTGATGGCGGCGACTTCCGCCTGCGTACCGGCGTGAGCAGCCACCAGGTCGATGCCCTCCCCGGTAAACAGGGTGGAGTCCCCGTCCAAAACCACCAAGGCGGGACCGTGCTGGGCCATTGCCCCTGCCGTTATCGCTACAGCCAGGCCCTCTGAGTCCACGTCATGCTCCAAAGCGCGGGTCCACGCGGCTCTCTGTTCACGAGTCGTGGGGGGTGCGGCGGGAACGTAGAGGGACACCCGGCTTAGCCCCTCTGACGAAGACTGGGTGGGGAGCGCGGTAGGGCTCAGTCCGGTTGCACGAACTACCGCGGACAAAAATGCCCCAGGCGTTACGCCCGCAGAGTCTCCCTCCCATACGCAGGTAAAGCGCAGGGGTAGCGTAGGTTCTGTCATAGGCTAGTGCTCGACGCGGGTATCTTTGGGGACGACCGTAATTCCGGAATCGGTCACCAGGAAACCGCGCGCCCGGTCTTGTTCAAGGTCAACGCCGATAGTGACGCCCTCGCCAACGTAAACGTTCTTGTCCAAGATAGCCCGGTCGACTTTCGCGTGCCGCGCCAGTACCACGCCGTTCATCAAGACCGAGTCCGTCACTTCGGACCAAGAGTTCAGCCGGACTCCCGGGGAGAGGATTGAGTGGACACAACGCGCTCCGGAAATAATCGTGCCGCTGGAAACAAAAGAGTCGATGGCGTGACCCATGCGGGAATCATCACCGTAGACGAACTTCGCGGGGGGCAACTCGCCGTCCACAGTCGTCATAATCGGCCACTTTGGGTTGTACAGGTTAAAGACGGGGTGAACCGCGATGAGGTCCATGGAGGCCTCGTAGTAGGCGTCAAGAGTACCGACGTCACGCCAGTAGTCCCGGTCCCGTTCAGTCGAGCCGGGGATGTCATTGCGGATAAAGTCGTAGCAGTGAGCTTCCCCGCGGGACACGAAATAGGGCACGATATCCCCGCCCATATCGTGATTTGAATCGTCATTTTGGGAGTCTAGCTGGAGTGCTTCGAGCAGGGCATCAGTATTGAACACGTAGTTGCCCATCGATGCCAGTATCTGATCCGGGGCATCGGGTAGGCCGACCGCGTCTTGGGGCTTTTCCCGGAAAGCTGCGATTTTACCCGTTGCGTCCGCTTCAATGACTCCGAACGAAGATGCCAAGCTGAGCGGTTGACGGATTCCGGCCACGGTAGCGGGCAGACCGGACGCGATGTGTTCGTTCACCATCTGCGAGAAGTCCATCCGATAAATATTGTCCGCGCCGATAATCAGCACGTAGTCGGGGCGCTCATCACTGATGATGTTCTCAGATTGGAAGATTGCGTCCGCCGAACCCATGTACCAGTGTTTTCCGGTGCGTTGCTGAGCCGGAACCGGTGCCACATAGTTGCCCAGAATGTTCGACATGTGCCAGGCTGTGGCGATGTGTCGGTCCAGAGAATGAGACTTGTATTGAGTGAGGACGATGACCCGATGATAACCGGAGTTCACCACGTTAGACAGCGCGAAGTCAATGAGCCGGTAGTGTCCGCCGAAAGGCACCGCGGGCTTGGCGCGGTCTTCAGTTAAGGGCATCAGTCGTTTGCCTTCGCCACCAGCGAGAATAATTGTCAAAACTTTTGGTAGAGCCACATATTAACCCTAAAAGATTTTTTAGCTTTTGTGGGGCTTTTGGGGCATCTTTTACCAGCAAATGGGATAAGTTAGAAGTGCAATCGCGGTTCGCTGGCCAGGGGATTTTCCGGGGACATTACGGACCGGGTTGTCCAGGGTCCATTTTTGTGTTGAGGCGAGGTTGCCATGCGTGTTGATTTGATGAGTCGGGAATACCCTCCGAAAGTTTACGGGGGTGCTGGGGTCCACGTCACTGAACTTGCCAAGGTTTTGCGTCAGCGGGCAGAAGTGAGGGTGCACTGTTTTGAGGGTCCGCGCGCCGCGGGTACGGAAGGCGGCGAGCCGGGGGTCACCGGTTACGACTATCTGGAGGGACTGGCTGACGCGAATGCCGCTATCCGCACTTTGGGAGTGGATTTAGAGTTTGTGGCTGGTGCAGCCGGTGCTGATGTAGTGCATTCCCACACTTGGTACGCCAATATGGGCGGGCATTGGGCTTCTCTGATGTATGACATTCCGCATGTGATTTCCGCGCATTCCTTGGAACCGCTGCGTCCGTGGAAAGCTGAACAGCTCGGTGGGGGATACCGGATTTCTTCCTGGGCGGAAAAAACAGCTTACGAAGCCGCGGACGCCATCGTGGCGGTGTCTCGCGCCATGAAAGAAGATATTCTGCGTTGCTATCCCACTATCGACCCTGACCGCGTCCACGTCATTCATAACGGCATTGACCTAGCAACCTGGGATTTCTCCAATATCACCCCCGAATTCCGCAGCCAGGTCTGGGCTGACTACGGACTGACAGAAGGGGCACCCACGATAACTTTCGTCGGGCGCATTACCCGTCAAAAGGGCCTGCCCTACCTGCTGCGAGCCCTGCGCGACGTACCTCGTGACGCCCAAATCGTCTTATGTGCGGGAGCTCCCGACACCCCGGAGATTATGGCGGAAGTCGAAAGTCTGGTGCGTGACCTGCAGCAGGAACGTCCGGGAGTGGTGTGGATTGCGGACATGCTGGACCGCGCCCACATGATTGCCCTGTTGACCGGCTCAACCCTGTTTGTGACCCCCTCGATTTACGAGCCGCTGGGAATCGTGAACCTAGAGGCGATGGCCTGCGGCTTGCCCGTGGTCGCCACCGATACCGGGGGCATTCCCGACGTGGTCGTCGATGGGGAAACCGGCTTTTTGGTACCAATTGAACAGGTCAATGATGGTACCGGCAAGCCCCTGCATCCCGAGGAATTCGAGCAGGCGATGGCCAAGCGGATCACCGATATGCTGGCAGATCCGTCTCGGGCTCAGGCGATGGGCGAGGCCGGTCGCAAACGGGCCCAAGAACACTTCACCTGGGAGGCCATTGGGGATAAAACCGTGGCGTTGTACGAAAAAGTCATCGCTCAGCGTCACAATTAACCCAAAGCTCCCAGCAGCGGATAGGAAAGAACAGTATGACTTTGGTCGCCCGGTGTGACAACGTTGAATTGTGGCGCAATCACACCTCCATCTTGCAGGGCCTCAATTGGCAGATTCACCTGGGACAGCATTGGGTGGTGTTGGGGCCAAACGGGGCGGGAAAAACCACGCTGGTTGATATGCTGGCGGGACGCATTTACCCCTCGCGCGGACGGGTCGAAGTTTTGGACGAAGTTTTGGGCAAAACCGAAATCGCCGAGATTCGTCAGCGGGTGGGGTATGCCTCCCCAGCCCTGGCAGCGCAGATTCCTCCCCAGGAAACCGTGGAAAAGGCCGTGCTGTCCTCCATTTGGGGAGTGACGGCATCCTGGCGGGAGAGCTACGAACCGATAGACCGGCAGCGCGCCCAAGCCTTGATGGGCATGTTTGAAGTAGCTGACCTGAAAGACCGCGAGTTCGCCACCTTGAGCCAGGGCGAAAAACAGCGCGTTTTGGTGGCGCGGGCTCTCATGATTGACCCGGAGATGCTGATTTTGGACGAACCGGCGGCTGCCCTGGATCTCGGCGGACGCGAGCTGCTGCTGAGCGGCTTGGCGGAACTGGCCCGTGACCCGAAGAGCCCGGTTATGGTCATGGTCACTCATCACCTAGAGGAAATTCCCCCCGGCTTTACCCACGCGCTGGCCCTGAAAGAGGGCCGCGTATTCGCCTCGGGACCGCTAGAAAACGTGCTGACCAGTGTGACTTTGAGCGCCATGTACGGCCTGAACCTTGAGATAACCCACACGGAGCAGGGCCGTTACACCGCCAGAATGAAACTTTAGACCAGGAACTGTGAGCCTCCGGAAAACCGCCGGAACGGACAATGGAAGGGAGAAATCGTGGATTCTCGCCAAGAAGACGTAATTCGTCAGGTGGGGGAACGTGACGTGAAGTATGTGCGCCTCATGTTCACCGATGTGTTGGGCGTATTGAAATCCGTCACGATCGCGCCGGTAGAACTGGAACGAGCCTTTACTGAAGGGGTGGCTTTCGATGGTTCCTCCGTGGAAGGCTTCACCCGCGTGGCGGAATCGGATATGTTGCTTTTCCCCGATGCTCAGACGTTCCAGATTATGCCCCAGCTTGCGGATATTCCGCAGGATACTATCGGGCGGATGTTCTGTGACGTGTACAACCCGGACGGGACTCGTTCGCATTCCGATCCCCGCTACGTGCTGGAACGCACTATGAAACGGGCGCAATCGCTGGGATTCGTACCTTATGCACACCCCGAAATCGAGTTTTACCTGTTCAAACAGCCCGGCAGTCTGGAGGAGCGCCTGCGCCCGGTGGACCAAGGCGGTTACTTCGATCACGTTTCGGCAGGGCCGGGCAACGCGTTTCGCCGGTGGGCGGTGCGGATGCTGGAAGAGTACGGTATTTCGGTCGAGTTTTCCCATCACGAGGGGGGTCCCGGACAAAACGAAATCGACTTGCGTTCCGTCGATGCCCTGTCTTGTGCGGATAATCTGGTGACCACGCGTGAAGCGGTAGAGGACCTGGCAGAAGTCAAAGGTCTGCTGGCGACGTTTATGCCGAAACCGGATATTGATTTTCCCGGTAACGGGATGCATGTGCATTTTTCGCTGTGGGAGGGTGACCAAAACGCGTTCTATGATCCCGCCGCGGCCGACCACCTATCCATTGTGGGCCGTCAGTTCACCGCCGGTTTGTTGCACTACGCCAAGGAAATCTCGGCTATCGTCAATCAGCACGTGAACTCGTATAAGCGACTTTGGGGTGGGGATGAGGCGCCAGCTTTCGTCTGCTGGGGCCACCATAATCCTTCCGCCCTGATTCGCGTGGCAGATCACAAGCCCGGTCTGCACACTTACACCAGGGTCGAGTACCGGGCTCCTGACCCCGCGATGAATCCGTATCTGGGGTTTGCCTTGATTATCGAGGCGGGCCTGAAAGGGATTGAACAGCGCCTGGAACTGCCCGAAGAAGCCGAAGACAACGTGTGGGAGATGAGCGACGCGGAACGGAAAGCCTACGGCATCGAGGCGCTGCCGCGCTCTTTGGAAGACGCGATTCGCCACCTGCAGGCCTCCGAGTTGGTGCCGGCGGTTCTGGGTGAAGAAGTCTTTGATTACGTTTTGCGCACGCGGCTGGCGGAATGGACCGAATACCGCCACCAGGTGACAGAACAAGAGAAACGTTTGCTGCTGCATCTGCATTAGCCAATGCCGAAGGTTCCTGCCTCAGTTGGTGGTGGGACTGCGGTGCTGAAAGGGTAAAGAATGGCTCGAGAGTATTCCGAGACGGTGGCACTGTTGACCTCCGGGGTGGAAGATGTCGGGCGCGCCAAGACCCTTTTGACCGCCATTATGCAGGCAGCCCCCCAGATTGAGATCCCGAATCTTATCGAGAACCTGGGCCAGACCGCGGATCCCGACCAGGTGCTGCTGAGCCTGGACCGAATCTTTTCTGAGGACGCTCGCCACCCCTCGGGCATTACCGCGACGCTGAGCGCCCGCCAAATCGGAAACCACACGCTGCGCCTCCTGGGTGCCTCCGAATTCTTTGCCAGCTACCTGGTGAACCACCCGGCGGCCCTTGAGCCTCTGGAACAGCAGCCCGAACCGGAATCTTACCTCACACGGCTACTGAACGCGGTGGGAGCAAAGAACCTGGGAAGCGACGAAAACCCGTGCTGGGTCGCTGACCCTAAAGCTCGCGACCTGGAACTGCGCCGGGTTTACTACGCGTTGCTGGCACAGCTGGCAGCTGAGGACCTGTCTCACGCAGGAATGGCGGCGACTAAAGGCGAGTTCCAGGCGACCTCCCGGCGCATCAGCGACCTGGTCGATGCGGCTTTGGAGGCCGGTTTGGCGCTGGCACGCCGCGACCACGACCCGGAGGGCCAGATTGCTTTCAGCGTGGTGGCGATGGGGAAAACCGGGGCGCGGGAACTGAACTATATTTCTGACGTTGATGTCATTTACGTGGGACAAGCCCGGGACGGCGCCGACCTGGATAGCGCCGAGGCGAACCGGCGTGCCACCGCTATCGCTCAGGCGCTCGGCTCCTATTGCTCCGCGACCGGCCCGGAACCGGCACTGTGGGTGCTGGACACCGCGTTGCGTCCCGAGGGCAAGGACGGTGCTCTGGTTCGTACCTTGGAGTCTCACCTGGACTATTACCAACGTTGGGCGAAGACTTGGGAGTTCCAGGCGCTGCTGAAAGCGCGTCCGGCCGCGGGGGACCGCGAACTGGGCGCTCGCTACTTGAGTACCATCCGTCCTTTTGTGTGGTCCGCGGTGGAACGCGAAGGTTTTGTGGAAGATACGCGAGCCATGCGCCGGCGGGTGGAAAAACTGTTGGATCCAAAGAAAGCCGGGCGTGAAATCAAGCTCGGCGCCGGGGGGCTGCGTGACGTGGAGTTTACCGTGCAGTTGCTGCAGCTGGTGCACGGCCGGGTCGATGAGAGCCTGCGGGTGCGCGCGACCTTGGATGCTTTGCAAGCCCTCATCACCGGAGGCTACATCGGCCGCGAGCAAGGCGAGGAAATGGCGGACTATTACCGTTTCTTGCGGGTCATTGAGCATCGCACCCAGCTGGATCGGATGCGCCGCACCCACCTGTTTCCCCAGGATACCCAGCTGCGCAGAGTCGCGCGTTCCATTGACGTGACCCGGTTTTCTGAAGGGGAAAAACTGACCCAGGCTTGGCAGGAGGTGCGTCAAAAGGTCCGGGGACTGCACGAGGAAATCTATTACCGCCCGCTGCTGCCCGCCATGGCGAAGCTGTCGGCGGGGGTGGCCGCCTTGGATAGCGCCGCCGCGCAGTCCCGGCTGCAAGCTATCGGATACCGCGATCCGAAACGAGCCTTGGAGCACATCGAGGCTTTGACCACCGGGGTGAGTCGGCGGGCGGCGATTCAACGCCAGCTGTTACCGGTGCTGCTGGATTGGCTCGCCGATGGGGTGGATCCGGACGGCGGTTTGTTGGCTTTCCGGCAAGTGTCAGACGCGTTAGGGGATACGCATTGGTATCTGGGTTTGCTGCGCGATTCGGGTACGGCCGCCCGGAGTTTGACTCGGTTGCTGTCGTCTTCGCCGCTGGTGGCGGGGTTGTTGCCCGCTAATCCCGACGCTATTAAGTGGCTTGACGACGAAGCGCAGTTACGCGGGCGGACTCGCGAGGAGCTGGAGCGCGAAATCCTGGCGTCTTTTGAGCGCCAACCTGATCTGGACAAGCAAGCCGCGCGGCTGCGGGCAGTGCGGGGTCGGGAATTGTTGCGGGCGGCTATGGTGGACGTGCTGCAAGGCATTGACCCGCTGCGGACTGCTCAGCGTTTGACCGATGTGGGTGAAGCGGTCCTCGCTGGGGCTCTCGATTTGGCGTTGCGAAAGCTCACCGTGCAGCAGCCCCCGACTGCTCCTGGTCACAAGGGCGGTGGGGAGCCGCAGTCCGCGCAGGTTGCGCCTGCGACTAGCGCGACGCCCTCGACGCGCGCCCTAGCGTCCGGGGGGTATTACGCCGACCACCTAGTCGTGGGGATGGGTCGGTTCGGCGGCGGGGAATCCGGCTACGCTTCGGACGCTGACGTGGTGTTTTACTATCGTCCCTGGCGAGAGCCGGGCAATCCGGCGGCGGGATATTTGCCGACCGCGCCGGTGGCGGAATCCCCGGCAGAGGGTACAGAGACCGACCCCGCGGCGTCAGAAATTCGCAAACAAGCTGCGGCGGAGGCAGCGAGCCTGGTTAATGCCGTCAGCGCAATCTTGAACGGAGCCCAAGCTGGGGCCTGGCGCGTTGACACTGATTTACGTCCCGAGGGTCGCTCCGGGCCGGTGTCCAAGGACTTGGGGTTGCTGGAGGATTATTTTGCCCGGTGGGCCAGCGCTTGGGAGCGTCAGGCTCTGTTGCGGGCTCGTCCCGTGGTGGGTTCGTCGACGTTGCGTACAGACTTTGCCGCGATAGTGGATCCGGTGCGGTTTGACACCCCACCGGAGGCGAAAGAGCTGAAAGAAATCCGGCGGTTGAAAGCCCGCATGGAGGCCGAACGGATTGGCGGAGGCCAGGTCAGCGGTGCGGGCAAGACCGCAGCGGCGGTACGCCACGTCAAGCTGGGTCCAGGGGGACTATCCGATGTGGAATGGTCGGTACAATTATTACAGATGTGCCATGCCAGCGACGTGCCGGGGTTGCGCTGTGTGTCTACCGGAGACGCCCTGCGCGCGGCTGTGAGCGCGGGGCTGATTTCCGCCCCGGACGCGGAAACCCTGCGCACCGCGTGGATGATGGCCATGTCGATTCGGGCCGCCAATGTGTTGGGTTCAGGGCGGACTACCGGGAAAAAGCTCGATGTGCTGCCGGTCGATCGTCTCTTGGTGACTACCGCGGCGCTGCTGGGTTATGCAGAAGGCGCGCACCAAGATTTGACCGACGACTGGATGCGCACCGCGCGCTTGGCCCGCGGGGTCGTGGAGCAAATCTTTTACGATTAGAGCCTTGCGATGCTCTGCGTTTCTTATGTTCCTGGTGATTGGGTCAACGCGCAAAAGTGTGGGTGCGGCGCGGCACATGGGCACACCGGGGAAACCTTAGTTTTCGGGACGAGAAAGATTAGTAAAACCCTTGACTCTCTAGAGCTAGCGTGTTAGTTTTAAGACTAAACAAAATAGGTTTTTGGGAGGCTATCACATCAGCGGGGAATAAAGCATAGAATCGCTGGTAATGAACGCCATGAGTGTAAAGGAGCACAGATAATGCGTAAGCCGTGTAAAGAAGATAAGTTCTCTTTTGGGATTTGGACAGTGGGTTGGCAGGGGGTTGACCCATTCGGTGTGGCAACCCGGGACGCCTTAGATCCTTGGGAATACGCCCAGAAACTTGCTGAACTTGGAGCCTGGGGAGTGACTTTCCACGACAATGACGTGTTCAATTTTTCAGCTTCGGAATCTGAGCGCCAATCCATCATTAAAAAGTTCAAAGATGCTTGCGACCAGTCTGGCTTAGTTATCGAAATGGTGACAACCAATACATTTACCCACCCCATCTTTAAAGATGGCGGGTTGACGAACAACGACCGGGAAATTCGCCGTTTCGGCCTCAAGAAAATTCTGAAAAACGTTGACTTGGCTGCGGAAATGGGCGCCTCGACTTTCGTCATGTGGGGAGGTCGCGAAGGTGCTGAGTACGATTCCTCCAAGGATCTTAACGCCGCTTTTGAACGCTACAAGGAAGGTCTAGATGCTGTTGCCGGCTACATCAAAGAAAAAGGTTACAACTTGCGCATCGGGCTGGAACCCAAGCCAAATGAACCTCGTGGTGACATCTTCCTGCCCTCGGTTGGTCACGCGTTGGCGTTAATCGCCCAGCTTGACAATGGGGACATCGTGGGCTTGAACCCGGAAACAGGCCACGAACAGATGGCAAACCTGAACTACAACCACGCTCTGGCTCAAGCGCTGAACGCCGGGAAACTTTTCCACATCGACTTGAACGGTCAATCGGGGCTGAAGTACGACCAGGATAAATGCTTCGGTCATGGAGACTTGGCCTCAGCTTTCTTTACAGTGGACCTGCTGGTCAATGGATTCCCCGGCGGCGGGAACCGCTACGATGGCCCGATTCACTTCGACTATAAGCCCTCGCGTACTGAGGGATTCGAAGGGGTTTGGGCTTCTGCGGCGGCCAATATGGAAATGTATCTGATGCTGAAAGACAAAGCGTTAGCTTTTCGGGCCGATCCGCTGACCAAGGAACTCATGGAAGCGGCTTCAGTGTTCGAACTGGGCGAACCTACCATGAATGAGGGCGAAACCTACGCGGAGTTCATGAACAGTCCTACCGTTGACCCGGAGCAGGCCGCTCAGCGTGAATATCACTTCGTGGAGTTGTACCAACAAGCCATGCGTCACCTCGTGGGTTAGGGACTAGTCGAAATCGATTCGTCGTCTCACCCCCCACGGGCGAATCATTTTCATAGATGTGCGGGTTTTAGGAGCAGAAAATGGCCGTTGTAGCTGGTGTGGACTCCTCCACTCAATCCACCAAGGTGTTGGTTTGGGACACTGTGAGTCAACAGATTCTTCGACAGGGAAGTGCGCCACATCCGGAAGGAACTTCAGTCAATCCGGAGTGTTGGTGGGAAGCCTTTATCTCTGCTGCTAAACAAGCTGGGGGACTGGCTGATGTGGAAGCCGTTAGCGTGGGAGCTCAACAGCACGGTTTGGTCACTTTAGATCAAAACGGGACTGTCGTGCGTGATGCGTTACTGTGGAACGATACCCGTTCGGCTGCTGCCGCTAAGCAACTTGTGGAGGAAAAAGGATTAGATTTCTGGGTTGAATCCTGTGGTTGTGCCCCTGTAGCCTCGTTGACCATTACGAAGCTGAGGTGGCTAGTCGATCATGAACCACAATCCTGGTCGCGTGTTGCCGCGGTTTGCCTACCTCATGATTGGTTATCTTTGAGAATACAAGGCAGTGCAGATATCCATTCACTGTTCACTGATCGCTCAGATGCTTCCGGTACTGCATATTTAGATACTCACACCGGTGAGTATCGGTATGATCTGCTGGCGCATGCTTTGCGAATTCCCGAGGACAGGGCACGTCAACTCGTCTTACCTAAAGTTGTATCTCCTCAGGAATTGGGCGGGGAAGTAACTCGCGACATTCCCGAGATTGAGCTGAGAGCGGGAACAAAAATAGCTCCGGGTTGTGGTGACAATGCGGGTGCAGCTTTGGGCTTAGGTTTACGAGTTGGCGAAGCGGCTATTTCGATTGGAACCTCTTGTGTGGTTTCGGTAGTTTCCGATAAGCCGGTTATTGATAAATCTGGCTCTGTTACAGGATTCATGGATGCCACTGGCAATTGGCTCCCCTTGGCCTGTACTTTGAACGGAACTCAAGTAATGGACAAAACTGCGGCTCTCTTGGGTGTAGATGTGTCTACTTTTGACCAGCTAGCCTTGCAAGTTCCCGATACAGACGGGTTACAGATGATTCCATATTTCCAGGGCGAACGCACTCCGAATTTGCCTAATGCCACTGCAGAAATCCGGGGAATGACTCTGGGAAACTATGACCCAGCCCACCTAGCCCGAGCCGCCGTGGAAGGGCTGGTGGGACTTATCGATTATGCCCTGCAGGCAATCCAGGGGTGCGGAGTTGAGGTTAACAAAGCCACTCTGATTGGCGGCGGGGCTAAATCTCCGGCTGTGACCCAGATATTGCCCCCCAAGCTTGGTATAGAAATCGAGGTGGCACCACCGGGAGAATACGTGGCGTTAGGAGCGGCCAAACAGGCTGGTGACTTGATAAGATAACGCTGTTGGGGATTTCGGGTCCGTAAGGAGCGTTATGCAAGAGTTCGTCTCTGTTTCCACCCAGCGTGCCATGAACCTGAGACGAGTGCTCCATGAGGTGCTTTCTTCCGGTCCTGATGAAGCTCTCACTCGTGCCGCAATTGCTTCCCGGGTGCAAATAACCAGGGCTACGGCAACGCGACTTTCTGACCAGCTGGTTTCTTTGGGATTAATTCAGGAGCTACCGCCCGTTATGACGGGCGGTCCCGGCCGTCCGGGCAGAGTCCTGGTGGGGAACAATAATTTAGTCTCACTGGGAGTGGATATTGGGGTTTCCGAAATTCGCCTGTTGGGGTTGGGATTGGGAGGCCAGGAACTGTATCGGAAACGATTTGAGCTAGAGGTTCCATCATTACCACCGGAGGAAGTTTTTTCCCGGGTCGGCCACGAGTTGAATGGGGTTGTTTCCCAGCTTTCCGTCAAAACAATAATTTTTTCCGTGACGGTGTCAGTGCCTGGCTTGGTTGACAGTGACAACAGGAGAGTCATCTATGCCCCGAACCTGGGGTGGTCTAACGTTGATGTGTGCCAACAGATAAAGCGTTCCATTCAGTTCCCGGTAAAGTCGATTGAAGTCCACAACGAGGCAAACATGGCGGCATGGGCCCAAGCGTGGAAACACCCGGGTTGTCCCTCTGGACTGGATACATTTGCCTATATCTCAGGCGGAATCGGGGTTGGCGCCGCCGTTGTGGAGAACCGGCAGCTCTATCAGGGCTGTCATGGCTGGGTGGGGGAAATCGGACACCTAACCATTGACCCGCGCGGAATTCAATGTAAATGCGGGGCGCAAGGTTGCCTGGAAAGATATGTAGGCCGGGAGGCATTGGAAACCCGGCGTGGGAATGAATCTGCCTTAGTCGAGTCTGCCCGGGCATTAGGCCTGGCCATGGCCGCTCTAACTAATATCTTGGATGTGTCTCTCATCATCATCGGCGGAGATTTGACCAACTTTTTTGCTGAATACAAGGCCGAGGTAACCAGACTGATGCATTTGCACACCATCGCTGACGAGCAAAGATCCCTGCAAATTACCAGCTCAGCTTACGAGATGCCAGCTGTGCGGGGAGCTGCCATCCGGGGGTTCCGAGCGCTCCTAGATGCCCCTACCGAGTTCGGAAAATTCACCCGGTAGGGGACACCCACGCAGTTTTATCCCTTTGTGGCACCTCCGGCCAGACCCGCTACGATGTAGCGCTGCAGGAATATAAAGATCAGCAACACAGGCAACGCTATGACTGTTGCTACCGCCATTAGATCGTTCCAGTTGGTTCCGTACTGACCAATAATCCGGTTCAAAGCCACGGTGAGCGGTTGAATATTTTGATTTGTGGTTAAGGTCAACGCAAAGGTAAATTCTCCCCAAGCCATAAGGAAAGAGAAGGATCCAATCATGACGATTCCGGGTTTAATCGTTGGCATGACGATTCTAATGATAGTCTGTAAAGTATTCAAACCATCCAGCTGTGCCGCTTCTTCTACTTCATAAGGGAACTGTTTAAAGTACGGTCTTAGCAAAATGACAGCAAAAGGTAAAGTTACGGAAATATCCGCCAAAATGACCGATACGTATGTGTTTACCAAACCGACTTGTCGGAACATTACGAACATAGGAATTGATATGGCGATAGCTGGCAGTAATTGTACTACTGTTAACAAAACCATCATTGAGGTAGTAGTGCGAGTCCGTAATCTCGCAACAGCGTAAGATGATGGAATAGCGATAACCAGGGTAAGCAAGAGCACCGAAACTGAAATGATTATCGAATTAAGCAGCGCGCTCCATGTGCCGTAATTTCCTGTGAAAACAGCTTTGTAAGAACCGAGGTAAAAGTCTTGCGGAATAAGCGTGGGTGGGTTAGCAAACATTTCCTTACCTGTTTTGAATGAAGTATTTATCATCCAATAAACAGGGAAGAGGTAGATGACAATTATAAGCCACCCAATCACAGATTTGAAAATAGTTGTTTTGCTCTGACTGGATAAACGAACATTTTTCATCGTAAATCCTCCTCATTTAGGGAACGTACATAGAACCAGGAAAGAACCAAAGGCAGTATTAAGGTGAGAACTGACGCTGCAGCGCCGTTACCGAACTGGAAGAGCTTGTATGTCTCCAGATAGGTGTAGACGGGCAGGGTGGTGGTGGCGTCTACCGGGCCGCCTTTGGTCATGGTATAAATCAGGTCAAAGACTTTGTAGGTGTTAATTACTCCAAGCAATAAGACAGAAATCGAGACAGGTTTCATCAGAGGGAAGGTAATCTTCCAGAACTGTTGCCACGGATTTGCCCCATCGACATGGGCAGCTTCATAAAGTGAATCGTCAATAGTATGAAGTCCGGAAAGCAACAGTAAAAGATTAAAGGGGATTCCGACCCACAGATTTGCAATAATGATTGCTAAAAGTGCGGTTGGACCTACTGTTAGCCATTTGATGCCTTCGTCAATTACTCCCATATTTATAAGGAGGTAATTTAAAATTCCGTAATCTGAGTCAAATATCCACTTAAATATGGTGCCAGTAACCACTGGCGGAAGTATCCAACCGACAAGTAGCAAGGCTCGCATGACGCCGTTGCCTGGAAATGGTCTCCTGAAAAATAACGCCAAGGCAAACCCTATGACGTATTGAGTTATCAAGCATGCAATGGTGAAAATTAACGATAGAACCAGACCGTTCCAGAATCCGTGATCATTTAGAACTGTTGCATAGTTCTTAAAATTATTGAATGTAAACGTTCTGGAAATTAGGTTCGCACCGTTAGCTTCTGTGAGACTCAGGAAAAAATTGTAGAAAAGCGGAAACGCCATGAATACGATGATGTAAATCAAGGCTGGAGTCGCCAAGAGCAGTCCCAGGCGTAGCTGGCTGTCCTGCTTTTTCTTAATTTTTCCGCTTGTCTTGTTGGATACTTCCGCTGACATGGTTACCCTAACTTTATTTCTTGGGCAAGAGTTCAGAAATAGTTGTTTCAGCATCCTTAGCGGCTTTTTCAGGGCTCTTAGCTCCGGTTAAAGCTTCCTGGATGGAAAGCTGAATGGCTTCGGAAATCTTGTTGTAGTTCTCACCGTACGAGCGTGCATGCGTATCTTGCATTTGTTTTTCAAAGACTTGCATATTCGCATCGGTGGATAGCTTCAACTTTCCGGATAAATCCGGGCGGGGTGAGAGCTGTCCTGAGATATCGCAGAATGTCTGAACGCCCTTCTGAGAGGCCATCCACTTCACGAATTTCAGTGCTCCTTCCGGGTTCTTGGCACTCGCGAAAGCCACGATGTTTTCACCGCCCAGACCGGTCGCAACACGTTGTCCCTTCGGTAAAGGAGCTACGCCCCACTCAAAGTCAACGTCCTTCAGGTTGGAAATCTCCCACGGACCGTTGACCATCATTGCCACTTGTCCTGTCGTGAACTGGGTGCGGGCATCTTCCTGGGAATAGTTAGATACGGCCGAGGACATAGCGCCATCGTCAATCATCTTTTTGAGGAAGCTCAAGGCTTCGCCACCGTACTTAGCGTAATTGTCAATGTCGCCGCCGGCTTGCCAAACAAAGGGCAGTACTTGGAAAGTCCCTTGTTCATTCTTGACACCTGAAATCGCCAAGCCGGATTTTCCGCCGGTAGCAAGTTTCTTGGCTGTGGTGGCCAATTCCTCCCAAGTACTTGGCGGCTCCGTGATACCGGCTTGGGCAAACATAGTCTTGTTATAGAACAAAGCCAGGTTATTTGAGTTCATGGGAAGCCCAAACGTTTTGCCGTCCAGTTGCGTAGAGTTCCACGGTCCTTCGAAGTATTCGTCTTTCAGCGAAGACACTTCCGAGGTAATGTCTTGGAGCAGACCGAGGGCAGCAAAATTCTGGTTGTCTACGTTGTCGATAATGGCCACATCAGGCACTTCGCCACCTACACCGCCTTGGACGATAGATTTGGATAAATCTCCAAAAGCAAATGAGGTGCGTTTAATCTTTAAATCAGGATTCTCAGATTCAAAGGCCTTGACGGCTGATTCCATTGCTTCATTGGAAACTCCTTGGCCCTCATAATCCCAGACTTCAATTTCCCCTGAGCTGCTGGCGGAGCCTCCTGCTGAGCTACAAGCAGTTAGGGCACCGCTCATCGCTACTAGAGCTGCGGCGGCCAAGGCAATAGCCCGCTTTCTCATACTGACTTCCATAGTCCTCTCCTTCGTATTAGTTACTTGTTTGTTTCAATGAATTGATAAGATATTACACGCTTGTTACCGACATCTGGCCCGGTCTGCGGCAGTATTCTTAGCCCGGAAACGACTTCTGGACAGAAAGACTCATCAGTTACCTGCCCACTGACTACCTGAACATCTTGGTTGGTGACAACACAAACGGACCAAGTTTTCTCTGATTCGCTGAGAATTTCAACTTCCGGACCCCGGCGGGAAATGTGGAACAACTCATCGTCATACTGGCCGGGCACTCTGAGCGTAGTTTCGCCCGGTGGCGGATTGAAAATGTAGAGGCAGACGCCCTCGTTCCAGTCGTAGTCAGGTCGTTTCGAGTTAGCGCCTAGAGGCAGCACCGTGCCGTCTGGAATCATCACTGGAAGAGAATCCAGCTCGTGAGTTTCGGTATGCCAGCCAAGCTGGTCTTTGCGGGTGCCATCCAGAAAGTTAGTCCAACCCGCGGTCGGTAGGTAGTACTGAACAGTCCCTCCATCGGTAAACACCGGGGCAACTAAGATTTTGTCACCTAAATAGTACTGGGTGTCGACGTTTGCTGAACCTCTGTCTTCGGGATGTTCCAGTATCATGTGGCGTAACATCGGGGTCCCGGTTTGGCTCGCTTCTCGAGCGATTGTCATCAGGTAAGGCATGAGGCGATTTTTCAAAGCGGTGAAACGCTGGGCCGTCTTGACTGCCGCATCCCCATAAATCCAAGGTACCCGGTAAGAGGACGATCCGTGGAGCCGTGAGTGGGAAGATAACAAACCGAAAGGCAGCCATCGAATAAACACGTTCGGGTTGGGTTTTCCTTCGAATCCGCCGATGTCGTGGCTCCAATACCCGTATCCGCTCAGTCCAAGCGACAGGCCGCCGCGGAGAGTCTCGCCCATAGACTCAAAAGTCGGTTCGCTATCTCCGCCCCAATGCACCGGGAATTGCTGGCCACCAGCGGTGCCAGATCGCGCAAACACGATGGCTTCCTCGTGCCCGCGAACCTCTTTGATGGCTTCAAAAACAGTCTGGTTGTAGAGGTGAGTGTAATAGTTGTGCATCCGTTCGGGATTAGCGCCGTTGTGCCAAACTACGTCCGTGGGGACACGTTCGCCGAAATCGGTTTTGAAACAGTCTACTCCTTGGTCAAGCAAAGTTTTCAGATGTTCTTTGTACCATTGCCTAGCGTCAGGATTGGTGAAGTCTACCCACGACATGCCGGACTGCCAATGATCCCACTGGCGCACCGAGCCGTCGGCATTTTTCAAGAAATACCCTTTGTCTTTCCCCTCTTGCCAAATTTCACCCTGTTGACCAACGTAGGGGTTAATCCAGACACAAACTTTTATACCCCGTTCGTGCAGCCTACGCAGCATACCATGCGGGTCTGAGAATTTTTCCGGATCCCACGTGAAATCGCACCAGTGCGAGGGGCGCATCCAGTAGCAGTCGAAGTGCATCACCGAGAGGGGGATGCTAAGTTGCTCCATCTGATCGATGAAACTGTTGACTGTATCCTCTGAATAATCGGTGGTGAATGAGGTCGAGAGCCACAATCCGTAAGACCAGGAAGGAAGCTGGGGAGGACGACCGGTCAATTTCGTGTATCGGTTCAAGATTTCTTTGGGGGTAGGGCCGTAGATGACGTAGTACTCCAAGAATTCCCCTGGAACTGAGAACTGAACGCGCGTGTTAACCTCTGACCCGACTTCAAAAGAAACTTTTTCAGGGTGATTTACAAAAATTCCATAACCGCGATTTGTCAGGTAAAACGGAACATTGATGTACGTTTGTTCGGAAGCGGTGCCCGCGTCTGCGTTCCACATATCCACAATCTGGCCGTTTTTCACTACCGGTCCGAAACGTTCACCGAGGCCATAAACGGATTCTCCGGGCTGTATTACCAGCTGTTCATGGAGGTATTTTTCGCCTGTCGGGGAAATCGCAATACCTTCGCACCGTAACTTTGACCGTGTAAGTTCGTGGTCAGGACTGGTGAAAACGAGGTTGTAATCGTCAGCGCCTGAAATTTCAGCCTGTAAATCACCTGCTATTACCACAGCACGTAGGTGCTCTTTATCTGCTTGTACTTGCCCGAAAGCCTCAGTGTTAAGCGCAAAATGAGGTTCGGGCTCCAGATAACCGCGGTAGTGCTCGAGCCTAACTTTGATTATTCCGTCGGATACAGGTGTGAGGCTGATGGTCAACTGGGTCGAGTCGAGTTCGTCTCCGCGTTTATTCAATATCTTGGTGGAAGCGACAGCTCTCACCGTTTCGTTTTTCACCTGTACGTCTACTATCTGGCGGGGGTGAAATACTTTCCATCCATCGCGATTCAACCAATAGCCGTCAGTAAACTTCATTGTCCCTCCCTCGAGGTTAGGTTATGCGTTGCCGGCTACTTCATTGGATGCCAGGCAATCAAACTCGTTGTTGCCAGATTACTCTACGCCAGCAATTAAGTCAAGACTTAAAACAAAATACTTTATTGTTGCAATATCGCGGAAAACTTGTCCTGGTGTGAGGGATCTAGGTTTCATTGAGATGAGTATTTTAATTTCTACCCCGGCTGCTCCTGAACCTCGCTGGCCTCGCCGGGGCAAGAATTGATATCGCTTTTTCGGCCTAGAATGGAACGTCAGTCTGCCAAATCAGTCCGTGGCGGGAAAACGCGCTAAGGTGGGATGGGCACAGAAAGGAAAAACGTTGCGACTGGTATTGATTCGTCATGGGCAAACCGACTCGAACCTCTCGGGGGCTTTGGATACGGCTTGGCCGGGGCGTCCTTTGAACGCCGCGGGCCGCGAACAGGCGGCGGCTTTGGTCGATAAATATCACCAGCTGGTGGGGGCGGCTCCGCAGCGTTTGGCCAGCTCATTCATCCTTCGGGCGCGCCAAACCGCCGAACCGCTGGCTCAGAGCTTGGGCCTTCCCGTACAGGTGGATCCGGATTTGCGTGAAGTTCGAGCCGGGCTGCTGGAAATGTCCACGACCCAGCAGGACACCAGAGAATACCTCAATACTGCTATTGGCTGGGTGACCGGCGACCTGGATCGGCCGATGTCCGGAGCGGAAACCGGGGCGCAAACTTTGGCGCGTTTCGATCGGGGCATTACGCGGCTGTGCGCCGGGCTGGAGGACGATCCGCAGGCCACCGTGGCGGCCGTCATTCACGGCGCGATTATGCGCGTGTGGGGCGCAAACCGCATCGAGGGACTGACCCTCGACCTGTTGGCGCAGTTTCCTTGCCAAAACTGCTCACTCACGATGGCCACCGGCAGCCCGACCACTGGTTGGAAAGCCGAGCTGTGGTCGGATCGCCACCTGGAGGACTGGCCGGTGGTGCCCGGAGCTCAACCGCGTACCTCCAAAGAAGCCCGCGAACAGCTGGAATCCGTGCTGCTTAGCTGAGTTCACCCGCCCAGAATAGACGAAGCGACACAGTCCCAGAAGTTTGCAGAACAGAAAACCTTAGAACCGTGAATACCCTGACCAAGTTGATAATTATCCAGGCCGCCGTCCTGTTGTTGCAGATTATCCTGTACTTCGGCTCGGAGCGTTTCCAGCACGTGTTTCATAATCCCCAATGCCGCCTGGATCAGCGTATCCCACGCATTCCCGCTTTCGTCTATCCGTATGTGCTGTGGTTTCCGCTCATCGTGATATTCCCGGTTTGGCTCTACTATTTTTCACCAGAAAACTGGGTGGCGCTCCAGATGGCGTGGATATTTTGCGTGGTCGTCTCGGTTGCAGCCTACCTCGCATTTCCCACGACTTTTCAACGTCAGGAGCTGGGGCAGGGTCCGACCGAGCGTCTGTTGGCACTGGTGTACAAGACCAGCTATCGCGGGGTCAATTGTGCCCCCAGCCTGCACTGTTCCACTTCGATGATGATTGCTTTCGCGGCCGTGGCGACCGGTCAAATGCCGTGGTGGCTACGCACGATTTTTGTGCTGATATCCGTGTCTATCGTCCTGGCTACCCAGTTCACCAAGCAGCACGCGCTGCTGGATTTGCTGACTGCTATTCCGGTAGCGGTGGTTTCCTTGTCAATAGGTTTCCCGCTCGCGTTTTCGGGTGCGGGTGCGTCAATCTTGAGTTGGCTCGGGTTGGCATTTTGAACCGTCGGTTCATTTTTGAAAGTGCGTAAAAATGGCGCAAACGTGGCCTTATACTTTGCCAAAAAGTCCGTGATTGAAAACTGGAAATCTCCGTGGATAAAAACCCAAAATCTCCGTGGTTGAAAACCGGAAATCTCCGTGGTTGAAAACTGTAAATCTCCGTGGTTGAAAACTGTAAATCTCCGGGGTTGCAATCAGGTATGAGTACTTTTTTCCGCTATCAGGATTACAAGAACCGTGAGGTTGACGCGGTTATTGAAATGCCTGACGGTGGTTGGTGCGCCATTGAGATTAAGCTTGGAGCAAACCAAATCGAAGAAGCGGCGGCTAACCTCACGAAGCTCCGTGATGCCTTAGTTAGGGAATCAACCGATTTAGCTCCTCAGAGCCTAATCGTGGTTTGCGGCCTCAGCCACGCCGCCTACCAACGTCCCGACGGTGTAATTATCGTCCCCATCACAGCCCTAAAACCCTAGAGCACCTTGGAAACGAACTCGCGGGTGCGGGTCTCGCGGGGATTATCCAAAACCTCGGCAGGGCTGCCGATTTCCATGATTTGTCCCTCGTCCATGAAAGCCAGGGTGTGACCGACTTCGCGGGCGAAACCGATTTCGTGGGTCACCACCATCATGGTCATGCCGTCCCGAGCCAAATCTTTCATGACCTGCAGCACTTCTCCGACCAGTTCGGGGTCGAGGGCGGAGGTCGGTTCGTCGAACAGCATCAGTTCGGGGTCCATCGCCAAAGCGCGAGCAATCGCCACCCGCTGCTGCTGGCCGCCGGATAGCTGGGACGGGTAGTGCTCCATTCGGTCGCCCAGACCGACCCGATCAAGCAGTTGCCGAGCCTGCGCGATAGCTTCGTCCCGGGACTTACGCAAAACGTGAACCGGGGCTTCCATGACGTTTTCAAGGGCGGTCTTGTGGGGAAACAGGTTGAAACGCTGGAATACCATGCCGATGCGTTCCCGTTGGGCGGACACGACTTTATCGGGCAGCTCGCGCAGGACCGTGTTTCGCTCCGTCAAAGCGCCGGTTTTCAGATACCACGAGCGTTTCCGACCCGGCAGCGGGGCCTTTTCCTCGGACATACCCAACAGTTGACCGTCCAAGTAAATCCGTCCCGAAGTGATGGTTTCCAGCTGGTTAATGCAGCGCAAAACTGTAGATTTACCCGAACCGGAAGGACCAATGAGAACGCACACCTCGCCCTTGTGAATGTCTAAGTCAATGCCTTTCAACACGTGCAGGTGACCGAAGTACTTGTGGACATTGCGCAAAGCCACCATGGTACCTGCCACATCAGCGGGGGCGGGCACGAGTTCTCCCGGATGCAAATCCGGGAAAGCATCGACGATACCCCCGAGGTCTGCAGTGTCCAGGGGACTGTTCATCATCAGGTCGTTACTCAAGATTTCACATCCAATAGCGTTTTCGTTTCCGTGGCTGCGCTCAAGGGTTTGTTGCGCGGCGAAGTGGCGGCTTGTTGAGTGTTGAAGCCCTTGCCAAAGTATTTCTCAAGGTAGTACTGGCCCACCATCAGGATTGAGGTGATGAGCAGGTACCAGATGGCGGCGCAAATCATCATCGGCACCGGCATGAAAGTCAGGCGTCCCAGGTTCTGGGCCTGGAAGTTCAGCTCCAAGGTAAACGGCACCACCGAGACCAGGGAAGTCGTTTTCAGCATGGAAATCGTTTCGTTGCCGGTGGGCGGGACAATGACGCGCATGGCTTGGGGAATGATGATGCGGCGCAAAATCATGCCGCGTTTCATGCCCAGCGCGGTCGCGGCCTCCCACTGTCCGGGATTGACCGAGTTCAACCCGGCGCGCACGATTTCAGCCAGGTAGGCACCCTCGTTCAAGCCCAGTCCCAGCATGGCTGACCAGAACATATTTAGCACCAGTTTCGTTTCCACCGCGAACAGTTGCGGTCCGAAAGGAATTCCCAAGGTAATCATCGGGTAGAGCGTCGGCAACAAGCCCCAAAAAATCAACTGGGTGTAAATCGGGGTGCCGCGGAAGAACCAGATATAGAACCAGGCAACGCCTTTCAGCACCGGGTTCGGAGACTGGCGCATGACCGCCATGGTAATAGCAAGGGTGACGCCGATAGTCATCGCTCCTACCGTCAGCGCCAGGGTGAAACCGATACCTTTAATCAAGTTCGGGTGAGTCAAGTACGCCCACACCATTTCCCAGTGATAGTTGGGGTTGGTGAAAAGGGAGTTGACGATTCCTAACACCACCAGCGCGACCACCGCCACGCTGACCCACCTGCCTAAACGGAACACTGGTCGGGGGTGGTTGAATTCTAGGTTGTCTTCGCTCATGCGTTTTCTTCCTTCGATTCGTTTACTTTGTGCAGTCTCGCCGATGCGGTTTTCGTTTAGAAACCCGGGGCGGTAAGTGTGACGTCACAAGGTTGGTGCGGCCGGGCTACTTTCCTACGGACGTTTTCAGTTCCACCGCGTCGTATAAGCCCGCGCCAGCCCCGTAGTTATCCATAATTTCGCGCAGTTTGCCCGAGGCGAGCAGGGAATCCATCGCCGCTTTAATGGCGGCGGACAGCTGTTGATTCTGGTTATCCACCACAATCCCGATGGGGCTAGGGTCCAGAATCTCGCCGACTTGCTCCATCTGGCCGCGGGTCTGTTTCACGTAATAGGTCGTGACCGGATCATCGGCGAGCATCGCCTGATACTGTCCCGAAATAACCTTTGGGAACACATTAGACAGCAGCTCTTCCTTTTGAATGACGACTGGCGGTTTGCCACTCTCTTCGCACTGTTTGCTCAGTTTCGGCAGCAGTTCAGTTTCCTGCAGGGTACCGGTTTGCACCCCGATGGTTTTGCCGCAAACGTCCTGGGGGTCAAAGCCCTGCGGGTTGCCTTTCGCCACCGCGAACAGGGAGCCCATATCCATATAAGCCAGCATGTCGTAGTTGGCGACGCGTTCTGGCGTAACCGTGAACGACGACGCCCCCAAATCGTAAGTCGTGCCAATCTTGGGCAGCAGCGCGCCGAACGCCTCGGTAGTGGTGGTGCCGTCCTCGAGACCCATAGTCAGGGCAATGGCTTTCACCATGTCCACTTCGTAGCCGGTGGGGGTGGTGCCGTCCTCCATCAAGAATTCCGCCGGGGCATAGCTGGTAGAAGCGCCGTTGCGCAGCACCCCGCGTTCCTTTACGTCGGCGGGAACTAGCTCTTCGACCTTGGGGTCGGGCTTAATAGTCGAGAAATCGAAAGCCATGGCAGAGCTGGATTGTGCCTGAGCAGCATCGTCACCACCCGCGTTTCCGGTGGAAGCGGTGGAGCATCCGGCTAGACCTAGAGAGGCTGCAGCCAGAAACATAGCAACGGGAAGACGACGCATGAGATTCTCCTTGTTGACGGTCGTGTAAATGAACTATCGGTATAAATTTACAGAGCCGTGCAACTTTATGCAAGTCTTAGCGCATAAAAAGTTTGAAATTGTAATGATTTGCTACCTGCATATCCGGGGATAGCCGTGGATAAATTTTATCCGTACAAAGCGCGCCGATTAGGGCGAACCCGGTACGGATCAATCCCTTTCGGAATGGGCAGCCCCTGATTGCGGTGAATCGCCAGCAGACGTTTTTGCACCGCGGGAATCTCGTTTCGATTCAAAGCGTGTGGAGCTTTATACATCGTTTTCATCACGTGTTCCAAGCGAACCTGGCCGTCTTCAGTACCGCATTCCACGGCATGTACCGGCACCTGAGCAACGACCCGCGTGGTCTTTTTCATCTCATCGTTGAGCAGCTTGCTGGCGCGAGAATGCGGGCCCTCACTGACCAGGAAAATCCCGCGAGGCCCTACGAAACGCCACACCAAGTCCTGATCCTTGTTAACCGCAACAGGCTCTTCCTCGGCAAACCAGGACCGGCGCAGCAGCTGGCGCAGCGCCCCAACACAGCCCTTCATGCCTTCAATCTGACGCAGCATGGCGCGGGACAAAAACGCGGAGATCCAGGCCATCGGCACGACCATCAGCACCATTACAATGGTGATTGCCCCCATGATCCAGTGTTTGCCCGCAATCATGTACCACACGGTCAAGGCTTCCGCCACGACCAGAGTCGCCAAAATCGCCCACACAATCCACGGGAAGGACCGCCTCACAATGGTGAAAGAGTCCTTTAAGTTTTGGAATATATTGCGTTTCTTCCCGGAGGTGTCGCCGCCGGTCGCAGTGTTGTTTTTCTTAGCCATCGCCTTTATCTTAGGGGATTTTTGCTCTCGGGGTAAACCGAGTTCTGCCGCCGTGTCCAAAGTTATCCACAGGTTTGAAAATGTCTGTTGATTTTTGTTGTTGTACTTAGTTATATATTGAGCTATGGAACTTGTTGGCTATGTCTTATATGAACCAGTTGGGTTTGGTAAAAGCGGCCCCATGTGGCGGGTGGTAGACGACCAGGGCGGTACCCACGCGCTGCAGCTGTTAGGCGGCACGCTGTCGGCTCAGCTGGAGTCCCGACTGCGGACGTTGCGAAAGGTATCGTGCCCGAACCTGCTGAAACTCCACGAGTTGCGCAAACTGACCGATGGCCGCTACGTGGCTATTTTTGAGTATTTGGACGGGCAAGACCTGGAAGTGTTGCGGGCGGGACGCGAGTTCAGTACGCCACAGGTCAACTTCATCGCGCTGTCCCTGGCTCGAGGTTTGGCGGCGCTGCACGAGGTCGGTTTGAGTCACGGGGACGTTTCGGCGGCGAATCTGATGGTGACGGCACAAGGCCGGGTGGTTCTGGTAGACCTGCTCGGTGACGTGGGGACGACCCGGGCGTTTAGCGCGCCGGAAACGGAGGGGCTCACCTGGAGCGTCGCGGCGGGAGAAGCCTCTGGAACGGAAGCGGTATCCTCCATTGCTGCCGGGACGTCTGTGGCGGCGAATCAAGCCGGTGATGTGTATGCGATGGCGCAGGTGCTGCTGGCATTGGGAATGGACGCGGGTCTATTGAAAGCTGCGTTGAACCCGGTGGCGAGCGCGCGACCCAGCGCGGGGGAACTTGCCGAGGCGTGGGAGAGTCTGCCGTGCTGTGGCATTGACCTGCTGGGCGGGCCGGAGCTGATGGCGGCACGGATGCGGGCAGCGGGACGAGACGTGGCTACTGAGCTGGTTTCGCCATCGCGCCGTCCGATGCCAGCGCGACGCCAACGCCACGAAACTCGCCCGCCCAGCCCGATATTGCGCTGGGGAATGCCGGTTTTGGCGGGAGCGGCGCTGGCGCTGGGAACGGTCTTGTTTCCGCGACTGGCAGAGCTCCCAAGCGCGGCCCAAGCGTTGCCCGCACAGTCCGCAAAACCGAGCGCGGCGGCGCTTTTGACGGATAACACCTCGCCCAGCCCCGGTGCGAGTCAAAAAGGCCGCTCCAACACGCCAAACTCGGCGCACCACACTGCTGCGTCCCCGCCCGATGCGACGACGCCGTCCGAAAGCCTTGCGGACCCAGCAGCTCCCGCAGTCACGTCACCAGCTACGCCACCGGCTGACCTGTTGCCCAATTCCCCTGACAGCCAAGCGAACACCCTGAACTTGCGCGATCCCATCACGGACGATGCTTCGGCCCAGGAAATCCTGCAGCTGTTGCTGACTAAACGCGACGCGGCCCTGACACGCCAGGACCGGGCGGCTTTAGAGAAACTCAGTGTCAAGGATTCGATAGCCGGGTCCGCGGATGCGAGTTTGCTGGCTGCTTTGCAGGCCAGTCAAGCCCAGGTTGAGGGCCTGTCCACCGCGGTGAAGTCAGCGACTATCGTGGCGGGCAATAAGGGCGGCGCCGGCAAGAATACGCGTTCAGTGCGTCTGCAGGTAACTCTGACGCAAGGCGCCTACACCCAAATTGACCGTATCGGGAACCGTCACCAAATCGCGGCGATTCCCGATACGGAATCTGAGATTCTGTTATCCGGCAATCCGTGGAAGATTGCTTCGGTGGTCCGACTCGATTGAGCGGGTTATTTCGGGAATCCGGCTCTAGCCCACGTAGGCGAGGATGGTGCCGATGTCTACGGTTTCGTCTTCGGTGACGACGATTTGGGTGATGGTGCCGGCTATGGGGGAGGGGATTTCGGTGTCGACTTTGTCGGTGGAGACTTCCAGGAGAGGTTCATCCAGGGCGACGGTGTCGCCGACGTTCTTGAGCCATTTTGTGACGGTGCCTTCGGTGACGGATTCACCCAAGGCCGGCATCTTAATGGGCTGACCTGTTCCACTCACAGCCGGAGGAACAGGAGTTGCCGGCGCTTGAGGAGCCACCGGAACAGCCGGAGCCGCCGGAGGAACCGGGGGAGCCGGAATAGTTGAGGTAGCGGGTACTGCCGGTACTGCTGGAGCCACCGGAGGAATCGGAATAGTCGGGGCCGCGGGTACTGCCGGAGCGACCGGGGCTTGTGGCGCTGGCGCGGAACCTTGATTATGCGCAAAGGCTTCCGCTACCTCGGCAAACAGCTGCGCCAGGCGAGCCATATCCAGCTCTCCGCCTGTAGCTGGGGTACTGGGTGTGTCCGCAGCCGGAACTGGCAAAACCGGCGGCGTCGGAATTGCCGGAGCGGCCGGAACTTCGGGAACCGGCGGAACAGGTGGCGTAGCAGCCGCGGGAGCCGGCGGCGTGGGCAAAGCTGGAGGAGTTGCAGGAATTGCAGGCGGTACGGGAGGCTGCGGCTGAGCCGGAACGCTACCCGCGGCATCTAAAACATCTTGCTTGCGGATACGTCCGCCTACACCGGTGCCGTGCACCTTACTGAGGTCAACTCCCTTTTCGGCGGCCAATTTCCGCACAATCGGGGTCGCGTATTCCGCCTGATTACCAGCAGGTGTCGCTGGGGCAGAGGGCGCAACGGGCGCCGACGGCGGGGCAGGGGTCGAAACCGCGGGCGGAACAGGAGCCTGCGGTGCTTGTGGTGCCGCCGGAGCTGCGGGGGCTGCGGGAACCGCTGGCGGAACAGGCGCAGCGGGGGTTGAGACTTCCCCACCGATGTAGGCGAGGACGGTGCCGATGTCTACGGTTTCGTCTTCGGTGACGACGATTTGGGTGATGGTGCCGGCTATGGGTGAGGGGATTTCGGTGTCGACTTTGTCGGTGGAGACTTCCAGGAGAGGTTCGTCCAGGGCGACGGTGTCGCCGACGTTCTTTAGCCATTTCGTGACGGTGCCTTCGGTGACGGATTCACCTAACGCCGGCATCTTAATGGGCTGACCCGTTCCACTCACAGCCGGAGCCGCCGGAGCTTGTGGTGCCGCCGGAACAGCCGGAGCCGCCGGGGGAACCGGAGGAACCGGGGGAACCGGAGGAGCTGGAATCTCCTCAGCCTTCGGAGGAATCGGCGGAACTGTCGGATAGGACCACTCAACCTGCGCGCCGCCATCGCTACCAGCCGTGACGGTAGAGGGAATTTCGGGATTCGGCAGCTCTGGAGCCGCCGGTGCCGCCGGAACAGCCGGGGTGGCACTGACTTCTGAAGCCTCGCCGACTTCAGCCAAAATGGTACCCACATCGACCGTTTCGTCCTCTGGCACCAAAATCTTGGTCAGCACGCCCGCAACGGGACTGGGTATCTCGGTGTCGACCTTATCAGTCGAGACCTCCAGGAGGGGTTCGTCTAGGGCGACAGTGTCCCCGACTTTCTTTAACCAAGCCGTCACGGTACCTTCGGTCACCGATTCTCCGAGCGCGGGCATTGCAACTGATTGAGCCATTATTTTGTCCTTCTCCCTTGATTGACTTTTCTCGAAGTTTCAGCCGTGCAGCGGCTTGCCAGCCAAAGCCATCGCCGCTTCACCAATCATCTCGTTTTGAGTCGGGTGGGTGTGCATCAGGTAAGCCAAATCCTCGGCATCAGCTTCCCAGTTCACAATGAGCTGACCCTCACCAATCTGTTCCCCGATACGCTGACCCAAAGCGTGGAAACCCACAATCGGACCGTCCTTGACCTGTACCAGCTTCACGAACCCGGCGGCTTTCAGCATTTGCGACTTCGCATTGCCCAACATATTGGACTGCTTCGAGATGACATTGTCCGCGCCGTAAACTTCCTTGGCTTTCGCTTCGGTCAAGCCCACGGAGGCAATTTCGGGTTCGCAGAACGTTACGCGCGGAATGTTGTCATTGGGCACGACACGCGGGTTCAGTCCTGCGATTTCCTCTGCGACAAAGACCCCCTGCATCGTGGCGCGGTGCGCCAACTGCAGACCGGGCACAATGTCTCCGACTGCATAAATATTCCCCACTCCGGTGTGCAGGCGTTCGTTGGCCAACACGAAACCGCGATCCATCGGGATGCCCTGTGCCTCGTAACCCATGTTCGCTGTGTTCGGGCCGCGTCCAATCGCTACCAGCAGGTAATCAGCACGGAGAGTCTGACCGTCCTCGGTGTTGACCGTTACCCCGTACCCGTCCTCTATAGCGTTCTTAAACCGGGTGTTAGTCATGAACTTAATCCCGCGCGCTTTGAAAGCCTTTTCCAAGCCCTTAGAAATGTCCTCGTCCTCGTTAGGCACCAGGTGCGGCAAAGCCTCAACGATGGTGACGTCTGCCCCGAAAGACTTCCATACGGAAGCAAACTCGACGCCAATGACCCCGCCGCCCAAAATGACTACTGAACTGGGAACATGATCGAGGAACAGGGCGTGCTCGGAACCGATAATGCGCCCGCCCAGGTTCATCCCCAAAGTCTTAGTAACCGAACCGGAGGCCAAAACGATGTTCTTGCCCTTGAGCACCCGGTCTCCAGCGGTTACCGTATCGACCCCGCTGAGCACGCCGCGAGCGTTGACAAACTCGACCTTGTGACTCTTAATCAACCCGGACAGGCCACGATGCATTTTGTTGATGATTCCGCTTTGGAACTCCAGCACCTTAGCCATATCGACTCCGTTGAAAGCGGAAATGACTCCCCAATCCGAGGACTCCTGCACGGTATCAGCAACTTCCGCGGCTCTCAGCAAAGCCTTGGTCGGTATGCAACCGCGGTGCAAACAGGTGCCGCCAACTTTGTCCGCTTCGACCAGGGCGACGCTCATTCCCAGAGAAGTTGCTCGCAAAGCACAAGCGTAACCGCCATTTCCGCCGCCTAAAATCACTACATCGTATTGTTCTTCGCTCAATGTTCAACTCCAGTTCTGTCAAAGGAACAAAATTCTCAGCAGGTTCATTCTTTCACTAAACGTTTTACATGTGTTAATGCAAACAGGGTGGAGAAAACTGCCGTTAGCGTCCCATTTCGGCAATGACCCGCAGCAGGGTACGCACCCCGTAACCAGTACCGCCTTTCGGGGTGTATCCCCAGGCTGAATCGGTATTAAAGCCCGGACCGGCAATATCGATATGCGCCCACGGGGTGTCGCCGACAAACTGTTTCAGGAAAATCCCGGCCACCAGCATTCCAGCCTCACGTTTCGAGGAAGAATTCGCGATGTCAGCCACGTCAGAATGCAAGTGCTCCAACAGGTATTCCGGCAGCGGCGCCGTCCAAGCCGGTTCCCCGACCGCCACGGAGGCATCGCGTATCCGGTCCTTTTGACATCCCATCACTCCGGCCATGCGAGTACCGAAAGCAATTCTCTGGGCACCGGTCAGGGTGGCCATGTCAATGACCAAGTCGGGATGCTGCGCCACCGCCATAGTCAAACCGTCTGCCAGCACCAACCGTCCTTCCGCGTCGGTGTTGGTAATTTCCACGGTTTTCCCGCTTTTCATCGTGATGACGTCATCGACCCGCGACGCGTTGCCGCTGACCAGGTTTTCCGCCAGGCACAGCCACGCCGTGACTTTCACCGGCAGACCCATTTCCGCCGCCGCTAAGCACACCGCTCCCATGGTGGCGGCGCCGGTCATATCCGATTTCATGGTGAGCATGAAATTGCTGGGTTTTAGGCTGTAACCACCGGAATCAAAAGTGATGCCCTTGCCGACCAGGGCGACATGAGCTTTCGCTCCCTCGGGTGCGTAGGTCAACTTCACCAGGCAGGGCTTGCGTTTGGAGCCTTTCCCTACCGCGACGAGGCCGCCAAAGCCCTGGTCTTTGAGGTCGCGGTAACTCCACTTTTCAAAACTGACCGGCAGGTTCTTACTGGCTTTCTGGAACGCTTTGGCCATAGATTCGGGGTACAGCTCGGAGGGGGAAGTGTTCACCAGGTCGCGGACTCGCGTGACCGCCTTGACGGTGGTTTGCAGTTGGGCCCGCTCCGTATCGCTGAGGGCATCGTGGGCCGGAATGCACAGAGTTTTCAGGGTTTTGGCGGGTTTGGACTGATACTTTCCAAAACGATAGGCCCCCAGAAGCGCCCCCTCGACCGTGGCCAGGACTTCTTCCCGGTTCTTTGTGGGGAAAGAAAAAGCGAGTTCTTCACTGGTCACGCTACGGGTCACGTTGCCGGCAGCCTCGCGGAAGTTCTGGAGAGTTTCGGCGGTATTTTTCGGGGAGCCGACTCCGACAAACACTACGAATGCGGCGGAAAAATCATGCGGGGAGGGAACCCTGTGGACCTCTCCGAGTTTTCCGGTCACTCCGGCAGCGCGAGCAAAATCCCGCAGGGCGGGAAAAGTGGGAACCTGCAGTTCCTTGCCTTCTTTGGTGACAGCTAGCACCAGGGGAGTGCGGAGGGCGGGCAAATCTTTAGAAAAAACATCAATCTTGGTCATACCTGAATCCTACGTCCTTTTTCGGGTTGGTTTGCGGTTTTGTCCCCCGCCAAGGGGCTCGGCCCGCGGGTCCGCGGTGTCGAAACGGGTGCACCGTGAATTAATAATTCGGGATTTTCGGGACGGTTTTGGCGCATAAGAGCGAAATTAACCGGAATTTAACTGCGATTTCTGATGATTTATAGGTGTGTTTCAGGTAGGTTTTAAGGGCTGGTCGACATTTTTGACCGGGTTCCGCAGTGCATTCACTGCCGGGATTGAATAACTAAAGAACCTACATGTGCACAGAGTTGCACAAGATGGAGGAAACTGTGACTGTCCGTGTTGGCATTAATGGCTTTGGCCGTATTGGTCGTAACTTCTTCCGCGCCGCCCTGGAGCAGGGCGCGGACATCGAGATTGTTGGCGTGAACGACTTGACCGACAACCATACCTTGTCTCACCTGTTGAAATACGATTCGGTGACCGGCCGCCTGGGCAGGGAAGTCAGCTATGATGACGATTCCATTACCGTTGACGGCAAGAAATTTGCCGCCATGGCAGAGCGCGACCCTGCCAACCTGCCTTGGGGCGATTTGGGTGCGGATATTGTGATTGAATCCACCGGCTTCTTTACCGATGGAGACGCGGCTCGCGCCCACATTAAGGCCGGTGCCAAGAAAGTCATTATCTCCGCTCCCGCCAAGGGCAACGTGGACGCGACTTTCGTCATGGGTGTAAACCATGAGACTTACGATCCGGCAAAGCATAACGTGGTTTCTAACGCTTCTTGCACCACGAACTGCCTGGCCCCCATGGCCAAGGTCCTGGACGATGAGTTCGGTATTGAATACGGTTTGATGACCACTATTCACGCCTACACCGGCGACCAGCGCATTCACGATGCCCCGCACAAGGATTTGCGTCGTGCCCGCGCTGCAGCTCAGAACATTGTGCCGACTTCCACCGGTGCTGCCCGTGCGGTCGCCCTGGTGCTTCCCCAGTTGAAGGGCAAGCTCGATGGTTACGCCTTGCGCGTGCCGGTGATTACCGGTTCCGTCACCGACTTGAGCTTCATCCCGAAGAAGTCCTGCTCGGTTGACGACATCAATGCCGCCATGAAGGCTGCCGCCGAGGGCTCTTTGAAGGGTATTTTGGATTACAACGATGATGGCATCGTTTCGACCGACATCGTCACCGATCCGCACTCTTCGATTTACGATGCGCCTTTGACCAAGCAGATTGACAACATGATTAAGTGTGTGTCCTGGTACGACAACGAATGGGGCTACTCCAACCGCGTGGTTGACCTGACCATGTTCATGGGTAAGCAGCTCTAATTCAGGAGTTTTGAGTGAGATAGGACGCCTGCATTTCTACGTGATTTGCGGGCGTCCTCTCGCATTTTCCTAGTGTTTAAGGAAAGGAATAAATATGCTGAAAACTATCGATTCCTTGGGGGATTTGAGCGGCAAGCGCGTTTTGGTGCGTTGCGACTTTAATGTGCCTCTCAAGGACGGCGTCATTACTGATGACGGGCGTATCCGCGCGGCGCTACCCACCTTGCAAAAGTTGCTGGATAGCGGAGCGAAAGTTATCACTATGGCTCACCTGGGACGTCCTAAAGGCCAGGTCATGCCCGAATTTTCTCTGGCTCCAGTAGCGCAGCGCCTTGCTGAACTGATTGGGGTCAAGGTCACTTTGGCTGAGGACACGACCGGTGCGGACGCGAAAGCGAAAGCTGCCGCCCTGGCCACCGGCGAAATCCTTATGCTGGAAAACGTCCGGTTCGACCCTCGTGAAACCTCGAAAGACGACGCCGAACGCGCTGCTTTCGCGGCCGAAATGGCGGCGTTGGCGGACTGCTACGTGTCCGATGGCTTCGGGGTAGTGCACCGTAAGCAAACTTCGGTGTATGACGTGGCGAAACTGCTGCCCGCGGCGGCTGGTTTCCTGGTGTTAAAGGAAATCGAATCCCTGCGCAAGGCCACCGAGAACCCGGAGCGGCCTTACACGGTGGTGCTGGGCGGCTCGAAAGTCTCCGACAAGCTCGGCGTTATCGCGAACCTATTGACGAAAGCCGACACCCTGCTGATTGGCGGCGGTATGGCGTTTACGTTCCTGGCGGCGCAAGGATACGCGGTAGGCAAGTCCCTGCTGGAATCCGACCAGATTGACACCGTGAAAGGCTATCTGGATCGGGCGAAACAAAACGGCGTTGAACTGGTGCTGCCGGTAGACGTCGTGGTGGCTCCCGAGTTTAAGGCTGACGCGCCGGCGACCGTAGTGGCTGCCGATGCTATCCCCGAGGACCAGATGGGCCTGGATATCGGGCCGAAATCGGGTGAACTCTTTGCCGCGAAGATTGCCGAGTCAAAGACCGTGGCGTGGAACGGGCCGATGGGCGTGTTCGAGTTCCCGGCTTTCGCGGGCGGCACGAAAGCGGTAGCAAAAGCGTTGCAGGACGGCTCGGCCTTTGGCATCGTGGGCGGCGGGGACTCCGCGGCGGCGGTGCGCCAGCTGGGCTTTGACGAGTCCAAGTTCAGCCACATCTCCACCGGTGGCGGAGCATCACTAGAATTGTTGGAGGGCAAGGTTTTGCCCGGTATTGAAGTATTGGAGGCCTAAGCATGGCACGTATTCCCCTGATGGCAGGCAACTGGAAGATGAACCTCGACCACCTCGAGGCAATTCAGTTGGTCAACCAGCTGAACCTTGATCTGCAAGATCATCGTCACGACTTTAGCAAGGTGGAGGTGGCGGTCATTCCGCCGTTTACCGACATTCGTTCGGTACAGACCACCATTGATGGTGACGATATGAAGATTAAGTATGGCGCGCAAGATGTTTCCACTCACGACAACGGTGCCTACACCGGCGAAGTGTCCACCGCGATGCTGACCAAGCTGGGCTGCACCTATGTGGTGGTGGGTCACTCGGAACGCCGCGAATATCACAAGGAAAGCGACGCTGTCGTTAATGAAAAGGCGCGCAAGGTTCTGGCGGCGGGTATGGTACCGATTATCTGCTGCGGCGAGGCTCTGGAGGTGCGCAAGGCTGGAAAGCACGTTGAGCACGTCTTGGCGCAGATTGCAGCGGCTTTTGACGCTATTCCCACCCCGGACGCCGCCAAGTGCGTGGTCGCCTACGAACCCATCTGGGCGATTGGCACGGGCGAGACCGCGACCCCGGAGAACGCCGAGGAAGTCTGCGGGGCTATCCGCGCCAAGCTGGCGGAGCTTTACGGTCAGGAAACCGCTGATGGCATCCGCGTCCTCTACGGCGGTTCGGTGAAATCCGCGAACGTGGCTGAGCTCATGGCTCAACCCAACGTGGACGGCGGCCTGGTCGGCGGTGCTTCTCTGAAGGCTGAAGAATTCGGGAAGATCTGCCGCCTCGGCGAGTAACGCCACGGCACACACCCTAAACTTTCCCGGGGAGGCTATTGATAATCAGTAGTCTCCCCGGGAAAATTTTTCATACTAACTGACCGCATCGCGGGGGTGGCATCCCACAGCAAAACAAAGCTATAGTGAATTTTGCACGTCATCGTGGAAGGAATCTCAATCATGAACGCAAAGGCAGGATTGCTGGCAGCCGTACTGTTCGTGGCCTCATCTAGTGGGGCATATTCCGCGGCCAACGCAACCACGTTGGATTTTGAGACAACGCCCCAAGCCCTTCCTTCGGTCCAGGTGGCTAACCAGCAACGTCTGGACGGAGCGGACCGGTACGAAACTGCCGTTAAAATCAGCCGCACGATTTTTCCCGTTTCGGCGGGCACAGCCGTGCTGGTCAGCGGGGAAAATTATCCTGACGGTCTGGTGGCGGGCGCCACCGCGGCGCGTTTGGGCGCACCCTTGTTGCTGACCGCTCACTCCAGCTTGCCACCATCGACCGCGGCTGAGTTAAAACGTCTCAATCCGAAGCAAATCCTGCTGGTGGGAGGTTCGGGTGCAATCGATATGGGGATGGAAAACCGCCTGGAAACAATCCTGCCTGGCGCGAAGCTGCTGCGAGTTTCCGGAGAGGACCGATACCAGACAGCAGCAGCGGTTTCGCAGCATTTTTGGGGTTCGGAAACTGATTCGGTGATGTTGGTTTCCGGCAACGATTTCCCTGACGCGCTGGTGGCGGGACCGGCTGCGGCCCGCCTGGGAGCGCCGCTGTTGCTGAGCAACCCCGCGGGATTTGATGCCACAACTGTGACAGAACTGAAACGCCTGAAACCCCAAACCGTTTACGTCATCGGGAAAAAACTCCCTTCCGACGCCTCAGCCCAGCTCCGGGAATCTCTGCCGGGGGTTTCCCTGGTGCCTGTGGGTGGAACTGACCGTTTCGATACGGCATTTAATGTTTCCCAGCAGTTCTGGGGTCAAGGCTTTTCCGGGGCGTTGGTGACTTCGGCCCAGAACTTCCCGGATGCTCTATCCGGAGCGGTTCTGGCAAAAGCTGCGGGGTTGCCGGTTTTACTCAGCGGACCGACGTGCAACAGTCAGCCGGTAGTCAAGCGCCTTTCGACGTTAGAGACCAAAATCGTCCTCGGAGGCACCGGTGCCGTGTCGAATGAGGCGACAGGAAAAGTGTGCCCGCCACCGGTGCGGCCCACGGATATAGTTCCTGGACAAAACCACATCTATGCTGCGCAAAGCTACGTTTATCCGGCGGGGCAGGTGCAGGACTGGCTGTTGCGCCGCCAAGCCTCGCCGACCTACCCCCAACAAAAAGTCGTGTTCCTGACTTTTGACGATGGCCCCTCCGCCAACACCGCCCAGAACCTGCAGACTTTAGCGAGCCGCGGAGTTCACGCCACTTTCTTTGTGGCGACAAACCAGCTGGGCAGTGCCGCTACCCAACAGATTTTGCGCCAAGAACTGCTCAATGGTCATGCGGTGGCGGTGCATACCGCCTCGCATAACTATCAGTATCTATACCCTCGGCGCGTGTGTTCGCCGGCGAATGTCGGGGCGGATTACGCGCGGGCGGTCGATACGGTGCGTTCGATTTTGGGTCCCCAGTGGGGGACCGGCGCTTTCCGGTATCCGGGAGGACAGATGTCGTGGCGCGGCATGGGACCTTGTAACCAGTTGATGGCTTCACGCGCAATGACGTGGATAGATTGGAACGTGGAAATCGGGGACGCGTTGAGCCGGTCGTTGAATGCCAGCCAGCTGCTGAATCGGATGCGCTCACAGGTTCCGCATACCGGAAACGTGGCAGTCGTGTTGATGCATGATTCGGCGCCAAAAACTGCTACCGTTGCGGCACTGCCCAGCATTATCGACTACTTTGCTGCACAGGGCTATAGTTTTGGCGTCATTGGTTAGCCGCCAAGTGCGTGGTAGCGTGTGAGCCTATCTGTGCTATCGACACCGATGAGACCGCGACCTCGGAAAAAGCCGAGGGAGTTGTTATGATGCCAGCCAGTCATCACTGCCTGTGCGGTAAAGCTATTTAGAGTATTTTAGATTCAATCTCTTAACCTCGTCGGCTTTGCCTTGTTTGAACAGGGCATGAGCAAGCTCATCTTGGATTATCTCGTTGCCAACTACCAGGTGAGGAAGGTATTTTTGGGTGATTAGCGCCTTTCTTTCATCAGCTGTCAACTTTTGTGGAGCGCGATCCTTGGGGATCCCCGTGCTCGCTTCGTCATCATTAAACCATTGCAACAGGTTTAACACGGTCAAATTCTTGGGGTTGCTGAGCGGCTCGAACTTAAAACCATAAAAGTTTTTAGTCGCCAAAGCTTTCGCGAATGCGTCGACTTTCTTAAAAGCGTTTTTTGTCCCTAGAGTTTCGGCATCGTGATACATGACTCCGAGCAAAGACTTTTGAGAATCGGACAGTTTATCGGCAAATCGTTCAATGCGTGGAGCATATTTCTCAAAGGTCTTGGTCCCCGCAGCGAGAACCTTGGGATCCAGTTTTTCCGCGACTTTTTTCATTGACTCGTCCACAGCTGGGCTTTGGTCATATTCGAGATCACTATGTCTCTTGTGTACACTCGCTGCTTCATCGAATCGGCTCAAAATGGCTTTGAGACCGTCAGAGAATTTGTCAACTGCCGAGGTATCCTCCATATCGATAATAAAGCTTTCCCAATGATGTTGAAAGACTTTAAGGTCGAGACGTTGCAAATCCGAATATTGAGCAGCTCTTTGATCGTTGATTGGCCGGACAGAACGTTCACCTTCTTCAGTTCCTTTCATAGCCCAGCGAGTAAGCTCTTTATCGACTATCGCAAGTGAAAAATCCTCCAGCTTTCGGTAGAAAGACCGCCCCGCAAAATCAGAAGAGGCTAAGAATTGGCCTTTAGGAACCGAACTGCCGTTTTTGTCAGACGGCACGGACTCGCCCCCGGACTTCATGACCTGAGAGAACATTTCCTTGATATCAGCCTTGATGCCCCGTTCTTCAGCGTTTGAAACCCAGAGTTTTTCGCTTCCTTGGTAGCCTCGCACCCAGCCAGATTGCACCAAATCCGCGTCCCCAGTCGAGACCAAAGAAGCTACTTTACCAATCAGTGTCACGCAGTCATCAGCAAAGGCTGAAACTCGATCTCGCATCGCCGTATCGAGAGCGTCAATCAGTTTCGCTTGATTCGCTTTGTAGGTCTCATCAGTTTCCCCAGCCTTAATAATCAAATCGCGCCGCCGGGCATATTCCTTTGCGAAAGCGGTTAAAGAATTATCTTCACGACGTAATATGTTGTCTACTTTGGAGAAATCTTCAAAAGCTGCTGATGCTAATTTAGCGGCATCACTAATTTCTTCTTTGTCAGTAATCAGTGAACCTAGATTTAGACTATCAATCTTGAAACTCGGTACTGAGTCAATCTGTGTGGAATAAGCCTTCAAATAATCTGGAGGAGGAACGTAAGGTCTAAGACTGTAAATGTACATGTTAACTTCCCTCACTTTCTCTTCATCTTGTACTGAGCGCTATAGCATAATTTTACATCTAATACCGCTACAAGTACAGGGTTTTTATGTGATTAGACGTGACAAAATCCGGCGCGCAGATGCCCAAACCCCAGCCCACCAGAAGTACTCTTGGTGCCGTGTTCAAACTGGCATTTTGTCGCTGATACCCCTAGGAATGCAGGCTCGGCAGGACGAAAACGCCGGTGTTCAGCGCCACGCCCGCCAGCGCCGCCCCGATACAGATAAAAATGACCACACCTATCAGCAGTGTGGCTTTCACGGCGTACACAAAGTCAAACTTGGGCTTCCAGGTATAGCCGATAGTGTCCATGATGGCGGTGGAAAAGGTCGTGTAGGCTCCCAGGAAACCGGCTTGCAGCACGTCCGCCACCGTGTGCGTGGGTAGTTGGGCTTGTAACGGCCCGCCCATGACGACATCAAGCCACGGCGCGGTCGCGACCCAGCCCACCAGGAAACACCCCGTGATATTGACGAAAATAATTCCCCAGCCGCCCCACAAGCGCTTCCCGGTCACGGTTTCACTGGGGTGTTTGGCGCTGCGCTTCTCTCGAAACTTGTCGATGCAGCGCGTGGATAGTTTGTCCATGCCAAAACGGGCGGCCGCGCCCAGTCCTCCGCCGAGGGCTATGAAAAGGGGAATCATGTTGACCTCCCCGTGCTGTTATCGCTGGTAGATACTGGTGCTGGGTCAGAAGGCCGGGTGGGGGCGTTTTCCAAAGACTCCTTGGGCGGTGCGGTGGAGGCATCCGCTGTGGACAAGGGCGGTAGGGAGGTCGGGTCGTTAGCGTTGGGCAGGGTAAAGTCGGCGGGGGAGTCGCGGTAGATATCTCCGGGAACGAAAGCCCGCCGGGTCCCCAGCCACAGCGCAAACAATCCCACCGGCAGAGCCACGGCAAACATGGCAATCAGTTCCAGCAAGTGCCCCAGGTGAAACTGTTGATAAACCACAATCTGCCACACCGGACCCCCGTAAGTCCCCAGTCCACCGCAAAATCCGGTGCCAATCGTCAGCTTCAGGGCTTGGGAACGATGCCGATGCGGATTAGACACCAAACGACCCGTCAAATATGCCAGCACCACCACCGAAATGAGGTTCAAAATCCAGGTGTCGATGTTGACTCCGCCGCCTCCGACAATGACCCGGCACAAACCCTCACAGTTTGGCGACACCGCCACCTTTTGGGCCACCAAAGACCCACCCCAGCGCAGCAACGACCCTAGTGCGCCACCGATAAAGACAGCGGTGGTGGCGCTGAGAGGGGATAAATCTTTGGGTGTTGCGGTCACGAAATCATCTTAATACCCGGGTCGTGGTATCATTGCAAGGCTGAGTTCGTGAACAGATAAACACAGAGGAAAACATGTTATTTGCTTTCAACATCGTGGCACAGGTGCTTTTGGTTATCACCTCTCTGCTGCTGGTTTTGTCCATTTTGATGCACAAGGGTCAAGGCGGCGGTATGTCCGATATGTTCGGCGGTGGCTTGACTTCGGCTATGTCCTCCTCTGGCGTGGGTCAGCGTAACCTGAATATTTTGACCGTGGTGGTGTCCCTGGTGTGGCTCTTTGCCATCGTGCTGTTCGCTTTCACCATGGATAAGCCGGCGGCTCCTGACGCCAAGGGAAATCAGACGCCTACCGCGCCCATAACGGCTCCGGCCAATCCGACCCCGGCTTTGCCGACCAGCCCCGCTCCGGCTCAAAAGTAAGCCTTAATAAATCTTAGAAGTGGAAGCCCCGGAATATTCCGGGGCTTCCAGTGGTCTCTGGGGCTTTTGCCTAGGCTTTCGCCAGGCTCTCTTTCGCTTTCGCGACCACGTTTTCCACGGTGAACCCGAAGTGGGCAAAGTTATCCGCACCGCTTGCCGGAGTACCGAACGTTTCCACAGACACGGCTATCCCCGCGTCGCCCAGATAGCGATACCACGGCATCGCCAGTCCGGCTTCGATGGACACCCGGGCCCGGATTGACGCGGGCAACACCGATTCCCGATAGGCCGCGTCCTGTTCTTCGAACCACTCTAGGCACGGCAGGGAAACGACCCGTGCCGCCACGCCCTCCTGAGCCAGCTGTTCTCCGGCCTGCAGAGCCAGAGCGACTTCAGAACCAGTCGCCAGCAAGATGACCGCGGGATTGTCCCCAAAGTCTTTCAGCACATAACCACCGCGCGCCACATTGTTCGCGCTGGCCAAGCCGGTGTCCGCCCCACGTGCGGGATTGGGCAGCTTTTGACGACTCAACGCCAAACCAGCTGGGCCGCGCCGCCGCATAATCTCTAACCAGGCATACGCAGTTTCCGCGCCGTCCGCGGGACGTACCACCGCCAAGTCCGGAATGGCGCGCAAGCTGGTCAGCGTCTCTACCGGCTGGTGGGTCGGTCCGTCCTCGCCAACCCCGATAGAGTCGTGGGTCCACACGTAAGTCACCGGCAGCTTCATCAGTGCCGAGAGGCGCACCGCTCCGCGCATAAAGTCCGAGAACACCAAGAAAGTCCCCGCATAGGGTCGGGTCAAACCGCTGGTCGCGATGCCGTTGAGGATTCCTGCCATAGCGTGCTCGCGCACCCCGAAGTGCAGGTTGCGGCCCCATTCGCTGACTTTCGTCCACGCCTTCGTGGCGCGGTCGGCGGGAGCAAAAGACGGTTCGTCGGCGATGGCGGTGTTGTTGGAGCCTGCCAGGTCCGCGCTGCCGCCCCACAACTCGGGCAGCACGCCAGCCAAAGCGTTGATGACTTTGCCGGAGGCGGCGCGGGTGGCGATTGCGCTGCCAGGCTCGAACTGCGGCAACGCCGACTCCACATCGGCGGGCAGCTCCCCATCCTGCAGACGCTTCAGCAACGCGGCCTGCTGCGGGTGGGCTTGCTGCCAAGCGGCAAAGCGTGGGTCCCACTCAGCCCGGAACTCCCGGGCGCGCTGGGCGACGTTTTCCCTGGTCGCAGTGACAATTTCGGCAGGAATGTCGAACATCTTAGCGGGGTCCAGTCCCAGCGCGGTCTTGAGACCCTCCAGCTCTGAAGTACCCAGAGCGGAGCCGTGAATGCCACCCTGATTCTGTTTGTTCGGCGAGGGCCAGCCAATAATGGTACGCAACTTAATAATCGAGGGTTTGTGAGTTTCGGCTTTTGCGGCCTCGAACGCGGCAAACAAAGCCTCCAGGTTTTCCACGTAAGAACCGTCGTCTTGCACCCAGGACACTTCTTGGTAGTGCCAACCCTGAGATTCAAACCGGGCGCGAATATCCTCAGTGAAGGCAATCTCAATATCGTCCTCGATAGAAATCCGGTTTTCGTCATATAGGTAGATGAGGTTTCCGAGTTCCTGAGTACCCGCCAGAGACATCGCCTCGTAGCTGATGCCTTCCTGCAGGCAGCCGTCCCCGGACACCACATAAATGTGGTGGTCAAAGGGGCTTTCGCCGGGAGCCGCGTCCGGGTCCAGCAGCCCGCGCAGACGGCGCTGTTCCATCGCCATGCCGACCGCAGCCGCGATGCCGGTGCCCAAAGGTCCGGTGGTTACTTCTACTCCCGGCTGGTGACGGTATTCGGGGTGCCCAGTCAGCAGCCCGCCCGCTTGACGGAACTTTTTCAGGTCCTCCAGCTCTATCCCGTAGCCAGCCAGGAACAGTTGCACGTACTGCAGAGCCGAGGCGTGTCCGGCACTGAGAACGAAACGATCTCGGCCCAACCACCAGGGGTCTGCCGGATCACTGCGCATCACATACTGGTAGAGCAGGTAAGCGGCGGGAGCCAGAGAAATTGGGGTTCCCGGGTGTCCGTTACCGGCGTTTTCTACCGCGTCTGCCGCCAGAGCCTTGGCGGCGTTAATCGCCTGTTTGTCCAGTTCACTTGCCACAAATGTCATAACTCATCACCTAAATTATCGGAAAGTCGGATAGATACTCGCGGATTTTGTCCCCGTCACTCGATACTATAAAAAAACCGGGTGAAAGGGGGAGGATATGGGCTCGCGACCTGCCCCCGATTTTGCGTATCCGGAACGGCTGGACCCCCAACCCTACTTGGACTATCTGGCGGTGGAGCGCGGCGCGTCCCCGCATACCGTAGCGGCCTACAATCGGGATTTGCGGCGTTACGTGGCATTCCTGGTCGCTAACGGTGTCAAAAGTCTCGATGAGGTGACCTTGCCGGTTTTGGAGTCGTTTGTACGTGCGTTGGAGGCAGGTTTTGACGATTATTCCGCGGTAGCGCCATCCTCGGCACGCCGCGCCATCGCCAGCGTGCGTTCTTGGCATCGCTATGCCTACGAAACCGGGACGTCCCGCTCTAATCCGGCAAAAGGCATCGCGCCTGCCAAGGTCAGCGCCCATTTGCCCACGGTGTTGACCGTGGAAGAAGTCCAAGCCCTGCTGGAGGCCGCTAGTGCTCCCGGCGACAATAATGCGTTGCGAGATCGAGCGCTGCTGGAGTTCCTCTACGCGACAGGAGCCCGGATTTCTGAAGCAGTTAATCTGGCGGTGGATGATATTGACCTCGATGAGGAGATTCCGCTGGTACGTCTGTTTGGCAAGGGCCGCAAGGAACGCCTGTCCATGTTGGGTCACCTGGCCAAAGACGCCCTGGAAGCGTACTTGGTGCGGGTGCGCCCGGGCTTGGCAGAAAAAGGTCATTCACAAGGGCGGGTCTTTTTGAATAGTTTGGGGCGGCCTCTCAGTCGGCAAAGTGCCTGGGCGATTATCCAGGCCGCGGCGCAGCGCGCCCAGATTACCGTTCCGGTTGGTCCTCATACCCTGCGGCATTGTTTCGCCACGCACCTGTTGCAGGGCGGCGCGGACGTCCGGGCGGTACAAGAATTGCTGGGTCACGCCTCGGTTACTACCACCCAGATTTACACGAAAGTCTCGAACGACATGCTCCGGGAAGTCTACGCTTCGGCACATCCGCGTGCGCGATGGCATCGCGAAGCGAGTGAGCCATCGCGGTAATGGCGGAGGCGGCGTAAAAGCGACGTCTGGGGTACGTCGCGCTGCCGGAGCTCCGAGCAGGAGGGGGCATCGCGAAGCGAGTGAGCCATGGTGTTACGGCGGTGGTGACATATCAACGGAACAACTTTGGGTAAACTGTAAAGGTGAATGCTAACCAACCCGCGATGATGCCTGTTCCTGATACGGATAAAGAGTACCCCGTTCCGAAGCCTCTGAAAGGCCACGGTCCGGCGCGGATTATCGCCATGTGTAACCAAAAGGGCGGGGTTGGCAAAACTACGACATCCATCAACTTGGCGGCAGCCTTGGCAGAATACGGCCGCAAAGTACTGCTGGTAGATTTCGATCCGCAGGGCGCGGCCTCGGTCGGTTTGGGCATTAACGGTCACGAGATGGACACCACCATCTATTCCCTGATGGTCGGCCCGCACCACGACTTGACGACTGCCGATGTCATTCACCACACCAGCACGGAAAACCTGGACATCATTCCGGCCAATATTGACCTTTCCGCCGCGGAGCTGCAACTGGTAAACGAAGTAGCGCGGGAATCTATCCTGGCTCGGGTGCTACGGGAAGTAGAGCCGGAATATGACGCGATTATTATTGACTGCCAGCCGTCACTAGGTTTGCTCACGGTCAATGCTTTGACGGCGGCTCACGGGGTGATTATTCCGGTATCTACCGAATTTTTCGCCCTGCGCGGGGTGGCGCTGCTGATGGAAACTATTGAAACCGTGCGTGACCGGTTGAACCCAAAACTGCAGTTGGACGGCATTTTGGCGACGCTAGTGGACTCGCGAACCCTGCACTCCAAGGAAGTTCAGGAACGCCTGCTAGAAGCGTTCCAAGACAAAATGTTCTCCACCGTCATCAAACGCACCGTGAAGTTCCCCGACTCTACCGTGGCGACCCGGCCTATCACCGAATTTGCCCCCACCCATGAAGGTGCCCAAGCCTACCGCCGCTTGGCGCGCGAAGTGATAGCTAAGGGCTATGTCGCCTAACCCTGACCCGAACCTGCCCGACACGGCACCGGACAACCAAGAACCGGCAGACTTGGACACGGCGGACACCCCCGCTTTTGAGGTCCATTCACCCGAGTACACCGGGCCGTTTCACCTGCTGGCGGACTTGGTCGCGAAACGCAAACTGGACATCACCGCTTTTGCCCTCGCCGAAGTGACCGCGGATTTCCTCGCTTACCTGGACAAATGGCCCAATCTGGCCGAAGCGACCGAATTCCTGGTCATCGCGGCAACTCTGCTGGACATCAAAGCGGCGCGGCTCTTGCCGGGCATGGCTGACAGCGAGGAGGACTTGGAACTCCTAGAAGCCCAGGACCTGCTGATTTCCCGACTCATTCAATATCAAACCTATAAAGAAGCCTCGAACTTTGTCGAGGACCAGCTGGAGGTCTTTCAACTGGTGACAGGACGCGTGCCGGGAGACGAGCCGGCTCTGAAACACGTCCTAGCGGAACTGAAAACCCAGATTGACCCCGAGGAGTTGGCTCGCCGCGCCGCCAGCACCTTGTACGCGGTTCCTCCGCAAGTCCTGGTCGCCCACCTGCACGATCCGCTCGTTTCGGTTCATGAGCAGACCGCGGTGCTGACCGAGCGTCTGCAACGTGCCCGCACCCTCACGTTTAAAGAACTTGTGGCAGACGCCAAAACACTGCCGGTAATCATTTCGCGATTCCTGGCTCTGCTGGATATGTATCGCTCCGGGGTATTGAGTTTTACCCAGGAAAATCCTTTAGGTAAGTTAGTTATCACCTGGGTCGGCTCCAGCGAAACCGAGACCGAACCCCAGATTGAGGACGAATGGGAATGAGCGACGACCAAGAATTATGGGCTTCACTGGAAGCTATTTTGATGATTACCGAAGCACCGGTAGGTGTGGATGTGTTGTCCGTAGCCCTGCAGACCCCAGAGACAGAGGTGTGCGCCGCCCTGCAGGGGTTGGCTGCGGAATATCGCGGTGAAGGCGGGGAGGGAGCCCTGTTCGGACGCCCGCGCGGATTTGAGCTGCGGGAAGTCGGCGGCGGGTGGCGTATCTACGTGGCGCCACGGTTTCAGACCTTGGTGCAGCGTTTCGTCACCTTGGGTTCCACCGGTCGGCTCTCACAAGCGGCGTTGGAAACTTTGGCGGTAGTGGCTTACAAACAGCCCTGTACCCGCGCCCAAGTCGCCGCCATTCGCGGGGTGAACGTGGATTCGGTAATGCGTAACCTGGCGGCGCGCGGGCTCATCGAGGAATGCGGACAAACGAACCTTGGAGCTTTGCTGTACCGCACCACCGCGGCTTTCCTGGAACAGACCGGACTGGACAGCCTGGATCAGCTGCCGCCCTTAGCTCCATATATGCCGGCTAATCCTGACCTATCCCAGGTTTTGGCGGCGGAAACGGCCGACATGCTGTGGGATGCTCAAACCCAACGCAGTGCGGACGACAGCGAAATCAATGACACAGAAAGCAGTACAGATGACTGAGTCGGAAACCAAAAACACCGTGACCAGTGACAACACGCCCTTGTCCGAGCCGGAAACTGAAACCAAGACCCGCCCCGAAGCCACCAGCGAACCCGAGCGTCTCCAAAAGGTATTATCCCGCGCCGGTGTCGCCTCGCGGCGGGCCAGCGAGGACCTGATTGCGCAGGGCCGCGTCCAGATAAACGGCGAAACCGTGCGCGAAATGGGGGTAAAAGTCCTGCCCACGGACCGGATTACGGTGGACGGGCAGCGGATTCACACCGATACGGTCCTGCAGGTCTGGGCTTTTCACAAGCCCGTTGGCACGGTTTCTTCGATGCAGCCCGAGGACGATCGTCCCTGCATCGGGGACTGGGTGACGAAACTGCCCGAGCGGGTTTATAACGTGGGTCGATTGGATGCAGCTACGGCGGGATTGCTGCTGTTGACCAACAATGGTGAGTTGGCGAATCGGATCATGCATCCGTCCTACGAAGTCCCGAAAACCTATGTTGCGGTGGTGCAAGGCCAGGTCAAGATGGGTTTGGGTAAGGTGCTGCGCCGCGGGGTCGAGCTGGAGGACGGCACGGTGAAAGTCGATAAATTCAAGCTCATCGAAGTGCGCAAGGGCTCCTCAATCGTGCAGCTGACCCTCCATTCGGGCAAGAACCGCGTGGTGCGCCGCCTGCTCTCTGAGGTGGGCCACCCGGTATCCGCCCTGACTCGCACCGGCATCGCCAACCTGACTTTGGACGGCCTGAAAGAAGGCCAGTTCCGGTTGCTGCATGGCAACGAGTTGGCCACCCTGCAAGAAATGGTGGGACTATGAGCGAAACTTTGCTGCATTCCACCCCGCAGCCCGGTGCCGCCGTGGTCGGTACGCGCGGGCCGGTGTTAATCATCGGCGTAGGTTTAATCGGGGGGTCTGTTGGTTTGGCGCTGCGTCGTGCGGGAGTGGACGTTTACCTGCGAGATGCGTCCCCAACGGCGATGGCTTTGGGTGAGAGCCTGGGAGCCGGCCGGGTCTGGAGCGAGGGTTTGCCCGTGCCTTCCCTAGTGTTGGTCGCGACCCCTCCCGATGTGACCGCCGGTGTCGTTTTGGCGGCTTTGCGGGAGTTTCCCGCGGCGTTTGTGTTTGATGTCAGTTCCGTGAAGGATGCGGTGGTGCACGAGGTCGTGGCGGGGGATAGTGCCGCGGCACCGCGCTATTGCTCGGTACACCCCATGGCTGGCAAGGAAGTGAACGGAGTGGGGGCCGCCACCGCGGACTTATTCGCGGGCCGGCCCTGGGTGGTGGTGGCGCACCGGGGGACCCGCCCTGATGTGGTGTTGGCGGCGCGAACTTTGGGAACAGACCTAGGCGCGTTTCTGTTGACTTTGGACGCTGACGAGCACGACCGGGCGGTAGCATTGGTTTCGCACGTGCCTCAGTTGGTGTCATCCCTGATGGCCGGGCTGCTGGTGACGGCGCCTCCGGCCGCTTTGGAACTGGCAGGAGGAGGCTTGCGCGATGTGACGCGCATCGCGGCCTCGGACCCACGACTGTGGAACGCTATCTTGGCGGGCAATGAAACCGCGGTGCGCGAAATCCTGGTGGAACTGCAAGGTAACCTGCAGGTTCTCATCGCCGGACTGAGCCCGGAAGGTCCTCGCGAAGCCGGCAACCCGGACGGTAATCCGACCGAAACAATCCCGCCCACCCGGCCTTGTGACCCCTCTCAGAATAGCGCGCGCACCGCCTGGAATTCTCCCGCGGTGGGCGCCATCAATACGGTGTTGGTGCGCGGTAACGAGGGCGTGGGCCGGATTCCCGGCAAGCACGGTGATGCGGCCTCGAAGTATGGGGTGGTGGCGGTGCTGGTCCCGGACGAGCCGGGTTTCCTGGGGCGTTTGTTCAACGAGGTGGGGTCAGCCGGCATCAACGTGGAGGATTTCCGCCTGGAACACTCTTTGGGGCAAGCGCGCGGGCTGGCCTACCTGTACGTCACGCCGGCTTCGGTAGAGCCGCTGATGGAACATCTGGCGAAGCAGGGCTGGTCGCTGGCAGAGGTCTGAACCGTGGGCGCGGTACCGCAGTTTTTCGGCATAACGGGTCATTACAAGCCCTTTTTGCCGGTAAGATAGGTTTGCTTAGGGCGTTACCGGTTTCACTGTGGAATACTGGAGCGTTGCTTAATATTTGGAAAGTGTAGGGGAGCATGGAATACGCGAACTATGAGGCATTGCGCGAAAAAATTTTGGGACGCGGGGTAGTGGTCGCCATCGATGGACCCAGCGGTTCGGGCAAATCCACCATTTCGCGTAGTGTGGCGGCAGCCCTGGACTTGGGATACCTCGATACGGGAGCGATGTACCGTGCCGCCGCCTGGGGCGTGGAACACCGCGGCGTGGATCTCAACGATCCCATAGCCATCGCGGCAGCGGTGCAGACCATGAAGTTCACCGTCAACGCGGTTCCCCACGCACCCAGGATTTTTGTGGACGGCGTGGATGTCATGCACGTGATTCGCACGGACCACATCAACACCATCGTGTCCGCCGTCTCGAGTGTGCCGGAAGTGCGTACCACGCTGATTGCGCTGCAGCGCGACATTATCGCCCAGGCTCGCGAATCCACTCGCGGTATCGTGGTGGAAGGCCGGGACATCACCACCGTGGTGGCACCCGAGGCACAAGTGCGGATTCTTTTGACGGCCGATGAGGCGACGCGGGTCAGTCGGCGGGCTTTGGAAGATCAAGGTGATGCCCGCAGCGAAACTTTGGACCGGGAACGCTCCCTGGTTTTGGACCGTGATGCCCGCGATGCCAAAGTCACTTCTTTCCACAAGGCCGCCGATGGAGTGACCACGGTGGATTCCACCGATTTGAGCGTGTCGCAAACTTTAGATACGGTTATGCGTCTGATTGATCAGGCGACGAATTGAGACTTGGCCCGGATTTCGGCCAGGCAGTAACGCACGGGGGGAAAAATGACTGAGGAAACCACCGGAGACGCCGGGGGCTCGACACCGGTACACCAGACCAATCCGATTGCGCCCAGCGGTGAACTTCCGGAAATGGAATACGAAAACTTTGTCGATGATGGCACGGTAGACCCCGCGGACGCGGCGCGGGAAGCGATGTTGCGCGAGGGGTTGGAAGACTACGACCTAGAGCCGGGGGACCTGGATTTACTCTCCGGGGATATGGCGCTGGACGCCGCTGGATTGCCCGCCACCCCAAACTGGCCGACCCTCGCCGTGGTGGGTCGTCCCAATGTCGGCAAATCCACCCTGGTGAACCGCATTTTGGGCCGCCGTGAAGCTGTCGTGCTGGACGAACCGGGAGTGACGCGGGACCGGGTCACTTACGATGCAAACTGGAACGGGCGCAACTTCCACCTAGTTGATACCGGCGGCTGGGACGTGGGGGTTTCCGGGCTGGATCGGGCGGTTGCCGACCAGGCAGAAATCGCGATTGACCTGGCTGACGCGGCTTTGTTCGTGGTGGACGCGAATGTGGGGGCGACCGCCACCGATGAACGTTTAATGAAGCTGTTGCGCCGTTCGGGTAAGCCGGTGCTGCTGGTGGCCAACAAAGTCGACTCGGAGCGGCAAGAGGCCGATGCCGCCGCCTTATGGAACCTCGGCATGGGTCAGCCCTACCCGATTTCTGCCCTGCACGGGCGCGGGACGGGGGATTTGCTGGACGCCATTTTGCAGGTACTGCCCGAAGCTGGGGCCACACCGGTGACTCGTGCCGAGGACTCTACGCCGCGGGTCGCCCTTGTGGGTCGACCCAACGTGGGCAAGTCCTCGCTGCTCAACGCCCTGTCTGGGGCGGGACGAGCCGTGGTTTCAGAAGTTCCCGGCACCACTCGCGATCCGGTGGACGAGGTTTTGGAGCTGGACGGGCAGCAGTGGGTTTTTGTAGATACCGCGGGGGTGCGTCGGCGGGTCAAACGCAGCGTGGGAGCGGATTACTACTCGGTGTTGCGCACCCAAGCCGCCATTGAAAACGCTGATGTGGCGCTGGTCTTGTTGGATGGGGGAGAACCTCTCACGGAACAAGATGTGCGGGTTGTGAACCAAGTCGTCGATGCGGGCCGAGCCTTAGTGCTGGTGAACAATAAGTGGGATCTGGTGGACGAATACCGCCAGGGTGAGCTGAAATACGAACAAGAGGCGGATTTGGCGCACGTGTCGTGGGCGCCAAAGATTAACATCTCGGCAAAAACCGGCTGGCACACGAACCGAATTACTCGGGCGTTGCAAGCCGCATTAGAGGGGTGGACGATTCGTATCCCAACCTCGCGTTTGAACGCGTTTTTGGGCGAGCTGGTCGCGGCTCATCCCCATCCACTGCGCGGCGGCAAACAGCCGCGTATCCTCTACGCGACCCAGGCGGGGGTGTGTCCGCCCCGTTTTGTCCTGTTTACGACCGGATTTTTAGATCCGCAATACCGGCGTTTCATCGAACACCGCCTGCGGGACACCTTCGGTTTTGTGGGTACCCCGGTGCGCATCGGAGTGCGGGTGCGCGAAAAGCGGAAAGGTCGCTAAGGATTTTCCGTGATTTTCCAATGAATTATTGCTTTTTCAAGCGTCCGGGACGGCAGCGTTTTTCCCTTCGGTTGCCAATAGGGTAAAGTGTCTATGTTGCTTTTCGGGCAATCGGGCTGTGGCGCAGTTTGGTAGCGCACTTGACTGGGGGTCAAGGGGTCGCAGGTTCAAATCCTGTCAGCCCGACAGTTTGTTTAACAAGCGGTTTCCCACAATCGGCGGTGACGGCCGGGAAGTTTCTGGCTTCCGGTTTGCTGAGAATAAATGTTTTCCTCAAAGTTCGCTATCAACAATTAATTCAAAACAACGGTAGGCCTGAAAACGTGTTCATAAACGTTTGTAAATTCCGCCACACGATTAGTTGTTACGGCGAGACAACCACCCTGAGTTAATCCCAAATCTGTGGACAAGCTGGGAAATCACTTAAATTCGCCGAGCGTTCCTGAATGTCTGAGTTTTTTCGGAGTATCTGTGAAAAATGAGTTGGTGGTCGGACAGGGCATTTTCGACTTTCTCAGTGTTTTGAATAGACAATAGACACGTCAGGCTGAGAAATACGGCTCTAAGTGCAATTATGCTAAAAAATTGCGTTTCCGATACGTTTAAATGTCAATACAAAAATCATTTTAATGTCAGGTCAAATGACACTCCCGCACACACCCCCAATATGTGATATTGCTCACACAAATTTGCTATCTTTTACCGTCTGTAAGGGTTTTGAATGTTGATAATTCAGCGATTTTTCCTGTCACCCAGCTGAAAACTTACTGAAATGAATAATTTCGTCAATTTTTGGGGTGCTTGGCACAGCAACCAATCCGCGTCATTAAGCCAAAAAAGACTATACTTATGAGTACAGGTTGGCTGTCGGACGGGTAACTGTCAGGCACTGGCCGAGGAGCGATATACAGGGTATCGCTGGAGCATGGAGGTCTCCTATCATGAAAAACTCGCATAAGCTTTACGCCGCAGGAGGCGGCTTACTTATAGCTGCGATGATGGGCTTTGCCCCATCCTTCGCGGATGACGGCACTCAAGCCGCGATCGAAGCTGACCCCGCTATCGAAGTTGCGGGCGCTACCGCTACTGAAAATGACATTACTGTCGCAGGTACTGAGGAAACTGCCGAAGCGCAGGAAACTCAGGCTGACCCTGCTACTTCCGAGGAAGCCACGGAAGAAGCTACTCCGGGTCTCGGAGCGGAACCAGCACCGGGTACAGAGCCAGCCGCGGAGGAAACTACGCCAGCTGCTGAGACCCCTGATACTGAGGTTTCCGAACCTGCTGAGGAACAGACCACTCCGGCCGAAGAAGGCACTGCTACCGAGACTGAGCCCGCTGAAGAGGCCGCTCCTGCAGAAACGCGGGTAGAAGCGGAGGAAGCTGCTCCCGCCGAGCCGGCTGAGGCTCCTGAGCCCGCCCCGGCGCGAATTGTTCCCGTTACTTACGTGGTGCCCCATTACAGCGCGATGGCTCCGGTTTCCACTCCGGTGGCCACACCTGACCCCCAGGCTCCTGCTCCGTTGCTGACCATGGCCAAGACCGAAAACACCCCGCAAGCTGACCCGAATGGTCAGTCCCAGGTCGTGTGGTTCGAACTTCCGGAACCTGCCGGTCCGGCACTGGTCCCCGGTCAGGCCACTCCGTTGCTGAACGCCGCAGTTTCTGAAGCTCCGGCAGTCAACGCGAACGTGGTTCCTGCCACCGATGTTCAGACTTCCGCTGTGCAGGCAGCTCCTGCTCAGCAGGCGCAAGCCAATCGGGCTCAGACCGTTGCCGAAGCTGGCAGCTTGAGCCGCTCCTTGGCTCGCACCGGTTCCGTTGCCCAGTACGCGGCTTTGCTCTCTGTCGCGGCCCTGATTGCTGGCGTCGGATTGCTGGCTGGCGCAGTCGTCACTTCACGGCGTCGCGCCACCACGGTTGAACAGTGATTCGTTCAATCTAAATAACAAAAACCTCCACTTGTTGGACCCGCCATTCGCGGGTCCAACTTGATTTAACTCCCTTGTTCCGCGCGGAGTCTATTTGGCGTAGATGGCTTCGATTTCCTTGGCGTATTTTTGGATTACCAGTTCCCGGCGAACTTTTAAGGACGGCGTCAGCAGGCCGTTGTCTACGGTGAAGTCGCCGATAATAACCCGCACTTTGCGGATAGATTCGGCTCGGGAGACACTGGCAGAGGCCCGCTGGGCGCCTTTCATCAGAGATTCTTGAACGGCAGGGTGCACAGCGGCAGTCGCCGGATCCATGGGGGGAAGTTTGTGATTGGCTAGCCACGTGGGCAGCATTTCCCGGTCCAAAGTCACTAAAGCCGACACGAACGGCTTCTTGTCCCCGATGACGACCACGTTGGAAACCAGGGGGTGACCGCGGAACGAGTCCTCCAACGGCGCCGGAGAGACGTTCTTTCCCGAGGCGGTGACGATGAGTTCCTTCTTGCGTCCGGTAATGCTGAGGAATCCATCGTCGGCGATTTCGCCCAAGTCTCCACTGGCGAACCATCCGTTCGGGTCCAAAGCCTCGCGGGTCGCCTCAGGGTTGTTGCGATAGCCGCGCATTACCAGGTCGGAACGGACAAATATTTCCCCGCTGCTATCAATTTTTAGTTCCACGCCGGGCAGCGGACGTCCCACGCTACCCATTCGGATATTGCCGGGAAGGTTACCGGTAACCGGACCGGCGGTTTCCGTCAGGCCCCAGCCTTCGATTACTGTCAGGCCCACGCCACGGAAAAAATGTCCCAGGCGTGCGCCTAGGGGGGCACCGCCGCTGATGACCCACCGGCAGTCCCCTCCCATCAGCTCCAGGAGTTTAGAAAACAGCAGCTTGTCAGCAATCGCGTGGGAACGATGCAAGCGGAATCCGACAAATTTGCGGTTCGGATCCTCCAAGGCTTCCGAGTAGTGAATGGCTTGCGCCACTGCCCAGCTGAAAATCGTGTGTTTCAGGCCGCGACCGGACTTGACCTGAGCGGCGGTATAAATTTTTTCCAGAACCCGTGGAACCACAATCATGCTGGTGGGACGGAACGATTGCAGGTCATTCAGCAGGTTTTTCACATTTGGGACGCAGCCCAGCACGCCGCGCCCGGAGAGTACCGTGTAGGAACTGAAACGGGCAAACACGTGAGCCAGCGGTAAAAACAGCAGCAGACGGGTCTTTTTGTTGTCGATGACTTCGGGCAAACTGTCCCCAATCATCAGAGCCATATAGACGAAGTTGCGCTGAGTCAGCTCCACGCCTTTCGGTTTTCCCGTCGTCCCGGAGGTATAGACGATGGAGAGCAGCGAATCGAGGTTGACCGCGGATAGACGATCCCGAACCTCCTGTTTGCGAATATTGGTTCCCTTGAGACGAATCTGGTCCAGCGCCCCGTCTTGGATGGCGGCCACTCCGCAATCTACGACCCGTCCAGTGGACTCAACCAAACGGGTCTGGGTTGCGGTTTCGGTAATGACAAAACGCGCCCTGGTATCCTCCAAAATCCAGTCCACCTGGGCAGCCGAATCGGTTTCATAGATGGGAACCACGGTTAGGCCAGCCGACTGGGCGGCGTAATCCAACAATACCCATTCGTAGGAGGTCCCGGCCATGATGCCGATGCAGTCCCCGGCCGCTAAGCCCATGCCGATAAACCCGCGTGCCACATCGATAATCTGGTTAGCAAAGGTGGAGGCGGTAATCTCTTCCCACCCGTCACCGAAAGGCTGGGGTCGCATCATCACGACAGCCTGGGGAGTGCGACGTGCCCGGGTGAAAAACAGCGCGGGTATGGAATCGTTGGGTTCCAAGCTGATTTGGGCGGGGGTGGCGTAATAATTCGTGGTCAACAGAGCCTCCTGAATCAATAGGTTTAACATACCGCAAAATGGGTCGAAAGATTGGACATAGCATTTGGCTCAAACCCGCCGAAATGATGGACTTTGTGACCGCGGAGTCTCATAATGAAACCAGGAGTGCCGATGTGAGAGTTATCCATTCGGTGGGTGAAATTTGCCAGATAGATTTTATTGAGAGGGGGAGCGTGCATGAGTATACCTGCGGTCGGCCCCTCCTTTCCGCTGGGAAATCCGGGGGTTGCCAATGCTGCCAATGTGGCTAATGCCGCCCAAAACGCCGCTACCGCCGCTCAAAACGCGCAAGCTGCGGTCAACAACGCGGCAGCCAATATGGGAGCGGCGACCCAGCAAAATCTGAGTGCAACCGGTCTGCCGATGCCACAAAACTCAGCCGCCATCGCCAATGTGGTGGCGGGGCTGGCTTCGGCTCAAAACACATCCGAGGCAGCCACCGGAAAACCAAATCCGGCATCTGCCCAATCCAACGCTTCTCCGGCAACCCAGCTACTGCCCAACACCGGAACTTCCAGCACCAACCTGGACTCCTCGCTGCAAAACTCCCGCAGCGCCTGGCAAAACGCCGCCGGGCAAGCCGCCGCCCAAAGGGGTGGAGCGAATCCGGATTCTTTGGCACGAATGCTGCAAACCTTTTCCCAATCCACCGTGTCTCCCGGGACGGTACAAACGTCTTTGGGTCGTGCCCAGATAATTCCTCCCGGGCAGGGAGCGAACCTTTATGCCGCGGCTCAAAACAGCGGGTCCGCAGCCACCGCGAACCCCGCACCCGCGGCGGGAGCCGCAAATCCGGGCACAGCCGCGGCCGCAACTACGGCCCAATCTGCCCTGCCCACCCCGGCAAATGCCGCGGCCAGCCCAAATCCCGCCACCTCCGCTACAGCCCAGTCGGCAGCTCCACAGCAGGCTGCCGCCCAAACAGCCACGCAGACAGCTGCCGGCGCGGCGACTCTGCGGGCGGAAGGAGCCCAGACTCAGGCCGCTCCTGCCCCGGCAACCCCGGCCGGCACTCCCGCGAGCGCTCCCGGTGGGCCGGCGGTTCCGGCCGCATTGCCCGAAGCGGCGGTGCGGCAGGCCAACGCGGCCCAAGCCAACGCTCAGCAAGCCGTCACTCAGGCACTCACTTCAACCGCTAGTGAAGGAAAAACCGCGGCAGCGCATTCCCAGAACCAGGCACGCAACGCCGCCGTAGCCCCCGACGCCAACCCGGCCCCCGCTTTGCCAGCCCCGATGACACCCCAAGATCCAGCGCCGAAAGCCGGTCAGTTAGGCACCAGCGTGAGTGGCGTGTCGGAGGACCCGATGTATATGAGCCAAGTCGCGGCAGCCAGCGGATTTGGGGCCCGGCTACAGCAGAGCCTGAACCTCAATCTGGGCATCGCCAACCTCACAGCCGGCAACCTCATCAGTTTCTGCGGCGCGCTGGTGATAACCCTGGTCGTTATGCGAATTTTCGTTGACGGGGTGGTTCCAGAGGAAATTGTCGCGCTGAGCTTCGCGGCCATCATCGGAATCATGCTGATGATAGGGCCGTGGCTGATGCGGGACAAACCCGGGAGTAAAAAGACGCCGCCGCCACCCGGAAAAAGGTGACGGCAACGCGAAGATGCGGCAGATTCCTTGTGAACTTGCGGATAACGGCAGCTATTAGCAGTTGTAGTACAGTTCAAACTCCAGCGGATGAGGATGCACGAACAACTTTTGCACTTCATTCTCGCGCTTCAGCCTAATCCACGTCTCTAACAGGTCAGTCGTGAACACATCGCCCTCGGTGAGGAACTCGTAGTCTTCCTCCAGGGCGCGCAACGCCAAATCCAACGACGGCGGCAGCTTGTCGATGTCGCGGTACTCCTCAGGAGGAAGTTCGTAAAGGTCTTTGTCGATAGGCTCGGCCGGCTCGATACGATTGCGAATCCCGTCCAGACCCGCCATCAGAATGGCGGGGAAAGCCAGGTAGGGGTTAGCCGAAGGATCGGGCACGCGGTACTCGACACGCTTTGCTTTCGGGGAAGTCCCGGTGACCGGAATGCGAATGCAAGCAGACCGGTTACGCGCCGAATACACCAGGTTCACCGGGGCTTCAAAGCCCGGAACCAAGCGGCGGAAAGAGTTGATGGACGGGTTCGTAAACGGCAGAATCGCGGCCGCGTGGCGCAGCAGCCCGCCGATAAACCAACGTGCCAGGTCAGACAGGCCGCCATAGCCGTTTTCACCGTAGAACAGGGGATTGCCGTCTTTCCACAGAGACACGTGGCAGTGCATTCCCGAACCGGCCTGCCCCCACAGCGGCTTGGGCATGAAAGTTACGGTCTTGCCCAGTTCGATAGCCTTGTTTTTCACAATGTATTTGAACACTGTGAGATTGTCCGCAGCGTGCAGCAGCGTGGAATAGGTGTAGTTGATTTCCTGTTGACCCGAAGCCCCGACTTCATGATGAGCTCGTTCGATTTCAAAACCAGTCTCTTGCAAGGCGCGCACAATGGCGTCCCGGTCGTCGGCCGTGGCATCCATCGGGGGGACGGGGACGTAGCCGGCTTGGAATGGCATCTTGTTGCCCAAGTTGTGCCCGTCCTCCCAATCGCCCGAGGTCACGGGCGATTCCTGCGAACCAATTTTTACGAAAGTATCGTGCGGATCGGTGCGGAACTGGATGGAATCGAAAAGGTAAAACTCCGGTTCGGGAGCCAGATACGCCGTATCAGCGATGCCGGTGGACTTCAGGTAGGCCTCCGCCTTTTGGGTCACGCCGCGCGGATCGCGGGAAAACGGTTCGTTCGTAAAGGGATCCACGATGGAGGAATACAGCACCAGGGTCGGTTCCCGGCGGAACGGATCGACGAAAGCCGCGGTGGGGTCGGGGATCAGCTTCATATCGGATTCATGAATCGCGGTGAAACCGTTGATGGACGACCCGTCAAACATCATCCCGTCAGTGAGTGTTTCCTCCAACATATTGGTGGGGATGGTGAGGTGCTGCATAGTTCCGTAAAGGTCGGAAAAGCGCACGTCGATAAAACGAATGTTTTTCTCTTTCACAAAATTAATTACTGACTGCGAATCATTAAACATGCCGGAACCTCCTGCAAGGCAAAAATTTATACATATTTACCGTTCTATTTTTACCTTTCGCCCAGGTGTCCGCCAAATCGGCGCGCCCACAGAATTTGTCTGGCGATGGCATATACTTAGAGGCACGACAGGGGAGCGAAATTCGCTGAGAGTGCCGTGGCTTTTTGCGTTGCATGAAGCGGGCAGACCCTCGCACCAGGCAAGTAATGTTGCCGAGGAAGTCGAGTAAATCTCGGTTTGCGTCGCCCAGGACGTGAACTTTTCCCCTGCTCTTACTCATTTTAGAAAGGGCAGTTATGTTTTCTATTACTCGTGGATCAGCCTCGTCCCGGACTTTGACTACGTTGGCCGCAGCAGGACTGTGCGCGGCTTTGCTGGCGGGCTGCAGCGATTCGCGTCCGGCCGACAGCGCCACCAGCACCCCGGGAACCGACCAGGACAAGTCCAGCAGCACGGTGACCCTTGTGACCTATGATTCATTCCCCCTGAGCGATGAAACGGCCGCCGCCTTCACCAAGAAAACCGGTTACAAGTTAAAGGTGGTTAAGAACGGCGATGGGGTAGAGCTGACCAACAAGCTGATTTTGACCAAGGATGCGCCGTTGGGTGACGCCGTGTTTGGTTTCGATAACAACACCGCTCAGGCCGCCGTCGATGCCGGAGCCCTGGCTGATTTCACCGGGAAGCTCGCTCCCAGCGTGCAAAAGGTGCGCGGGGATTCGAAACAGTTGGTTCCCGTGGACCGCGGTGAGGTTTGCGTGAACTACGATGTCTCCTACTTCCAAAAGAAAGGCCAGCAGCCCCCGGCGACCTTCGACGACCTGGCGAAACCTGAATACAAGAACCTCACCGTGGTGGAGGATCCTCGCACGTCCACGCCGGGCCTGGCCTTCCTGCTGTCCACCATCAACGCCAAGGGCGAAAACGGGTGGATGGACTACTGGAAGTCGCTGAAAGATAACGGTGTCAAGTCCGTGGGGTCGTGGGACGATGCGTTCAACGTCGACTTTACGGCGGGTTCTAATGACAACGGCAGCGCGGCTTACCCCATTATGGTGTCCTACGCTTCCTCCCCGGCTTGGGCAGTCAGCGATGACGGGAGCGTTTCCACCATCGGTAACGTGCCGGCGACTTGCTACCAGCAGATTGAATACGCCGGGGTGCTGAAAGGCGCCAAGAATCCGGCGGGTGCCGCGGCGCTGGTCCAGTTCCTGACCGAGGAAACGGCGCAAAAGGATCTGACCGAGAACAACTACATGTATCCGGTGTTGGATTCGGTGCAGTTGCCGGAGGCTTTGGCGAAGTTCGGCGCCCCGTCCGGCCAGGCGGCCATGTTGAAAGAATCTGACGTGGTTAAAAACCGCGAAGCCTGGGTACGTTCCTGGGCCTCGATTATGGGCTAGTCGTCCCTAGTGTTCGAAAGGCGATAGATGGAAAAGACAGCCCCCAGGGTGGCTATAGCGGTGATGGTTTTCCTACCGCTGGCCTTCCTGGGGCTGTTTTTTCTGTGGCCGACCCTGCGGATTATCGGCCTGGGGTTCAGCGGTGCGGCGACTGGCCTCGGTTCCGGCGGGAGTGCTGGCTTCGGCGGGGCTTTGCGCGAAATGCTCGGTCGAACCCGAACCTGGACGACTCTGTTTTGGACCTTGGAGATGGGTTTGCTGGGGACCATATTTTCAGTTTTCCTAGGTGTGGCCGGGGCTTGGGTGCTCTACGGGCTGCGGATTCCGGGGCGTCGAGTGTGGCGCACCCTCACCGGGGTGCCTTTCGTGTTGCCCTCCGTAGTGGTCGGGGTGGCGTTCCAAAACCTGTTGGGGCCGGGCGCTCCCTTGGGTTTCCTGGGTCTGTCCGAGAGCCGTGCCGCGATTATCTTGGCGATGGTGTTTTTTAACTTTTCCCTGGTCGCGAGGATTGTTGGCAACGCCTGGATGCGTTTGGATCCGCGTCCCGCACAAGCGGCGCGGGCGCTCGGGGCCAGTCCGGCGCGGGCGTTTCTGACCGTGACCCTGCCGCGGCTGGGGCCGGCGATTTTTGCCGCGGCCTCCCTGGTGTTCCTCTATTGCATTACGTCTTACGGCCTGATTCGGGTGCTGGGCGGGGTAAAAATCACGACTTTAGAAGTCGAGATTTACCTGGAAACCGCCAGTTACCTCAATCTTTCGGGAGCCGCAGTTTTGTCTATCCTGCAAATTATCATCGTGTTGGCGGCTCTGGGGATTAACGGGGTCGCGCGAGCGCGTTTTGAACGCGCGGGGGCGTTGCGCACCGTGCCTCCCCGGCGGGTGCGCCGTGAGGATACTTTCGCGCTGGTATTGACCGGTTTCGGGATTTTGTTGGTGGCGGTGCCGCTGATTTTCATGGTGGTGGCTTCGCTGCGTTTGGCGGGTCGCTGGACGCTGGCGAACTATCGGGCGTTGGGCCAGCCGGGAATCGTGGCGCAGCTGCCGGGTACGGCCTGGGGGGCGTGGGGGTATTCCCTGCAGGTGGCGTTACTGTCCTGCGTGATTTCCCTGGTCATGGGGTTATCAGTGGCTCTGGTCGTGTCCCGCCGAGTGCCGCCGAACTCGCGGTGGCGCGGGGCTCAGGAACTGTTCGATATGCTCTTTTCCTCTCCCCAAGGCGTCAGCGCGGTTACGGTGGGTTTCGGAATGTTGATAACTTTGCAGGCCCCGCCGCTTTCCCTGCCCGCTAACGCGGCGTTTCTGGCGGCTGCACAAGCGGTGGTGGCGGTGCCGCTGGTGCTGCGTTCGGTCCTGCCGACCTTGCGAGCCATCAATCCGCATCTGCGGGAGGCGGCCGCGACTTTAGGGGCCAATCGCCTGCAGTCTTTCGTCACGGTGGAGCTGCCCATTTTGGCGCGGGTCAGCGGAGTCGGGGCCGGTTTCGCTTTCGCGATTTCGCTGGGGGAGTTTGGGGCGACCAGTTTCCTGGCCAGGCCGCTGGAGCCGACACTGCCGGTGGCGATTTTTGCTTTGAGTTCCCGTCCGTCCGCGCAGGCACAAGGAGCGAGCGCCGCCGCGAGCGTAGTGCTGGCGCTGACTTGTGCATTGGTCATGTTCGTGGCAGAAAACGGTTTTGCCGCGGCTACGCGAGGCCCGCAGCGGGGACTGCCTAAGACAAGGAGAACAAGGACGTGAGCGAAGAAACCTCCCAACCGGGCTTGTGCCTGCGGCAAATCAGCTTTTCCTACCCGCCAAACCGACGCGGTGAGGCCCCCGTACCCATCTTGCAGGACGTGAACCTGGACGTGGGTAAGGGCGAAATTATGGTGCTGCTGGGTCCGTCCGGCTGCGGGAAATCAACCCTGCTGCAGGTTGTGGCGGGATTGCTGCCGGCCGAATCTGGCACTTTGACCTGGGACGGGGTCAACCAGGAGCCCATTGCCACCCATCGGCGCGGATTCGCGATGCTGTTCCAAGACGGCCAGCTGTTTGCCAACCGCAACGTGGAACGCAATGTTGGTTACGCCCTGGAACTGCGCCGCCCGCGCCCTAGCAAAACGGAAATAGCCGCCACGGTGGCCGAAATGCTGCAGCTGGTGCGGTTGGAGGGCATGGAAAAACGCCGTGTCGACACGCTTTCAGGGGGGCAGGCCGGGCGAGTCGCTCTCGCTCGCGCCCTAGCGGCTAGGCCAAAACTGCTGCTGCTGGATGAACCGCTTTCCGCCCTTGACGAACAGTTGAAGTACGAGTTAGCCGACGAAATCCGCGACATTGTGAAACGCAGCCACATCACCGCCGTTTACGTCACCCACGATCAGGCAGAGGCAGCTTTGGTGGCGGATCGCGTGGGGATCATGCTCGACGGGGTGATTCGTCAAACCGGTACATTAGATGAGCTGAAAACCCACCCGGATACCCGTGAAGTTGCCAAATTCCTGGGGGTCGGCTTTCCTCACCGGTAGTTCGAAAAATTCGTTAGACTGGTGACGCCAGCGCCCCGAGACCGGTGTATTCGTACCATTCTTGCGGTATGCAGTGGTGTTTCGGAAAGGAAACGACAATGAAACAAAACATGATAGCTCCCCTCGCAACCACTGATTTGTATGACGAATACGGTGACAAGCTGCGGGTTTGCGATATTCAGATGGCTAACTTTGGCGGGCACAAGGCTTTCGCCGGCCAGATTACGACCATTCACTGCCACCTGGACAACGGTCTGGTGAAAGCCACGCTAAACTCGCCGGGGGAGGGCCGGGTCCTGGTCGTAGACGGAGAGGGGGACCTGCACACGGCCTTGTGCGGGGACATGATTGCGGGTGCCGCGGTAAAGAACGGTTGGGCCGGGGTCGTCATCAATGGGGCGATTCGTGACTCGGCAACTATCGGAGGTCTGGCCCTAGGCATGAAAGCGCTGGGCACTACTCCTCGTAAATCTGCCAAAGACAGCGTGGGTGAAACCGATGTCGAGCTAAACTTCGGGGGCATCACGTGGCGCCCCGGAGACATCTTGCACGCCGACATGGACGGAATCGTTTTGCTCCCCAAAGAGTAAGCCAGCGCCCTGGTGACCTGTTACGGTACGGGGTAGCCGCTACACTGGTAAAGATGAGAGTGGGCGGAGGCGATTGAGCGTGAGGAATCCGGAACCCGTAGTGAAGTGGGCTGGGGGAAAGCGGCAGTTGCTGGACCGTATCATCGGGCGTGCGCCAGCCCAGTACAATCATTATTTTGAACCGTTTCTCGGTGGTGGTGCGGTTCTGTTCAATTTGCAACCGCCAATGGTGACCGTAAACGATATAAATGCAGCTCTCATGAGCCTTTACCGGCGTATTCAGACAGACCCAGAGGGGATTATTGCCGCAGTTAATGCGATTGATGGTGCGTTACCTCAGGAAAAAGAGCCCGCCAGTGAGTATTTTTACACGCTACGTAGCCGCTACAACGATTTAATCCGTAAACAAGATTATGGGCTGGAATCGGACGCGTTGATGTTGTTCTTAAATAAGCATTGTTTCAACGGGTTGTATCGGGTCAACGCAAAAGGGGAGTTCAACGTCCCCTATAACGGGTCTACCGCTCCGTCTCTCAACGAGGACAACATTTATGCTGTTTCTAGAATGCTTAAGGGCGCTACTTTGCTCAATGTTGACTTTGAGGAGGCTTGTCGGGGCGCGGGTAGGGGTGATTTCGTTTTTCTTGATAGTCCTTATGCGCCTATCAAGGCCGATAGTTTCCTGGACTACACCAAAGAGGGGTTCCATAAAGAGGACCACGAACGTCTGGCAGTTTTATTTAAGGATTTGGATAAACGGGGTTGTTTTGTCATGCTCACCAACCATGACACGCGCCTGATCCGGGACCTTTATAAAGACTACAGAATTGATGTCGTGTCGGTACGGCGTGCAATTAATTCCGATGCCTCAAAGCGCAGAGGAACCGAAGTCATCGTCACCAACTATCTGGGAGCCCCGGATGACGAAAGCTGAGGCATCAAGCATATTCTTTCAAACCCCCACGGCGAAGCTGATTCTTGCAGATGTTTTTGAGGCTCTGGAAAACCTTGAGGAACAGAGCGTCGACATGATTTTTGCTGACCCACCGTATTTTCTCTCCAATGATGGAATTTCTTGCTCTGGCGGTAAACAGGTGTCGGTCAACAAGGGCGATTGGGACAAAGGGCTGCCACTGTCAAAAAAACACGAGTTCAACCGACACTGGATTCGTGAATGCAAGCGTGTCTTGAAACGAGACGGCAGCATCTGGATTTCCGGCACGTTCCACAACATTTATTCCATCGGTTTTGCTTTAGAACAAGAACGATTCAAGATACTGAACAACATCACCTGGCAGAAACTCAATCCCCCTCCCAATCTAGGTTGCCGGTGCTTCACGCATTCTACGGAAACCGTCATTTGGGCACGTAAGGACGAAAAGAAAGCTAAGCACAAGTTTAACTACAGTTTGATGAAAGAGCTCAACGGTGGAAAACAGATGAAGGACGTTTGGCAAGGAACGCTGACTCCAAAAAATGAAAAGACTTTCGGCAAACACCCCACCCAGAAACCTGAGTACCTGTTGGAAAGGATTATCCTGGCTTCAACCAATGAAGGGGATTTGGTGCTGGATCCGTTTGTGGGATCTGGGACCACGGTGGTGGTCGCAAACCGACTGGGACGTAGTGGCATCGGCATTGACAACAACCCTGAATACCTTGAAATTGCTAAAAAACGACTGCTGGGTTTGACTTCAACCCCGGAGAAAGCAGCTATGTAGCGGAAGGGACAAACAGTTGCGTGATTTTGAAACTTGGATTGGTAATTTCAAAGAATCTATCGCCACCTATGACTACTATGCTGATTGGGAGAAAATATTTAGGCAAACTGACAGTATTAAGGTTGAGTTAAACATTCTTAATTCACTGGTCGGTTCAAAGAACATCTATTCTGATTTCATGAATCTAATCTCGCGTTACCCAGAGGTACGTCGAGCTATCCCTATCTTAATCGCAAAACGTGAGACCACGATTTCAGTCCTGGATCCCGATGACGGTTACCACTTTTTCGAATTTTCAGCAGTTCATCTCAGTGACCAAGACTGTGCTTTGTTCATGGAAAAAAGCGGGTTATTCAATCTGATTAGCAACCGTATCGTAGACAATCTTTACGATTATGTGACAGGGGTTGAAGCGGGGCTTGATTCAAACGCTCGAAAGAACCGGGGCGGGCACCTCATGGAGGACCTTGTCGAAAGTTACTTGAGAAAGGCGGGACTCCGTTGTGAAAAGGACAGCCGGAAGAAGCCTGACTCCGGTACCTATTGTAAAGAACTGAACACCACTAATCTGCGGTTGTGGGGTTTGAACATGGATCCTCTCACCAATAGCGGCAAAAGCTCTAAGCGCTTTGATTTCGTGGTTTGCACTGATACTACGGTTTTTGGGATTGAGACGAATTTTTACGGTTCGGGAGGCTCAAAACTCAATGAGACCGCCCGTTCCTACAAACAACTTGCCCAGGAAGCTCAACAAATTCCAGGTTTTGAATTCGTCTGGTTCACTGATGGCAAAGGGTGGAACAGCGCGCGGGGGAATCTGCGGGAAACCTTTGAAAATATGGAGCACATTTACTCAATTAGCGATTTAGAAAATGATATCTGTACAACAATATTTTGCTAAATAATTTGCAGTAAATAGCTTTAACAGAATGAGAAATCGTACTAAATGTTTATTACAACACAATTTGACGCCAACTGTAATGTTTGTAAGGCAACAGTACTGCTTATAGGTGATCCCTGTGGTATCTGGCCAAAATTATGGGGGCGTCAAGCCCCTATAGTCAGCTTTCCGCATACCAGTTCTTTCCCCACAAATTTAAAAGATTTGTAAGAATCAGCAGGTGAGGAGAGGAGCGACTGCGTGCGTAGATACTGAGCAACCTTGAGGTGCACCAAAAGAAGCATGCGAAAAAGGCCAGATTTTAAATAAGTATGGTGTTTACTCGCGATTTTTTGATTTTACATCCGCAAAATCGATATATGATTTCATCATGCTCACCGTCAGCAGTCTTAGCTATGCGTACGGGCTTAAAAGCCGCCCGTCCCTGACGGATGTTTCATTTCAAGTCGGTTCGGGTGTTACCGTCTTGATGGGAGAAAACGGTGCGGGCAAGTCCACCCTGATGCGTTGTATTCAAGGCGAACTCAAACCGCGGCCTGGCACACAAATTAGTTACGAAGGCAGAGAAGCTCCTTCATATTTACCGCAAGATCCGCGTTGGATAGGTCGTTACAAGGTTATTGACTTATTACGGTATTCGGCTTGGTGGCGTGGTGTGCCATCGTCAGAACGTGCTCGCCGGGTTGCCGAGGTCATTGCGGAGTTTTCACTTTCTGACCTGGCAGAAAAGCGGTTGAACGAGCTCTCGGGAGGACAGTATCGGCGCGTAATGCTCGCGCAATCGGTATGTGCCAGGCCGAGCGTGGTTTTGCTCGATGAACCCTTGACTGGTTTAGACATTGGGGCGCGTGAATCTTTGATTAATTGTGTGGCACAGTTGGGTCGTTCTCGCGTTGTCGTGGTGTCCACTCACGAGGTCGAGGTGTTTGAGCCGGTAGCGGACTACGTGGTTATTCTGCGGGGTGGGCGTTGCGGTTTTGCAGGCAAAATGAGCGACGTAACCCGTGAAATCACTGATTCTGTGTCCGGTGAAAAATCAACATCATTGTTACGAGTACTTTATGACCGGGTTCATCAGGGAAACTCGTCATGATTCAGCTCAAGTATTCCTATGCCCTGAAGCTGCTGCCGTTGGCGATGATTGCGGGTTTGCTTCCGCTGTTTTCTCGCGGATTATTCTGGAGCGAGGATTGGTTGGGGGCAGCGGATTTTTCGGTGGTTTGCGTCGCTTTAATGGCCCCGCTTTGCTTGCTGACGGGTAGCTTGGAGTTAATTCACCATCGTAAAAATGGCTGTCAGAATTTGTGGCCACGCCAGGTATGGAACCGGCAAGTGCTGGCTTTTGGTCTCATCAATAGTCTGCCTTATGTGTTGGCAATAACAGTACTGTATCTGGTCGTGACGGTATTTACAGCCGTGGGCCATGCCTGTTTTGGGGTGCTCAATCCGTGGTCGTTCTTCTCCATGGTGTCGGTCATACTAATGGCCTCATATTTAGGTGTTTTTGTCGGCAATATCGTTTTAAGCTATGTTTTTCCACCCCTTTTAGCGCTGTTATGGTTTGCGGCCTACAACTGGCTCGGTTTCCCCTACTATTTTTTCCTGCCCGGAGGTGCCACGGAACCGTTAACCGGTTACACCTACAACCTGACGTTCAAGTCCATTCAGTGGCTGTTCGCCCTGACTATCGTGGTGTTTTCGGCTCTGGGGATCTTGTTTCCTCGCCTGTGGTGGGCAGTTGTGGCTGGTATCGGCGCTTCGAGTTTAATCTTCTCTGCTTGGTTTACGACTACGAGCTTGAGTCCTTTCATCCCTCTGCCTCAAGATTCTGCCGTGTGTGCGACATCTGGGGAGGTAAAGGTGTGCGTGGCTCCAGAATCAAAACGATATCTTTCCGCGGTGATGCGAGAATACGATTTAGCTAAGGGCTGGTTCGATGAGCACGAGATATCTCTGGAGGTGAAACGGATAACCACATTCGGCCCTGATGCACAGACCTGTTCCCCTCTGCTGGTTGTCCCGCAGAGAGGCGACACCAAGCACATTGAACAAACTGATATAGAGAGTGCCTACATCGCGAGGCTGCTTGATTGCAAAGTGATTCCTGAGCTCAAATATCAGCAGTTACAAGACGACATCTGGCTCGGAACCGTAAATTAACTGATTCTCAGCTCTCGAAGGAGGCGACCTAGCTGTGGAACGTGGCAAAACCCCGCCGGGATTTGTGCTGTTTGTTAAGTCTCGCGATTACCGCGTCTTTGGTGTTGCTGTTCTCTTGCCTGCGCTCCTGGTAGCTTTTTCGCCAGCGTTCCTGACCGAGGTTCCGCTGCGTGCGGGTGTCTCTGTATTCCTGCTTCCCATCACCGCGGCCTCCGGCGCGCTGATTCTGCCCCTGCTCTTGGCCGTTCCAGGCAACCTGGAACTAACGCAAACTCGACGGCTCCGGCTCAGCCGCCTAGCCTTGCTGATAATAGTCATTACTGGCTATGCCGTAGCTACCGCTCTAATACTGTTCATTCTCGCGATATTTACCCACAGTTTCGATGCCGTGTACTTTACTTCAGTTGTCTTGGTGGCCGTACGTAACGAACTGTTTTTGGTTTCACTAGGAGTGATTGTCGGCTGTGTCCTCGGCGCATCCTACGCCACTATTCCGGGCATAATCTATCTCGGAGCAGTCTTGATTTTTGGCACTTTAGATACCGCCAGCACTCCCGTATTTTGGAATATCCTGCTACAGTCGGTAAGTAGTTTCCCCACTTGGCTTTTGGTAGGTCTAATAACGTTAGTATCCCTCGTGATTTACACTCGGTTTGATTACAAAAATCTTCACTGAACTTTAGGTTTTCGATATCGTTTCGATTGCCCGTTTCAACCACGGCTCGATAGTTTTTAGTTTGGTTTTAATTGCGAAAGGGGACTAGCCCACTTGGGCGAGGAAGCGCGATTCTGAGGGTGCTTCCGGGGCGTCGGGGACGTGGAAAGCGGCGCGGAGACGCGCACCAACCTGCGCGCTGCAGCCGACGAACAGATATTCCAGATTCCGCAGGTGGGTGACTTTGCCGACCTTGGTTCCCTCCGGGTTGTAGATGCCGATTTGGGCACCCACGTAGCGTTTTGAACTGTCCCAGGTTTTGTTCCGTTTGAGTAGATGGGAAAATCTGGGACAGTTCAGCTAAACATAAAACCCTACTCACCCAAGGCATCAAAACCCGCAGCGCCTAACCCCCACTTCGCGCTCAAATTGACATGATGCACCACGTATCTACGTACTTTACGGGTGCGTACTGGGGCAGACACGTCACGGGCGAGCGGGATCTTCTTCGCTGCCACGGCGTGAGCACAAAAACGGCGAGCAAGAGCGATGTTGGCTTCCACATCACGAGAAAACGGCGAGCAGATATACACCAGTGGCCGATACCCGTATGTGGCGCGCTGCAGATTCTTCAACGCCTGATAGGTATTCAAATCAAGATATCCCTCCGTGTTGCGGCGCTCATCTAACGTCTTGTTCATCGCCCACACTCCTCGCGCCTGCATGTGTGCCTTTGTTCGAAAAGCTGATTGCAAATGTTTGTGGTTGGTACTCATAACCGGCTCCTTTCCGAGAGCCAGCTAGCGACAAAGTTTGAGGGCTCTTGCTAATACGTAATACGTCCCTGAAACATGCCAAAACCGTACGGGTTGGTACCCATCCGGTTTTAGCGATACTTCTATATCAGTGGTTTCTCATTGGCGGGAAGTCATGTGATTGAGCCAGCTCGGTTTTTACCTCGATAAAAACTGTTTTGCGTCTAAGTCAGCTGATTGGCTAAGAGGCTTCTATAGAAATCATCTTTCAGTAGCTCTTCGTGTGTTCCTCTATTGTGAATCCGTCCGTCTTTAACAACGATGACAGTATCTGCAGTGAGGATTGACGGAAGCCTGTGGGTTATTACGATTGTGGTTCTTCCCGTACGTAGTGCCCCGGATGCCTGGTTGATCGTTTGTTCTAGTTGTGGGTCAATATTGGCTAGAGGCTCGTCGAGGATGAGGAGTTCCGGTGAGCGCAGAAATGCTCTGGCAAGAACGAGGCGCTGTCGTTCTCCGCCTGACAGGCTTGTGCCCCGGTCTCCGATGGGTGAGTCTAGGCCGCCGAGGTCTTTTACAAGTGTAGTCATGCCGGCGGCGTCAATTGCTTCCCATAATTCGTTATCAGAGGCATCCCATTTCGCTAGCGTCAGATTAGTTCTAAAGGTTCCGACGAAAACATGTCCGTCTTGAGGAACGAGGGCTAGATGCTGGCGGTATTCGTCTGGATAAATACCTGTCAGCGGTAGTCCAGCGAAATCTATATGTCCACTGGTTGGATCATAGAAGCGCATAGCTAGGTATGCGAGGGTGGTTTTTCCCGCTCCTGACTGCCCCACAATCGCGACTGTTTGGCCGTCTGGAATGTTCAGGTTGATATCGGCAAGAACATCTTCTGTATCGTATTTGAAGCTGACCTGGTTGTAGTCAAGGTCTCTCTTCGGGTAGTTTTCCAAGGATGTGGACAGTGGCGTGTAGTTTCCGGTGGGCGTTTTGATGGAATCAGGCGCGTTCATTAAATCGTTTACACGCGCAGCACACGCCGAGACTTCTCCCATAATCCCCAACATTCCCGCAAAGGTATTAACGGGGATGGTGCTTGAGGCAGCTAGCGAGACAGCAACCGGAAGTATCGCTGGGTTAAGAGTTCCATTAAGCACGTCACCCGTAATGACCACGAGTAAAGTGATTGACACAGCAGTTACCACGATACTTGATAATGTTGTTTCACCACTTTTTCGAATTGCTTGATGCAGTTTCAGGTTTTGTACATCAGTTGTGGCTTTGAATACCCGGTTTGCGTGTTTTGTTTTTTGTCCAAGTACATGGAGTTCACGAATCCCGATGATGGATTCCAAGCCGAGGCTTTTTAGTTGGGCTAGGCCTGCGCGAACTTTTTCTCCTTGACGTCTTTGAATGGTGGCAAATAGTGCCGGGGCTGCGACTAGGGCGAAAAGGGACACAAGGGTGAGCAAAGCCCAAGGGCCGATGAGAACGTACAGAATGATGATAAGGATGGTGGGGCTAATGAGAGCGGCCAAGGCGGCGGCGACTGTGTGAGCGTAGAACCATTCGAGTTGTTCCATATCGTTCATACCTGCAGCAGTGACGTCAGCGATTTTTCTACCTTTCAGACCTTTTGGGGCGATTCGCTGAATGACCTTGTACAAGTCGATGCGCATGCTAGCAAGTACCTGGTAAGCGAGCTGGTGTGACCACCAAGCATCCATGAGATATCCAAGTGCGTGAACAACCGCAATCGTGAATAGACCTGCGAATAGCCAGGTAATTTCATAATCGATGTCGACAACGATTGACGAAGAAATCCAGTAGCTCAATGCTCCAACACCTGCTAAAGCGAGCTGGTGGATGATTATGACCAGGGTTGAGGCTAGAAATAACGCTCGGAAATCACGTAGCCGTCCCATGATGGAGAACAAATCATGAAGCGTTTTTCTCATTTGTTTACCTCCGTTTCTTTCGCACCTGTCAGGCTCCCTGTGGAATTATCCACCATCGCAGCGAATTCGCCTTTTCGTGCTAACAAACCATCAGGGGAACCATATTCACTGATGCGACCTTTTCGAAGCACTGTGACCGTATCTGCAATTAACGCTACGTCCATTCGATGAGTGACGAGGATGAGCGTCATGGTCGGGAAATCTTTCCTCAGACTGGTAATGATTCTCTTTTCAACCTGCGAATCGAGCGCCGAAGTGGATTCATCAAGAATCATGACGCGCGGCTTACGGATGAGAGCGCGAGCGATAGCCAGACGCTGTTTTTGTCCGCCAGAAATGTTAGCCCCTGATTCTTCAATCATGAGTTCCAGATCAGCCTGCTGAGCCTTTTGGCGATGAGCCAAGACTTCTTCGTCGGAGGCTTCAGCATGAAAATCGGTTGCTTGAGCGACACTCAGCACTTGAAGAAGATCATCATGGCTGGCACGCGGGTTAGCTTCTTTGAGGATACTTTCAACCGTCCCGGGGAAGATGACAGGGTTTTGCGGCACCAGTGAGACTGTAGAGACGATATCAAGTTCTGCGGTCGGGGTTTTCCCGATAGTCACGGTGCCTGATTTTGGGGCATCAAAACCTAGCATGAGCCCTAGAAGAGTGGATTTTCCTGAGCCCGATCCCCCGACAATGGCCATAAACTGCCCCTGCTCGACGGTAAGGCTAATTTTTTCGAGTGCATTCGTGGTGGCTGATTCGTATTGATAGCTCAGTTCACAGATTTCGATTGTTGCGGGGGTTGACTCAGGAAGCGTTTTCCTGGATGTCTGAGTCGTGTTTGGGATGGTAGAGTCAACGCTGAGCGTATTGTAGATTTGGTCGGCAGCGGATAGTCCGAAATAGCCGGCATGGAAAGCATTGGCGAGGTCTCTCAAAGGCCTAAATACTTCAATGCTTAACAAGGTAATGAAGAATATTTTCGTGACCGGATAGTTTCCGCTGCGAACCTCGACAATAGCAATCAACAAGGCAAATGCTGGCCCGAGAACCATCATGGCTGACGATGCCCCGGTTTCTCCAAGTGACACGCGTAGCTGGGTGAGGGTTGAGCGCAAAAGCTCCTTGGATTGCTTAGCGAGTCGTTTTCCGAATTGATTAGCAGCGCCAAAAGCCTTGAGCGTAGTCATGCCGGTCATAGCATCGACGAAATCCGAGTTAAGCTCTGCGTAAGCGTCCCAGTGTTCTTGGCCTTTCTCCGCTAACACCTTGTCCCATACTCGTGGAATCAGGAATGTGATGACTGCACAAACAAATAAAACTATCCCAGCCAGTGGGCTGACTGTTCCAATCCACACGCAGATAGACCCTGCAGTGATTGTAGTAATCGCGATTTGGGGTAGATAAGTGCCGTAATAAGGTTCAATCGCTTCAACTCCGTCAACCATAAGCGACTCAAGATTCCCAGCTCGCTGGCTGCTCATCCGCATGGGGCCACGCCTATCGACATGAGTCAAAATCGCTTTACGCAAATTGACTTTCAGGCGCAACCCTATTCGATTCAAAAGATAAGCCTTCGCAATACCAATCAGCGGAATAGCAACCAGAAACACACTCAAAGCGATGAGTAGTCGAACTATCGTGCCTTTATCACGACTACCAAGAAGTTCCGTGAAAAGCGCAGAACTGATGAATGCCTGCCCAACATAGGCACCGCTTAACACCAGACCAAGAAGTATCGGCGGAATCATGATTCTAACCCCGACTTGGGCTATGCGTAACACCGTCATTTGGCGGTGCCATAAGTGGGCAGGTTTCATCGACATACTTTCATTCATCTAGTGTGGACTAGGCGCTCCTAGTAGTTTTGACGGGCCTTAACTGTTGCGGTAGCTCCGTGAATAGCGTCCGCGATGGTATACGCAGCCCCGGAAGGCAGCTCGATGACGCGATTATTCTTAATTGCATCAACTTGATCCATCCCAGGAATGGCCTTCAGTCTGTCCATGGAATCCTCGAGAGTGATCCCCGACTCCCCAGTGGTAATAACTATTACTTGGGGATTTGCTTTGATGATCGCCTCAGGCTGGATAGCACCGTTCATCATCGCATCGTATTTCGGGTCTACAACATTCTTCAGTTTCGAGGCCTCAAAGATGCCCTGCAAGGTGGAATTAGCACCATATGCGAACAGATCATCAGACGCATCCCAGTAATACAACCCGGCGACGGTCATTTCTTTCAGGCTTTCACCAGCTTTTTGCGCGTCCTGCAGCTCTTGATCTAGTTTATCGGCATTTTCGTTAGCTGCCTTTTCCGAATCAATCAACTTACCAAGGTTGCGAATCGTTTTCGTAATACCCGTAAGGTCAGCCCGATCAACCTCATCAACATTTGTTAGATAAACGCATGAAGATTGGCTAATAATTTCTTTAATCCCATATTTTTCAAGTTCGTCGACTTCGCCGTAATCATTGCCGTAAATCATGTCAGGCTTGAGTTTGAGGATTGCTTCGAACGAGAGTTCGCCGTGGGCTTCTCCCGAACTATTCTCGAGTTGTTTGACATCCTTGACGGCTGCTTCAACCTCATCGGACTGTTGCGCCCCGTGTTCTGCGAATCTACCAATCATCCGATCCGCGCCGCCAGCAGCTACAAGGTTAGCAACCCCTTCTCTGCCTGACGCAATAATTCTCTCTGGGCGCTGATCTAAAGTAACTTTTGTCCCACACGAATCGTATTCCTGCGGATACGCAGCACTGTTCGCAGCAGAAGGGGTATTCTGACCGGAATCATCAGGCTTTTGCGTCGTGCATCCAGCAAGTCCGCACGCTACCAATAGCGCTACGCAGGTTATTGCTCGTGGAATCTGCAGCCTAGTTTTTATCATGATTTCTCCTTATCGTTGTTAACACTGAAGCAATATTGCAGTTTGCCTTCGTGATGGATGGTTGTTGCTTGAACACCGTACACGTGCTCGATATTGCTTTCGGTTAGTACCTCGTGGGGTTTCCCGGAAGCGAAAACTTTGCCGTGGTCGAGCATGAGCAACCAGTCGCAGTATTTTGCTGCGAGGTTAATATCGTGAAGCACCGTGACCACATTGGGAGCCAGCCGCCTGAGTAAACTCAGCACCTTATGCTGGTAGAAAATGTCGAGGTGATTCGTAGGCTCATCAAGTAGCACACAGTTCGTGTCTTGGGTCAGCGCCCGGGCGATAACGGTTCGTTGCCGCTCTCCCCCGGAGAGTTGATCAGAATACTTCTCGCGAACGCCTGTCAACCCTACTGTGTCAAGCGCCTTCGCGGCTAGGTCATAGTCACTGTGAGAATATGTTGCAAAAGCGGATAAGAAAGGGATTCTGCCAAGTAGTACTTCGTCAATAACCTTGACTCTTTGCGGCACAATTTGGTTTTGTGGAACTAGAGCAATCTTGGTTGCTATCTCGTGCGGTTGGAGACTGTCGAGAGGTTCCCCAACCAACTTAATTCGACCACGATTAGGTTTAACTGCCCCGTATAAGGCTCGCATAAGTGTCGTCTTGCCCGACCCGTTCGGGCCTATTAAACCAACATGCATACCTGCTGGAATAGTCCCCGACAGTTGGTTCAGCGCAACCGTTTTCCCGAATTTTACCGTCACATCATCGAGTGAAAACAATGGCGTTTCAGATACTTGAGCGCAAAAGTGTGAGTTAAGCATCGTTAACCGCATTCCTACGAATAAGTGACATGAGTAGTGGAGTGCCGATCAGAGCGGTAATGATACCAACAGACAGTTCCCCGGGGGATACCAAAATACGTGACAACAAGTCGGCACCTAGCATCAATGTGGCGCCAACAAGGGCACATCCGAAGATAGCGTTACGGAAAATTCCTCCGTAAAGTTTCTTTGCTATATGCGGTACGACAAGACCGACGAACCCAATTGTTCCGCTCACAGACACTAGCGTGGCGACGATAAACGCAACTACAAAGAACACATGGAGCCGAGTGCGATCTGGTCTGAGTCCAAGACCACGCGCTGCATCATCACCCAGTGTCATCGCATCTATTTTCCTGCCACTTATAAACAGCCAGAGGCAACCTAGGAGGACACCGAAGAATACAATTGGGATTTCCCTCCAGCGGGTGGCGCTAAAGGAACCTAGCATCCAAAACATAACACTTTTCGTGACAGAAGGATTCTTTGCCACCATGATGAGCAGACTTGTCAAAGCCGAAAAGAAGAAGTTTACTGCCATGCCAGCAAAAACCACTTTTGTTGTAGAGTTTCTGCCATTCAACCCAGCAAGAACAAAAACAAGGCATACCGAGACAAGGCATCCGATAAATGCTCCGCACATGACCGCGATTGAGGGCGAAGCAAAACCGAGTCCAATCCCGAGAACCATAACCATCGCAGCACCTGTAGATGCCCCGGAAGAAATCCCCAGAATATAAGGATCGGCCAAAATATTGCGGAGCAGGGCTTGTGTAGCGAGCCCACACACAGCCAAACCAGCACCACAGATGACGCTAAGGAGAGTTCGCGGCATACGCAGATTCCAGATAACATCATGATCGGTACTTGCGGGGGCAGGAAGCCCCGTAAAGTAGAGTCCGGGAAAGATATTCTCCAGAACTACTCGTAGGGTGACAAGCGGATTGATGCTGACAGCACCTACTCCCAAAGCTAGAATCCATACCACAATAAGGATGAGCGTAAGCCCAACGTAAGAGGGCAACGAGACCCATCTTTTTGCGGCTAACAGACCAGGAGCTATGAGCTTCTCGTCGGGAGGTGCGGAACGTTTAGTCACGAGTTCAGTGTTAGGCATGAGGCAAAGGGAAATAGTTTAAATCAGCAAATTCTTGTGGACTGTCTAGCAGCCCCATTTTGAAGTAAGCATCTTGTATTCTGCGATGACCGAGGGTGATATGGCCGGCAGCAAAGTTCGGCACGAGCCCAGGAACCAATACCCGGACGACCCGACCGCCACACATTCGAATATCAGGAGTCGTTACATCAACACAAATTGTGTCGTATCCGTGAGCCTCCAGTCGTTCAAGGTAGTATTCCCTATTGCGCTGTTCAGATTGGTCAAGCCATGATAGGTCGGCGCTGTGCTCTTGGCGATTCAAATGACCGGAGCGGTACTGTTTTGCTCGCGGATCAATATTAATGTGTTGTTGAATCATCAGGTCTGTAACGCGGCTAAAATCCCAATCAATAGAATCTAAGTAGTGTCTATCAGCACGCCACGGCAAAGCCATCTTTTCTGAGAGTTCTCGTTTGCGTATCGCCTCGTAAAGGCGTCCATTCTGGTCAAGCAAATCAATCGAACCATCGAATAGCGTTCCCGCTTCGGTAACAGCTTTCAAGGCGGCATCTTCTACGTTGGGGCGACACGAAAACCCTATATTGCACGTTTCGAATTGCTCGTTTGTCAGACAGGCAGCGACAACAGGAATTCTAAACTCGTTAGGGAGAATAAACAGTTTCACTGAGAATCTCTTGGCTTCAAATTCTTGAATAACTGCGTCAACCTGTGGGCTGTTAATCTTCACTGGGTCTATAGCAGGCTTACTATGCCACCAAATCATGGTGGCATCACGCTCAATAATCTCTTCAAGCCCATTGACGATCGGATCATATTCGCTAGACCCAGCAGCAACCCCTGCATAAGGAACCGGGTTAATCAGGGGATAGTTTGAAAGGGAGACTCCATCAACGAATCCCGTATGGTTATAGTTAACATAAACCATAGATACGGGAACGTATACAGGCTCTCCCGTCCCCAATACGACACCATCAATCCATGGAATTATGGTGTCTTTTGTAAATCTCTCAAAAGGGAAACCATCCCGAGCGTATTGCTCATCGCTGAACAACACAAAACTCTGTGGCGACCACGGGTGTAATCCCTGCCGCTCAAGATCAGTCCACGATCCGACGATGATTCGCGGCAAATCAAGGATATTAATGCAGTAACGCTCAATCGCCTCGCCAACCGCTGCGTTAGAAGCATCCTGCCAATCATTGATGGCGCTACCCTGGCAAACGCTGTTATTTGCCCATTGGGATATGACCCTTATATCTGCAACATCTGATTGAACAGTAGTGAGACAATCAGGCAGATTCTCATTGTGTCTAATATGACGAAGTTGGGTTACGACTCCCACTTCAGAATCCATCAAAGCCTGTGCCGGCAATCGTGGGAAATCATTACCTTGCGCATATCCAGCCCAATCAATCCAGGGCACGAGCCAATGGTTTTCATACTCGCCATTGACTAAATTTAGGCTAGACCAAGAAAGAGGGTTTGCGAATTCACCGAAACCCATCCCTCTTATAGCTTGCAAGCAAACATCCAGCTGGCTGGCAAATCCGTCCAACAACGGTTTTGTCAGTGAAACATGCGTCATTAGCGGCTCCAGACTGGCTGAAACTAAACGCTTATAAAACTGACTGTACAACCCAGCATGTTCACTGTCAGCACATGGTCCTACAAGCAGCAGCGGGAAGCGCACTATCACTGCACAAAACATTGCACCACATGCAAGGGCTTGATCTTCGGCGCGCTGAATTTGCTCCATGTCCGGCGTTAAGAAAAGTTGAACCACCAGAGTTGACGAGCCTTGATCCCCCATGGATTCACCACAATCAACATCTGCAGGTAAAATGCAGATATTTTCAAAAAAAGGGGAATCCGATAGACAATCCTTAGCGCATTGAAGAAGAACAGTTTGATCTTCTTCTGTTAGAAACGGATTCCAGACCTTAATAACAAGGTTCTTTACGCCTTCAGGTACAGGTATCTGACAGTTTAGGGTTGCTACGGTGGGTGGGCACGATACACGTGCACCCAAATCATCTATTGCACCTTCAAAAGATAGTCGCAATAAGTCGCCGTGTGCATCTCGAGCCAAGCAGCCACCGTCAACGAGCCACACTTGAACGAATGCATCTTCCACACCCACCGGAGCACCCCCAGGAACTAAATCGTTCACTTGTTACTTGCAACCTGGAAAGCTGTAGTCGGGTGCGGCCCAGGATGATGATTCGAATTCGGAGCAAGAATGGTTTTCTCCGAGCGACGCTCTTCGACCTTCTTAATTTCCACCTTCGTACTCATAACAATCTCCTATCTTGTAGGGATGACATGACAACCATGTCAGAACTTAGGTTAGCCTAACCTATCTGAGTTTGCAAATATGCAGCGTACCTTATGTGTTTTGAGCGCGAGGGCGGTGTGGTGCCTCATATAGTTTGAGCGCGAAAATATGTTGTTGGTATGAATGATGAGTGGTTTCTATGGGTGCGCGTGTTGAGGTCACGAAGCGGTTACGCCGGGCGTATCGCGGGGCTTCGAAAAAGGAAAAGGGCAGGGTGCTAGATGGTTTTTGTGAATCTACGGGATTGTCCAGGGCTACCGTGAGGAGGTATCTGACCAGTGATGTTACTGGGAATCCTGGCGTGGTCAGGATTGATTACCGTAAGGTCGGGCCACAAAGTATTCCACGGTGGCGAAGAGAATACTACAACGGGTTTGGGTGCTATCAGGATGCCAATGCAGTAAATATTTGGCAGTATCGATGCGTGTTTGGCTTGATTTCCTTCAAACGCATGAGGAACTGGTGATTGGAAGAGCCGGGGATGAGATTGCTTGCGAGCCGGGGTTTTTCGAGGTGGACACGGTGGCGCATTGCGGGCCGAGCCTGAAGGGAGAGTTCGTCCGTACCCTGACGTTAACCGACGTGAACACGGGCTGGATACATTTAGAAACCCTGAGGAATAACACCCGGGTGCATATGCTCAAAGCTCTAGACTCCGCGATAGAAGCCATCCCGTACCAGGTCCAAGGCCTGGACTGTGATAATGGTAGCGAGTTCATTAACCGGGAAGTCATTAACTGGGCATCTAGCCTGGACGTATTCTTCACACGCTCGCGCCCTTACAAGAAGAACGACCAGGCACAT
>QWCK01000076.1_pt1 | contig 161681 bp, 140 predicted proteins | sample 1972571 | NCBI WGS metagenome assembly QWCK01 (sample SAMN09866710, study PRJNA288562) | Human gut metagenome isolate term2_stool, whole genome shotgun sequencing... | isolation source: gut | host: Homo sapiens | place: USA: California
ACTTTATATCCGCTGATTGGGAGCCTTCCTCGAAACAGACTCGCTTGATCCGCCACCGGCGGCACTTCGTCTGTTTCCCCGCGCCATTAAAATCCTAAGTTTTCAGAACTTTTATGAAGTTCTGAAAACTTGCTCAGCGGGGCGAAAAGACTTTTTCGACACGCTGAAGGCCGCCCGATCAGGGCGGCCTTCTTGTCTGCGGCGGCTGCGGGGAGTATGCTGTTGCATAGATCAGAAAAAAAGCGGTTCTCAGAGACCGCCGTCAATAGAATGGGAGGATACAGATGGAGACACAGGAGCGCTTGCGCCGGATCGACCCCGCCCGGCTGGCAGCTTTTCAGGCGGAGCTTTTGCGGAAGGAATACAGCGTCGGAACCGTGGAGAACTACCTTCGGGCAGTCCGGGCCTTTGCCCGGTGGAGCGGCGGAATGGTGGACCGGGGTCTGGTCCTGACATGGAAGGCGCAGCTCACGGCCCAGTACGCCCCCGCCACCGTCAACGCCATGCTGGCAGGTATCAACCGCTTTTTCGCCTTTATGGGCTGGCCGGAATGTAAGGTGAAGGCGCTGCGGCTCCAGCGCCGCAGCTTCCGGGAGGCGGAACGGGAACTGGACCGGGAAGAATACCGCACGCTGGTCCGCACCGCCAGAACGCTGGGGAGGGAACGGCTAGCACTGGTGATGGAGACTATCTGCGCTACGGGCATCCGGGTGGGCGAAGTTCCGTATATCACGGTGGAGGCCCTCCGCCGTGGAAAGGCGGTGGTGGCCCTGAAGGGTAAGGTCCGCACGATCCTGCTGCCGGAGAAGCTGTGCAAAAAGCTCTTAAAATACGCGAAACGGCAAAAAATCACCTCCGGTGAGGTATTCCTCACCGGAGGCGGAAAACGTCTTTCCCGGGTGCAGATCTGGGCGGAGATGAAGCGGTTGTGCTGCGCTGCCGGCGTGGCGGCGGATAAGGTCTTCCCCCACAATCTGCGGCACCTGTTCGCCCGGACCTTTTACCGGGCCTGTCAGGACGTGGTGAAGCTGGCGGATATTCTGGGCCACAGTTCCATTGAGACCACCCGGATCTACCTGCTGACCACCGGCACGGAGCATCTGCGGCGGCTGGAACGTCTGGGGCTGCTCTGTTAGACAAAATAACCCTTTTGTAAATATTCGCCCTCTGACGAGGGCCGCAGGCCGCCCACGGAACCAAACGAATCGGGGTGGAAGCGAAAAAAGCCGCACTGAATGAGATCGGTTTTGAAACTTTCAGGACCGATCTCATTCAGTGCGTTCAAAGGGGGATTTCCCTTGCTTTTTCCGCTGCTTTTCAGTAAAATTAGGTTGTCGATGTGGGGCGGCGCTTTTCTTTTGGCGCTGCAAAGATAACAAAAGGGTTATTTTGTATACGCCTCACCGGCCTTGATTTTTCCCGCCGGGACCCCCGGCGGAGAAGGGGAGGTCCCGGAATGGGGTATACATTCAAACGGCCGGACCCGGCGGCCATGGAGCGGATACTGACTCGGTTCCCGTACAGCCCGGAAGGGGCCATTCTCCGTCTGGCGTGGCTGGAGGGCCTGAGCCGGGAGGAGATTGCCGCCCTCACCTGGGATCAGGTGCAGTTTGAGGACAATGCCCTGACCCTTCCGGATCGGACCGTCCCGCTGGCCCCCTCCGCAGAGGACTGCCTCCGGGAGCGCCATCGCCTGTACGCCCAGCGGGACCCCCACGTCATCATTTCCGACCGCTATCAGCGGCCCATGCCGCCGGAGTCCGTCTCCCGGCTGGCCCGGACCGCGCTGGATACCGAGGGCCAGAAGGTCAGTCTCAAGGATCTCCGCCAGGACTTCGTCATCCGCCAGCTTCAGACTCATGACTGGACCTACGCCGCCCGGGTCAGCGGCATGGCGGTCTCCACCCTCCGGGGTTCCTTCTCCCAATACTTTCAGGAGCGCCAAAGCGCCGCGCCGGAGCTGCCGCCGGACAGCGAATACCTCCTCTGGCGGATCGTCCAGCAGGAGGGCAGCTCCGTGGTAGGACTGGCCCTCTGGATGGGCTGGAAGCTCCAGATGCAGCCCGGAGAAATTCTGAATCTCACATGGTCTCAGGTAGACTTGGACCGGAGTCTCCTGCGCCTGCCGGACCGGGAAATCCCCATGGGCAGCCGCCTCAGCCGCCTGCTGGGAGATGTTTACGACCACCGCAAGGACCCCGCTCAGGACCGTGTCCTCCTGACCCCCGGCACCGGAAAGCCCATGGACCTGGCCCGCCTCTCCACCGTGATCCGCACTGCCCTGATCCGGGGCGGGCTGGAACAGCTCAGCTTAGGGGATCTGAGCCGCCTCAGCCGCCGGGGCAGCCAGCGGCAAACCGTGCTGGCCCGTCTCTCCGCAGTCGGCTCCCTGACCCGCGAGGAGGTCATGGACCTGCTGGGCGTGTCCAAAAGCGCCGCGCTGAAGCTGCTGAACCAGCTCCGTCAGGACGGAGCCGTGGTCCGTATAGGCGGGTGCTACTACCCGGCGGGGGCCGTGGTCCTGCCGGAGGACCAGTCCGCCGCGGTGACGGCCTACCTCGCCGCCCACGGCACCGCCGTCCGGAAGGAGCTGGCGGAGCTTCTGAACCTGCCCCCCGCCCAGTGTACGGCGCTGCTGCGGCGCATGGTAGACCGGGGCGAGCTCCTCCTCACCGGCAAGCGGTACGCCCTGCCGCCCCAGAAAAAGCCCCCTGAAACGAATTGAATATTGCCACGTTTGCAAACAACAAAAAGTGCGGAAATCACGTTATTTCCGCACTTTTTTACATCTGCATTACGAACCGGTCAAATCTATTTACATCCTGGCCGGGGGCTGTTACATTAGGCTTGCGAAACAGAACCGCGGGCAAACTGCCTCCAAGCTCCGTGCTTGGTGTAGGCCTGCACATTGCAGGTTCGGCTAGCCCCGACACGAAACCCGGAACCCGGGGGCGGGGAGCTCCAAGGGAATGTTTCGACATTTTATCAAGGAGGAAACCCCATGAAGAAGTTCCTTTCTCTGGTACTGGCTCTGGTGATGACCATGTCTCTGGTCACCGTCAGCGCCGGTGCCAAGGACTTCACGGACAGCAGCAAGATTCAGTACGCTGAAGCTGTTGACGTGATGTCCGCTGCGAAGGTCATCGACGGTTATACCGACGGTACCTTCAACCCCACCGCCACTCTGACCCGTGGCGCTGCTGCCAAGATCATCTGCAACCTGATCCTTGGCCCCACCACCGCATCCGCCCTGGTGGCTGACGCCGCTCCTTACAAGGACGTCCCCACCAACCACACCTTCGCTGGCTATATCGCTTATTGCCAGAAGGAAGGCATCATCTCCGGTTACGCTGACGGCACCTTCCGTCCCGCCAACTCCCTGACCGGCTATGCCTTCATGAAGATGCTGCTGGGCGCTCTGGGCTATGATTCCGCTAAGGAAGGCTACACTGGCCCCAACTGGTCCATCAACGTTGCCAAGCGCGCTCTGAACATCGGCCTGGACGATGATCTGGTGGGCGATTTCAACGGTGTCAAGGCTGTCAACCGCGAGGAGGCTTGCCTGTACGCTCTGAACACTCTGACCGCTACCATGGTCGAGTATGAGAAGAACTCCACCGTCACCGTTGGCAACATCACCATCAAGGATCAGTCCTCTGCTAAGGACATGGCCAACACCGGCAAGACCGACGGTAAGATCTTCAAGGCTGACGGCAAGATGCAGTTCGCCGAGAAGTATTTCGACAACCTGTCCGTCACCAAGGGTTCCGACGATTTCGCTCGTCCCGCCAACGTGTGGAAGCTGAAGGCTGAGAAGATCGGCACCTACGCTGACACCGCTGATCTGACCTACACCAAGTCCGTTGATGTCTGCGACATCTACAAGGATCTGGGCCTGGGCTCCAAGATCGAGAAGAAGGACGTTTCCGTCTATGTGGACGGCGTTGTTGATCCCGAGAACAAGATCGTCCCCGTCGCTATCACCAAGGATAACGATGATGACAGCTATGGCGCCAACGGCGTTCTGACCGAGGTCTTCTATGATGACGATGCTGATACCGTCACCATCACCGAGGTCAACACCTATGTCGGCGAGATTTCCAAGACCGTCAAGGCTACCTCCAAGAAGGATGCTTATGTTGTTGTGATCCCCGAGGGTGTGAAGCCCACCAGCATGAAGAACAGCGAGGAGTTCGAGACCACCGCTTCCTTCGATGATGACGCTTATGTTCTGTACACCTACTCCGAGGATGCCAAGGAGATCAAGTCCGTTGAGGTTGCTAAGTCCGTCTCCGGCGAGGCTACCCGCATTGAGAACAAGGCCAAGGTTTGGGATGCCAACAAGGCTATCTACATCGAGGACACCGCTTACAAGTTCTCCAACAAGGCCGACGGCGTGAAGCTGGATGATGCCAGCGTTGGCAACGAGTACGATGTCTACCTGGATGCTTATGGCTATGCCATCTATGTTGAGGAAGTCGAGGAGATCGGCAACTACGCTCTGCTGGTTGACTATCAGAACAAGACCAACTTCAACTCCAACAAGGCTATGCTCGTCTTCGCTGACGGCACCGAGAAGGTTGTTGAAACTGCCAAGGATTACAAGGGCAATTCCAATAAGCTGGAGCTGGGCACCATTGTCACCTACAAGGAAGACAACGGCGTTTACACCCTGAAGCCCGTGGCTAAGACCATTGCTACCGGTACCTTTAATACTGCCAAATCCGGTCTCTATGAGGGCACCTCTGAGCCCAAGAACAAGGGTGTGAATGGTGACTTCAACCTGACCAGCGATAAGGCCGGCGTTCAGATGACTGAGACCAAGTTCTACACCATCGATAAGACCGGCAGCAAGAGCGTGGCTGCAAGCGATACCACTGGTACTAAGAACGTTCAGACCAACTCCAAGACCATCTTCGTGGTCTACAACATTGATGACGATGATTACACCGTCTACACCGGCATCAAGAATGCTCCCAAGATCGCTTCCACCGCTGCCAAGAACGTGTCTGCCTATGCTTATGTCAAGGGCGGCATGACCAAGGTGATGTTCATCTATGCGGATGATTCTTCCATCATCTCTGACAGCAACAAGAAGATGATCTTCCTGGCCAACGAGTCTGTCTCCAACCTGATCCACACCAAGAACAGTGACTACTACACCTTCAACGCTGTGATCAACGGCGAGATCAAGGAAGTTATGGTCGACTGGAACGTTGAGGTCAACGGCAAGACTCTGGCTTCTGCGGATGTCAAGTCCCTGAACGGCCTGTTCGAGAGCTATTCTGTGGATAAGTACGGCGTCATCACCCGTCTGACCAGCTACAGCACCGATGCTTACAATAACACCGATGCCAAGCAGGTCTTCAACAACACTCCCAAGATCGAGGGCGTTGACAGCAACAACACTACGGGTACTGCCGTTGCTGCCAAGAGCACCATCGGTATCGACAAGAAGAGCGCTGACTACACCGTGCTGGTGAGATATGATGGCACCAAGGACTTCGACTACACCATCACTGTTGATGACAACGCCAAGATCTACGCTGTGGACGAGGATGGCAACATCACCGAGAGCAGCTACAAGGCCATCACCAAGGACACCAACGATAAGGTTTATGCCGTGATCGAGGACTATCTGGTGAAGGCTCTGGTCATCGAGGATGTCGATGATGGCAAGGCTCCCGAAGTTACCGAGGGCAACGGCACCTTCGACGTGACCGTTTCCAAGAATCAGGCTGGTGAGCTTGAGGTCAACTATGATGCCAACAGCTTCGTCGTCACTGATTATAACAACTTTGACCTCACCTGGGAAGGCACCAAGGGCAAGGTTACCGTGACTCTGGTGGTTGACGGCGAGACCTTCACTCAGACCACTTCTTACAAGGGCACCCAGACTGTTCAGTATATGCTGGACAACGCTAAGGTTCCCTCTATCACCCTGGACCTCGCCAGCGGCGGCGTCAAGGTGAAGGCCACCGTGACTGTCACCTTCGACGGTATGAACAACGATACCTACAAGCTGGTCGGCACCTCCGGTCTCTCTATCCTGGGCTAATCTCAGAATAGTAAAACAGCTTGTAACAAGTTGAGAAATCCCCCGGACTTTCGTCCGGGGGATTTTTTTGCCTCAGGCATCCATCTGGTACAGGGCCAGAACCCAGTATAGGGAATTGTCGGTGTTCAGTTGGTACTTTGCGTTATTGCTGGATACAATGGAAAGCTGATTGCCTGACCAGGACAACAATGCATCCTGGATCTGCGCACTGCCGCTGTCATAGACGATCAGACTGCCCTCGGATGCGCCGCCCTGCGCAGCAAAAAAGGTGCCTCTGCCCCGAACAAAAAAGACCGTGGGCATCCGCGGAAACGTAATGACCGTGGGATGTTCCTCGCCCCGTGAGCCGGTGCCGGTATAAGTGGAAATCCCTATTTGACAGTTTCCGCAGCTGGCCAGCGCCGTTTGCAGCGCCGCCACGCCGTCGGCATTGCCTTTCAGCGCCGTGTCGATCTTCTCCCAGTTGTCGTTGAACTCCGTGTGCAGGATGCGGTCCCCGCCGTCCCAGCGCTTCAGACCGTAATTGCTTGTGTTTTCCATACAATTCCTCCTTGTTATGCAGTCGTAACGAATTGCATCTGCCATATTCGCCTCCCCTGCCCGCGGAAAAAGATCGCACAAAGCCGTGCAGCGTTGGTGCAAAATTGCTGCAACACTTTTCATTTCCCTCAAAACACGACAAAAAAAGCCCCGAAGGCAAACCTTCGGGACTTTTTCAGTCGATTGATTCGATTCAGCCGCTTTTAGTCGGTGACGTAGGGCAGCAGAGCGATCTGACGGGCACGCTTGATGGCCTCAGTCAGCTCACGCTGATGCATGGCGCAGGTGCCGGTGGTCCGACGGGGCAGGATCTTGGAACGCTCAGAAATGAAACGACGCAGCTTGGCGGCGTCCTTATAATCAATGCACTCGCACTTCTCGGCGCAGAACTGGCAGACCTTACGGCGCTTGTTGCCGCGTGCGGGACGGGCGGGACGAGCTTCACGATCGAAAGCCATGATTGCTTCCTCCTTATAGTAATATCAGAACGGCAGTTCGCCGTCATCCTCGCCGATCTCGGCGAAGTCAGAGCCGCTGGCGCTGAAATTGCTGGGAGCGGCGCTGTGGGAAGCGGGGGCGGGAGCATAACCGGGGTTGTAGCCGGAATTGTCGCCGCCGTCGCGCTTGGAATCCCCGAAATACACATTGTCGGCCACGACCTCGGCACTGCGGCGCTTGCCGCCGTCCTTGTCGGTCCAGTCCCGGATCTGCAGGCGGCCCTCCACCACGGCCATGCGGCCCTTGGTGAAGTACTTGCTCACAAATTCGGCGGTGTTGCGCCAGGCCACGATGTCGATGAAGTCCGTTTCCTTTTCGCCGGACTGGGACTTGAAGTCCCGGTCAACAGCCAGAGAGAAGGACGTCACCGCCGTACCGCTGCCGGTGCGCCGGAGCTCGGGGTCACGGGTCAGGCGACCCATGAGAATGATTCGATTCAGCATGTGCTGCTCCTTTACTCGCCCTTGCAGACGATCAGGGAACGCATGACGCCCTCGGCGATCCGCAGCTTACGATCCAGCTCGCGGGGGAATGCCGGGCCGCTGACGAAGGTCATGAGCACATAGTAGCCCTCGGTCTTGTAGTTGATGGGATAAGCCAGCTTGCGGTTGCCCCACTCCTCAACCACGACGTCAGAGCCGTTCTGCTCGGCCAGGGACTTGAAGTTCGCAACCTGAGCGGCGATAGCCTCCTCACCCTGTGCAGGGTCGAGCACATAGACGACCTCGTAATTGGCAGTAATCTTTGCCATATTTGCACCTCCTTTTGGACAAATGGCCCTCATTCTCAGATGAGAGCAAGGATTTACTTACATATTGCAAGCTTTATCATTATATCCGAAATACAGCAAATGTCAAGGAAAATATTGAATTTTTTCGAAAAAATCCGAATTGATGTAACTTTCCCCGGGAAAACGGTTAAAAAAAGCGGCAGGCCCCGGAAGTCCGGGGCCTTGTTCCACTCAACCGCTCAAATATTCGTTGGGGTCTACGGCCTTGCCGTCCTTGGTGACGGCGAAGTGCAGATGGGGCTGTCCGGACTCCGCCGCCGCGGTGGTCCCCACCGCGCCGATGATCTGCCCGGCGGACACCGGGTCCCCGGCCTCCACGTTGGGCTTGGCCTGGAGATTGGCATAGGTGGTCTGATAGCCGTTGTCATGCTCCAGCACCACGGTGGTGCCCATCAGGGGATCGTCCGTCACCGACAGCACCGCCCCTGCGGAGGCCGCCAGTACCGTGGTTCCCTGCTGAGCGGCGATGTCCACGCCGTTGTGGGTACGCCAATCTCCCAAAGTAGGACTGTATACCAGCTCCTCCATGGAAAAAGCCGTCAGCACATCCCCCCGCAGTGGGGCCACCACCAGACGGGGTGCTTCCGCCGCCACAGGCGTGTGATCCACCTCCACCTCCGGCAGCTCTTTGGTCTCCTTGGGCGGGACCGGAACCGGCACCGGCGCCGGTTCCAGGGTCTCCACCGCCGGGAGCCGCACCTCCGGCATTTCCACCGGCTGCGACACGGGGACCTGCGGCGTCACTGCCTGCTGCGGAGCCGGGTCCTCCCGGTCCTGCAACAAGAGCCATCCGCACACCCCCACCACCAGCAGGCACACCGCCAGCGTGCCGTAAAAGCCAATGCCCGAAAGTACGTTTTTCACCTTGTTTTCCATACAATACCTCCCTTCCTGTTCATAGGTACGGAAGGAGTATGGTCAAAAAATCCAAAGGCTATACCAAACCCGGCAATTTTCCACTGTCAGCGGCGCGGAAATGAGAAAAAAGCTTTTTTTCTCCGATACGATGTGGTATAGTTGGGAACGTACACAGAACTTCGCGTGGGAGGGGATCTCATGAACTACACCGGAAGCATGATCCTGTTTATTTTTCTCGTCCAGTTGGCGGCGTACACCCTCAAGTGGCTCATTGGGTTCGGGAATCCCCTGATCTCCGCACCGCTGCTGGCCATGCGGCTGGACAACACCCTGATCACACCGGGCAGTCTGCTGCCGGACCTGGTCATCAACGGTCGGATCACTTGGCAAAACCGGAACAACTTCCGCTGGCGGGCCATCCTTCCCCTGCTGCTGGCCATGGTGGCCGGGGTGGTCCCCGGGACCTGGCTGCTGCGCTTCTCCCTGCCTTGGATTATCAAAACGGTTTTGGGCGGCGTTGTGGTATTTCTGGGACTGGAAATGGCCACTCGCCGGCTGCGCCCCATCCGCCCGGACCGTCGGGAGATCCCGTGGCTGCGGTATCTGGTGGCCTTCTTCTCCGGTATGTGCGCGGGGCTGTTCGGCATCAATATGTTTCTGGTAGCCTACCTTCAGCGCACTGCCAAGGATTACGATGAATTCAAGGGCAGCATTTGCTTCCTCTTTCTGGGTGAAAACCTGTTCCGCACCGGGCTGTATCTCTGCACCGGGCTCCTGAACCGCTCCTCCCTGTGCTTCAGCCTGATCTCGCTGGCCGCCGCCTTCTGCGCCGCCCGGCTGGCCCGGCTCCTCTCCCCTCACATCAGCGGAGAGCGGCTGCAAAAGCTGTCCATCGTGTTTTTCCTGCTGGGCGGCGTCAGCATCATTGTGAAATCCATTTTGCTGCATACATAAGAAACGCTCCCGCGCCTTTTCGGTGCGGGAGTGGTTTTATCTCAAATTCGGAACAGCCGTCTGCCGTTTTCCCACGTCACGCGGGTCATTTCCTCCGCCGTCACGCCCTTCCACTCCGCCAGTTTTTCGATCACATAGGGGAGATAGCGGCTGTCATTCCGCTTGCCCCGCATGGGTACCGGAGCCATATAGGGAGCGTCCGTCTCCACCACGATCCGCTCCAGCGGCGTCACCGCCGCCACCTCCGGGGCCCGCTTGGCGTTTTTATAGGTGATGGGGCCGTCAAAGCCCAGATACCACCCCCGCTTCAGCAACTCTTCCGCCATCTCCGGCGAGCCGGAAAAGCAGTGGAACACGCCGGTGACGGTGGAAAATTCCTTGATGATGGCAAGGCAGTCCCCGTGGGCTTCCCGATCATGGACGATCACCGGCAGGTCCAGCTCCGCCGCCAGTGCCAGCTGCTTGCGGAATACCGTCTGCTGAAACGCTCTGGGCGGGTTGTCCTCCCAGTAGTAGTCCAGTCCGATCTCCCCGATGGCCACCACCTTGGGCCGCTCCAAAAGCTGCCGCAGCTCCGTCAGGTCGCCGTCCTGAAAGCCGTCGCAGTCCTCCGGATGGATGCCCACGGCGGCGTACACATGCGGGTACCGTTCCGCCAGCTCTGCCGCCGCACGGGAGGAGGGCAGGTCGCATCCCGGGTCCAGCACCAGCCCCACGCCGACCCCCGGCATGGCGGAAAGGAGCGCATCCCGGTCGCTGTCAAAGCGGTCCGCGTCATAATGGGCATGGGTATCAAAAATCGGCATAATCCTCTACCTCGTTCGTTTTTTGTTCCAGTATACACGGAAAGCGGCCGTTTGAAAAGAAAAACCGTGGGAGGGCCCCACGGTTTTCTGAATCTCATTCTGTTAATTCCTTTGGCAGCGTCACCGTAATCGTGGTCCCCTTCCCCGGCTGGCTTTCCAGCCGGAGGGTCCCGTGGTGATACGCTACGGCGTGTTTCACGATGGACAGCCCCAGCCCCGTGCCGCCAATGGCCCGGGAATGGCTCTTATCCACCCGGTAAAACCGCTCAAAGACCCGGCTCTGATCCCCCTCCGGGATGCCGATGCCGGTATCCCGAACCAAGAGGGTCACGTCCCGATCCGTTTCCGCCACCTCTACGGTGACGCTTCCGCCGGGGACGTTGTACTTCACGGCGTTCTCGCAGAGGTTCCGGGCGATCTCGTACAGCAGCCGCCGGACGCCGAAAACCGTTCCGGCGGTGCCGGTCACGGAAATGTGCACCGCTTGTGCCGCCGCCTGTGCTGTCAGAGAGCGGGCCGCCTCCTGCGCCAACTCCAAAACGGATACCTGCTCATGGGGCAACGCACCGCCCTCGTCCAACTGGGACAGGCGGAGAATATCGTTGATCAGCGCCACCAGCCGGTCCGCCTCCTGATGGATACGGTTCAGGAACCGAGGCTGATCCTCCGGCTTCACCAGACCGTTTTCCAGCAATTCCGCGCTGCCGATAATGGACTGCAAGGGCGTTTTCAGTTCGTGAGACACGTTGGCGGTGAACTCCCGCCGCATCCGCTCGGCTTCCGCCTGCTCCGTCACATCAAAGGCCAGCAAAACCGTACCCAGCACCTTGCCGTTGGATTCGATACGGCTGAAATCAAGCTGGTATTCCCGGCCTCGCCGCTCTGCCCGCAGCTGACTGTGCCCGGTCTCGGCGGCGTCATGGATGGCGGCGGTCAGGTCCGGATGGCGATCCACTGTCAAGAAATCCTGTCCTACGCAGGTACCGTCCGCATGAAACAGTGCTTGGGCCGCCGGATTGATGCTGAGGATGCGCCCGCTGTGGTCCAGCAGCACCAGACCTTCCCGCATACTGCCGGTGATCTGTTCAAATTCGTCCTGCCGCTGCCGGAGGTCTCTGGTCCGATGGCGGATCTCCTGCTGCTGGGCGTAGACCCGCCCCAACAGCGGAGACAGCTCCTCATAGGCGTTGTTGTCCAACGGGTGCTCCAGATCCAGCCGGTTCAGCGGCTCCACCACCCGTCGGGCCGCCCGGCTCGCCAAGAGTGCGGAAAGTCCCACCGCCAACAGCGCCACCACGATGACGGCGTGGAGCATCCCAAGAACCAGCATCCATACCGTTTTCTGACTGCCGGAAATGCGGAGCACAGAGCCGTCCGTCAGGCGCACCGCCTGATAGAGCATCTTTTCCGTCAGCGTCTCGGAATAGCGGGCGCTGCTGCCGCTGCCGCTGGTGAGCGCCTCGCGGATCTCCTCCCGCTGGCCATGATTTTCCATGGGCTGCGTATCCGTTCGGGTGTCATACAGCACTGCGCCGTCCGATGCCACCCAGGTCAGCCGCTCCGCCGTGTCCCGGACGCGGGCCAGATAGTCCGCGCCGTCCGCTTCCACCGCCGCCGCAGCCAGTGTCAGTTCTGTCTGAAGCTGCTGTTCCCGCACCGTGCCGAAATAGGTGTAAAGGCAGCCGGTGATCACCAGCAGCGATGCCAGCAGCACCGTCAGTGACGCCGCCAGAGTCGAACGAAAGATCTTCCCGGTCATAGGCCGGTCTCCATGCGGTAGCCCACGTTCCGAACGGTCTCGATCAGCTTGCCGTAGGCCCCTAACTTCTGCCGCAGGGTGCGGATGTGCATATCCAGTGTGCGGCTGTCATCCATGTACTCCATATTCCACACCTGTGTGAATAGCTGTTCTCTGGTGAATGCCATTCCCGGATGGGACAGAAACAGCCGCAAAAGCTCAAACTCCTTATAAGTGAGCTGGAGCCGCTGGCCGTCCGCCGTCACGGTGCGGCAGTCCAGGTCCATAGAAAGGCCCCCGGCAGAGAGCACATGGCCCGTGTCAGCGGGATGACACCGCCGCAGCACCGCCTTCACCCGGGAAACCATCTCCATGACGCCGAAGGGCTTCACCAGATAGTCGTCTGCCCCTAAGTCCAGACTTTGAATTTTGTCGTATTCCGCGCCCTTGGCCGTGGCCATGATGACGGGGATGTCCCGCAAGGCCGGTGCGGCCTTCATCTTTTTCAGCAGAGACACACCGTCCTCCCCCGGCAGCATCACATCCAGCAGGACCAGCTCCGGCGTTTCCGTCTGCAGCGCCTCCCAGAAGGATGCTCCATCGTCAAAGCCTCTGGCCTCAAAGCCGGTGGATGTCAGGGCGTACAGCTCAATATCCCGGATACTGGCGTCGTCCTCCACGCACCAGATCATAGCAATCTCCTTATGTCAGTGTGATTTCGTCCTTGTGGGTCCCGGTCACGGAGTAAATAACCCACTCGGCAATGTTCGTGGCGTGATCGCCGATGCGCTCGTAGTACTTGGCGATCATCAGCAGGTCCAGGGCGTATTCGCCGTCTGCCGGGTCCGCCGCGATCTTTCCGATCAGGCTCTGCTTGACCCGGGCAAACTGCTCGTCCACAACGTCATCCGCCGCGATGACCTTTTTCGCCAACATTATATCACATTTCACATAGGCGTCCACACTTTCCGTCACCATTTGTATGACCGCTTTCGCCATTTCCTTCAAAAGGGCGTCATTTTCCGCCTGCCGCCCGTCTAAAAAGGCCACGATCTCCGCGATGTCCTCCGCCTGATCGCCGATGCGTTCCATGTCGGTGATCATCTTCAATGCAGCGGAGATCTGCCGCAGATCCCGGGCCACCGGCTGCTGCCGCAAAAGCAACTTCAGGCAGAGGTTTTCGATCTCCCGCTCCTTGTGGTCGATCTCGCTGTCCAGAGGAGCTACCTTGGCGGCCAGCGCCGTGTCCCCCTCCGTCAGCGCCTGAGAGGACAGGGCGATGACCTCCTCGCACAGCGCCCCCATCTCGATCATCTCGTGGTTGAGCTGCAAAAGCTGTTCGTCGAATTTATTGCGCATCTTACCCAAACCTCCCGGTGATGTAATCCTCCGTCCGTTTGTCGGCGGGGGTGGAAAACAGCTGCTCTGTCTTGCCGAACTCCACCAGCTCCCCCAGCAGGAAAAAGGCGGTGTTGTCGGAAATACGGGCGGCCTGCTGCATATTGTGGGTCACCATGACCACGGTGTACTGGCTTTTCAGCTCCGCCGCCAGATCCTCGATCTTGGAGGTGGAGATGGGGTCCAGAGCGCTGGTGGATTCGTCCATCAGCAGCACCTCCGGCTCCACGGCCAGGGCCCGGGCGATGCACAGCCGCTGCTGCTGACCGCCGGAAAGCCCCAAGGCGCTTTTCTTCAGCCGGTCCTTTACCTCGTCCCAGATGGCGGCGGAACGCAGAGAGTTCTCCACGATCTCGTCCAGCTTCACCCGGTTTCGGATGCCGTGGGTCCGGGGGCCGTAGGCCACGTTATCGTAAATGCTCATCGGGAAAGGGTTGGCCTTCTGAAACACCATGCCGATCTGCTTGCGGAGCCATGTGGGGTCCACAGAGCTGCCGTAGAGGTCCTGTCCGTGGAAATCCACCTCGCCGCTGAGCTTCACACCCGGGATCAGGTCATTCATCCGGTTCAGCGTCCGCAGAAAGGTAGATTTGCCGCAGCCGGAGGGCCCGATGAAGGCGGTGATTTCGTGCTCAGGAATGGCGATGGATACATCGTGAAGGGCATGGTTGGGGCCATACCAGAGATTCAGTTTTTTTGCTTCCAAAATTGGTTCCATAGGGTCTCCTCAATTCTTTTTCAGCTTCCGCCCCAGAAACACGGCGGAGAGGTTGATGAGCAGGGTCAACAGCATCAGAATGGTGGCGATGGAGAAGGCCACCGCCGTCTCGCCCCGTTCGTTGGCGTAGACATACAAAGCCACCGTCAGCGTGGCGGAGGAGGAATGAAGGGCCGTGAAAAAATCGTTGAGCACCAAACCGAACCCGGCGGTGTACAGCAGTGCCGCACTTTCCCCCACGATGCGGCCGACGGCCAAAATGCAGCCGGTGACGATGCCGTCGATGGCGTTGGGCAGCACCACGGTACGGACCATGCGCCACTTTCCGGCTCCCAGCCCCAATGCTCCCTCCCGGTAGGACTGGGGCACGGTTTTCAGGCTCTCCTGGGTAGTGCGGAGAATGGTGGGCAGGATCATCACCACCAGAGTCAGTCCGCCCGCCAGCACACCTGCCTGCAAATTCATTTTCTGCACGAAAAACAGCATACCGACAAGGCCGAAGATAATGGATGGGATTCCCGTCAGGGTCTCGGCAGCGAACTCAATGAGGCTCACCAGCCGCCGGTTTTCCGCGTACTCCGTCAGATAGATGGCGGCCCCCACGCCCAAGGGCAGAACGATGACCATGGCCATCAAAATGATATACAGAGTGTTGAGAATGTTTGGTAAAATACCAATCGTATTCTTAATATAGCTGGTCTGGCCGGACAGCAGCTCCCAAGTCAGCCCCGGGATCCCCCGGCAGAAAATGTAGCCGATCAAAAATACCAGCAGTGCGCAGGTCAGTCCGGCGCACAGCCACACCAGCGCACGCATCCCCCGGTTGTAGACCCGGCGGAGAAGGGATAAGGTTTGTCCGTTCATGTCAGCCCTCCTTCCGGTTCTTGACGCACACGTTCAGAAACACATTGATGAGCATGATAAAGAGGAACAGCACCAGGCCGATGGAATAAAGCGCCTGCTGATACAGGCTTCCTACACTGGCGTAGGCCATGCCGGAGATAATGCCGGTGGTGAGAAAGCGCACCGGCGTAAACAGCCCCGGCATATTGGACACGTTGCCCGCCACCAGAATGATGGCCATCGCCTCACCGATGGCCCGGCCCACGCCCAGCACCACCGCCGCCGCGATGCCGCTGCGGGCGGCATGAAGGCTCACCCGGAAATAGGTCTCCATCTCCGCCGCGCCCAAGGCGAGACTGGCCTCCTCGTACTCCTTTGGAACGGCCCGGAGCGCCGTATCCGACACGTTGATGATGGAGGGCAGGATCATAATGGCCAGCACGATCATGGCGGCCAGCAGGCAGGCGCCGGAGCTGAGGTGGAACAGGTTCCGGATGGCCGGCACCAGCACGATCATGCCCACCAGACCGTACACCACCGACGGGATGCCCGCCAGCAGCTGTACCGCCGTGCGGATCACCGCCGCCAGCTTCGGCGGGGCCACCTTCGCCAGAAATACAGCAGTCAGCAGTCCCACAGGAACGCCGATGACGATGGCCCCGGCAGTGCCGTAAACAGAGGTCAGAATAAAGGGCAGAATTCCGTACTGTGCGCCGGTGGTGGTGTTGGTGGGATCCCAGACCTTGCCCAGCAGAAATTGAAACAGGCCAATCTGCCGAATGGCGGGCAGGCCGGAGAGAATGAGATAGATGCTGATGAGCAGCACAAAGGCCACCGCCACGATGCCGCACAGCAAAAAAATCAAATGGATGATCTGCTCCACGGTTTTGCGGGCACGGTAGCTGCTCCGCTCCGGTGTATGCGGGGGATTTGTAATGCTTTCCACCGCGTTGACGGCGGTCAGAATTGCGTCAGAGTCCATGTCTGGCTCCTTTCTCGGTTTTACAGGAAGCGCCTCCACCTACGGTGATAGATGGAGGCGGGCTTGTCATGCTGTGGGAAGGAAGGGTGTGGGAGGAACCCTGTGGGGGTCCTCCCCACTTCTTTGATCGAACAGATCTTAGGCGATGTACGAGATCCGCGCCGGTTGCTCCCTTATTTCGCGACAGGCACCGCACCGGCAGCCTTGATCAGCTGGCTGGCAGCGGAAGAGGTAGCGTAGTCGAAGAATGCCTGGGCTGCGGGAGACAGGGTCTCGCCGGTCTTGGTCACCAGCACGAAGGGCCGCTGAATGGCGTAGCTGCCGTTCAGAACAGTTTCCTCCGTGCAGGCCACGCCGCCTACGGTGACGGCCTTGACGGTGTTCTTACCCTCTACAGCGGAGAGGGATGCGTAACCGATGGCGTTGGGGTTGCCGGCAACCGCCTCGATGACGCCGCCAGTGGAGGTCAGCTCCTGATCCAGCTTGCAGGCGTCCTTGGTGCCGGTGATGGACTCGAAGCCGTCCCGGGTGCCGCTGCCCGCCTCACGGCCGATGCAGGAGATGGTACCGGCATCGCCGCCCACCTCGCTCCAGTCGGTGATCTCACCGGTGAAGATCTTGCCGATCTGCTCCACCGTCAGATTCTCCACCTTGCTGTCAGCATTGACGATGACGGCGATGCCGTCCAGCGCCACGACGGTCTCGGTCAGACCGCCGGCCTTCTCCTCGTCCTTCAGGGCGCGGGAGGCAAGGCCGATGTCGGCGCTGCCGTTGCTGGCAGCCTCAATGCCTGCGCCGGAGCCGGTGGGATCATAGGTGACGGTGACGCCGCTGTTGTCGGCCATGAACTGCTCACTCAGAGCGCCGATGACCTTTTCCATAGAGGTGGAGCCGTTGGTGGACACACTGCCGGAGAGGGCGGCCTCAGCCGGAGTCTCCGTCTGCGCGCTGCTGTCGGTGTTCGTGTCAGCAGGCGTTTCCGTCTTGGATCCGCAGCCGGTAAGGGCCGCCAGGCTCAAGGCCAGGGTCAAAATCAATGCAAGTGTCTTTTTCATGTTTGTCTTCCTCTTTTATTTGTATTTGATATTTGGGTTTTCCCCTTTTCACATTGTCAGTGTACCGGCTGTATGTAAAGGACAAAAGACAAACCATGTAAAATCCATGTCAAATCATTCCGCAAATCACTTCTCTGCCGAAAAAAAGCAGAGAAAAAGCGTCTTTCCGCAGTGCGGAAAGACGCTTTTTGAAGCACAAACAGTCGATTCGGTTATCGCTGACCCTTGTCGTAGGGAATACCCTCCGCCTTGGGCGCGCGGGAATTCTTGGAGGTAAAGGCCAGCACGATCAGGGAGATGATGTAGGGCAGCATATTGTAAACGGAACTGGGAAGGTTCATGACCTTCAGGAAGGCAAAGCCGGTGTAGACGTTGCCCAAGGCCCGGAAGAAGCCGAACAGCAGCGCTGCCAGCGCGATGCGCTGGGGCTTCCACTGGCCGAAGATCATCACCGCCAGAGACAGGAAGCCGAAGCCAGCCACGCCGTACTCAAACCGCCACTCGGACACACCGGCGGTGATGAACACGATGCCGCCCAAGCCGCCCAAGAAACCGGAGATCAGCACACCGGCCCAGCGCATTTTATAGACGTTGATACCCACGCTGTCCGCCGCCTGAGGATGCTCGCCGCAGGCCATGAGCCGCAGGCCGAACCGTGTCTTGTACAGCAGCACATAGGAGGCTACCAGCAAAAGCGCCGTAATGAGCATGAACCAGCTGAACTCAAAGGAGCCGATGTTCACGGTAAATGCCTTTTTGGCACCGGCGTACTGAATGATGGAGGACACGTCATCGGGATTGGCCGCAGTGTTGATGGCCTTGACAATGACGGTGGCCCCAGCGGTGCCCAGCAGGTTCAAAGCTGTGCCTACCAACGTCTGATCTGCCTTGAAGTTGATACAGGCCACAGCCAGCAGGCAGGAATACACCATGCCCACCGCGGCGGAAACCAGCACCACTGCCAGGATCGTCACAAAATGAGAGCTGTTCTCTCCCAGATAGCGCATCGTCAGGGCACCGCCCAGAGCGCCCATGATCATGATGCCCTCCAGACCCAGATTGATCACGCCGGAGTGCTCGGAGAAGCAGCCGCCCAGAGCCACCAGGATCAGCACGGAGGCAAAGATCAGGGTATATTGCAGCAGCAAACTCATGCCTGATCGCCTCCTTTCCCGTTGGCCGCATCTTGTTCCGCGGCAGCCTTGGCCTTCAGAGCTGCCTTTTCCTCCCGTTTGGCAATGGAGCTGTTCATCACATGCTTCATGAACAGCACAAAGCCGCAGAGATAAATGATGATGGAAGAGATCAGATCGGAGATCTGCGCGCAATACAGGGACTTATCCACATACGCGCCGCCGGCGGTGATGTGCTGGATGAAGAAGGACGCCAGCATCGTGCCCAGAGGATTCAGTCCCCCTAAGAAGGCGGCGGCAATGCCGTTGAAGCCCATGGCGGGAACGGAGGAGGTAGAGCACTGCCACTGCTCGTAGCCGGTGAGGTACAGCAGCGCCGCACCCATGCCGGCCAGCGCACCGGAGATCACCAGGCTCAGGATCACGTTCCGCTTTTCCGCCATGCCGCAGTATTTGGCGGCGTTGCGGTTGAAGCCGGTAGCCTTCAGCTCATAGCCAAATCTGGTCTTATCCAGTACGATCCAGATCAGAATCGCCATCACAATGGACAGGGGGATGGCCAGACCCACATACTGATTCTTGTTGAACAGCGCCCCCAGCCCCAGAGAGGGCAGCACAGCAGAGGGGTTGTTGTTGGCCAGCACGATGGTGTAGGGGCTGGCGGCCTCTTTCACCGTGGTCAGCAGCATATTGGTCAGGTAGAGGACGATCCAGTTCAGCATGATGCCGGAGATGACCTCGTTGACGTTGCAATAGGACTTCAGCACACCGGAGATGGCCCCCAGCACTGCGCCGCCGGCCATAGCCACCAGCAGGCAGGGCAGCCAGCTCCAGCCCAAGCCCAGCGCCGCGTACAGGCTCAGTGCCACGCCGAAGCAGTACTGGCCCGCAGCTCCGATGTTGAACAGGCCCACCTTATAGGCAAACAGGATGGACAGCGAGCACATCAGCAGCGGTGCGGTCTTGACCAGCGTGTTGCCCAGATATTTCAACTGGGAGGATGTCTTTTTATAGGTCAGGAAGTTTTTGACCACAGTAAGGATCGCCTCGCCGGCGCCAGCGGGATTGATGACCAGCAGCACGAGATAGCCGAGGAACAGACCCAGCACGATGCACAAAAGAGAGGCCAGCAGCGATTGGAAGCCGTTGCTCTTGAAAATATTCTTTTTCATGCCTTCACCTCGTCTCTCTTGGCGCCGGCCATGTAGAGGCCCAGCTCCTCCTGGGTGGTGGTTTTCGGGTCCAGCTCGCCCACGATCTCACCCTCGTACATCACAAGGATGCGGTCGGGTACGTCCATGACCTCGTCCAGCTCCAGACTCACCAGCAGCACCGCCTTGCCCTCGTCCCGCTGGGCGACCAGCTGACGGTGGATGTACTCAATGGCGCCAACGTCCAGACCGCGGGTGGGCTGGACTGCCACCAGCAGTTCCGGATCCTTGTCGATCTCCCGGGCCACGATGGCCTTCTGCTGGTTGCCGCCAGACATGGAGCGGGCAATGGTAACAGGGCCCTGACCGGAGCGCACGTCATACTGCTCGATCAGCCGCTCCGCGTAGCCGCGGATGTTCTTCCGCCGCAGGAAACCCGCCTTGTCGGTGAATTCCGGCTCAAAGTACCGCTGGAGTATCATGTTGTCCTCCAGAGAATAGTCCAGCACCAGACCGTGCTTATGCCGGTCCTCAGGGATGTGGCTCATGCCCATGGTGCTCCGCTTGCGGATGGAGGTGTGGGTGATGTCCTGCCCGCAGAGGAAAAGCTCGCCGGACACCAGCGGTTCCAGACCGGTCAGGCCATAGACCAATTCCGTCTGGCCGTTGCCGTCGATACCCGCAATGCAGACGATCTCGCCCCGCCGTACCTGGAAGGACACATTCTTCACAGCGTTGTTCTTATGGACCTTGGAGGCCATGGTCATATTCTTGACCTCCAGCACCACGTCTCCCGGCTCCGCAGGCTTCTTTTCCACATGGAAATTGACGTTGCGGCCCACCATCATGGCGGACAGCTCCGCCGGTGTGGTGTCTTTCGTATTGACGGTGCCGATGTACTTGCCCTTGCGGAGCACGGTGCAGCGGTCCGCCACCGCCATGATCTCCGCCAGCTTGTGAGAGATAAAGAGGATGGACTTCCCCTCCGCCGCCAGATTCTTCATGATCTGCATCAGCTCGTCGATCTCCTGGGGCGTCAGCACGGCGGTGGGCTCGTCGAAGATCAGGATCTCATTGTCCCGGTACAGCATTTTCAGGATCTCGGTGCGCTGCTGCATACCCACGGTGATGTCCTCGATCAAAGCGTCCGGGTCCACATGGAGACCGTACTTCTCGCTGAGGGCCAGCACCTTTTCCCGGGCCTCCTTTTTCTGGAGAAAGCCATGCTTCGTAGGCTCCACGCCCATGATGATGTTGTCCAGCACCGTAAAGCAGTCCACCAGCTTGAAGTGCTGGTGCACCATGCCGATCCCCAAGTCATTGGCGTCATTGGGGTCCTTGATAGAGACCTCCTTGCCGTCCTTCTTGATCGTTCCCTCCTCCGGCTGATACAGGCCGAACAGCACGCTCATCAGCGTGGACTTGCCCGCGCCGTTTTCGCCCAGCAGGGCATGGATCTCACCCTTTTTCAATTGAAGGGTAATGTCATCATTGGCGATGATGCCTGGGAACCGCTTCGTAATGTGGAGCATTTCGATGGCGTAATTCGTTTCCAAGTCAAACCGCCCTCCTTCCGTTTTAATGGCCCGCCGTGTGGATCTCGCGGGGACGGAAACCATGTTCATTTACCGGCAGCGGCATATTGCCCTCACATCCAGTATTATATTCAGTATACTATAACTCCGCTCAAAAAGAAAGGCAAATCGACGGCCGGAATCATTTTTTTGAAGAGTGGTCTCCTCAGGGCGCTTCCATCGGGAGACTCGTCCGCTTTCCGCAAACTGTTCCCGAAAAGACTGCCAGCCGCTTCAACATCCGAAATGCCCCATTCCACCAGGGTGCCAATGGTTTTCCGTACCTCCTTCTTTTGGCAGATAAAAAAGGAACGTCCTTTCGGACGTTCCTTTTCGCGTATGGATTTGCGTTCTGCGCTTAGCCCTTGATAGCGCCCTGGTCCTCCACAGCGATCACGGTGGCGAAGTCAGAGGGAGCCTTGCTCACATCGTTGGAAACGGTGATCTTGCCGTCGAACATATCCTTCACCATGGCCTTGTAGTCATCCTGGGTGAAGCTGTCAGACCACTGAGTGCCCTCACCCATGGGGATCTGGACATAGTTCAGCTCGGGATCATCGCCGGACACCAGACCCAGAGTAGCGATCTTGCCCTTGTAAGCATCCCAGTTGCCGTTGACGATAACGTCAGTCAGGGTGTCATAGGTGGTGGGATACAGACCCTTCATAGCGGAGGTGACGGTCATGCCTTCCACGCCGGCGTAGCCAGCGATGACGCCAGCCTGGTCAACGTCCACGCCGATGACCTTGGCGTTAGCCTTCTTGGCAGCGTCCACAGCGGAGGTGTAGATACCGCCGCCGCAGGCGAAGACGACCTCAGTGCCGCCGGCATACCAGGTATCCATCACAGCGGTGATGTCAGCGTCGCCGAAGAACTGGCCGCCATAGACATAGTTTACGGTCACATCGGTCAGGCCCAGATCGGCGGCAGCGGCGTCAACGCCCTGCACGAAGCCGTAGCCATAACGGACAACAGCGGGAACAGCCATGCCGCCCAGGAAGCCCAGGTTCTTGTAGCCCAGCTTCACAGCAGCGTAACCGGCCATGTAGCCGCACAGCTCTTCCTGGTACACAGCGCAGTACACGTTGCTCATATCAACATACTTGTTCAGATCCCAGTTGCTGGGGTTGAAGTCATAGGACTCACCAGCCTTGGCAACGGCGGTCTCGAGCAGGTCGCCGGCGGCGACGTCGAGCGCGATGAACTTCACATCGGGGAATTCGGGAGCGGCCTCAACGATGGCGCCGCCGAAAGCGTAGCCAGGCATGACGATGACGTTGAAGCCTTCGTCAACGGCCTTTTCGATCATGGCGACACGGTCGGCGGTGTTATCGCCGGCGGGCCTGAAGTAGCTGAACTCGATGCTGTTGTCCTCGGCGAATGCCTTGCAGGCCTCATAGGTGGTCTGGTTGAAGGACTGGTCGGTGATGTCGCCGTAGTCGGTGATCATTGCGACCTTATAGGCGCCCTCGTTCTCAGCAGGCTGCTCGGTCTGGTCAGGCGCATCGGTCTTGGTATCGTCGGTCTTCTTATCGCCGCAGGCTACCAGGGACAGAGACATGACCAATGCCAGAGTCAAAGCAAGAAACTTCTTCATTGGAATCTACCTCTTTCATGTTTTCTCCTTTTAACGTCCGCTCCCGCTCTGAAACGCACCGTGCCGTATTCCCCGGAGGGATCACAGCCTATGTATGGCTTCGGAAGCCGGGTGCAAGCTCTTTAAAAGGGTCGACCTCAAGGGTCTATGTCATTATAACAATTTCACCCGGGCAATGCAATAAGAAACCCGAATTGTTTTCAATTTTGCCATATCTTTCACGCATAAAAGAACACCCCGCCCGGGATCGGGCGGGGTGTTCCCTTCAGGAAGCGTTAACAGTCTATCGGTCTCAGTCCGCCATCTTCACGGCGACTTCCAGCGCAATCTTCATCATGTTGGTGAACGTGTTCTGCCGGTCCGCCGGGGACAGCTCCTCCCCCGTCACCAGATTGTCGGAGATGGAGCAGATGGCCAGCGCCCGCTTGCCGGTGTAGGCAGCGTTGCAGTACAGGGCCGCAGCCTCCATCTCCACCGCCATGACGCCCATCTTCTGGAAGCGCATGTTCCGTCCGGCGGCATCGTAGAAGGTGTCGGAGGAATAGAGGTTTCCCACCGGCATCTTCACACCCAGTTCCTTGGCGCTTTCCACTGCTGCCATCAGCAGGTCAAAGTCCGCGATGGGGGCAAAGGTGCCGCCCAGCTCATACTGCTCCAGATAAGCGGAGTTTGTGCAGGCGCCCTGACCGGCCACCACGCTGCCAAGCTCCAGATCCGCCCGGAGAGCTCCGGCAGAGCCTACCCGGATGATGTTTTCCACATCGTACTGGGTGTAGAGCTCGTAGGAGTAGATGCCGATGGAGGGCATACCCATGCCGGAGGCCATGACGCTCACCGGGATGCCCTTATAAAGACCGGTGTAGCCCTGAACGCCCCGGATGTTGTTCACCAGCTTCAATTCCGTCAGGAAATTCTCAGCGATGAACTTGGACCGCAGGGGGTCGCCGGGCATCAGTACGGTTTTGGCGAAATCGCCCTTGTTTGCTTCGTTATGAGGGGTTCCCATGATGACCTCCTTATTTTTCCATGGCCTTTACGGCCTTGACGATGCGGCTGGTGCCCAGGCGGGAAGCGCCCAGGTTGATAAAGTCCTCAGCGTCCTGCAGGTTGGCAATGCCGCCTGCCGCCTTGATCTTCACGTTGGGACCGATGTGTTTGGCAAAGAGGGCCACGTCCTCACGGGTGGCGCCGCCCCCGCCGAAGCCGGTGGAGGTCTTGATGTAGTCCGCGCCGGAGGCAGTGACGATCTCGCACAGCTTGATCTTCTCCTCGTCGGTGAGGAAGCAGCACTCGATGATGACCTTCAGCAGCTTGCCGTGGCAGGCCTCCTTTATGGCCTTGATTTCCGAGAGCAGGTCCTCCCACTTCCGGTCCTTCACCCAGCCGAGGTTGATGACCATATCCACTTCCTCCGCGCCGTTATTCACGGCGTCGGTGGCCATGAAGCACTTGGCTGCGGTGGTGTCATAGCCGTTGGGGAAGCCAATGACGGTGCAGATAGGCAGCTTGCCCGCCACATACTCCGCCGCCTGCTTCACATAGCTGGCGGGGATGCACACGCTGGCGCAGCCGTACTTCATGCCGTCATCGCAGATGGCCTTGATCTCGTCCCAGGTGGCCGTCTGGGCCAGAAGCGTGTGATCGCACTTGCTCAAAATGTCTTTCAGTTCCATTTCAAGTCACTCCTTTATCATAAAAGTTAAGCTTATTTCCTCGATATGTTTATCATACCAGTTTTTTTGATCGCTGTCTACTGTCCATCTCCACCTCTTTTGCCTAACGCTCCGGCGTCTTGCAATCCGGTCCATTCGGTGCTACAATGTAGGCCACCAAATCCAAAAGGAGCCTTTTTCATGAAAAAACGACTGTTATCCGCGCTGTGCGCGGTGATGCTTCTCATCTGCGCCGTCCCCATGGCCAGCGCCCAGACCGGGGATGCTGCCCGCCGGGCCGATGCCCTGACGGTGCTGCATCTGCTCTCCGAAGATCCCAGTCGGGATCTGACGAAGCCCGCCACCCGGGCTCAGGCCGCCGTGCTGCTGGTCCGTCTGGCCGGCGGCGAGAAAAAGCCGGACACCGACGGCTGGTTTGCCGGTTTCCGGGATGTGCCGGACTGGGCCCGCACCGCTGTGAACTACGCCAACCGCCGGGGCTGGATCTCCGGCGTCAGCAACGTACAGTTTGATCCCAACGGTCACCTGAACGCCGACGCCTGGTGTGCTATGCTGCTGCGGATGCTGGGCTACAGCGACAAGACCGGGGACTTTGAGATCTCCGACGCCGCAGCCTTCGCCTGGCGGATCGGACTCACCGGCCGCCAGCTAATTGGCATCCTCTCCATGGGCGATCTGGCGGAATCCATTTATGACGCTCTGGATTTCTGTTATAAGGGAACGGAGACCACGGTGCTCTCCCGCCTGATGGACCTCGGCGTCTGCACCGCCTCTGCCGCCAACGCTCTGGGGCTGCTGAACAAGGACTATACCGCCCGCCAACTGGCGGACCGCTACCTCTCCGCCGCCTTCCAGCTCAGCCTGTATGAGACAGAGGAGCAGGTCCACGATGAGGTCTCCTCCGCCGACGCCAGCGGCTTCTTCATCAGCGCCGACGGTCTGGCCGTCACCAACTATCACTCCATCGAAGATTCCATCAAGGCCACCGCCACCCTCCTCAACGGAGAAACCTACGAGGTAGAGCGGGTCCTCTACTACGATACCGGTATCGACATCGCCGTAATCAAGGTCTCCCGGACCAATCAGTCCCGCCGCACCACCTCCGCTTTCAACTATCTGGATCTGGTGGGCACGGCGGACATCCGCCCCGGCGATCCGGTGTACGCCATCGGCAACCCTCTGGGTCTGGGGCTGGCCATCAGCTCCGGCATCATCGGCTCCACCGCTCATGAGCTGGACCGTTATGCCCTGCCCTGCATTGTCAACTCCGCCGACATTTCCCGGGGCAGCAGCGGCGGCGCGCTGATGAACGCCCACGGTCAGGTCATCGGCGTCACCTCCGGCGCTTATACCTATGGCAACAATATGTATCTGGCTGTCCCTGTGGACCCGGTGATGGCCGCCGACCTGACGGTTTCCGGCTGGACCTTGAAGGAGGTCAAGGCCATCGAAGCCGCCAAGGACAAGGACTGAGCTTTCCCGCTTGTAAAGGAGTGATCCCATGAAACGCATCCTGGCCCTGTTGACGGCCGTTTTCCTGCTGCTGTGTCTGGCAGCCTGCGGCCAACCAGCAGATCACGCCCCGGAGCAGCCGCCCCAGCAGGCAGAGCCATCCGAGCCTCCCGCCCAGACCGAACCCCCCGCCTTAGAAGGCGAGGCCCTCTCCGTCCTTCCCGCAGAGGATGCCGGTCTGACAGAGGGCAGCTATGACGCTTACCGGGAGACGGACCCCATGACCGAGATCGTTCTCCTGCCCACCCGTTCCGTCACGGACTTCCACTATTTCATCGTAGGTTTCCGGGAGGGCGGCGACCAGCTCACGCTCACCCGCGATGATGACCTCTACACGGCGGATGCCCTTTCCCCGGACCGTCCCCTCCTGCTGGCCATTCCCTTTGTGGAAACGCTCCCTAACCGGGGCGTCTCCTATGTGGACGCGGACGGTGCCCTCCGCCAGTACGCCATTGTGGAAAGCGGAAAGGACGGCACCATCTTCCTGATGGAAGAAGCCTTTGACTCCGCAGCCTAAACAGACAAGAACCGTATAAAAGGTCCCCGGAGCGCTGCTCCGGGGACCTTTTTATAGATGATCTTTTCGTTCCTTTTTCGGCTCCGGGCAGAGGAAATACCGGGTCATAATGATACCCAAAATGACAAGGATCACCTGGAAAACATCCACAGGCCAAATAGCTCCGTTGCCGCCTCCCCCGCCGCCGGAGCCGCCCTCCGAATTCCGGTACAGCTTTATCAGCTCCCCTGTATCCAACTGGCTGCCTTCCGCATCATAGTAAGCCACGGACATGCTACCGAAAAAGCCAGCCTTGACCTGCTCCTCCGTCACCGGGATCACCTGAAGGATACTCTTGGCCGCCGTTCCCTCATACACCGGCGCCAGTGTGCTGATGTCCGGCAGGATCTCCTCCTCGCCGTCATAAGCAGGCGGACGGTACCCGGGAAATACCCGGAAGCTGGCAGCCTCCTTCGGCCAGTTTGCGGTGTAGATCTCCAGGTACCGCTGTCTGCCTATCTGGATCAGGCTCGTATTCACAATGGGACAGGTGTCATATTCTCTGCTCCGAAAGCGGTATCCGCCAAACAAGCCCCGCTGGAATTGATAAATACCCTGCCGTTCAAACGTTCCATTCTGTTCCAGCCGGTACAGAACAAACATCCGATCCTTTACCGTCGCAGTTTCCAGAACATCCACCTCTCCGTGATACGGAAATCCAGAAATGGATACCAGATCCTCCCGGATGATCTCCTTCATCTCCGCCGTGTCGGTCAGGTCATAGCAGTATTCCAGCCGATACAGCCCTACCAGGCACAGCAGCGTTGCCGCCACGGACAATATGGCCCCCAGCCGCTGCTGCCAGCGGAGCCGCTTCAAAAAATTCAGCTTCGGCGGCGGCGCTTTTTCCGCTTTCAGGTCCGCCGCCATGGCGTCTCGGGCTGCCCGGCAGTCCGGACAGGATTCCAGATGCTCGCAAATATCAGCTTCCGTCTCCGGCCCCGTCAGGTGCTCCAGATAGGACGGCAGCAGGTCTCTCACAATATGGCACGGCAGCATTACACACCGCCTCCTTCCAACAATTTCTGCTTTGCCCGGTAAAAGGTCACTCTCGCCCAGGTCTCGCTCTCCCCTAAGATCGCCCCGATCTCCGAAAAGGGCAGCTCCCCGGAAAGCCGGAGATACACCACCTCCCGGGTCTTTTCCGGCAGGGCGTGGATACGGCGGAACAGCTCCTGCCGGCTCAGATTCCCCATTGCCGCATCCTCGGCGCTGCCCTCCCCCGGCAGGTCCGTCATTTCCTCGATGGGAACGTGATTCTCCCTGGCCCGGCGGGAAAGCTCCTTTTTCATCAGGTTTCCGGCGATCCCGCAGAGATAGGTGGACAGCGCCGCCTCTCCCCGGTAATTCCCCGGATGCCGGATGGCCTCGTAGAAGGTCTGCTGGGTCACCTCCTCCGCCAGATCCGCATTCCGGGTGAGGGAGAACACATAGCGGTACACAAGCTCCGCGTTTTCCCGGTACGCCCGGTCAAAATCCGTCATGCTCTCCCCCCCTTTCTGTTGATTTGTGCCGGAACCAGACCGGTTCGTTACAGTCATTCTAAAAAATATTTTCTCAAAAAGCAACTCCCGCTCGTCTCCTTGCGTACACCGCCGACATCCGCTTCACCGCTTCCTCAACAAAAACACCCCCGGTGCGCGGATGCACACCGGGGGTGTTTCGTATACTTTTGAATCGGATAAGACGCTTAGACCTCGCCGAAGTCAGCGCACTTTGCGATCACGCTGGCGCAACGGGGGCACAGGCCGTTCTCGTCCGCTGCGGTGCTGTGCTTCCAGCAGCGGGGGCACTTGGTGCCGGCAGCCTCGCTGACGGAAACCGCCAGCTCGCCGCCCACAGTGACCTCCACCTGGGAGACGATCAGCAGATCCGCCAGAGCAGCGCCGTCCATCTCCGCCAGGAAGGCGTCCTCGGCGGGGACCGTCAGGGCCACATCGGCCTCCAGGCTCTTGCCGATCTTCTTCTCGGCACGGGCGGTCTCCAGCGCGCCGTTGACGGCGTCGCGGACCTCGATGATCTTTTCCCACTTGGCCATCTCGTCAGCGGAGAGAGCGTAGTCGGCAAACACACCGTTCATATCGTTGAACAGCACGTTCCGGTCGTCGTCACCCGCCTTGTGGGGCATGGCCAGCCAGATCTCGTCGCCGGTGAAGCACAGAATGGGGGCCATGATCTTGGTGATGGTATCCAGGATCAGATACAGAGCTGTCTGGGCGCTGCGGCGGGCCAGACCGTCGGTCTCATCGCAGTACAGCCGGTCCTTGATAATGTCCAGATAGAAGTTGGACAGCTCCACCACGCAGAAATCGTTGACGGCGTGGGTCACCACCAGGAACTCGTAGTCGTTGTACGCCTGAGCGCACTTTTCGATCAGGGCATTCAGACGGGTGACGGCCCAGCGATCCAGCTCCAGCATGTCGGCGGGAGCCACCAGATTGTTGGGATCAAAGCCGTCCAGGTTGCCCAGGCAGTACCGGGCGGTGTTGCGGAACTTCAGGTAGTTCTGAGAGAGCTGCTTGAAGATTGCGTCGGAGCAGCGCACGTCGGCGTGGTAATCGGCAGAAGCCGCCCACAGACGCAGGATGTCCGCGCCGTACTTGTTGAAGATGTCAGCGGGGTCCACGCCGTTGCCCAGAGACTTGTGCATGGCCTTGCCCTCGCCGTCCACGGTCCAGCCGTGGGTGACACACTCCTTGAAGGGCGCACCGTTGCCGAAGGCGCCCACGGCGGTCAGCAGAGAGGACTGGAACCAGCCGCGGTACTGATCGAGGCCCTCCAGATACATATCGGCAGGCCAGAAGTTCTGATCCCGCTTCATGGAGGCATAGTGGGTGGAGCCGGAGTCGAACCAGCCGTCCAGCGTGTCGGTCTCCTTCTCGAAGCCGCTCTTGCCGCCGCAGTGGGGGCAGGTCATACCGGCGGGCAGGAAATCGGCGGGGTCCTTGTCGAACCAGGCGTTGGAGCCTTCCTTGCCGAACATCTCGGAAATGGCGGCGATGGTCTCGTCGGTCACCACAGGCTTGCCGCAGTCCTTGCAGTACACCACAGGGATGGGCAGACCCCAACGGCGCTGGCGGGAAATGCACCAGTCGGCGCGCTCCCGGATCATGCTCTTCATGCGGTCGATACCCCAGCCGGGGACCCAGCGGACCTCGTCGCAGGCGGCGCAGGCCTCGTCCTTGAAGGCGTCCACGGAGCAGAACCACTGGGGGGTGGCCCGGAAGATGATGGGGTGCTTGCAGCGCCAGCAGTGGGGATAGCTATGGACGATCTCCTCGCTGGCCAGCAGAGCGCCGGACTCCTTCATATCCTTCAGGATGACAGGGTTGGACTCCTCCACCACCATCCCGGCGTACTTGCCGGCATAGTCGGTGTGGCGGCCCTGATCGTCCACAGGCACCACCATGTCCATGCCGTAGCGCTTGCAGGTCTGGTAGTCATCCGCGCCGAAGCCGGGCGCGGTGTGGACGCAGCCGGTACCGGAATCCATGGTAACATAGTCGGCCAGCACCAGACGGCTGGTCTTGGGCAGGAAGGGATGGTCCGCCAGCATATTCTCAAAGAAGGCGCCCTCGTGAGTCTCCACGATCTCGTAATCGGAGATGCCCGCCACGCCCATCACCTTGTCGGTGAGGGCCTCAGCCATAATATACATCTCGCCGTTGCCGTTGTTCTTCACCACGGCATAGCTCTCGGAGGGATGCAGCGCGATGGCCAGGTTGCCGGGCAGGGTCCAGATGGTGGTGGTCCAGATCACGAAGTTCAGCTTGGACTTGTCCAGATGGCTCAGCTTGCCCTGATCGTCATGCATGGGGAACTTCACATACACGGTGGTGCAGGGATCATCCTGATACTCGATCTCAGCCTCAGCCAGAGCGGTCTCGTCATGGTAGCACCAGTACACGGGCTTCAGGCCCTTGTAGATGTAGCCCTTCTTGTACATCTCGCCAAAGACCTTGACCTCCTCGGCCTCAAAGCTGGGGTTCATGGTCTTGTAGGGGTGTTCCCAGTCGGCCACAACGCCCAGGCGCTTGAAGCCCTCCATCTGGATGCCGATATACTTTTCGGCATAGGCGTGGCAGGCGGTACGGAAGTCAGACACGCTCATGGCCTTGCGGTTGAGCTTCTGCTCCTTGATGATGGCGCTCTCGATGGGCATACCGTGGTTATCCCATCCGGGGATATAGGGTGTGTACCGGCCACGCATGGCGTAGGACCGGACGATGATGTCCTTCAGGGACTTATTCAGGGCGTGGCCCATGTGGAGGCTGCCGTTGGAGAACGGAGGGCCGTCGTGAAGGGAGAAGCGGGGCTTACCCTCGTTCTTCTTCAGCAACTCGTTGTAGAGGTCCATGTCCTCCCAGCGCTTGAGCATCTCCGGCTCCCGCTTGGGCAGACCCGCCCGCATGGGGAAGTCGGTCTTTGGCAGATTGATGGTCTTGTTGTAATCCATGATGCGTCTCCTTTTATATTTGTAAGTCTTATTTTTTGCTTTTATCGATCATATTGCAGCGGAACACAACCAGTTGGCAGTCTCGGCAGATCATAGTGTCCGGAAACTCCGGAAAGGGGTCTCTTGTAAACATAGATGTGGTATCGTCCCCTATCGGGCCGAGATCGACCTGATCCGTAGGCCCCTTAAAAAATCGCAGTTCCTGCTGAGTCCAGAAGGGATACTTCTGCGTGTGCATAAAGCCTTTTTCCATTACGTTTCCGCAGTTGGGGCAGTTCATTGCTGATCCTCCTTCACGCAAAACAAAAAACGCTTTGCCTCTGAACTCAGAGACAAAGCGTTTGAAAACACTCTGCGGTACCACTCTTCTTGCCGGTCCCCTTGCGGAGCGCGGCCACTCACGCCTGCCATTACAGGCTGACGGAATAACGCCCGTCACACGTCCACGCTTACTCGCGTCGTCTTTCAGCAGGAGGCTCCAAGGTGATTTTCACCGCCGCGCCTGTCCGCCTCGCACCAAACGGCGGCTCTCTTTACAGACTTTCGACCGGCTACTCTTCCTTTTCTTCGCCAAATATCCAGTTACTCGGTTATCATATCACATTTTCACCGTTTGTCAACCGTATTTTCCCGGTTTTTCCCCGGAAAATACAGACTTTTCCGTTCCAACCGCTTCCCGTGGAAAAACCGGCCCCGCCCAAGGGCGGAGCCGGTGCAGAGGAACTGGTGAAATTACTTCGCGGCGGTCATTCCGACGAAACGAACCAGGATCACAGCGGCCTGTGCCCGGGTTGCCGTCCCCTTGGGAGACAGCATCGCATTGGTGGTGCCGCCGATCAGGCCGCTGCCCACAGCCCACTGCAGAGCAGGCACCGCATACTGGCCGACGCTCTGGAAATCCTTGTAGCTCAGCAGATTGGTGTCCTCACCCACACTGATGTCCGCGCCGTTGGCCTTGGCGTAGCGGTACAGGATAGCAGCCAGCTGCTCACGGGTGATGGCACGGTTGGGCGCGAAGGTGCCGTCGGCATAGCCGCCCACGATCTCCTTGCCGGAGGCCCACTTTACGGCATCAGCATAGTACGCACCGTTGTCCACATCGGAAAAGCCGGTAGTATTGGCAGTAACAGCGGGGCTGCCGGCCATACGGTACAGCATCGCCACCACCTGACCACGGGTCAGGGTACCGGCGGGGCTGAATGTGGTGTTGGAGGTGCCGCCCATGATGCCGTCGGCATAGACCCGCGCCACTTCGCTGAAGCACCAGTCGGTGTTCTTCACATCCGTGAAGGGCAGCGTAGTGCTGAGGGTCTTCATCATTTCCTGTACCACGGATGCGGAGGTGTTGGAAGCCTCGGTGTAGTTAAAGGCATAGGTGTCGTGGGCAATGCCGTCTGCCTTATCGCTCATGCAGCGCAGAATAGCGCAGGGCATGCCAAACTGATCGCAGACGCGGGCCACGGAAGCGCCCTCCATCTCGCAGGCCAGTGCGTCGAACTTGGTCTGAAGCTCCTTGACATAGGATTCGCTGGAGATAAACTGGTCGCCGGTGGCGATCACGCCCTGATGGACCTTGGCAGAGCCCAGCACATCGCAGGCAGCGTTGTAAGCGATCTTGGAAAGGGTGCCATCCACGGGGATCATGCCGGTCTCCTGATTGCTGCCGGCTTCGCCGTTCCAAACGAAGCCGTTGTTGGTCTCAGTGCCGTAGTCATGCTGCACAAGGCTGGTGCCGATGACCATGTCCATCACGTTCACGTCGTCGCCCACGCCGCCGGCAATGCCGGTAAAGACAACGCCCTTGACCGTGAAGTTATTCAGCAGGGCCGCGGTATAGTTGGCAGAGAGGACCTTGCCGACGCCGGCCTGAACCAGTACCACGTCCTCGCCATTGAGCTTACCCACATAGTAGGTCTTGCTTCCGATCACGGTTTCCTTCTGGATGTCGGCGGCATCCACAAGAGCCTTCAGTTCCACGCTCATGGCGCTGATGATGGCGGTACGGGGCGTGGTGTCCTTTGCTGCGACATCCTTGGCAGCGGGAAGCGCGACCCGATCCTTGGCAATGGTGTTCAGCATTTCCTTCACCACAGAGGCGGAGGTATTGGAAGCCTCAGTGTAGTTGAAGGCATAGGTATCATGGGCAATGCCGTCGGCCTTGTCGCTCATGCAGCGCAGAATGGCGCAGGGCACATGGAACTCGTCTGCCACGCGGGCCACGGAAGCGCCCTCCATCTCGCAGGCCAGTGCGTTGAACTTGGTCTGAAGTTCCTTGACATAGGACTCGCTGGAAATGAACTGGTCGCCGGTGGCGATCACGCCCTGATGGACCTTCTCCGCGCCCAGCACGGTGCAGGCAGAATCATAAGCGATCTTGGAAAGGCTCTCATCCACAGGGATCATGCCGGTCTCCTGATTGCTGCCGGCCTTGCCGTTCCACTCAAAGCCGCTGTTGGTCTCGGTGCCGTAGTCATGCTGCACCAACTCGGTGGCAATGACCATGTCCATCACGTTCACGTCGTCGCCCACGCCGCCGGCAATGCCGGTAAAGACGATGCCGCCCACATGATAGGTGTCGATGAGGGTCTCAGCGCAGGACGCCGCCAGCACCTTGCCGATACCGGCCTTGACCAGCACCACATCCACGCCGTTGAGGACGCCCTCATAAAAGGTGTTGCCTGCGATCTCTTCCGTCTTGGAGATCTTGGTCGCCTCCACCAGTGCGTTCAGTTCCACGCTCATAGCGCTGACGATACCCAGCGGGCCCTCAGCCTGCGCGGCACCTGTCTGATCCGCAGCTGCGGCGGAAACCCCCAGAGATACCGTCATGACAATGACGAGCATCAGGGACAGGGTCTTTTTGAAGAGTCGGTTCATGCTTCTCTCTACCTCCGTTTTAAAAGTGATACCTTTATCATACTATCAGTCCCTTTCAGAAGCAACCCCAAACAAACAGAATCGGTTCCTCTTTTTTTCGATTTATTTGTTGTTTTTTCATATAGATCATCCTGCTCTTTGACGCAAAAAAAGGGTATGACCTTCCGCTGATGGCGGAAGGTCATACCCGCTTGATAAGCTTCATGTCACTGATACCGGTAGAGCTGGGCCGTGTATCCGTCGATACACCGCAAAAACATCTCCCGGTCCCGGAATTCCATCAGTTGAGAACCGGCCTCCTCATGAAAGGACACCACACGGCGCTGGGTATCTACCCACAGCTTCCAGATCGGTTCCCTGGTCATTGTCGTTTCCATAGTGCGTGCTTCTCCTTTCATACACACATGACTCCTTCAGCGCCCCTTGGAGCGTTTTTTGTTCCTGTACCTATAAGACGATTTGAACACCGATTTTGTTGCACATTTTTCCAAAAAATTTTTAAAAATTTTAAGCCAGCAGAGGCCGCACCACCTGATCGTTCACCACGGCGAAGCTCTCCCGCAGGTAATAGTTGGCGCTGAGCCACCACCACGGCAGCTTCGCCGGGACCTGCACCACCCTGCCGGGTCCGGCGGCGTTCAGCAGCAGCCGCACCCGCCCCATGTGGAAATCGTTGGTGACGATGGCCACTGTTTTATGGTAGTCATCCGGCAGCAACGCCAGAGAATTTTGCAGGTTCTGCCGGGTATTGGCGGACTGCTCCTCTAAGATCAGCCACTCCGGGTCAATGCCCCGGTCCGTCAGCGCGTCATACATGGCCCGGGCCTCGGAGATATCCTCCCCCGGCCCCTGTCCCCCGGACAGCACCGCCGGGATGCCCGGATGCGCCTTGAGATACCGCTCCGCCGCGTCAATGCGGGTTTGCAGGGCCACGGAGGGCGTGGTGCCGTTGACCCCGGCTCCCAGAACGATCACCGCGTCCGCCGGTTGGGCTGACTCGTCCCGGTGTCCGGCCCGGATGACCCAGACCTCCACCGCCGACAAGCCCAGAACCAGCGCCGCCAGTCCTATTTGGGCGATCCGCAGCAAAATCTTCCATCCCCGGTGGCGGCGGCTCAGCCGGCTCAGGCCCAGCAGCACCAGACAGACCAGCGCCAGTCCCCAGCTCAGCTTTCCGGAAAAGCTCACCCCCGGCAGGCGTTGAAGCCCCAGCCCCAGCAGGCAGAACGCCAGCGCCAGCACCGCCGTCAGTCTTTCGGAGCGTTTCCACTCAAAAAACGTATGCTCATTCATATCGTATATTCTCAGATCCTGTCTCCCCGGCGGTCTCCCGCCGGGGAGCGTCCTTGCGGTACGATTTGGGTCAGGCCGCGGCCGTCACGGTCACCGTGGGGCCGTCCGCCCCGCCGATGATGCCGAGACCGGTGGCCTCCGCTCCGGCGGACATGCTGGGGCTGTGGCTGTCATCCACGGCGGGATCAATTTCCGTCTCCGTGGACGAATCATCGCTCTCCGTGCCGAACCACCCCGCCGGGTACTCGCCGTACCGGTCATAGTATTCCTCGGGGCTCATATGGAACTGCCCATAGAACTGGTCATATTGGTCCCAGCCACCCTCGCCGTACTGCCACGGGTACCGTTCCCGGTTGGTGACCAGATCGGCGTCGGTGATCAATTTCAGGTCCTTCAGCGCCCGGATCGTCTCCGTCATGCCCTCCTTGACGTTGACCTGGATCGCATCATAGGTCCTGTTGAACTGGCTCTCCGACAGCCTGTATTGGAAATGAATTTGGATCTCATAGCTGTCGGCGTCATTATCCACCCGGAACCAGTCATACACGCCCCAGTCCCCGTTTTCCGCGTCCTTGGCCACGGCGTCCAAGATCAGCCCCGCCTCCCGGCTGCTGATGTCGCCGCCGTTGTACCTTGTATCGTACCACGCCTCATCCAGCTGGAAGCCTTCCTCCTGCCAGCGGATGCACTTCTGGCGCATCTCCGGGCTGTTGATGAGCTGATCCAGCAGATAGTCATAGGTGCCCTTCTGAGCCATGCGGCCAGAGGTCAGATACAGTCTGTACCGCCGCTCCACCTTCAGTCCGCTGTTCAGCATGTAGGTGATCCGGATATTGCTTATGGTTGACTGTGCCCCGGAGTCCTCCACGGCCATTTCCGTACTGGCAGTATCAGCGACGAAATCATAGTCAGTTCTCGAACGGTATCCCAGAATGTAATCCTTATCGTCGATAATGGTCTGATGCAGCGTCCGGACCTTCTCAATGAGGGCGTCATCCTTCCCGGGGGTCAGGTAATAATTGCTGCCGGCGGCGTAGACGTTCACCAGCTTCACGCTGTCCGGCGCGGGGACCCGGCGGGTCACGCCGAACAGGTCGTACTTCATAGCGCCGCACAGGGCCGCGCAGCCCAGCGCCACCGCCAGCATCCCCTTCCAGGTGGTCTTGAACACCCGGGGCGTTTTCGCCAGCAGCATGGACGCCGCGTAATAGCCAATAGCGCCGCCCGCGATCATGCACAAGATCATAGGCAGGAGCGTGAAGTACTGGCCGCTCTGAAAGCTCTCCCACAGCAGGGCGTACAGCAGCCGTCCGCCTAAAATGGCGGCGTAGACGGCGCAGCCGTACCGGAACACCGGCTTCATCCAGCCCACAGCCACCACGTCCCCGGCGCTCTCGCTGCGGCGTCTGCGGTACAGCAGCCACGCCAGTCCCAGCAGCGCCGCACCCGCGGCGGCATAGGCGGCGATGAGCCAGCCGTTTTCCAGCGTCACGGAGGTCAGCACACTGGTCTCATACCGCTGACCGCCCAGTCGATCCGTCACCCACTGGGTCTCGTAGGTGCTGTTGGGAGAGATCTTCTGTATGAGGTATACCACGGGGCTGAGCCACTCCACGGTACCGGAATAGCTGCTGTTCAGGCCGAAGCAGAAGCCCTGCGCCAACAGGTTCACCATGAAGTCCGTCAGCACGGCGATAAAGTTCAGCAGCCCGTAAAGGGCAGGCAGCATGAACACGTTGCCCACGATGAAGGCGCAGAGGGTGGCAAGGCCGAAGAAGAACAAACTCTCCCCCATAACGCCCAAGACCGTCACCAGCACGCCCACCGGCTCAAAGCCGCCGAACAGCAGCGACACCAGCACCAGCAAAACGCCGGTCACAGCGTAGGGAATGGCCATCATCGTCAGGCCGGACAGCACGTTGGTAACAAACAGCCCCTCCCGGCGGATGGGCAGCGTGTGCATCATTCCCACGCTGCGGGCGTTGTAAAGATAGCTCCACACCGCCATGGCGCACAAAATGGCGTACACGATGGAAATAACCGGCACCCCGTAGGACAGCACAGTGTAATAAGCCTGTCTGGTCTCCAGAGGTGACCAGAACCGGAACCCGTTGTGCAGCAGCTCCAGCAGCATCGCCAAGGGGAACATGGCCCCGCCGAAGGAGGCCAGACCCCACAGCGGCCAGTACCGGGACAGGTTTTTCCGGAAAAGAGTGCCGTTAAAGCACGATGTCTTTGACCGCATAGTCTGCACCTCCCAATTCGTAAATAAAGATCTCCTCCAGCGTCAGGGGCACCGCGTCCACCAGCAGCGGGCTGTAAGCCATCAGCCGCTCCGTGGCCTCCTGCGCGTTCATCCGCATGATGAGGGTATGCACCCGGCCGAGCTTCGAGGCGTGAAGCACCGGCAGCTCCGCCGGAACGTCCTCCATGCCGTCAGGGAACACCACCTGCAATTTCACCATGTTATCCTGCAACTGGGCCAGGCTCCGCTCCAGCAGCACATGGCCGTGGTCCATGATGCCCACATGGTCGCACATGTCCTCCAGCTCCCGGAGGTTGTGGCTGGATACCAGCACCGTGGTACCCCGCTCCGCCACATCGCCCATCATCAGGCTCCACACCTGACGGCGCATCACCGGATCCAGACCGTCCACAGGCTCATCCAGGATCAGATAATCCGGCATGGCGGACAGAGCCAGCCAGAAGGCCGCCTGCTTCTGCATACCCTTGGAAAACCGCCGGATAGGCCGCTTTTCGTCCAGTTCAAACACTTCCCGCAGCTTTTCATACCGCTCCGTGGAGAAGTTTGGATAGAAGCCCTTGTAAAACCGCATCATATCCCCGATGCCTGCGGAATTGAAATAGTACCAATCATCGGGAATGGCGGCGATCTTGGCCTTCAGCGCCGCGTTTTCCCACACATCCTCGCCGCCCAGCCGCACGGTGCCGCTGTCCTGCCGGAAAATACCGGTGAGGTGGCGGATGATGGTGGACTTGCCCGCGCCGTTGGGCCCTACCAGTCCGTAGACGGCTCCGGTGGGCACACTGATGGTGGCGTCATTCAGGGCGGCAAAGCCGTCAAAGGTCTTGACGACGTTTTTCACTTCGATCATTGCTCGTATACCTCCTCGATGAGCGCCGCAGCGTCCGCTTCCGTCACGCCCAGATACCGCAGCTCATTCAGCAGTTTTTTCACATCCGCCCGAAGCGTTTCCCGCCGGACAGCGTCGGCGTCCGCCGTACCGCTGACGAAGCTGCCCTTTCCCGCCACGGAGTAAATATAGCCTTCCGCTTCCAACTCGTTATAGGCCCGCTGGATGGTGTTGGGATTGATGGACAGCTGGGTGGCCAGCGCCCGGACCGACGGCAGCTTTTCGTCCTGAGCCATGGCCCCGGTGACGATCATCCGCCGCAGGCCGTCCTTGATCTGTTCATAAATGGGACGGGAATCCCGGTAATTCAATGTCAGCACATGTGCCTCTCCTTTCTAAGGAATGTTCGATCAGCGGTGCAGGATCACCGCTGTCGGCAAAATAACCAGCAGTACCGCGCCTGCGATACCAAGCAAAAACAGCGTACTCATTGCATCTGCCCCGTTCTCAGGGCTGCAAGGCCACGGACACCAGAACAACAGCGGCAAAAATCAGACCCACGATGGCGGCGATCCCCGCAAAACCAAACAGCATCATGTTTCGTCTCCTTTCCGGCCCGGCTTCAAAACCACGCCTACCGTCAGCGCCGCCAGTGCTCCCAGCACCATCAGGGCGGCTACTACCTTCTTGATGACCTTCATAACGTTCCTCCGATCTGTACCAACTGTACTATGTGTGTTAGTACAGTTAGGATAACACGGCCGTTTCTCTCTGTCAATCCCCTTTCAAAAAAATATTTCCCGCCTCTTTTCCCCGCTCCTTTTATAAAAACAAGGAATTTTTTGCATTTTTCTCTTTACAACCGCACATTCCTATGGTAAACTTGTTCAGCACGTGAATTTGTGCGCAATTCCGGGACTTCGTTCCGCGGAGGATTTCACCACTCCCAGGGCGCAGTTCACGGAGAATTTTTTGAAAGGTGGAAACACACAATGCTGCGTAAAGATCAGAAGACGGCCGTGATCGAGGCCAACCGTACCCACGAGACCGACACTGGCTCCCCCGAGGTCCAGGTCGCGATCCTCACCGAGCGTATCAACATCCTCACCGAGCATATGCGCGCCAACCCCCAGGACAAGCACTCCAACCGTGGTCTGCTGAAGATGGTCGGTAAGCGCCGCAGCCTGCTGGACTATCTGCAGAAGAAGGATATCGAGCGCTATCGTGCCCTGATCGCCAAGCTGGGCATCCGGAAGTAAGAAGCAATGAGGGTGACGGAGCGGTTCTCCGTCACCCTTTTCTGCGAATTTCCAGTCATTTTTTCGCCGGGGGCTGTTGCTTTTTGTGTTTGAAACTGTGCCCGAATCTCGGACATGCTTTCAAATACGAAAAGAGCCGCTCCCGAGCATCTGAGTAAAGGAGCAATCTTATGTCAACCATTATCACCCATCGGCAGTTCCCCGGCTATCATAAGTACGAGATGGAACTGGCAGGCCGTCCCCTGACTCTGGAAGTGGGCAAGCTGGCTGAGTTGGCCAACGCCGCCGTCATGGTGGGCTACGGCGACACCCGCGTGCTGGTCTGCGCCACCGCCTCCGCCCGTCCCCGGGACGGCATCGATTTCTTCCCCCTGAGCGTGGACTTTGAGGAGAAGATGTACGCCGTGGGCCGCATCCCCGGCAGCTTCAACCGCCGGGAAGGCCGTCCCGGTGAGAAGGGCATCCTCACCAGCCGCGTCATCGACCGCCCCATCCGCCCCCTGTTCCCCTATGACTTCCGCAATGATGTGTCCATCATGGCCACCGTCATGGCTGTGGATCATGACTGCTCTCCCGAGATCGCCGCTCTGATCGGCACCTCTGCCGCCCTGGCCATTTCCGACATTCCCTGGAACGGCCCCGTGGGCGCCGTAAAGATGGGCCTGGTGGACGGTGAGCTGGTCATCAACCCCACCAGTGAGCAGCGCAAGGTCTCCGATCTGGACGTCACCGTGGTCTCCACCGGCAAGAAGGTGGTCATGATCGAGGCCGGCGCCAACGAGGTCCCCAACGACAAGATGTTCGAGGCCATTCAGAAGGCCCACGAGGAGAACCAGAAGCAGATCGAGCTGATCAACAAGATGGTCGCCGAGATCGGCAAGCCCAAGTTCGACTATCCCCACGCCGCCTTCGACCAGGAGCTGTTCGACGACATCGTGGCCAACTTCATGGACGAGGCCAAGGCCGCTATGGACACCGATGACAAGAACGTCCGTGAGCAGCGCTGGAACGCCATGATCGAAAAGTGGCACGAGAAGTATCTGGAAGATCACCCCGACATGGACCAGTATCTGGAGGAGATCACCTACAAGTTCCAGAAGAAGATCGTCAAGGCCTGGCTGCTGGAAGGCCACCGCGTGGACGGCCGCCAGAAGAACGAGATCCGTCCCCTCAGCGCCGAAGTGGGCGTACTGCCCCGGGTCCACGGCTCCGGCCTGTTCACCCGCGGCCAGACCCAGGTCCTGTCCGTCTGCACCCTGGACACTCTGTCCGCCTGCCAGAAGCTGGACACCATCTGGGAAGAGACCGAGAAGCGCTATATGCACCACTACAACTTCCCCGGCTACTCTGTCGGCGAAGCCAAGCCCGCCCGCAGCCCCGGCCGTCGCGAGATCGGTCACGGCGCTCTGGCCGAACGGGCCCTGCTGCCTGTGATCCCCTCTGTGGAGGAGTTCCCCTATGCCATCCGCGTGGTCTCTGAGGTGGTTTCCTCCAACGGTTCCACCTCTCAGGGCTCCATCTGCGGCTCCACCCTGGCTCTGATGGACGCCGGCGTGCCCATCAAGGCCCCCGTGGCCGGCATCTCCTGCGGTCTGATTCAGGACGATAACGGCGGCTTCACCACCTTTATCGACATTCAGGGCGTGGAGGACTTCCACGGCGAGATGGACTTCAAGGTAGCCGGTACCAAGAAGGGTATCACCGCCATCCAGATGGACCTGAAGAATGACGGTCTGACTATGGAGATCATCAAGAACGCTCTGGACATCACCTATGACGCCCGCTGTGAGATCCTGGACCAGATCATGCTGCCCTGCATCGCCGAGCCTCGTAAGGAAGTCTCCAAGTACGCTCCCAAGATGGTCATTATGCACATCAATCCCGACAACATCCGGGACGTCATCGGCAAGGGCGGTTCTGTCATCCAGAAGATCGTGGCCGACACCGGCGCCAAGATCGACATTGACGATGACGGCACCATCCACATCGCCGCAGCCGACGCTTCCGCCTGCGACGCCGCCAAGAAGTGCATTGACGACATCGTGTTTGTCCCCGAGATTGGCAAGCTGTACTACGGCCGCGTGGTGCGCCTGATGACCTTCGGCGCCTTCGTGGAGCTGGCTCCCGGCAAGGACGGTCTGGTGCACATCTCCAAGCTGGCCGACCATCGCATCGAGAAGGTGGAGGATGCCTGCAAGATCGGCGACATGATGTGGGTCAAGGTCACCGATATCGACGAGAAGGGCCGCGTGAATCTCTCCCACAAGGACGCCATGCGTGAGATCGCCGCCAAGGAAGCCAACGGCGAGCGGGTCAAGTAAATCGTCTTTCCATTCCAAAACGCCAGACGGGGCGGGCACTTCGCCCGCCCCGCCTTTTTCGTTTCCTGCGCCACAACAAAAGGCCGGGATTCCCGGCGAAGCCAAAGAGGATATTCTCTCTGTTCCCGCAGGGGGCAGTTCCCACTACGGGGCAAGGGGAAGGAGTCTTTGGCGCAAAGCCCCCTCCCCCTTAGACCCCCACCCGAAACATGGGGGACGCCACCTTACACCGTCACGGCGATACGATTCCTGGCCCTAATGGGCCGCCAATCGTGCCGTTTCCTCGAAAGCACCTCGCTTTATCCGCCCCCGGCGGCGCTTAGCCCGCTTTCCCCCATACCCCCTCGTGGCACAAAGGGGCGGAACTGCAGTCCCTAACACCGTCATGGCTATACGATTCCCGGCCCTGATGGGCCGCCAATCGTGCCATTTCCTCGAAAGCACCTCGCTTTATCCGCCCCCGGCGGCGCTTTGGTGCTTTCCCCTTTGGAAATCCCTCCCAAGGAAAGACGGGGGAGCAACAGTGGAAAGAGAAGCAGAGGACGTCCTATTTGCAACACCTGTGTGCGAAGGACTTTCTGGTGCAGGGACGCACTGATTTGAGATTTGAGTATAGCGCAGCCGGTAGGGGCGTTTCAAGTTTAGTCGGCAGTGCGTGGCGGCCAACCTCCGTTTTGGGTGAGTTGACCGACAAAGCGGTCAACTCATCCCTGACATTTTTTCTTTTCCACCGTGCACGGCGCATTTTCTTTTTGATGTCTCAAAAAGAAAATGGGGGGTGCATCCCCACGGTAAAACCGTGTATTCTCGTGCCGCAAAGTGGCACCATGCTGCATCCCCTGCGGCGGTTCGCCGCGCCCCTTGTTGGAGCAAAGAAAAAGTAGGGGACATTCCAATGGGCAAAGCCCATTTTAGGATTCGATCCCGCAGGTATCACCATGCTTTCCCATGCCGCAAAGCGGCACCCTCTGAAAGGAGCTTCTATGTCTGATCTCATCGCCGCCATTGCCACCGGCAGCACCGCCACCGCCATCGGCATCGTCCGGGTCTCCGGGATCGGCTGCTTTGCCGCCTGTGACCGGGTCTTTCGTCCCCGGAACGGAGTCCCCTTCGCCCAGCAGCCCTCTCACAAGATGGTGTTCGGAGAAATGCTGGACGATTCCGGCGCCGCCATCGATCAGGGATTAGCCGTCCGCTTCGGCGGCGGACACAGCTACACCGGGGAGGACTCCGCCGAATTCCACTGCCACGGCTCCCCCGTAGTTCTCCACACCCTGCTCTCCGCTCTCTTTGCCGCCGGAGCCCGTCAGGCCCAGGCCGGTGAATTCACCAAGCGGGCCTTTCTCAACGGCAAAATGGATCTGACGGAGGCGGAGGCCGTCATCGATCTCATCGATGCCCAATCCGCCGCCGCCGCGAAAAACGCCGCGGCCCAGCTGGACGGCGGCCTCCGCCGCCGCCTGGAGCCGGTGCAGGAGGCCCTCATCGACATCACCTCCCGGTTTTACGCCGTGGTAGATTACCCCGACGAGGACATTGAGGACATTCAGCCGCAGCAGATCCGATCCTCTCTGCAAATCGCCGCCGACACCCTCTCCGCCCTGCTGGACACCGCCCAGCGGGGCCGGGTGCTGAAAAACGGCGTCCGCACTGCTATCGTGGGCCTGCCCAATGCCGGAAAGTCTTCTCTGCTCAATGCCTTGGCGGGCTATGACCGGGCCATCGTCACCGACATCCCCGGCACCACGCGGGACACGGTGGAGGAGACCGTTACCTGCGGCGGAACCCTCCTGCGGCTCATTGACACCGCCGGTATCCACGATACCGCCGACGCCGTGGAGCAGCTGGGGGTGGAACGGAGCCGCCGTGCGGCGGAGACTGCCGATCTGGTGATCGCCGTGGTGGACGGCAGTCAGACGCCGCCGACTGTGGATGAGGACATACTCTCCCTTTCCGCCCAGGCCCCCCACTGGATCCTGGCCGTCAGCAAAAACGATCTGAACCCCGCCGCGAAAACTGCCGTCTGGCAGCTCCCCAAGGAACTGCGGGACCCTGATGCTTTCGTCTCGTTCAACTCCGTGGCCCCCGGCGGGCTGGATCTGCTGGTGGACGCCGTGCAAAGCTGCTTCCCCGCCGAGACCCCCGCTGACGCCGGTTCCCTCCTGACCAACGCCCGGCAGGAATCTGCCGTCCGCCGGAGTCTGGAGGCTGTCCGTCGGGCGCTGTCCGCGCTGGACAGCGGTCTGACTCCCGACGCTGTCCTCACTGATGCGGAGGAAGCACTGGAGTCCATCGGCGAACTGACGGGCCGCACCGCCAAGGAGGAGATCGTAGGCGCGGTGTTCAGCCGTTTCTGCGTGGGAAAATAACAATTTTCGTTTTCCCCTGTCTTTCTTCCTGTTTTCCTTAACGCATAATCCGGTTTACAAAACTACAAAAATGTGATATACTTGCTCTGATTTCAAAGGAAGGAGCACCGGTATGGAAAAAATTTCCGCCTTTCGCCGTCAGTTGGAGACCCACCGCCCTGCGGATTGGGAAACACTGCCGGATTTCCCCCTGTATATGGATCAGGTCCTCTCCTACATGGAACGGCAGACCATCCGTCTGGACGAGAGCGACGCTCTGACAGCCTCTATGGTCAATAACTACACGAAAAACGCCCTGGTCCCCCGGGCTGAGGGCAAGAAATACAACCGGGACCATCTGGCCTACCTCACCTTCGTCTGCATTCTCAAGCAGGTGATGTCCGTCCGGGATATGGACCTGCTGATCCGCACTGAGCTTTCCGATGACCGCTCCGTGGAAAACGGCTACCGGGCCTTTCTGGAAAGTCTGGACGGTGCCCTGTCCAGTACCGTGCAAGAGATGGGCGCTTATGAAGGAACTGACAATCTGGCGGACGCCGCCGTTCATTTCGGTCTGCTGAGCTACGCCGCCGGCCTTGTGAGCCGTCAGTATGTGGCCCAGCTCCGCGCCCGGACGGAACCCGCCGGCAAACCGGATAAAGCCGAGGCCAAAAAGACCGCGAAAAGCAGAAAGGAGCGCAAGGACTGATGCGTGATTATGTAATTTTAACGGATAGCTGCTGCGATCTCTCTGCGGAAATGGCCGCAGAGCTGGGCGTAGAGGTCCTACCGCTGAGCCTGCAAATGGGTGATCGCACCTACCGCAACTATCTGGATGGCCGGGAAATCGGCTTCCATGAGTTCTACGAGCGGGTCCGCTCCGGTGAACTGGCCACCACCTCCGCCGTCAACGTGGGGGAATTTGAGGAAAAGATGCGGGAGATCCTGAAAACCGGAAAGGACATCCTGAGCATCAGCTTTTCCTCCGCCCTCTCCACCACCTACCAGTCCTCCGTCATTGCCGCGGAGGAGTTGAAGGACGAATTTCCCGATGCGAAGATCCTGACGGTGGACTCCCTCTGCGCCTCTCTGGGGCAGGGATTGTTCGTGTATCTCTGCGCGCAGGAGCAGAAAAAGGGGAAAACCATCGACGAGGTGAAGACCTTTGCCGAGGAGACCAAGGGCCGCGTCTGCCACTGGTTCACGGTGGACGATCTGAACCACCTGAAGCGGGGCGGCCGGATCAACGCCGCCACCGCCCTGTTCGGCACCATGCTGGCCATCAAGCCGGTCATGCATGTGGACGACGAGGGCCGCCTGATCCCGGTCAGCAAGGCCCGAGGCCGCAAGGCGTCTCTGACCGCTCTGGTAGACCGGATGGAGGCCACCGCCATCGACCCCGCCGGTCAGACGGTGTTCATCAGCCACGGTGACTGTCTGGAGGACGCTGAATTTGTGGCCGGTGAGGTCCGCCGCCGTCTGGGCGTGGAGACCGTCCACATCAACTATGTGGGTCCTGTCATCGGCAACCACTCCGGCCCCGGCACCATGGCGCTGTTTTTCCTTGGCAGCGAACGATAATTATGCAAAAATAGTTTGGGGAAATCCCCAAACTATTTTTGCTATGCAAACACATAGCAAAAACAAGAAATGTGCCATTTCCTCGCCCCTGCGGGGCAACCGGAAATGATGCACGAAAACTTCATGCACTGGCATTTGTGCATGTTCGCGGTGCACTGCTCATGCATGAAGTTTTATGCGTATGAAATTAAATTTTCCGCTCTGGCGGAAGCACATGTGAGGATCATATATGGAATGGCTGGAAGTACACATTGACACGAATCACGCCGGGCTGGAGCCTCTGGAGATCTTCCTCTCCGCCAATGGAGTGGACGGCGTGGTCATTGACGACGAGCAGGATTTCCAGAGCTTTCTGGAAAACAACCACCAATATTGGGACTATGTGGACGAAGATCTGGAGGCGTCCATGAAGGGTAAATCCCGGATCACCTTCTACCTCCCGGCGGACGGAGACGGCTTTGACCAGCTGGCCCACCTCCGCACTGCTCTTCAGGGCTTCAAGGACGCCCATGCCGGAAAATACGGCACCCTCCTGATGACGCTGGAAAATCTGAAGGACGCCGACTGGGAAAACAACTGGAAGCAGTATTATAAGCCCATGGAGATCGGCGAACGCCTGCTGGTGATCCCGGAATGGGAACAGGAAAACGTGAAGGGGCAAGCCAAATACGCCGGCAAGGTGCCCCTGATCTTAGAGCCGGGCCTCACCTTCGGCACAGGCAGCCACGCCACCACCCGCCTGTGCCTGACAGCGCTGGAGGAAGCCGTCCACGGCGGCGAGACCGTATTGGATCTGGGCTGTGGCAGCGGCATTCTCTCCATTGCCGCGCTGCGGCTGGGCGCCGCCTCCGCCAAGGCTGTGGACATTGACGACAAGTGCCTGACGGTGGCCTATGAAAACGCCGCTCTCAACGGCATCGGCAAGGACCGCTACGCCGTTCTGGTGGGGGATGTTCTCTCCAACGGCGCCCTCCGGGAAACTCTGGGCGGCGGCTACGATGTGGTGGTTGCCAACATTGTAGCGGACGTCATTATAGGGCTTGCCCCCATGGTGCGGCAGTTCCTGAAGCCCGGCGGGCTGTTCCTCTGCTCCGGCATCATCGACACCCGGGCCGGGGAGGTGGCGGACGCCCTCCGTCAAAACGGTTGGGAAATCGAAACTACCCGGTCCGGTGAGGGCTGGTATTCCTACGCCTGCCGCTAAACTCAGAAAGGACCCTGAATACGCCCATGAATAAGCTCCAAGCACTCAACACCTGGATGACCCCGAAAATGCCCCTGCTGATCCTCGGCGCTCTGGCACTGGGACTGCTGTTCCCCGATCAGATCGGCCTGCTGTGTCCCGCCGTTTCCGCCCTGATGATGTTCCAGACCTTTGCCAACAGTCTGGGCAGCAGCGTGCAGGATCTGGGCCGGGTCCTCTCCCACCCCAAGCCGGTGCTCATCACCATGCTTTCTCTCCACCTTCTCATGCCGTTGGCCGCTTTGGGTATTGGCAGCATGTGCTTCCCTGACCAGCCCCTCTACACCCTGAGTCTGGTGCTGATGGAGGGTTCCCCCGCCGCCGTATCCTCTCTGATGTGGATCGTCATCGGCGGCGGCAGCGTGGAGCTATGCCTGTCCATTATCCTGTTGGATACCATGCTCTCCCCGGTGATCCTGCCGCTGACGCTGCGGCTGCTGTGCGGCTCCGTGGTGGAGCTGGACACCTTTGGCATGATCCGGGATCTCTTCGTCATGATCGTAGTCCCGGCAGCTCTGGCCATGGTGCTCTGCCGCCTGCTGGGCCAAAGCATCTGCGCCAAAGCCAAGCAGCGGCTGAGTCCCTTTTCCAAGCTGGCTCTGCTGGTCATCATCTGCGCCAACGTCACCCGCTGCGCTCCCTTCCTCCACGAGTTGAACCGCGAGCTGGTACTGCTGCTCTGCATAACGCTGGCCATGCGGCTCATCGGTCTGGGCTTGGGCTTTCTGCTCTCCACCCTCTTCCGCTTCCCCTATCCGGTAGAACTGACGGTGACCGTCAATTCCAGTATGCGGAACAATGCCGCAGCCGCTACGCTGGCCGCCCAGTATTTCCCCTCGGAGGTGGTGTTCTCCCCCTCCGTCTCTCCCCTGTTCTCCCAGCTCACCAGTTCTCTGGCGGTGCGGGCTCTGCAAAAACGGCAGCAGAAGATCGATCATCCCGCCTCATAACAACCTATTTGCAAAAAAAGTGCGGAATTTTCCGTGCTTTTTTTATTTTCCCGACAGATTTCCCGACATTTCCCCTGCTCCCCGGCGCTACAATACAGGCAGAACCGGGAACGCCCGCCGTTTCCGAACCTGTCAGGAGGTGCCGCGCATGTTGGACACGCAGGTCCGTTGGCTTCCGGTGGAGCAGATCGCTCCCAACCCCCACCAGCCCCGAAGGGAATTCGCTCCCGGACCTCTGGCGGAACTGGCGGAATCCATCCGCCGCCACGGGATCATCCAGCCCCTGTCCGTCCGCCGCAGGGATGACGGCTGGGAGCTGATAGCGGGAGAGCGCCGCCTCCGGGCAGCCAAGCTGGCGGGACTGCAAACAGTTCCTTGTCTGGAAATGCAGGTCGATAAGCAGGACTCCGCTATTCTGGCCCTTATCGAAAATATCCAGCGCCGGGACCTGCATTACTTGGAGGAAGCCACCGCCATCGCCGCCTATCTCCGTCAATCCGGCTCCACGCAGGAGGAAGCCGCCGCCCTGCTGGGCCGCTCCCCCTCCGCTCTGGCCAATAAGCTGCGCCTGCTGCGGCTCTCCCCTGACTGCTGCCGCCTGCTCACAGAACATGACCTGACCGAGCGTCATGCCCGTGCCCTCCTCCGTCTGGAGGATGAAGAAGAACGTCTCAACGCCCTCCACCACATCATCCGCCAGCACCTGAACGTAGCCCAGACGGAGCAATACATCGACAAGCGTCTGGCCCAGCTGCAGACCACGCCCCCCTCCGGCCGCCGGGTCTTTCTTCTCAAGGACGTCCGCCTATTTCTCAACAGTCTGGACCGGGGCCTGCGGCTGGTACGGGAGGCCGGCATCGGCGCAGAATCCCGCCGGGAGGACACGGAGGACGCCATCCTCCTCACTATCCGCATCCCCAAGAACCGCCGGATCGGCTGACGTTTACAGTCCTTTTCAAAAAACGGAGACTTCGGTCTCCGCTTTTTGGTTTTTTCGGAAACCGCAGCCTGCCACTTACGCCAAAAGTCAAAATTATTCCACTCTGTTACCGGATTGTAACACCTTTTTTCAGAAAAGAGTGATATGATAGCGTTAAATGGGAGATTGTTTCTCATTTAACATAACGATCAAAACAGGAGGGCTTCTTATGGAACCGATCCGTGAAGCCGAGATGCAGACCCAGCCGGGGAAGCGGCTGAACGAGGAATCCAAAAAGAACGGCAAAGTCTGGAAGATTGTCGTAGGTGTAGTTGCAGCCGCCGTTGTGGTGTTCTTCGGAGCCTGCTGTATTCTGGCTCATGCCAGCACTGCCTTTTTCCCCCATACGGCCATCAATGGCGTAGATGTGAGTGGCTTGACGCTCCAGGAGGCGCAGTCCCGCCTGGAAACTGTACTTCCCCAACGTGTATGTAAAATCTATCTGAGCGAACAGAATACCGTCTCTCCCGAAGAACGGGAACCTGCCGCCTCCATCACCTTTGCAGAGTTAGGTATCTCCCCGGAAGCTGGTTATGACGGCACGACGAAATCCGCCTATATTCTTCAGCACGGAAAAGGCTACTGTTCTACCGGCTTCACTTATCTGAAATCTCTCCTCGGAAAAAATACCGGCTATAACAGCAGTCTGTATTGGGACAGCCGGCAATTGGATCAGGCCATCGCCAGGCTGTCCGCTGTGCTGAATAGTAAACCCCTTGATATGGCCTTTCAGGTGGGTGATCATTCCCTCCAACTTACCATAGCCAAGGATGGCCGGTCCGTCGCGGATAATGAACTGCGCCGCTCTATTCAAAATGTTGTACAGGTCAGTTCTGAACCGGAAGCGATTGTAGATCTTCCTGCGGAGATTCTCCCCGCCAAAGCCCTCACCGCCCAGCAGCTCTATGACCAGCTCCACGGCGAGGTGCGAAACGCCTCCTATGACTCCGCTACGGACTCCATCGTACCGGAGCAGCTGGGGGCCGATTTTGATATCGCCGCCGTTCAGAAGGCCATGGACGAGGCCGCTCCCGGCGAAACGCTGACTGTGCCGGCCGACATTCAGCAACCGGAGGTCACCGCCGCCGATTTGAAGGCCGTCCTGTTCCGGGACGTGCTGGGCGAGGCCAAGACCCATGTCTCCGGCTCCGCCGGGCGGATTGGCAACGTTAAGCTCTCCGCTCAGATTATCAACGGCCTTGTTCTCAACAGCGGAGAAACCTTCTCCTACAACGAATCCGTCGGCAAACGGACGGCGGACCGGGGCTTCAAGCCCGCCCCCGCCTATGTCAAGGGTGAAACCGTGGACGAGATCGGCGGCGGCATCTGCCAGACCTCCTCCACCCTGTATCTGGCCTGTCTCATGAGCAATCTGGAGATCACGGAGCGGTACGCCCACCGCTATGTCCCCGCTTACATCGCCTGGGGCATGGATGCCACGGTGTCCTGGGGCGGCCCCGACTATAAGTTCACCAACAACACCCTGTATCCCGTGAAAATCGTCACCAAATATGAAAAGGGCTATCTCACCGTTCAGATTCTGGGCACCAATGTGGACGGCACCTATGTAAAAATGAGCAACGAGGTCCTCTCGAAGACCCCCTGGGAAACCATCTATCAGGAGGACCCCACCATGGCTCCCGGCTCCCCGGATGTGGTGAAGGTAACACCCTATACCGGATACAAGGTCAACTCCTATCAGACCATTTATGACAAGGACGGCAAGGTGATCGACAGCCATTTTGAAGCGTCCAGCAACTACAAGGTCCGCAACAAGGTGATCTTACAGGCCCCCGCCGCCCAGCCCGGCAGCGGAACAGCGGAGATCCCCGCCGTCACACCGGACACTCCGTCGGATACCCCTGTTCCTATGGAGCCAACAGTCCCTGCGGAACCTGCCGCGTCCCCTGACCTTCCTGTCGAACCGGAGATCCCGGCGGAACCGTAACAGAAGCGCCCCACAGCTTGTTCGTTGCAAAGCAGCCATCCCCATCCGTTTTTAAGATCAAAACCGCAACCCCCCGCCCATACATCAGTATGGGCGGGGGGTTCTTATGCTTATACGTGCTTATACGGAAGCAGCCTTACAGGCCCCGCTTCTTTTTTAAGACCCGGATGTCCTCGCCCACAAAGGGCAGAAGCTGATACTCTCCCTCGATCCGGGAGGCGATCTGTCCGGAATACCGTTGTGCGATGGCCTCCGGCATCAGGTTGGTGCTGACGATTGTGGACTTCTTTTCCAGCAGGCGGCCATTGATGATCTGATACAGCGCGCTCTGGACGAAGGTGGTCACCATCTCCGTCCCCAGGTCGTCCAGGATCAGCAGATCGCAGTTCAGCACCCGCTCCACGTCCCGCTCTGCCTCATCCCGGCCAAATTTCTGCGCCTCGAACCGCTCAAAAATGTGCCCCGCCGTGTCATATACCACGGAGAAGCCCTTGCCGCTGACCTCTCTGGCAATGGCGGCGGACAGGTGGGTCTTTCCCAGCCCCGGACGGCCGAACAACAGCAGGTTGGCCGGTTTTTTTCCAAAATTGTGGGCATATTCCACGCAGGTGTCATACACCCACTCCATGTGCTCCCGGGCAGACTTGGTTTTTCCCGGTGCCCGCTGGTCGGAATACCAGTCGGTGTCAAAGGTGTCAAAGCTCTGGCTGCCCAGATCCAGCAGCTTGGAAAGCTCCTTGCGCTGCTCCTCCACATAGTAGGTTTTCAGGCAGCGACACATCTCGCCGCCCCGGTAGCCCGTGTCATTGCAGAAGGGGCAGAGGGGCGTATCCTCCAGCGCGTTGTCCGGCAGGCCCAGCTCCGCCAACAGCATCTGCCGTTCTGCCTGCAAGCTGAGGTTTTCTTCCCGCAGGCGCTGGATCTCCGGCAGCGGGTCCTCTCCCCGCCGCAGAGCGGCGGCCATCACCCGGCTGGCCGTGCGGCGCAGCTGATCCTGAATTTCCCGCAGCCGGGGTCTGCGGGCATAGAGCTGTTCCCGCTGCTCCGCCAGATCCGCTTCCCGTACGCTCCGATCCGCTTCATACCGCTCCTGCGCCAGACGCAGCAGCCGTCCGTCATATGCCATGTCCCCGCTCCCTCCTTACACATATTTCCAAGCGTCGCCCGCCGACTGTGTCGGCTGCTTCGCCGGGGGCTTGTCCGCCCGTTCGATCTCCTCCGGGGTATGTAAGCCCGCCTCGTGCCAACGCTTTAAAATACCGTTGCAGTAGGGCCATTTCAGCTCGTGGCACTTGAGCACCGTCTTGTCATAGGCCAGAGCCACTGTCTCCGGCGGAAAGCCCATCTCCTGCCATGCGTTCAGATACTTCTCCTCCGATGCCACCGGTAGCCGGTCTCCCAGACCCAGCGCCCGCATATACGGCGGGATGGCCCCCTGACGCTCCGCGTACTTTTTCAGGTACTCCACTGCGGCCCTCTGGGTGTCGATGCCCCGTCTGGCCCAGGCGTAGCCCTCCTTCTCGATCTGCCGCAGGGTCGGCCGCCGCCCCTCTCCGTACTTCCGGGTGACCCGCTCCACGCAGTGATTCACCAGCAAGAAGATCACGTCCGCCGGCAGGCCCAGATAATCGTTCAGTCCCAGCAGAACGCCCACATCCGGCGTGGTGAGCCGCTTCCCCAGCTTTTTTTCCACCTCCGCCGTCAACAGACGGAATTCCTCGCTGCTCTCCAACCGCCGGGCAATGTCATCCCGCTGGTAGCTGGGCTTTTCATCGGCAGGCTCCGGGATCTCCTCCGCTGCGGGCGCCAACAGCCGCAGGTCCCGCAGGGCTTGCTCCGCCGCCTCGATGCGGCTCTTTTCCCATCGCAGCTCTCCCGCCAAAGACCGGGGCTGCACCGTTCCGTGATGCCGCAGAAGCGCCAGATATAGGAGCGCCGCGTCGCCGTCGCCCCGGTCCAGCAGACGCTTTACCGTCTGGGCCGTCAGCGTGACGGACTCATCCGCCGTGTGGATCAAAATGCTCGCCATCCGCGCTCCTCCTTCAGCGTGTCGAAAAAGTCTTTTCGCCCCGCGTGGGGCAGGAATACACCGTCGGCCCAGCCGGTTTCCGTGCGCTTTGCGCCCGGAAATCGGGGGCGCAACGGGTCGAAAAAATCTTTTCTTCCCGTTGCCCTTATTATCAGAACTTGTAAAAGTTCTGATAATATTTGATTTCAATGGCGCAGGAAACCCTTCTTGGGTTTCCCGCGCACACCTTTCCTTTCCGTTGCGGAAATCTCTACTGGCGGCGCATCGCCCGTTTCCCCTTCTTGGGTTATCTCCGCGCCAAGAGCCGCCTTGCGGCGGTTGCGCTCCGAAACGCGCCTGCGGGCGCAGTCCCGCGCACACCCTTTACCCGCAAGGGGTATGCAGCATCCGTAAAGCGGCAAAGCCGCTAACGGCTGCCCTACCTTACCGTCGCGGAGAATTTACTACTTTATCGACAGCCTCTTTCCTTTTCATTCAGCCCTTATTCTACACGAAATCTTCCCCTACGGCAAGAGGGCCGTCAGCGAGTTGTAAACTTTTTCGATTTCCCACGATTTTTGTGGAACACCTGCGGCCTTTGTGCTATACTGGATGCTGTAATATTGTGTATTGCGTCCCAACGCAGGACATATATAAAAAAGGAGGATGCGCAAATGGCAAACCGTGTTGTCATCACCATCTGTGGAGAGGAATACACCCTGGTAGCGGACGAAACCTCCGCCTACATGCAGAAGGTAGGAAGCTGTGTCAGCGACAAAATGACTGAGGTCATGAACGATGCCAAGGTGGGCCGCACCGACGCCGCCGTGCTCACTGCCGTCAACCTGACGGATGAGCTGTTCAAATCTCAGGCTGCCGCCGAGCAGCTTCGGAGCCAGATCAAAGGCTATCTGGACGAGGCTTCCAAGGCCCAGGCTGAGGTCAGTGAGCTGAAACGGGAGATTTTCCGTCTTCAGCAGCGTCTGGACAACCGCAAGTAATGGCTCTGGAACTGCTCTCCCCCGCCGGGTCTCCGGAAGCCCTCCGGGCCGCCGTCCAGAGCGGCTGCGGCGCCGTCTATCTGGGTTGGGGGAGCTTCAACGCCCGCCGGAGCGCCAAAAATTTTTCTGACGAAGAATTCGCCGATGCCATCCGGTACTGCCATCTCCGGGGCGTCCGGGTCTTTCTGACCCTGAACACCCTGCTGACGGACCGGGAGCTGCCTCTGGCCTTAGATGCCGCCCGGACGGCCTGCCGTCTTGGGGTGGACTCCGTGCTGGTGCAGGACTGGGGCCTATTTGCCCTGCTGCGGGAGGCCTTGCCGGACCTCCCCCTTCACGCCAGCACTCAGATGAGCGTCTTTACCGCCGGCGGCGCCAACGAGGTCTATGGGGACGGCTGCGAGCGAGTGGTCATTGCCCGGGAGTGCTCCCGGGAGGACACCGCCGCCATCTGCAAGGCCTGTCCCGCCGAGATCGAGATCTTCGGCCATGGTGCTCTCTGCATGTGCTACTCCGGCCAGTGCGAAATGAGCGCCCTCATTGGCGGACGCAGCGGCAACCGGGGCACCTGCGCCCAGCCCTGCCGCCTGCCCTATGGCTTCAACGGCCCCGCCAAAAACACCTATCCCCTCAGTCTGAAGGACAGCTGCCTTGCCGACCGCATTTCCGATATGGAGCGAATGGATGTCAGCTGCCTGAAACTGGAAGGCCGCATGAAGCGCCCGGAATATGTGGCGGTCATCACGGACATTTACGCCCGTCTGCTCCGGGAGGGCCGGAAGCCCACCGCCGCCGAAAAAGCGGATCTGGAGCTGGCCTTCTCCCGCTCCGGCTTTACAGCGGACTACTGGCAGGGTCGCCACGGCCCCGCCATGTTCGGCACCCGCCCTGAAAACACCCCGGAGCCGAAGGAATTGTTTGCCGCCGCCCGAGCCAAATACGAAAAGGATGACGCCCGCACCGTTCCCATCCATTTCTCCTGCTCCTGTCAGGCCGGACAGCCGGTTTCCCTGACAGTTTGGGACGATGACGGCCATGTGGCCGCCGCCGAAGGCCCCATCCCGGAGCCGGCTCAGAACAAGGCACTGACGGCTACCGATCTGGAATCCCGTCTGCAAAAGACAGGCGGCACCGCCTTCCACTGCACGGATGGCTCCGCCGATGTAGCAGACGGCCTGTTCCTCTCCGCCGGGGCGGTAAACGCCCTGCGCCGGGATGCGCTGGCCGCCTTGGAGAACGCCCGTTGTGCCGTTCCGGTCCGCCGGGAACAGGACTTCTCCCCCCTGCCGAATCTGGACTGCACCGCCGATACCCCGGCCCTGACCGTTTCCGTCACAACCTGGGCGCAGGCGGAAGCGCTGCTGCCCCTGTCCCCCGCCCACATCGACCTCCCCTTGGAGCTGCTGGCGGAGCGGGACGCGCTGCCGGACTTTGCCGGGGAGTGGTGCGCCATTCTTCCCCGTGTCTGGCGGGACCGAAATGAACCTCAACTCCGCGGGTGGCTGGCCCACGCTAAAAAACTGGGTGTCACCTCCGCTCTGGCTGGGAATATCGGCCATCTGCCCCTTTTGCGGGACGCCGGACTGACTATCCGCGGTGACTTCGGCCTCAACGTGTTCAACAGCCGCTCTCTGGACTATCTCCGGCGCAAGGAGCTCTCCTCCGCCTGCCTGTCCTTCGAGCTGCGGTTCCCACAGATGCGGGACATCCAAAAGCTGATCCCAGCAGAGGCCATCGTCTACGGCCGACTGCCCCTGATGATCACGGAAAACTGTCTGGTGCAGAATGAAACCGGCTGTCACCTGTCCGAAGCGGGTGACGCCGTCCCCCAGCAGGCTCCCTGCCGCAAGCCAAACGATCTTCAGGACCGCACCGGGGCAAAGTTCCCGCTGCTCCCGGCCTACGGCCACCGGACGGAGATCCAGAACAGTGCGCCGGTGTGGCTGGCGGACAAGCCCGAGTGGAAGCGCTGCGGTCTGACCTATGCCCGCCTGCGGTTCACCACGGAAGCACCTGCGGAATGTGCGGACATTTTCCGGGCCTACCAGACCGGTGCCCCCGCCTCCGGCCCCTTCACCCGGGGACTCTACTACCGCGGTGTGGATTGACCCGACGGCAGAATCTCACCGGGAATCCCCCGCTTTTTCAGGCGATTTTCAGTTCTATTTGTATAATAGAAGCCATATAATACAATTTGTTTTTAATTTTGGAGTTTTACATGGAAGAGATCAAGGTAAAATATTTTGTGGACGGCATCGATGAGCTATGCTATGTGGCAGGCAAATCCGACTGGATCGACCTCCACGCCGCCGAGGATGTGGACATGAAGGCCGGAGAATTCCGCCTGATCCCCTTGGGCGTCGCCATCGAGCTGCCGGAGGGCTATGAGGCCCATGTGGTGCCCCGCAGCTCCACCTTTAAGAACTACGGTCTGCTGCAAGCCAACTCCATGGGTGTGGTGGACTACACCTACCGGGGAGACAATGACCAGTGGCGCGTTCCCATGTACGCCACACGGGATGTCCACATCGACAAGAACACCCGCATTTCCCAGTTCCGCATTATGAAGAACCAGCCCCCTCTCGTCTTTACCCGTGTGGAGCACCTCACCGGTCCCGACCGGGGCGGCTTCGGCTCCACCGGCAAGTAAGGAGGATCGCCATGTCTCGCATCGTTTTGGCCTCCGGGTCTCCCCGGCGGCAGGAATTATTGAACCGCATCGGCATCACGGATTTTGACATCCGGGTGCCCCAGACGGACGAGCACTACCCGGCGGGTCTCACCCCGGCGCAGATCGTGGAATACATCTCCCGGGAAAAGGCGGATGCCGCCGCCAAGCTCTGCACCCCGGAGGAGATCGTCATCACCGCCGACACCATGGTGTTTCTGGATGACCAGCGTCTGGGCAAGCCTCTGGATGAGGCCGACGCGCTTCGGATGCTCACCGCGCTGCAGGGCCGCCGCCACACTGTCTGCACCGGCGTCACCGTCCGTCAGGGAGACCGCGTACTGACGGAGAGCGAAGCCACCGGCGTGGTGTTCCGCCCCGCTGAGGAATCCGAGCTGCGGGCCTACATTGCCACCGGCGAGCCTATGGACAAAGCCGGGTCCTACGGTGTTCAGGGCAAGGGCGCGTTGCTGGTGGAGCGTCTGGAGGGCGACTTCTTCAATGTCATGGGCCTGCCTGTCCTGCGTCTGAGCCGGATGCTGGCTCAGTTTGGCATTAAGCTATTGTAATCGATTGCGTTTTAACTTTTTAGAAGGAGAACTTCCTTGAAGGATTTTCTGAAGAATCACGGATTATGGATCCTCTTCGCCGGGGCGGTGATCGCCGTGGCGCTGGCTCTGCTGTCCTATTTCAGCACCAACGCCTCCCCGCTGGTGGATCTGGCCAACACCATTACCAGTCCTTTTCGGGCAGTCTGCACCTCCGTATCCGGCTGGTTCACCGACAAGCAGAATTACTATGAGGACGTCACCGCCCTGAAAGCGGAAAATGAGGCCCTGAAAAAGCAGATCGCGGAAATGGAGGCCACCGTCCGTCAAGGCGAGGCCGCCAGTCAGGAAAATGTATTTCTCCGGGACCTGCTGGACCTGCGTCAGCAGCGCCGGGACCTCAGCGACTTCGAGACCGCCACCGTCACGGAGCGGGGTGTCACCAACTGGACCGCCTCCCTGACGCTGAACAAGGGTGCCGTCCACGGCGTGGAGGTGGGCGACTGCGTCATCGACGGAAACGGCAACCTGGTGGGCCGCATCAGCAAAGCGGGCTACGACTGGTCCACGGTTTTGACTGTGATCGACACTGACACCTCCTTGGGCGCCCGTGTCTACCGGACCAAGGACATCGGCATTGCCGGCGGCGATTTCGCCCTGATGGGTGACGGCAAGCTGAAGCTGGATTCCCTCCCCGCCTCCTGCCAGCTGTTGGAGGGCGACCTGGTAGTTACCTCCGGTCTGGGCGGCTATCTGCCCCCGGATCTGGTCATCGGCTCTGTCTCCGAGCTTCGGGCTGACGATTCCGACACCTCCAACTACGCCATCCTCACCCCCGCCGCCGACCTGAACGGTCTCACGGAGGTGTGCATCATCAAATCCTTTGAGATCGTAAGCTGACCGCTTACCGTTCATTCACCATTACAGAAGGGAGGGATTCCCCTTGCTGGCCCGCAGCGCCACGATTTTTAAATGGACTCTGTACACTTTGGCCGGGCTGGTCTGGGCCGTTGTTCAGGCCGCCTTTCTCCAGCGTGTAACCATCTGGGGCGTCATTCCCTTTCTCTATCCCCTGATTGCCGCCCTCCCCGCCACCTTTGAGGGCCCCGCCGCCGGCACGGTCTACGCCCTTGCCTGTGGCGTTTTCTGCGACCTGCTGCTCCCCTCCTCCATTCCCTGCTTTTACACCTTGATTCTCCCCCTTGTGGGCCTCGCCGCCAGACTGCTGTCCCAGAGTCTGATCCCAGCCGGGTATCTCTGCTCTGCCGCCGCGGCTCTGCCCGCCTATCTGCTGACAGGCATCTTCCACTGCATTGTCCTTTGGGCTCAGGGTCATCCCGCATGGGGTGCGGCCATGTCCGTGACCCTGCGGGAGCTGTGCGTCTCCCTGCTGTGGAGCCTGCCTATGACCTGGCTGTTCCGCCGGGTCTATCTCCGCGTTCATGTTGACGATTAAGGACTTTCCACGGAGGTAATCATGAACCAACGCCCCTCCCAACTCACCAGATTCCGCGTCATGGCTGCCATGGCGCTGGCAGTGCTGGCCATTTATCTGGTGGTCCTTTTCAATACCCAGGTTGTTCACCACGAGGAATATCTGGCCAAATCCATTCAGACCATCACCCGCATGGAAAATGTGGAGGCCTCCCGGGGCATCATCACTGACCGCTCCGGCCGGACCCTTGTGACCAACCAATCCACTTACAGCCTGACCTTTGACGCCTCTCTTTTGAAGCCCGGTGAAAACCAGAATGACGCCATCCTCCGTCTGGTCACCCTCTGCCGGGATCAAGGGGTCGCTTGGGAGGATAACCTCCCCCTCTCCCTGGACGGCGCGGCCCATTTCACCGTAGATACCCTTACCGACACGCAGAAGAGCCGCTTTTTCTCCTACCTTCGGGACCTGAAGCCCACCCGGGAGCTGCTGGCCGCCTATGTCCGCCAGCACCCGGAGCTGCTGAAGCCCCCCAAGGAGGGTGAAACTGCTCTGGACCCGGCCACCGCCAAGGACACAGAGCTTTTGAAGCAGACCAACAGCGCCGCGCTGACCAATTCCCTCCTGCTGAACGCCGGCGTCACACCCGCCAAGCTCTTCGACTGGATGCGGGAGGATATGAAGCTCTCCGACGATTATTCCGACAGCGACGCCCGCTTGATCTTGGGTGTCCGGTACGAATTGAAGCTGCGGAAGCTGGGTGCCAACAACAACGCCTACGTTCTGGCGCAGAACGTGGATGTAGCCTTCTGCTCCCTCATCAGCGACGGCCAGTTTCAGGGGGCCAAGATCATCCGCTCCTCCGCCCGGCAGTACGCCACCACCTACGCCACCCATATTTTAGGCACCGTGGGCCGTATCCCCGACTATACCGATGAATGGGAAGATCGGGGCTATCTAATGGATGACACCATCGGCCTCTCTGGTGCAGAAGCCGCCTTTGAGGACTACCTCCGGGGTACGGACGGCAAGCGGATGATCTCTGTCAACAGCGACGGAAAGATCACCGGTGAATATTATAGTGTAGAGCCCCGCTCCGGCTATACCGTGGAGCTGACGGTGGATCTCAAGCTCCAGCAGGCGGTGGAGGACACTTTGGCCGCTAAAGTAGCCCAGTTGAACCAAAAAGACCATCTGGACAGCCGGGGTGCCGCCGCCGCTGTGGTCAAAGTCGGTACAGGCGAAATTCTGGCACTGGCCTCCTGCCCTTCCTATGACCTCTCCACCTGGCGGAAGGACTTTGCGGAGCTGCGGGACGATCCCGCCAAGCCCCTGACCAACCGCGCCACCAACAGCCCCTACGCCCCCGGCTCCACCTTAAAGCCCGCTACCGCTGTGGCGGCACTGGAATCCGGTGTCACCACCACCACCGAGACCATTTTTGACCCCGGCTACTGGAAATACCCCAGTGCCACTTGGGAAAACAACACGAATTGCTGGAAGCGCAGCGGACACGGCAAAATGAACGTCACCAGCGCCATCACCAATTCCTGCAACACCTATTTCATGGAAATGGGCTACCGCATGGGACTGGACACACTGAACGAATACTATTCCGCTCTGGGCCTCGGTGAGCCCACCGGCATCGAGATCGGTGAAAGCACAGGCCGGCAGGCCGTCAATGAAAGCGGCCAGGATCAGGCCCCGTGGGCAGCTTTCGGCCAGGCCAATCAGGAATATACCCCGTTGCAGCTTGCCAACTACATTGCTACTCTTGTCTCCGGCGGCAAGCATTACCCCGCCCATCTTCTGAAAAGTGTCAAATCCTATGACAACTCTGAGATCATCGCCACTGGCGACACAGAACCCCTCAACACCCTGAACATCAGCGATTCCACCCTGCAAGCTGTGAAAAAGGGTATGCTGGGCTACACCACCAACGGCGGCTCTGTGGCCGGTCCCTTCCAGAACTGCGTGGTCTCCGCCGGTGCGAAAACCGGTACCGCCCAGATCGGCGGCTCCATGAAAAACGGCGTGTTCGTAGCCTTCGCGCCCTATGACGAGCCGGAGATCGCCGTGGCTCTGGTATTGGAAAAGGCTGACGCCGGCGCGGTTCTGGCCACCACCGCTGTGGACATTATCAACGCTTACTTTGACCGGGAGGACACTGCGTCCATTCTCCCGGAAAATCAACTGATTCCTTGATTCGGAGGTCTCTCCCATGCGTGATCCCTTTGTGTTCGACTCCCGCAGTGAGTTCTGTAAAAAGCCCTTTGGCGCTGTCCCTTGCGGCAGCGATGTTGTGTTTCATGTCCGTCCCCTCACCCGGGATGGCTATTCCCGCTGTGTCCTGGTGGCACGGCGGGAATTTTCCGGTGAAGAGATCCAGATGGAGCTTCTGCCAGAGGCTGTGGACGGTGAGCGTACCCGCTTCACCGGCGTCCTCACCGCCCCCTCAGAACCGGAGTTGCTCTGGTATCATTTCCGCCTGATCCGCTCCGATGGCTCCACGGCCCTGTTGGATCAATCCGGCTGGCAGGAGACCGGGGAGATCCAAAGCTGGCAGCTCACCGTCTACGAGAAAACGGCCACCCCTCTGTGGTTTGGCGGCGGTGTGGTCTATCAGATCTTCCCGGACCGCTTCTGCCGTCTTTCCCTCCCGGACCCCACCGGTCTGGTGGGAAACCGTTGGGTCCATGAGAATTGGAACGACCAGCCCGTTTGGGCGCCGGACCCAGACGGCGAGGTACGAAACCGGGACTTTTTCGGCGGCTCTCTCAATGGTATCACCGCCAAGCTGGATGATCTGGCCGCTCTGGGCGTCACCGTGCTGTACCTGAATCCTATTTTTGAATCCGCCTCCAACCACCGCTACAACACAGCCGACTACCTTCACATCGACCCCATGCTGGGTACTGAGGAGGACTTTCGCCGCCTTTGCCGGGAGGCCAAGGAGCGAGGCATCCGGGTGATTTTGGATGGCGTGTTCAACCACACCGGCTCCCAGAGCCGCTACTTCAACGCCGACGGCTTCTATCCCGGCGCAGGCGCGGCCCAAAGCACCGATTCCCCTTATTTCAACTGGTTTTCCTTCCATCCCTGGCCTACGGATTATGACGCCTGGTGGGGGATCATGACGCTGCCTGCTGTTCAGGAGAACGAGCCGGACTACCGGGACTTCATCATCCGGGGACAGGACTCCGTGGTGCGTCACTGGCTCCGGGCCGGGGCCTCCGGTTGGCGGCTGGACGTAGCCGATGAGCTGCCGGATGACTTTATTGCCGAAATTCGTACCGCTATGGAGGAAACCGCCCCGGACAGCTTCCTTTTGGGTGAAGTCTGGGAGGACGCCACCACCAAGGTGGCCTATTCCCAGCGGCGGCGCTATCTGCTTGGCCACGAGCTGCACGGCGTGATGAACTACCCCTTCCGCACGGCGCTCATCGCTTACCTGCGGGGTGGAGACGCTGACGATTTCCGGGAAACGCTGGAAACCCTCCGGGAAAACTACCCGCCGGAGGCATTCCTCTCCCTGATGAACTTCCTTGGTACCCACGATACCCCTCGCATCCTTACCGTTTTAGGCGCTGACAACGTACCGGACAACAAGGCAGACCGGGCAGCGTACCGCCTCTCCCCCGCCCAGCGCCAGATTGGCCTGGAGCGGCTGCGGCTGGCGGCACTGATCCTCTTTACCTTCCCCGGCGCGCCCACCGTCTATTACGGAGATGAAGCTGCTATGGAGGGTTGGGAAGATCCCTTTAACCGGGCCGGCTATCCTTGGGCACAGGAAGATACTGATCTCAAAGCGCACTTTGCGGAACTGGCCCGGTTCCGGCGCTCCTTCCCGGCATTGCAAGCTGGCGTTCTTCATTGGATCTGGACCTCCGGTCCCCTGTTGATCTTTGCACGGGAGCTGGATGGTCAGCTTCTGACCACCGTGGTCAATGCCGCTGATGTGTCTCAGGCCTTATCGCTGCCCTGGTCTGCTCCGCCTGCCCGGGATCTGCTTACCGGTCAGCGCTTCATCCCAACTGACAATGCAATTTCCTTGACATTGCCGCCCCGCAGCGGATTGCTGCTGCAAACCGATCTGCCGTGAAGCGCTCTCGCTTCTGCTTCATGTTTCACGTGAAACAACTCCGCTGACTTTTGTCAGCGGAGTTTCCTTTACATCCGCCGCCAACAAAATGTTTCACGTGAAACCAGTAGAATCTGAGTTTCCCAAAAATTGTTTTTATAAAAAATACTGCAAAACCGCATTTTTTTACAGGAACGCCTTGAAACACCGCAGGCTCCTTGTTATAATACTATTTGCTGAGTCATTGCACCGCAATGCTCCACGGCACTTATGCCGTGCATCAAACAGGGCTGTGGCCCGGAAAGCAGGTGGCCTGTGGCAAAAATCATTTCCATCGTAAACCAAAAAGGCGGCGTGGGCAAAACCACCACCTGTGTCAATCTGGCAGCAGCACTGGCGGAGCAGGGCAAGCGCGTCTTGCTTTGCGACTTTGACCCACAGGCCAATTCCACTTCCGGCATGGGCGTGGACAAAACCGTTTCCAAAGGCATTTACGAGGTGCTGGTCTCCGATGTGCCCGCCGCTGACGCGGTGGTGCACACCCGATACGGAGACGTGCTCCCCTCCAACAAGGCACTGGCCGGCGCTGGCATCGAGCTCATCGGCATGGACCGCCGCGAATTTCTTCTGAAGGACGCGCTGGACCAGCTGGCGGCGGAATATGACTTCATTTTCATTGACTGCCCGCCGTCTTTGGAGCTTTTGACGCTGAACGCCCTCTGTGCTGCTGACAGCATTTTGGTTCCGGTTCAGGGCGAGTATTTCGCTCTGGAAGGTCTCAGCGACCTGATGAACACGGTTCGCATTGTGCGGCGCTCTTTGAACCCGAAGCTGGCGCTGGAAGGCGTTCTGCTGACCATGTTCGACGGGCGCACCAATCTGGCCATGCAGGTGGCGGAAGAGGTCAAGCACTACTTCCCCGGCAAGGTCTACGCCACAGTGATCCCCCGGAACGTCCGGCTCTCTGAGGCGCCCAGCCACGGAAAGCCCATCACGGCCTATGACCGCACCTCCCGCGGTGCGGAGGCCTATCAGGCACTCGCAGTTGAGTTCCTGAAAAAACAGTAGAAAGGAGCGTTTCTATGGCATCAAAAAAGCCCTCTGGTCTCGGCAGAGGACTCGGCGCCCTTTTAGGCGACGACGTGATGAAAACCGAGTCCAGCGGCAGTCTGTCACTTCCCATTTCACAGGTGGAGACCTGCTCATCACAGCCCCGGAAGCGCTTTGATGATGAATCTCTCCAGGAACTGGCGGATTCCATTTCACAGCACGGCATCATTCAGCCGTTAACCGTGCGAAAGCTGTCATCCGGCTACTATCAGATCATTGCCGGAGAACGTCGCTGGCGGGCAGCCCGGCTGGCTGGCTTACAGGAGGTTCCGGTCATCGTGATCGAGGCCGATGACCGCAAGGCGGCCGAGCTGGCCATGATCGAAAACCTCCAGCGAGAGGACCTGAATCCCATGGAGGAAGCCGCCGGTTTTCAGTCATTGATCGAATCCTACCACATGACGCAGGAGGAAGCCGCCCAGCGGGTAGGCAAATCCCGCAGCGCCGTGACCAATGCCCTGCGGCTGCTGGGACTGACGCCCTCCGTCCGAAAGCTGGTGGAGGAGGGCAAACTTTCCGCCGGTCACGCCCGGGCTTTGGTTCCCCTCTCCCCTTCCCTGCAGGAAAGCGCGGCCAACGCCATTGTCAGCGGCGGACTCTCCGTCCGGCAGACAGAGGCTCTGGTCAAACGGCTTTCCGCCGAGAAGAAAGAGGCGCAGGACAAAGATCCTGACGAGGTGGATTATCTGGCAGAGGCCCAAAATGAGTTGAAGGCCCGGCTGTGCCGCGGTGTGAAGATCGTTCCCGGCCGTAAAAAAGGTCGGATTGAGCTGGAATATTACGGCGTGGACGATCTGAACGACCTGCTGGACGCTTTGGCCGTCATCAAGGTCTCACAATTAAAGAAAGGACCTCAGGTATGAAATTTGAAAAACGAGCTGACGGAGGCGAGGTGACGCCCGCATCCTCAGAAACGCCGGAAACCGGCAAGAAGCCCGTTATCATCTATATTCTGATCCTGTTCCTGGCGGCATTTCTGCTGATGTTTCTCTCCATGCTGTCCCATCAGCGAAGCAACACGGAGGCACTGGGACAATTGCAGAATTCCGTCTCCGCCATTCAGGAGATCCAGGCAACACAGGAGCAGATCATCGAGCTGCAGAAGCGGCTGGATAAAACAGAAACAGAACGGGATGAGGCCAAGGAGGAGCTGAAGGTCATTTCCGACAGCATCTCCGATCTGGAGAAAACGTCTCAGGCGCTGCTGGCTCTCTACAATCTTCAGCAGGAGTATCTCACCGGAAATCTGGACGGCTGCCTCCTGACCCTTCAGGAGATCAGCGACCAGCATCTGGACGAGCTTCTGCCCAGCACCAATACGGAAGGCGTTACGCCTCCGGCCCAGCGGTATCAGGAATTAAAAGAAGCGATCTTGAACAAGTAAACATTATCATTACAATTATTTCGATCAAATCGATCAAGGAGAATGAACTATGCTCGACATTAAGTTTATCCGGGAAAATCCCGACATTGTGAAGGAAAACATCAAGAAGAAGTTCCAGGACGAGAAGCTGCCCCTGGTGGATGAGGTCATCGAGCTGGACAGCCAGCGCCGGGCCAACATTCAGGAGGCAGACCAGCTCCGTTCCGACCGCAACCGCCTGAGCAAGCAGGTCGGTATGCTGATGGGTCAGGCCAAGAAGGACCCCAGCAAGCTGGCTGAGGCCGAGGCTGTGAAGAAGCAGGTCACCGATGAGGCTGAGCGGCTGGCCGCTCTGGAAAAGCTGGAAGCTGAGCTGGACGAGAAGGTCCACCACATCATGCTCCAGATCCCCCAGATCATTGACCCCTCCGTGCCCATCGGCCCGGACGATTCCGCCAACGTAGAGGTCCAGCGCTTCGGCGAGGCCAAGGTGCCTGACTTCCCCATCCCCTATCACACGGACATTATGGAGAGCTTTGACGGCATTGATATGGACGCCGCCGGCCGTGTCTCCGGCTCCGGCTTCTACTACCTGCTGGGTGACATTGCCCGTCTCCACGAGGCTGTGCTGGCTTATGGCCGGGACTTCATGATCTCCAAGGGCTTCACCTACTGCATCCCCCCCTTCATGATCCACGGCAACGTGGTGGAGGGCGTTATGAGCCAGACGGATATGGACGCCATGATGTATAAGATCGAGGGCGAGGACCTGTATCTGATCGGCACCAGCGAGCACTCCATGATCGGCCGGTTCATCGACCAGATCATTCCCTCCGACAAACTGCCCCAGACGCTGACCTCCTACTCCCCCTGCTTCCGCAAGGAGAAGGGCTCTCACGGCATTGAGGAGCGCGGCGTGTACCGCATCCACCAGTTTGAGAAGCAGGAGATGATCGTGGTCTGCAAGCCCGAGGACTCCAAGGCGTGGTACGATAAGCTGTGGAACTTCTCCGTAGAGCTGTTCCGTTCCATGGACATCCCCGTGCGGCAGTTGGAGTGCTGCTCCGGCGATCTGGCCGACCTGAAGGTGAAGTCCTGCGACATTGAGGCCTGGTCCCCCCGTCAGCAGAAGTACTTTGAGGTGTGCTCCTGCTCCAACCTGGGTGACGCCCAGGCCCGCCGTCTGCGCATCCGCTACAAGGATGAAAACGGCAAGATGCAGCTGTGCCACACGCTGAACAACACCTGCGTGGCACCTCCCCGTATGCTGATCGCCTTCCTGGAAAACAACCTTCAGGCGGACGGCACCGTGAAGATTCCCGAGGTCCTGTGGCCCTACATGGGCGGCACCAAGGTTCTGGTCCCGACCAAGAAGTAAATTCTTCACGCAGCCCTGTAAAAACAAGAAATCGGCCAAAAGCTACGAATTGTATTATTTGAACGGAATAGTACAATTCGTAGCGGGCCGATACAGCTCATAACAGACCGTGGAGACCATGTGGGGATTATTTTAGGTCCCGAAAACGTCTCCATTCCGGTCTGTGTTCTGAAACCCTTGCGGCGCAACGGTTTCAGCTTTCAAGATTTTTTGACCAAAAGGAGGTGCTTCCTATGTCCGCACCCGAAAAGAAAAAAAGCTTCATGGGGGAGTTTAAAACCTTTATCGCCCGAGGCAATGTGATGGATATGGCCGTCGGCGTCATCATCGGCGGTGCGTTCGGTAAGATCTCCACTTCCCTTGTGAATGACGTCATCATGCCCCTGATCTCCGTACTCACCGGCGGCGTTGATTTTTCCAACTGGAAGATCGTACTGAAGGCCGCTGTCGCCGGAGCCGACGGGGTGATCGATCCCGCTACGGAGGTTGCCATCAAATATGGCAGCTTCCTGGCCACGATTCTGGATTTTCTCATCATCGCCTTTGCGGTGTTCCTGATGATCAAGACCATCAACGGCTTCCATGGCAAGCTGAAAAAGCAGGAGGAAACCCCTGCCAAAGAACCCGCCCCACCGGAGCCTTCCAACGAGGAAAAGCTGCTGACGGAGATCCGGGATCTGCTGAAAGAGAAATGATGGAAGCACAGCTGCGAAAAGGCCTGACGGAATTGGGGCTGGGCTATGACGCCGCCCCCTCCCTGCTGCGGTTCGGAGAGCTGCTGCTGGAAAAAAACAAGGTGATGAATCTCACCGCCATCACGGACCCGGAGGATGTGGCTTCCCTCCACTTTTTGGACAGCGCCGCGCTGCTGACGCTGGCGGACCTCAAGGACAAAACCGTGGTGGATGTAGGCACCGGTGCGGGTTTTCCCGGTATGCCTCTGAAAATTTTGGAGCCGTCCATCCGCATGACGCTGCTGGACTCCTTGGGCAAGCGGATCACCTTCTTACAGGAGGTCTGCGACGAGCTGGGATTGCAGAACGTGCAGTGCGTTCACGCCCGGGCGGAGGAATTTGCGGCAGAGCACCGGCAGAGCTTTGACTTCGCCGTGTCCCGGGCCGTGGCGAATCTCAGCGTATTGTGTGAGTTGTGCCTGCCACTGGTGAAGGCGGGCGGATACTTCCTGTCCATGAAGTCCGTGGAGTCCGATGAGGAACTGGAATCCGCCAAAAAGGCTATCAAGACCTTAGGCGGACAGGTGGAGCGGACGGCCGACTACCAGATCCCCGGCACAGAGGTGGTCCATCGGGTGATTTTTATAAAAAAAATTGCCGAAACACCAAAAAAATATCCCAGACCATTTGCAAAAATCAAAAAGAATCCGTTATAATAAGGATACTGGCATTTGAAAGTGAGGTGGTGTCGTGAGCGGACAATGTATCGCGGTAGTGTCCGGCAAGGGCGGCACCGGTAAGACCTCCCTGACTGCCGGAGTCGGCACCGCGCTGGCCCAGAGCGGCAAGCGGGTGCTGTGCGTGGACTGCGACATCGGACTGCGAAATCTGGATCTGGCCTTGGGTCTGACGGACCGGGCGCTGATGGATTTCTCCGATGTGGCGCTGGACCGCTGCCCGCTGGAAGCGGCTGTGGTGGCGCATCCCAGTATTCCCAATCTCTATCTGCTGACGGCGCCTGTGCGAATGCGGGGGCCTGCTGTGACAGAGGAGGACTTTCGGCGGATGCTGCAAAAGATCCGGCAGCAGTTTGACTTCTGTCTGCTGGACGCACCGGCAGGACTGGGGCTGGGGTTCCGGCTGGCGGTCTGCGGTGCAGACCGCTGCGTGGTAGTGACCACGCAGGACGCCTCTTCCCTGCGGGACGCCCAGCATACCGTGATGGAACTGCGGCAGTTCAGCTCCGGCCGGCTGCATCTGGTGGTGAACCGGGTGCGGAAGAAGCTGCTGCACAGTATGCACGCCACCATTGATGATGCCATGGACAAGGCAGGTCTGCCTCTCATCGGCGTGGTACCGGAGGATGACGCGCTGCCTGTGTCCCTGAATCAAGGAACTCCCCTTTTGCTGCGCTCTTACAATGGAGCGGCCAGCGCATACCGAAATATCGCAATTCGACTGCAGGGCGGTAAAGCGCCGCTGCTGCGGATCAGATAAGAACCTCAGAAAGGAGATCGACAGATGAATATTGCTATTATGTCGCATGACAACCGGAAGGACCTGATGGTGCAGTTCTGTACCGCCTACGCCGGCATTCTCTCTCAGCATAACCTGTACGCTACCAACACCACCGGACACATGGTAGCGGAAGCCACGGGTCTGAAGGTACACTGCTTCCTGTCCTATGCCCACGGCGGCAGCCAGCAGATCGGCGCCCGCATCGCCTACAATGAATTCGATCTGGTACTGTTTTTCAACGACCCCAGCAACGAAAAGATGGCCGGTGAGATCAGTTACATCTCCCGCCTGTGCGACCAGAACAATGTGCCCTTCGCCAGCAACATTGCCACGGCGGAAATGCTGGTACTGGGTCTGGCCCGGGGTGATCTGGACTGGCGTATGATCGTCAATCCCGCCAGCAACCGGCCCATCGCTTGACAAATCGCCGGAAAACGGCTACTATCAAATGAATACACCGCTATGACGCCGCAGCAGTAGGTCGGAACGCAGTCTCACAGAGAGGGGTGCAATGCTGAAAGCATCCCGTCTGCCCCGGAGGAAGGACAGCGGCGGAGCGGGGACGGAAACGTCCACGGTCCCCTTCCCGTACCAGAAGGCCAAAGGGGGCAGTCTGCCCCGAATTTGGGTGGCACCACGAAGCGTAAGCTCTCGTCCCAAAGCTATGGGACGGGAGCGTTTTTTTGCAGTTTTTACGATCCTATAACGCCCTGTTTCAGTGGAAAACTCAGTAATATCACCCGAAAAGGAGTATTTTTATGGCAAAAATGACCCCCCGGACGCTGTCCGGCTTTATGGAGCTTCTCCCGGCGCCCCAGCAGCAGATGGAGCGCATCATGGAGGTGCTTCGCAAGACCTATTCCCTGTATGGCTTCACGCCCCTGGACACCCCCGTCATCGAATCCAGCGAGGTGCTGCTGGCCAAGGCCGGCGGCGAGACGGAAAAGCAGATCTACCGCTTCCAGAAGGGCGACAGCGACCTCTCCCTCCGCTTTGACCTGACGGTGCCTCTGGCCAAGTATGTGGCCCTCCACTACAACGAGCTTTCCTTCCCCTTCCGCCGGTATCAGATCGGCAAGGTGTACCGGGGCGAGCGTGCCCAGCGGGGCCGCTTCCGGGAATTCTATCAGGCGGATATCGACATCATCGGTGACGGCAAGCTGGACATCACCAACGAGGCGGAGATCCCCTCCATCATCTATCAGACCTTCTCCACTCTGGGACTGAAGCGGTTCCAGATCCGGGTGAACAACCGGAAGATCCTGAACGGCTTCTACGCTATGCTGGGCCTGACGGAGAAATCCGCCGACGTGATGCGGACGGTAGACAAGCTGGATAAGATCGGTCCCGAAAAGGTAAAGACCATCCTGGTGGAGGATTTCGCCGTCAGCGAAGCCGATGCCGATGAGATTTTAAAGTTCATTGCCATCAAGGGCAGCAACGAAGAGGTCCTGACGGCGCTGGAGGGCTACACCGGCAGAAACGGGATGTTCGATCAGGGGCTCAGCGAACTGAACACCGTGGTGAAGTATCTGGCGGACTTTGGCGTACCTGCAGAGAATTTCGCCGTGGATCTCACCATTGCCCGTGGTCTGGATTACTACACCGGCACGGTCTATGAGACCACGCTGCTGGATCACCCGGAGATCGGCTCCGTGTGCTCCGGCGGACGGTATGACAATCTGGCGGAGTTCTACACCGACAAGCAGCTCCCCGGCGTGGGCATTTCCATCGGCCTGACCCGGCTGTTCTATGTGCTGGGCGAGCAGGGGATGCTGAATCCGGAGCTGCCCACCGCCCCGGCGGATGTGCTGATCCTGCCTATGACGGAGGATCTCTCCCCCGCCATCGCGCTGGCCACCCAGCTGCGGCAGGCGGGCATCCGCACCCAGCTCCACTGTGAACAGAAGAAGTTCAAGGCCAAAATCAGCTATGCCGACAAGCTGTCCATCCCCTATGTGATCTTTCTGGGCGAGGACGAGATCAACGCCGGCGTGGTGGCCTGCAAGGACATGAAGTCCGGCGAGCAGACCAAACTGAATACGCAGGAGACCATCGACCGGATCAAGGCCGGTCTTGCTGAACTGGAAAAAGGAAGCGTGATCGTGGAATAACCACAGAAAGGAGCCTGTTATGAAGCTGACTCTGAAGCGTGACCTGCCGCTGCTGCTGGCGGCGCTGCTGGTGATCTGGGGGCTTTGGTATGCCCGGCCCATCGGTGTGGACACCCTGTATCCGGAACTGGAGCCGGACATCATTGAGGTGTATTTGTCGGATTTCACCACATACCGCCATGAGGATCGGCGCTTGAAACTCACCGCCGGGACAGAGGAATTTGACGATCTCTGGTCGGAGATTCGGGAATTGCGGTTCCGGCGCTCCCCCTTCAACGTGGTGGTGCAGGCCCTCCCCTTCCTGGAAGGGATCGTGGATACCTACGTCAAATACCCGGAAACCGATGATTTAGATACCATGTCTATCAGCTTCGCGCAGGACAACGGAACTGATATCTGGCGGTCTGAGCATCTGCAATTCGATGTGGACGCATGGAGTTACCGGGACTTTGACCATGGGGTCACACTGCCGCTGTTGATGAAGAACGGCCACGAAATCGGGCAGAAAATGGCCCACGCGCTGTGGGAACAGGCGGCCGAATAAATACAATTTGTTATTTCTGATTTTAATTATACAATTTTAAATCACTTTTCATGGAAAGGAAGCAACAATATGATGCAGAATCGAACTCATACCTGTGGAGAGCTGCGCCTCAGTGACGCAGGCAAGCAGGTGAAAATTTCCGGCTGGATGGAGAACGTCCGCGTGGTCAGCGCCAATCTGGCCTTCGTGGTGGTCCGGGACTTCTACGGCACCACCCAGGTGGTGGCAGAGACCGAGGACATGGTGAACACCTTCAAGGCCATCACCAAAGAGTCCACCATCTCCGTGGAGGGCATTGTCCGGGAGCGGGACAGCAAGACCGACAAGATGGCCACCGGCGACATTGAGATTGTTCCCGCCAAGGTGGAGGTGCTGGGCCGCTGCCAGCACAGCGAGCTGCCCTTCCAGATCAACCGCAGCCGGGAGGCCGACGAGGCCCAGCGGCTGAAGTACCGCTATCTGGATCTGCGGAACCCCGCCGTGAAGAAGAACATCATTCTGCGGTGCAACGTGGTGGCCGCCCTGCGGAAGTCCATGACCGAGCACGGCTTTTTGGAGATCACCACGCCCATTTTGACGGCCTCCTCCCCCGAGGGCGCCCGTGACTATCTGGTGCCCGCCCGGAACCATCCCGGCAAGTTCTACGCGCTGCCTCAGGCACCCCAGCAGTTCAAGCAGCTGCTGATGACCTCCGGCTTCGACCGTTACTTCCAGATCGCCCCCTGCTTCCGGGACGAGGACGCCCGTGCCGACCGCTCCCCCGGTGAGTTCTACCAGCTGGATATGGAGATGGCCTTCGCCTCCCAGGAGGACGTGTTCGCCGTTCTGGAGGACGTGCTGCCTCCCATCTTCGCCCAGTACGGCGCTTACAGCCGGGCCAGCGGCGCACCCTTCACCCGTATCCCCTACACCGAGGCTATGGAGAATTACGGCTCCGACAAGCCTGACCTGCGGATCGACCTGCGGGTGCAGGACGTCACTTCTGTTCTGGGCGGCTGCGGCTTTGAGCCCTTTGCCGAGGGCAATCTGGTGAAGGCCGTGAAGGTCAGCGATTTCCACGAGACCCGGAAGTTCATCGACAAAACCCTGGCGGATGTGGAGACCGTGTCCGGCGGCAAGGCCTACTGGTTCCGCATGGACGAAAACGGCGAGCTGGTGGGCGGCATTTCCAAGTTCGTCAATCCCATCAAGGAAAAGGTCATCGAGGCTCTGGGCCTGAAGGCCAATGACTTCGTGGCCCTGTCCGCAGGCAAGCGGGACGCCGCCCTCAAGACCGCCGGTGTGCTGGTCAAGACCCTGGGCGCTGCCGTTCCCGGCCACATGGACAAGGAGCAGTACGCCTTCTGCTGGATCGTGGACTTCCCCATGTACGAGATCGGCGACGAGTCCGGCGAGCTGGAATTCTGCCACAACCCGTTCTCCATGCCCTCCGGCGGTCTGGACGTGCTGCTGAAGGCCGAAAAGGGCGAGATCGACCCCCTGAGCATCACCGCTGACCAGTACGATCTGGTGTGCAACGGCGTGGAGCTCAGCTCCGGCGCTGTGCGGAACCACGATCCTGAGATCATGATCAAGGCCTTTGAGCTGGTGCGGCTGGGCGAAGAGGACGTGAAGGCCAAGTTCCCCGCCATGTACAATGCCTTCACCTACGGTGCACCCCCCCATGCCGGTATCGCCCCGGGCGTGGACCGCATGGTGATGCTGCTGGCCGGCGAAGACAGCATCCGGGAGATCATCCCCTTCCCCATGAACAAGAACGCCCAGGACGTGATGATGAGCGCACCTTCTGAGGTCACCCAGAAGCAGCTGGATGAGCTGCATATCCAGATCACCAAACTGGAGAACTAAGCATATCTGCCGTTATGCGGCACGGGAAAGCATGGTGATACCATGCGGGATGGAATCCCCATTTTCTTTTCCTCTTGTGGAAAAGAAAACGGCCATTCATGGTCAAAAGAAAAGACGCTGAGGGATGAGTTGACCGGCAAAGCGGTTAACTCACCCAAAGCGGGGGCTGGCCGTCACGCACTGCCGACAAAATCCGGAAGTTGCCTGCCGGCTGCGCTATACCCGAATATCAAATCGGCATATCCCCGCATTTGAGAGTGCGGAGCACAACGGGGCGGAAAACCGAATCGGCGTATTTCTACTCCCGTGCGTTCCGCTTCGCTACGCACTACCCGGTCCGTTTCCGGTTTTATCCTCGTCTCTCGCCCTTCGTCCCCTTGGGGGTTGGTTTTTCCTGCCCCGTCCCTCGTCTCCGGGAGGGGGTTCCAAAGGTGAAAGCACCAAAGCGCCGCCGGGGGCGGATAAAGCGGCCCGCTTCCGAGGAAATGGCACGATTGGCGGCCCATCAGGGTTGGGAATCGTGTTGCCGTAACGGTGCTTTCGGGCTGCTGCCCCGGCCTCTGGGGGTTGGTTTCCAAAGGCGTGGACCGAGGCCCCCGGCCTTTGTGTCGTTGGGGGTCCAGGGCGAAGTCGAAACGCCCTGGTGCTTTTCTTCCAGGGGTGTGGGGCGGGTTCTTTTCCAGAAAAGAATGCGCCCCACGTCCCTTCGGTGGGAACTGTCCCTTGCGGGAGCAGGAAACTATGCGAAAGCGCGCGGCATCGCCGCGCGCTTCCTTGTTATCCGAAATCATGACGGCTGCCCGTCGAAATTCCAAGCTCTTCGTAAAGGGAAATAATCGCTTCGATCTTATGAAAGCAAATTTCATCACTTAACGTATCGTCCCGGATGATTGCCAATATCTTTTTCAACGTGCGTCCTGCGGCGTCAGACACCAGACAGCGATAAAATTCCTGCTCATTCTGCATAAAAAGACCCCCTAAGTTCTAATACTATGTAAATAGTAACTAATAATATAGGAATTGTCAATGAGTTACTTTGCAGATAGTATAGAACAAGAGGTGATGGTCTGATGCCAAGGTCTGTTCACGCGACAAAGGGATATGGAAAGCTTCGGTTTCATTTGTCAGAGCGTATGGTTGAACAGGGATTGAACCGCAACCAGATTGCACAGGCCATCGGAAGCCGCTTTGAGGTTGTGGACAAATGGTGTTCTGACGGTCCGGAGCGGATTGACGCGGATGTACTGGCCCGTTTATGCTATGTATTGGAGTGCGGTGTTGGGGATCTGATCACCTATGAAGAAGCTTAAGGAGGGCGAGGCCCTCCTTTTTTCTTTCTTTTTTTCCCGGTTTATGATAGACTGAAGCTACTTTGAAGGGAGGCGCCTATGAAACGCTTTTTGGCCGCGCTTTTGGCGGCATTGACTGTATTTACCCTTACAGGCTGCGGAAAAACTGAGAATCCCGCTGAACCAGTGACGCCGGGACAGGGGGAGGAACCCGCCGCGCCCACGGAACCGGAGCTGACGCCGGAGGAAATCGCGGAACAGGAGCGTCTGGCGGCGGAAAAGGCCCGTGAAGAACGGCTGCAGGGACTACTGGACTCCATGACCTTAGAGGAAAAGGTGGGACAGCTTTTCTTCGTCCGGTGCCCGGAGACCAACGCCGTGGAGGATATTTCCACCTACTATTTAGGAGGCTATCTGCTGTTTGGCCGGGACTACAAGGACGGCGACAGTTGGCTGACGTGGGAGCAATTCATCCAGAAAATAGAGAGCTACCAGGATGCGGCCGCTATCCCCCTGTTTATTGGAAGCGATGAGGAGGGCGGCACCGTCACCCGTGCCAGCCGGAACCCTAACCTCTTCTCTGAACCCTTCAAATCTCCTCAGAAGCTGAACTACATCGGCGGCATTGAAGAAATTCTCCGGGATACGGACACCCGAAGCCGGGAGCTGCGGGCGCTGGGGATCAACGTGAATTTCGCGCCGGTGTGCGACGTGTCCACTGACCCTAAGGATTTCATCTATGACCGGACGCTGGGGCAGGACGCGAACATGACGGCGGATTATGTGAGGCTGGTGGTGCCGGCCATGACAGAGGGCGGTACGCTGCCTGTACTGAAGCACTTCCCCGGCTACGGTAATAACGCAGACACCCACACCGGCATCGCCGTGGATCAGCGGCCGATGGAGACCTTTGAGACTGCCGACCTGCTGCCCTTCAAGGCGGGGATCGAAGCCGGGACTCCTTTTGTGCTGGTGAGCCACAACATCGTCAACTGCATGGACCTGGAGCTGCCGGCGTCCCTCTCCCCTGCCGTTCACAAAATTCTGCGGGAAGAATGCGGCTTTGACGGCATCGCCATCACCGACGATCTGGCGATGGACGCCGTGAAGGCCTACGCCAAGGACGGCGCTGTAGCTGTGCTGGCCTTGCAAGCGGGAAACGATATGGTTGTTACCACGGACTACCGGACCCAGATCCCCGCCGTCATCGCGGCGGTACAGGAGGGCACGCTGGAGGAAAGCGTCATCGACGACGCCTGTCTCCGGGTACTGCGGTGCAAGGACACCTTTTTGGGGATTCCCGAAAGTGATTTCTGATTGGATAGTCCATGAAAACAACCTGATTTGCTGCATTTTTTGAAGATGTGCAACCAAAACGTTCTTTTTTCGTCTTTCCTTGTGAACAACTGTCGGAAAGACCGGTCTATGGGAAAGGAGCATTTCTATGAAAAAGTCTCTGCGTTTTTGCGTTTTGCTGGCTTTGGCCGCCGCATTGCTGACGGTCTCCGCCTTTGCGGATACCGGGCCGAAGGCGCAGTTAAAGGTGCTGGTGAAAAATGCCCCGGAGGAGCCATACTACCTCGATCTTTTGGAAAAGGGGGATTATCAGGGGCACACCTATGGCTCCGGAGACGGGGATGACACATACAGCGGGCTGGATTGGAGCTACTCCGAGGAGGAGATCGCTGCACTGGACAGCGAGCTGCTGGACGCGCTGCGGGCGGCGGTGCCGGAGGGCTGGCACGCCTGCACCGCGCAGGGCACCAACGGTGCGCCCATGTGGGGCGACCTGATCGGCAGCGACGCAGGCGGGGTGCGGCTCCATTCCTTCCGTTACCATGGCGTACCGGATACGTATCGGATCATTCTCGTAACAAAAAGCGGCGAAAGCTGGGTATCCGGAGTCCTGCACCGGGCAACGCTGCAATCCAGCGCAACGGTGGATTGGGCGGCAAGGATCGCCAACGCGCCCAGTCCGGCCATGGCCTATGCGCTGCAATTCCTGTGCACCCTCCTCCCTACCCTGCTGATCGAGGGGCTACTGCTGTTTGCCTTCGGCTACCGGAGTAAGAGAAGCTGGCTGGTATTTCTGCTGGTGAATCTGGTGACACAGGGCGGCTTCGCCGTCTATCTCGCCGTGACGGTGTTGAATCACGGTGTAAGCGGCTGGTCTTTGATCTTCTATATTCCCATTGAGGTCATCATCACACTGGTCGAATTGCTGCTGTACCGCCGTCTGCTGACGGAAAAAAACAAGGCGCGAGCCGCCGTGTACGCCATTGCCGCCAATCTCTGCTCGGCTGTGTTGGGTCTCTGGCTCATTGATCCGCTGTGGCATTTTATCGTGTCGATCTCTTAAAAATGAAAGGAATTTTCCCCATGGAAACTGAAAAGCTATACTACGCGGACCCGTTTTTGACGGACTTTACCGCTACGGTTCTGGACTGTCAGCCGGGTAAAAACGGCTATTTGGTCACATTAGACCGCACAGCCTTCTACCCGGAGGGGGGCGGACAGCCTGCCGATCACGGCGTTCTGGACAGAGCGGCTGTGACGGACGTCCATGAAAAAAACGGCGTGATTCTCCACAATGTGGACAGAGCCGTGGAAATTGGGAAAACTGTCACCGGCGCCATCGACTGGGAGCGGCGGTTCGACCACATGCAGCAGCACTCCGGAGAGCATATCTGTTCCGGGCTGATCTGCCAGCGGTTTCACTGCGACAATGTGGGATTTCACATGGGCGCGGACATCGTGACCATCGACTTCAACGCCGATATTTCCTGGGAGGAGCTGTTGGAGATCGAGGCTAAGGCCAATCAGTATCTTTATGAAAACCACCCCATCGACATTCAGTTCCACCGGGGAGCGGAGCTGGAGGCCATCGACTATCGGAGTAAAAAGGCGCTGGAGGGGGATGTGCGGATCGTGGCCTTCCCCGGCGCGGACTGCTGCGCCTGCTGCGGCACCCATGTGCTGCGGAGCGGGCAGGTGGGACTGGTGAAGTTCCTGTCGGTGCAGAAATTCCGGGAGGGCGTGCGGATTGAGCTGCTGTGCGGCAAACGGGCGCTGGAATACCTGTCCAAAACATGGGAGCAGGCCAAGGCCATTGGCCAGCGGCTCAGTGTAAAGCCTGTAGACAGCGAGGCGGCCGTGGAACGGCTGGAGGGCGAGTTGACCAGCCTCAAGCTTCGCTGCACCCAGTTGGAGGAGTCTGTATTTGAATCCATAGCCAAGGAGCTGGCGGGAAAGGGCGATGTGATGCTGTTCCAGCCCTCCATGCGGCCGGACAGCGTCCGGCGGCTGATGGATGCCGTGTCCAAGACCTGCAGCGGTCTGGCGGCAGTTTTCTCCGGAGAGGAGGGCCATTACGCCTACGCCCTGGGCCGGGCGGACGGACAGGACATCAGCCCTCTGGTCAAGGCCATGAATACGGCCCTCCACGGGCGGGGCGGCGGACGGAACGGCTTCGCTCAAGGCAGCGTGGAGACGGAGCGGAGCGCCATTGAATCGTTTTTCAAGGAGAATGGATATGGAATATGTGATTAAGGAATTGCTTCACCCGGAGGAGGATGACGAGGCCAATTTCATCTACTCGGAGCTGGACAGCCAACGCCGGGAGACCCGGCGGGTGGAGTTTTATCCATCCGGTATGTGCTTTGCCTACGGCGGGGATATGGGACAGGACGAGGTACTGGACCCCACGCCTTTCCCGGAGGATCTGCGGACACTGAACCGCCCCGGTGAGGTGGAGGTCCGGGCCATCCCCCGGCAGTTGTTCATCGAGGTGTGGAATCAGGCACAGGAGCGGCCCGACGGCTTTATGGGGATGTTCTATTGACTTCTTTACCGCTGCGGAAAATTTGTTTTTCATAGTAAAACCCCGGCCCCGGACTTTTGTCCGGGGCCGGGGTTGCTATTCTGCTATTTTACAATTTGCGGTTGCCTGTTGTCTGCGGGGTGGCGGATCACACCACCGCGAAGAACTTAATGAGGAACAGGGCAGAGATCACATAGGTCAGCACGCTGACGTCCTTGGCCTTGCCGGAGAGGAGCTTGACCACCGTGTAGGAGATCAGGCCGAGGCCGATGGCGTGGCCGATAGAGCCGGAGATCGGCATACCGATGAGCATAATGGACACCGGCAGCATCTGGTCCATATCGTCAAAGTTGACATTTTTGAGGCCCTGAAGCATCAGCACACCGACATAGATCAGCGCAGCGGAGGTCGCGGCACCGGGAATGATGGCGGCAACGGGAGCGAGGAAGATGCAGGCGAGGAACAGCACGGCAGAGGTCAGCGCGGTCAGACCGGTGCGGCCGCCAGCCTCCACGCCGGAGGCGGACTCGATAAAGGTGGTAACGGTGGAGGTGCCGGTGGCAGCGCCCGCGACCGTACCGATGGCGTCGGAGAGCAGGGCCTCCTTCATGTTGGGCATCTCGCCCTTCTCATTCACCATGCCGGCGCGGGAGGCGGTGCCCACCAGAGTGCCGATGGTGTCGAACATATCGATCATGCAGAAGGTGATGATCAGCGTGATGGCGGTGAACCAGCCGATGTTCATAAAGCCCGCAAAGTCAAACTTGAAGAGCGTGGTAGAGACCATGTCGGCGAAGGGCGGCACGAAGCTTGCGGTCTCAAGGCTTGCAAAGGGATTCACGCCGAGGAATGCGAAGCTGCCGATCCAATAAAGGACGGAGGAGAAGAGCATACCAAGCAGCACGGCGGCCTTGATGCCCTTCTTGGCCAGCACGACCATGACGAACACACCGAGGAACGCGGTCACGACGGTCAGGACCATCGTGTCATAGCCAGAGCCCATGTTGCCCTTGATAATACTGGGGGTCAGGGCGCCGAAGAAGTCGCGCATCATGTAAAACGGACCGCCGTTTTCGGAATAGATGCCAATGTTGGAGCCGAGACCCACGTTCATCAGCATCAGGCCGATGGCAGGGGCAATGCCGTAGCGCACACCGAGCGGGATGGCCTCCACGATCTTCTCGCGCACCTTCAGCACGGTGAGCACGAGGAACACGATGCCTTCGATGAGGATGATGACGAGGGCCGCCTGAAAAGCGCTGGTGTAGTCGCAGTCATTGATCACGGCGATGTTGGCCACCACCACGGCGAAGAAGCTGTTGAGACCCATGCCGGGCGCCATGGCAAAGGGCTTGTTGGCCAGGAAGGCCATGCAGGCGGTGCCGATGGCGGAGGCGATGCAGGTTGCAAGGAACACGCCGTTCCACAGCGGCGTGCCGACCGCGAAGCCGGTGAGCAGATTGGGGTTCAGGGCGATGATGTAGGCCATCGTCATGAACGTGGTCAGGCCCGCCAGGATCTCCGTCCGGACGGTAGTGCCGTTCTCTTTCAGTTTAAAGATTTTTTCCATAGTTTTCCCCTTTCTCTTATCACAGGGCCCCGTAAAGGTCAACCTCTGTTATAACGAAATTTTAACACAAATTTCCGCTCATGAATAGTTCTGAGATTTACTGAAAAAATAGGTGTCTCTTTAGCATATTGCACAAAAACAGCCCTGTCATTTCGACAGGGCCGCTTCGTTCAGGCAGTATGATGGGGTTCAAAGGCTTCTTCGATCCTTTCCCGCATCCGGAAATCCCGGCGCTGCCAAACAAGAGCCAGAACCGCAGGTAGCAGAACAGGCAGGATCGTGCAGCTTCCCCACCCCATCGCCCACAGCACACATTCTGCAATAACGCCGGCATGGAATGCCAACAGCGTTCCTCCGTAGAGATTCATCCGGGGGATATGGTCCGAATCCCGGAACAAATGGGCCTGGACCCAGGCATCCACAAACTGGCGGAGGTTGTTGGTAGAGAAGATGGTAGAACAGGGATACCCGTATTTTCCGGCAAACACGCACCACTGGAAGCCCATGGCAAAAATGCAGATGTAAACGCCCAGCTCCGATAAGTGCTCCGGCAGAACACTCAGCACACAGGCCGCAGCTGCATCTGAGAGAATGGCCCACATCCGCAGATCGCCCTTACAGCGCTTCGACAGGCAGGCTGCCAGAAAAATCGTAAAAACATACAGGATAACGATTCCAAGACGCAGCAGCGCTTTGATCCAGTTTTCCTGAACCGCGCTTGTGAAAACCTCAATGAAATTGACGGTCACTGCCGAGGCGAAGTGATGAAAGCGCAAAATAGCATACGCGCCGAACCAGCCGCCGATCAGTGCCATGCAGAAATGCAGGCGCCGTTTTGATTGCTCCAACTGTTCTTCCATGTTCCTCTGATCCTTTTCCTTAAAGAGGCGGAGAGTCGATCAAACCCTCCGCCCTGTTACTGTGTTTTCTTAGAACTTGATCTTCTCTTCCAGATAGCTCTTCACCTGATCAATGGGGATACGCACCTGATTCATGGTATCACGCTCACGGATGGTGACACAGTGGTCAGCGGGGGTGTTCTCGTCGCCCACGGTCTCAAAGTCCAAGGTAATGCAGAAGGGAGTGCCGATCTCATCCTGACGGCGATAGCGCTTGCCGATGGAGCCGGTCTCGTCATAGTCCACCATGAACTCCTTGGACAGCTCGTTGTACAGCTCCATAGCGGGGCCGGAGAGGACCTCCTTCTTGCTCAGAGGCAGGATGGCGGCCTTAAAGGGAGCCAGAGCGGGATGGAAGTGCATGACCACGCGGACATCGTCCTTGCCGTTCTTGTCCTGACCCACAACTTCCTCGTCATAAGCGTCGCACAAAACGGCCAGAACACTGCGCTCCACGCCCAGAGAGGGCTCGATGACATAGGGGATATATTCCACCATGTCCTTGCCCTCGCCCTCGCGGTAGACCATCTTCTGACCGCTGGTATTCTGATGCTGGGTCAGGTCATAGTCAGTACGGTCGGCTACGCCCCACAGCTCGCCCCAGCCGAAGGGGAACAGGAACTCAAAGTCCGTGGTGGCCTTGGAGTAGAAGCACAGCTCCTCGGGATCATGGTCACGGAGACGCAGGTTCTCATCCTTCAGACCGATGGACAGCAGCCAGTTGTGGCAGAAGGTCCGCCAGTAGTTGAACCATTCCAGGTCGGTGCCGGGCTTGCAGAAGAACTCCAGCTCCATCTGCTCAAATTCCCGGACGCGGAAAATGAAGTTGCCCGGGGTGATCTCGTTGCGGAAGGACTTGCCGATCTGGCCGATGCCGAAGGGCAGCTTCTTCCGGGTAGTGCGCTGGACGTTGTTGAAGTTCACGAAAATGCCCTGAGCGGTCTCGGGACGGAGGTAGACAGTATTCTTGGCGTCCTCAGTGACGCCCTGGAAGGTCTTGAACATCAGGTTGAACTGACGGATGTCGGTGAAATTGTGCTTGCCGCAGGTGGGGCAGGGAATGTTATGCTCTTCAATGAAGTCCTTCATCTCGGCCTGAGAGAAAGCGTCCACTGGCTTGGGCAGTTCAAAGCCGGTCTCGGCGCACCAGTCCTCGATCAGCTTATCGGCGCGGAAGCGCTCGTGGCACTCGCGGCAGTCCATCAGGGGATCGGAGAAGCCGCTGAGATGGCCGCTGGCCACCCAGGTCTGGGGGTTCATGAGGATGGCGGCGTCCAGACCCACGTTATAGGGGTTCTCCTGGACGAATTTCTTCCACCAGGCATTCTTGATGTTCTTCTTCAGCTCAGCGCCCAGAGGGCCGTAGTCCCAAGTGTTGGCAAGGCCGCCATAGATCTCGCTGCCGGGGAACACAAAGCCTCGGTTTTTGCACAGGGCAACGATTTTGTCCATGGTCTTTTCAGTGTTTTTCATGGTTTCCTCTCCTTTTTGTTTGGTGGCTCAGAGCAATTTCAAAATTGCATGCACGCAATTCTGATGCCACGCGTCCCGGCTGCCGTGTCTGCGGCGAGGGGCGCGGCTCAACTCATGCGTTTTTGCGCAGCAAAAAACGCCCTGAGCCTATTTTAGTAGGCTCAGGGCGAACATAATGTCCGTGGTTCCACCTGAATTCCCCGTTGGAGGCGGGGCACTTCGTTCCCGGTAACGGCGGGGTCCGGCGAAGCATTTCCGCTCCGCGGCTCCAGGGCGCCATCCGATGCTTTCCGGAGGAGCTTACACCAACCGCTCCTTCTCTGAAACCGGATCCAGCAGAACTTCCCTGTCACAGCCTTTCACCTGGTCACTGTATCACGGTTTTTGAACATTGTCAAGGTAAATAGCGGAAAACGGCCGTTTTTTCATTGAGTTTCCGAAAAAAGTCACCGACTTTTTCACAATGTTGAAAGGAATCCGGAAAAATAGGACAACGCTCCGCCTGAAAGACGGAGCGTTGGTTCGGTTTACTTTTTCTCCCGATCGTAGGCCACGATGACCCGACGATTGGGGTCCACACCCGTGGAATAGGTGGTGACACCGGGAACCTCCTGCAAAGCCGTGTGGATCACATGGCGCTCGTAGGCGTTCATAGGCTCCAGAGTGACGCTGCGGCGGTACTTGACCACCTTGCCCGCCACCTTGTTGGCCAGACGCTCCAGGCTCTGTTCCCGCTTGGCCCGGTAATTCTCGGCGTCCAGCTGGACACGGACCCGGCTGCCGGTGCGGTTGACGGAGTAGCTGGTGAGCTGCTGGATGGCGTCCAGAGTCTCGCCCCGGCGGCCGATGATGGCGCCAAGGCCCTGACCTTCCAGAAACACCTTGTAGCGGCCCTTTTCAGGGAGATATACCTTGACCTCTGCCTGAACCTCCATCTGCTGAAGGAGGCCGGAAAGGAACTTGCGGATCTCCTGAGCCCGCTCGTCATCCACTTCCTCGCCCAGATCCTCCGGGACCTTGACGGTCTGTGCTTCCTCGGTCTTGGGAGCAAGCTCCTTCTTGACCGGCTCTTCCCGGCGCTGAGGCTTTTCGGCGGGCTTCTTTTCTGCCCGGGGCTTCTCGGCCTTGGGCTTGTCCTCCCGGACTTTTTCCGCCTTGGGCTGGGCGGGAGCGGCAGGCTCCTCGTCCTCACCGTAGCTGACCCGGACCTTGGCAGGGCAGCTTCCCAGACCCAGGAAACCGGCCTTTGCCCGCTCCAGGATCTCTACGGATACATCGTCCCTGTCCAGCTTCAGCTGCTCCAGGGCGCGGTTAATGGCTTCTTCTTCCGTTTTGCCCGTTACATCAATAAACTGTCTCATAACGGCTCCTCATTATGTTTCGTCATAGCGGTCCGCCTTGTAAGCACGGCCACGGGCATAGGGGCGGTCACCCACCCGGCCAGCCTCGGTGGTGCTGGTAGCGGCCTTGGCAGCTTTGACAGCCTTGGCAGCCTGAGCAGCCTGCTGCTTTTCCCGCAGGGTCTTTTTCTTCTGCTCTTCCTGCTTTCTCTGCTGCTCCTGAACGCGGGCTTCTTCCATGCGGCGCTGGCGGTCAGCCTGGCGGGCCTGGAAGCGGGCCTCCTCTTCCTCGCTGAGCTTGGCAGAGAAGGTCTTGTTAAGAATTGCCTCCTGGATCAGGGAGAACACACTCTGGGCGATCCAGTACACGCCCAATGCGGCAGGCATGATGAAGGCGATGTAGACGCTCATCAGGGGCATCATATACATCATGGACTTCATGGATGCACCGCCGGCAGCGTCCGCCTGAGGCTGGGTCTTCATGGTGAGCTTGCTGAACACAAACTGAGAAAGACCAGCCAGAATGGGGATCAGGATCACGCCGATCACAGCCCAGGTGAAGGTGAAACTCTTGACATACTCCCAGGGAGTAGCGGTCAGGTCCAGACCCAGGAACTTATAGTTCACGTTGAACCAGCCATCCGGCGTGGAAAGGCCCATCTCCTGCACGGCCTTGACCAGGTTGATCTGGCCGTAGGCGGAAAGCTGGGTAACACCGTTTTTCACGATGGCGGCACCGGCCTTATCCAACTGGACGATATTAGCCATGTTGACGCCGGCGTTGGTAGCAGTTTGGATCAAAGTCTCCACCGCGGATTCCGGCAGCATCATGAAATGGGTGATGGGCTGGCGGATGATGGAGTACAGAGCAATCAGGATGGGAAAGGGCAAAAAGCTCCAGAGGCAGCCGCTCATGGGATTGACGCCTTCCTCTTCGTAGAGCTTCTGCATTTCTTCCTGAAGCTTGGCCTGGTTTTTGGCATAGCGCTTCTGCAGCTCCTGCATCTGACCGCTGACGCGGCTCATGCGCATCATGCTCTTCTTGGACTTCATCTGGAAGGGCAGCATGATGAGCTTGATGACCAGAGTAAACAGGATCAGAGCCACACCGTAGGAGTTCGTCAGGTTATAGAACAGACGAACCAGCCAGGCAAAGGGTACGCAAATGTAGTAGCCAATGGTGGACATTCTTGTCTTTCCTCCGATATTCTTTTGAATCAGGGAACGGGGTCGTAACCGCCTTTGTGGAAGGGATTACAGCGCAGGATCCGGCGGAAAGCCATCCAACCGCCCTTCAGGGCGCCGTATTTTTCAATGGCTTCCAGCGCGTATTGAGAACAGGTAGGGGTATAGCGGCAGCAGGGCGGCCGAAACGGAGAAATAGCCCGGCGGTAGAACCGCACCAAAGCCAAAAGAACCCGCTTCATACGGGCTCCTTCATCAGATCTACCTTCCGGCACAGACGGCGGAACTGTTTTTGCAGCTCCGGCCAAGGGGCCGTGGCAGTTCTGCTCCGGGCAACCAGAATAATATCATATCCCGTTTTCAGCTGGGGCTTTTCCAGACGGTAGACCTCCCGGAGACGGCGGCGGCAGCGGTTGCGCACCACGGCATGTCCCAGCTTTGTAGAGGACACCAGCCCCAGACGGTTCCGGCACAGACGGTTCTTCCGGCAGTACAGCACCATGACGGGACTGACAGCCGAAACGCCCTTCTGATAGGTTCTCCGAAATTCATAATTCTCTTTCAGCGTGACCGCTGCTTTCATGACTCGTTCCCTGTCCTTTCACCCTGAACAAAGTTTCCCTGGATACAATTCCAGGGACGGAGGACGCTTGCAGTCCCACCGTCCCTAAAGGACATTGTTCAGGTGTCTCCCGCGCATGAGTCCTTCTTAGTAGCTCAGGCGGGCACGGCCCTTGGCGCGGCGGCGAGCCAGGACCTTGCGGCCGTTGGCGGTAGCCATTCTCTTGCGGAAGCCATGGACCTTCTGGCCGTGGAGCTTCTTGGGCTGATAGGTACGTTTCGTTGCCATGTTGAGACACCTCCTGTCAGATTTCCGTCCGCCTTGCGGCGGCATTTACTCGACACCACCGGAGACCGGCGGCGCAGTAAGCATATCAGTACGTACTTATGACGCACGGATTAGTATACATACTTTTTCAAATTCTGTCAAGAAAAAGTTGCAGATTCCGTGAAAAACATCCGGTTTTTTCTGTTTCCTGTACGTTTTGGCAGATATTGTACTTTTTTTGTCGGAGATAACCACATTTTGTTTCCCGACAGCCCCTAAATTTTTGAACTTTATTATTTAGTATATGTGTAATTTCTGTTGCCTGAACGTTCTGTTTTTGATATAATGTAACTCGGTATGATTTTGTCTTTTATAACAAGAGAGGTGTTCTGATTTGAATTCTGTCGCTGATGTGTGGACCAACGTCCTCCAGCAGCTCAAGAAGGATCTCTCGGAGACGACCATCACCACCTGGTTCGATGAACTGACGGCGGTGGACATCCGGGAAAATACCTTCTATCTGCACTGTCCCAACGACTTTAAAAAACGATACATTGAATCCCTGTTTATCAAAAACATCAAAGCCGCCCTTCAGGATCTCTTCTCCATGGAGTTTGAAGTGAAGATCCTGGATGAAGCGGGACTTCTGGAATTTCAGGGCGGCGCGCCCAAGAAAAACAGCGATCGCTTCACCTACGAGGATTTCACGTTTGAGACCTTCGTGGTAGGTCCCAGCAATAAGCTGGCCTACGCCGCCTCTATGGCGGTGGCGGAGCATCCCGCCCAGAACTACAACCCCTTGCTGATCTACGGCGATTCCGGTCTGGGCAAGACCCACTTGCTGTACGCCATCGCCAATGTGATCCGGCAGAATGATCCGGCTGCTAAAATCGTCTACATCAAGGGCGATGACTTCATCAATGAGTTCATTGAGCTGATTCGGGCAGGCCGTGGCAGCGACTTCCGGGCCAAGTACCGGGAGGCAGACCTTCTGCTGGTGGACGACGTGCAGTTTGTGGCCGGCAAGGAACAGGTCCAGAATGAATTCTTCCATACCTTCAATAACCTATACGAATCCGGTAAGCAGATCGTTCTGACTTCGGACCGTCCCCCCTCTGAGATGACGCTGCTGGATGACCGGCTGCGGACCCGGTTTGAATGGGGCCTGCTGGCGGACGTTACGCCGCCGGACTTTGAGACCCGTCTCGCCATCGTAAAGAACAAGGCGGCGGCGCTGGGTATGGAACTTCCTGATAAGATCGCCAGTTACATTGCCGAAAATGTCACTGCCAACGTCCGACAGCTGGAGGGCACCGTCAATAAAATTCTGGCTTACAAGGATCTGCTGGGCAGCGAGGCCGACGAGGCCACAGTCACTCGGGCCATGCAGGACATTCTGAAAAAGAGCAACGAGTATATTCCCACGCCGGACAACATTCTGGACTACATCAGCAAGTATTACGGGATCGAAAAAGAGATCATCTGCGGTCAGCAGCGGGTCAAGGATGCCGTGGCTGCCCGCCAGATCGCCATGTACCTCATTCGCGGCATGACTAATCTGCCTGTGGTGGAAATCGGCAAGGTCTTTGACAACCGGGATCACTCTACGGTGCTCTACTCTCTCAAGCAGGTAGAAAAGCAGATGAAAAAAGACCCCGCTTTCGCCGAGACGGTGAAGGAGATCAAGACCAATATCAACAACCGCCATTGACCGTATTTTTTCCACATTCGCAAGGGAAAAAGAAAAACTGTAATGTGGAAAAAGAAAGTCCGTTTAAAACCGATTTTTTTCCACATCTTTTTTCAACAAGGGCGTGGAGGCTGTAAATATTGGGGTTTCAAGGGTTTTTCTACTTTTCCACATTTTTTTTCACTACTGTTACTTTCTTCTAAAAAATTTATTTTTTCTTTTTAAAAAGCGCTTTTATCCCTATTTGATACAGAAAGGAAGCGGCTCTCATGATTAAATTTTCCTGTGAAAAAGTTTTCCTCCAAAACGCGATTGCCGTCACCAGCCGGGCCGTTGCCCAGAAGAGCTCCATTCCGGCGCTGGAAGGTCTGTTGATCCACGCGGACCAGCAGTTGACCATCTCCGGCTACAACATGCAGACCGGTATTCGCACCAACGTTTTCGCCAACGTTGTGGAAGGCGGCGACATCGTGTTGAACGCCCGGCTGTTTGGTGACATCATCCGCCGGATGCCCGATGATATGATCACCTTTACCGCTGATGAAAAAATGATGGTCCATGTCTCCTGCGGTGATGCGGATTTTGACATTCTGGGCCTATCCGCCGCAGATTACCCGGATCTGCCGGAGGTTGAGGATGAATATGCCGTTTCCATGCAGCAGAAGGTGCTGCGGAGCATGATCGAGGAGGTGGCCTTTGCTGTCTCTACCAATGAAAGCCGCCCGGTCCATACCGGCGCGCTCTTTGAGATCGCGGATATGAGCCTCAGCATGGTGGCCGTGGACGGTTTCCGTCTGGCTTTCCGCCGGGAGAAGCTGGAAAAGCTGGAGGGCGGCGCGTTCTCCTTCGTCTGCCCCGGCTCCGCCCTCAGTGAGGTCAAGAGCATTTGCGGCGATACGGAGGATCTGGTGACGGTGACGCTGGGCAAGCGGCATATCCTATTTGAAATTGGTGATACTCAGCTGATCTGCCGCCGTTTGGAGGGTGAGTTCCTGGATTATAAGAACGCCATCCCCCGGAAGAATCCCATTCAGATCGTGGCAGAGACCAAGGCACTCATCGAGAGCATCGACCGCGTGTCCGTGGTGATCTCCGACAAGCTGAAAAGCCCGGTGCGCTGCCTGTTCGACCACGATAAGGTGATGCTGTCCGCCAAGACCGGCAACGGCGAGGCCAAGGATGTGTGCCGTGTCAGCGGCGACGGCGACAAGTTGGAGATCGGCTTCAATAACCGGTATCTGATGGAGGCGCTGCGGTATGCCCCGGCGGACAAGGTGAAGATCGAGCTGAACACAGGGGTCTCCCCTGCCATTATTGTCCCTGTGGAGGGCGAGGAGAACTTCCTTTATATGGTATTGCCTGTACGGCTGAAGAGCGCGGAGTAAACAAATATGAAAACAATGACCATTACAACCGAATACATCAAGCTTCAGGACCTTCTAAAGCTGGCCAACGCCGTGGAGACCGGCGGCGAGGCAAAGGAGTGCGTCCAGAGCGGCGAAGTACAGGTCAACGGCGAGGTGTGCACCATGCGGGGCAAGAAGATCCGCCCCGGAGACGTGGTAACCTTCCGGGGACAGGAATACGCAGCGGCCTATGCGGATTGACGGGTTAAGCCTGGATTTTTTCCGTAATTACGTTCATTTAGACGCTGCGTTTGACCCGAATATCAATGTGATCTACGGTGACAACGCCCAGGGAAAGACGAATCTGCTGGAGGCGGTGGCCTATCTCTCCGGCGTCAGCCATCGGGCCAGATATGACCGGGAGCTGATCCAATTCGGCGTGGATCACGCCTTTTTGAAGGGGAATGTGTTTGCCAGAGATCGAGAGTTTCTGCTGGAGGCGGAGCTGCACCGGGGGGCGCGGCGGGTGCTGCGGTCTAACGGCGTCAAGCTGAAAAACGGCGGCGAGCTGTCCGGTATTTTTCAAAGTGTGCTGTTCTGCCCGGAGGACCTGTATCTGATCCGGGAAGGAGCCGCCGCCCGGCGGGGCTTTCTGGATGACTGCATCTGCCAGCTTCGGCCCCGGTACGCGCAAGCACTTGCGGAATATAAGCGGCTTCACGAGCACAAGATCCGCATTTTGCGGGACAGCGAGGAAAAGCCCTCCTTGCTGGACGCGCTGGACGAGTTTTCCATGAGCATGGCCAAGGCGGGAGCGCTGCTGATCCATTACCGGGCGCACTTTATCAAGCGGCTGTGTCAGGCGGCCCCGGCCATTCACGGAGATTTTTCCGGCGGCCGGGAACGGCTCACACTACATTATGAAACGGTGTCTACGGTGACGGACCCGGAGGCGGGGCCGCAGGTGATCTTCCAGCAGCTTTTACAGCATCAGGAGGAGCACCGGGCGGCGGAGATCGCCAGCCGGCAATGTCTGTCCGGCCCTCATAAGGATGACCTGCTGGTGGAGATCGACGAAAAGGCCGCAAAAAGCTACGCCTCACAGGGCCAGACCCGGACGGCGGCTCTCTCATTGAAGCTGGCGGCCCGGGAGATCTTTCAGCAGGACACCGGGGAGTATCCGGTGCTGCTGCTGGACGATGTGCTCTCGGAGCTGGACCCCCGGCGGCAGGAGTTTGTACTGAACCGCATCCGGGGCGGGCAGGTATTCATCACCTGCTGCGAGGATGACCGGCTGCCGCAGCTGTTGGGAGGAAGGATCTTCCATGTCAAAAATGGCACTGTGCGGTGATGAATACCGCGACGGAGCGCAACGAACGGAGCCGCGCGTCAGCGCGTTTTGAAATGCCGCGCCGTTACGCGGCGCATCACCTGCTGCGAAGATGACCAGTTGCCGCAGTTGTTAGGGGGAAAAATCTTCCATATTAAAGAGGGCTGGATGGCTGAGTAGAGGAGCGGTGCTATGGAGAACCGAAAAATAAAGGTAAAAAGCCTGATCAGTGTGACGGCATGGGTGGTCGCGCTGGGGATGTTCATTGCGTATCTCTTCCTGGAAAGACAGTGGATGCTGTTCACGATAGACTTTGCCATTCTGCTCAGCTGCCTGCTTGGGATCTCAGATCCGGAGGAGGACAGAAAGAGCAAGAATGTATATTGGATCTTTCTCATTACCCGTGTGATGGATGTTGCGATACGGCTGATGTAAGGACGGGCTTTGTGCGCATTGACGTTGCTTTTGGAACGGAGGAATACCGTGTATTTGCATTTGGGACAAAATGAAATCGTACCGGACCATCGGATCATCGGTATTTTTGATCTGGATAAATGCAGCTATGAAAAGCGCACCCGGGAGTACCTGACACGGGCGGAAAAGGATGGCGTGGTGCTGGATGTGTCCGGCGACCTGCCGAAGTCCTTTGTGGTGTGCGACCACCCCTATCACCCGCAGATCGTGTATCTGAGCCAGTTGAATACCTCCACCCTGAAAAACCGGGCGGAGAGCGAAAAGCTGGTACTGTGAGACAAATGGGGCGGGCCGGGAACGGCTTGCCGTTGAATAGAAGTAAGAATTTCTTCGGGGCAAGAAGAACCGAGCCGGAAATGGCTCCGGCTTGATTCTTCTGGTTCCGCGATGAAAGGAGAACCTACATGGCAGAAAACGAGATCCTGCAATCCACGGCGGTGGATGCCGCCAATGATTACGACGCATCTGAAATCCAGGTTCTGGAAGGCTTGGAGGCTGTGCGGAAGCGGCCCGGTATGTATATCGGCTCCACCTCCTCCTCCGGCCTGCACCATCTGGTTTACGAGATCGTGGACAACGCCATCGACGAAGCGCTGGCGGGCTACTGCTCGGAAATTTCCGTGACCATCAACGAAGGCAACACTATCACCGTGGTGGATAATGGCCGCGGTATCCCCGTGGACATTCAGGCCCAGACGGGAAAACCCGCTCTGGAGGTGGTGTACACCGTGCTCCACGCCGGCGGCAAGTTCGGCGGCGGCGGCTACAAGGTGTCCGGCGGTCTGCACGGCGTGGGCGCATCCGTGGTGAACGCATTGTCTGAGTGGCTGGTGGTCCAGGTCCATCGTGACGGCAAGATCCACGAGATGAAGTTCGCCCGGGGCCATGTGACGGAGCCGATGACGATCGTGGGCACCACGGATCACACCGGGACCACCGTGACCTTCAAGCCGGACCCGGAGATGTTTGAGGAAACGGTTTACAGCTATGACATCCTCCATACCCGGATGCGGGAGGAGGCATTTCTGAATGCCGGCCTGCGGATCACCATTGCCGACGAGCGTTTGGCCTCCGCCGAGAAGCCGGAGGAGGAGCGCCGCCATTCCATGTGCTACGAGGGCGGTATCCGGGAGTTCGTCACCTATCTGAACCGCACGAAAACACCGCTGCACGAGCAGGTGATCTACGTCAGCGGGCAGAAGGGCGATTCCATGGCGGAGATCGCCATGCAGTATAACGATGGCTACAACGAGACCACCCTCTCCTTCGCCAACAACGTCCATACCCCGGAGGGCGGTATGCACGAGGAGGGCTTCCGCCGGGCGCTGACCACCGTGCTGAATAACTACGGCCGGAAAATCAAGATGCTGAAGGACGATGAAAAAGTCTCCGGCGAGGACTGCCGGGAGGGCCTTACCTGCGTCATTTCCGTGAAGCTGACGGACGCACAGTTTGAGGGCCAGACCAAGGCCAAGCTGGGCAACAGCGATATCCGGACGCTGGTGAACAACATCGTCTCTGAAAAGCTGGATACCTTCCTGGAGGAAAATCCCCAGGTGGGCCGGATGATCTTGGACAAGGCCCTCACAGCCAACCGGGCCAGAGAGGCAGCCAAGAAGGCCAGAGAGTCCATCCGCCGCAAGACGGCGCTGGGCGGCGCGGCCATGCCGGATAAGCTGCGGGACTGCAACGAAAACAACCCGGAGCTCACCGAGCTTTATATCGTCGAGGGTGACTCCGCAGGCGGCTCCGCCACCCAGGGCCGTGATTCCCGGTTTCAGGCGATCCTCCCACTATGGGGCAAGATGCTGAACGTGGAAAAGGCCCGGGCGGACAAGGTGTATGGCAACGATAAGCTCCAGCCGGTGATCACGGCGCTGGGCGCGGGTATCGGTGACGAATTTGACGACGCCAAGCTGCGCTATCATAAAATCATCATCATGGCGGATGCCGATGTGGACGGCGCCCATATCCGGACGCTGCTGCTGACCTTCTTCTTCCGCTTCATGCGGCCTCTGATCGAGCAGGGCTATGTATATTCCGCTGTGCCGCCGCTTTACAAGCTGACCCGCGGCAAGACCACGCGGGTGGCCTTCTCCGACGAGGAGCGGGACGCGGTGTCCGCTGAGCTGCGTGGCGGCAATCCCAACACGAAGATCGACATTTCCCGGTTCAAGGGCTTGGGCGAGATGAACCCCCATGAGCTGTGGGAGACCACCATGGACCCGGAGAAGCGGACCCTGCGGCGGATCACTTTGGATGACGCCGTACAGGCGGACGAGACCTTCACGATTTTGATGGGCGAGAAGGTGGAACCCCGGAAGGAGTTCATTGAGAAGCGGGCCCAGTATGCGGTCAATCTGGATTATTGATCCCTCAAGGAGGAGAAAAAATGAGTAAAAAACCCCAATATGACCCCGAGGAGATCCGGTATCCGGAACAAAGAATCGTGGAATCTCCTCTGGTGCCGGAGATGGAGCAATCCTATATCGAATATGCCATGAGCGTTATCGTGGGCCGCGCCCTGCCGGATGTGCGGGACGGCCTGAAGCCGGTGCACCGGCGCATTTTGTACGCCATGTACGAGGACAATCTAACCTCTGACAAGCCTTTTAAGAAGTCTGCTACCTGCGTGGGCGACGTGCTGGGCCGGTATCACCCCCACGGCGACGCCTCCGTGTATGACGCGCTGGTACGTCTGGCACAGGACTTCTCCATGCGCTATATGCTGGTGGACGGCCACGGCAACTTCGGTTCCGTGGATGGCGACCCACCGGCGGCCTACCGATATACGGAGGCCCGTCTGAGCAAGATCTCCGACGAGATGCTCCGGGATATTGAAAAGGACACCGTAGACTGGGACCCCAACTTTGACGAGAGCCGGAAGGAGCCCCGGGTCCTCCCTGCCCGGTTCCCCAACCTGCTGGTAAACGGCTCCAGCGGTATCGCCGTTGGCATGGCCACCAACATCCCGCCCCACAACCTGCGGGAGGTCATTGGCGCCTGCATCTGTGTGCTGGACGATCCCAATGCCTCTCTGGCTGACCTGATGGAGCACATCAAAGGACCGGACTTCCCCACCAAGGGCATCATCATGGGCCGGTCCGGCATCCGGGCGGCTTACGCCACCGGCCGGGGCCGCATCGTGGTCCGGGCGCGGCATGAGTTTGAGGAATTCGGTCATGACCGTACCCGCATCGTCATCACGGAGCTGCCCTATCAGGTAAATAAGCGGACGCTCATCAAGAGTCTGGCGGATCAGGTGGAGGATAAGCGGCTGGAGGGCATTTCCGACATCCGGGACGAGTCCGACCGGAACGGTATGCGGATGGTCATTGAGCTGAAGCGGGACGCCAATCCTCAGGTGGTCCTAAACCGCCTGTTCAGCCAGTCTCAGTTACAGACCACATTTTCCATCAATATGCTGGCTCTGGTGGATAACCAGCACCAACCCAAGATCCTGTCCCTGCGGCACATCATTGACGAATACCTGGCGTTCCAGGAGGAGATCATCGTCCGCCGGACCCGCTACGATCTGAAAAAGGCTCAGGAGCGGGCCCATCTGCTGGAGGGTCTGCTGATCGCACAGGACAACATCGATGAGGTCATCAAGATCATCCGCAGCGCTTATGACGATGCCAAGCAGAAGCTCATGGAGCGCTTCGGTCTGGATGAGATTCAGGCACAGGCTATTCTGGATATGCGCCTGAAGGCGCTGCAAGGTCTGGACCGGGAGAAACTGGAGGGCGAGTACAAGGAGTTGGAGGAGCGAATCGCTTACTTCAACCGGGTGCTGTCCGACGAAAGTCTGGTGCGTCAGATCCTGAAGGAGGAACTGACCGCCATTGCCGAGAAGTTCGGCGATGACCGCAAGACCGAGATCCAGGACGTGGAGGACGAGATCGACATTGAGGACCTCATTGAGGAGGAGCAGTGCGTCTTTACTCTGACGGAGGCGGGCTACATCAAGCGGACCCCCGTCAGCGAGTATACCGCTCAGTCCAAGGGCGGCATGGGTAAAAAGGGCATCACCACCCGGGAAGAGGATACGGTGGTGGATGTGTTTACCGCTTCTACCCACGATCATATCCTGTTCTTTACCGATACCGGCAAGGTCTACCGGAAGAAGGGTTATCAGATCCCCGAATCCGGCAAGACCGCCAAGGGAACAAACCTCATCAACATTTTGCAGATCGAGCAGGGTGAGCGGGTGCAGGCCATGCTTCACTACCGGGAGACCGGCGAGGAGCAGCTCTATTTGATGATGGTGACACGGAACGGTACGGTGAAGCGTCTGCCGGTGGAGGCTCTGAAGAACCTCCGCAATAACGGCATCCGGGCGTTGTCTATGGACGAGGGCGACCAGCTGGTATCTGTCCGGGAGACTGACGGCAGCCAGAAGATCCTCATCGCTACCCATGACGGCATGGCCGTGGTGTTCGACGAGAATGACGTCCGGCCGATGGGACGTTCCGCTATGGGCGTCCGGGGCATCCGTCTTCGGGAGGGCGACTATGTGGTAGGCGCTGCCCGGGCCAGAGAGGGCAAGAGCGTGCTGACCATCACGGAGAAGGGCTACGGCAAGCGGACGCCTGTGGAGGAGTACCGCATCACCAACCGGGGCGGTCTGGGCATCAAGAACTACCAGATCACCGATAAGACCGGCAAGATTGTGGGCGTCAAGGTGGTGGACGGCACCGAGGACCTGCTGCTGATGACCCAGTCCGGTATCCTGATCCGGACGCCGGTGGAGAACATCAAGGAGACCGCAAACCGGGCCACTCAGGGCGTGATCGTCATGCGCTTCAAGGAAGAGGGCGACCAGGTAATCTCCATGGCGTTGGCGGAGCATGAGGACACGGAGGAAGCGGAGGTTTCCGCAGAGATCTCCGCAAATGAGGAAAATTCCACCACAGAGACCTAATTAAATCAAAAAATGCAAGGAATCGGTAAAGAGCTGATTCCTTGCATTTTTTGCACTCTTCAGAGAAATACAAATTAGTTTCCGGTAAAAAAGTACAGAATACAAGAGAAATTTCTGTGCGGAAAGCGAATTGATTTTTCCTGTGGCGGCTGTTATGTTAATAATAGAAATGGAAGTTTGGACTGCGGGAAAGGAGACTCTATGAAATATTTCATTTTTTTGTTTTCCATCGTAGCCTGGGGCTCTTTAGGGCTGATTATCGGAAAGGGCGTTGCCGGGACTTGGAGAGAGGAGAGCAACGCCGATAAGAAAGCCCGAATCTTAAATGATCCTGATATTCAGACCTGTACCCACGGTTCTGAGGAATGAGAAAACAGCATTGAAAATGCGATAAAAAATCCGTCTGGAGTATTCCAGACGGACTTTTTTCAGTGAGGGGGCAAAACAGATCCCGGCAGGTATCCACAGATCGATTGACAGAAATTTTCAAGAGTGCCAAAAGAGGACGGCTGAGGCGGCTGCAAGAGAAATTGGAGTTGGCTCAGCGCTTTTCAAGTATTTTTCTTATAAACGCGGAGAGCAGCATGGCCGCGGCCCCTAAAAGCAAGTAGATCAGCGCATAGAGAAAAAACGCCGGTTCGCCCATATCGAAATGCAGCCATGTACCGGCTAAAAACAAGATCGCGGTGATCATCGGCAAGGCCCAGAAGCGTTTGACATCTTTTCCAGCCTGTGCTCCGGCAAATATGGCATAAATAGGGTTCAGCGCAAAAAACAGGATGAAGCAAACGGCCATTCCGCCGTCGCTTTTTACGAAGGTGACCGCAAGCCAAGGAAAGACCAGCATGATCACGGCCGATGCAATGATCCACGGTATCATTTTTTTCATACCATCACACACCTATGTCAAACAGTTAGTTACCTCTGCTTCCCTTTCAGTTTAACATGCCACGGAGAAAAGAACAAGCCTCCGGTCAATAAAGTGGTAAATTCTCTGCGACGGTAAGGTAGGGCAGCCGTTAGCGGCTTTACCGCTTTACGGATGCCGCATACCCCTTGCGGGTGAAGGGTGTGCGCGGGACTACGCCCGCAGGCGTGTTTCGGAGCGCAACCGCCGCAAGGCGGCTCTTAGCGCGAAGATAACTCAAGAAGGGATACACCGTCGGCTCAAGCCAATCAGCGGATACTTCGCATCCGCTGATTGGGAGCCTTCCTCGAAACAGGCTCGCTTGATCCACCACCGGCGGCGCTTCGCCTGTTTCCCTACGCCATTAAAATTCTAAGTTTTCAGAACTTTTATAAAGTTCTGAAAACATGCTCAGCGGGGAGGAAAGACTTTTTTGACACGCTGAAAAGAACAAGCCTCCGGTCAATGACCGGAGGCTTGCGGGTATACGGTTGCTTGACGCCCTTGCGGGAGAATTACATCTCTTTGATGGCAGCCTGTGCGGCGGCCAGACGGGCGATGGGCACACGGAAGGGAGAGCAGGACACATAGTCCAGACCGGTGCGGTGGCAGAACTCCACGGAGGAGGGATCGCCGCCGTGCTCGCCGCAGATACCCAGATGCAGGTCGGGGTTCACGCTGCGGCCCAGCTTGCAGGCCATATCCACCAGCTTGCCGACGCCCTTCTGATCCAGCTTGGCGAAGGGATCGTTCTCGTAGATCTTCTTATCATAGTAAGCGCCCAGGAACTTGCCGGCGTCGTCACGGCTGAAGCCGAAGGTCATCTGAGTCAGGTCGTTGGTTCCGAAGGAGAAGAAGGCAGCTTCCTTGGCGATCTCATCGGCGGTCAGAGCGGCGCGGGGGATCTCGATCATGGTACCAACCAGGTACTTCATGTCGGAACCGGCAGCCTTGATCAGCTCGTCAGCAGTCTTGACCACAATGTCCTTGACATACTTCAGCTCCTTGGCCTCGCCCACCAGGGGGATCATGATCTCGGGGACCATGGTCCACTCGGGATGATGGGCCTGAACGGCCAGAGCAGCCTTGATGACGGCGCGGGTCTGCATGGCGGCGATCTCCGGATAGGTGACAGCCAGACGGCAGCCGCGGTGACCCATCATGGGGTTGAACTCGTGGAGGCCGGCGATGATGTTCTTGATCTCGGCAACGGTCTTACCCATGTCGCTGGCCAGCTTCTCAATGTCGGCCTCCTCGGTGGGAACAAACTCGTGCAGAGGGGGATCCAGGAAACGGATGGTGACGGGGCAGCCCTCCATAGCCTCATAGATGCCCTCGAAGTCACTCTGCTGCATGGGCTCCAGAACGGCCAGAGCGGCTTCGCGCTCTTCCACAGTGTCGGAGCAGATCATGCGGCGGATAGCGGGGATACGGTCCTCGTTGAAGAACATGTGCTCGGTACGGCACAGGCCGATACCCTGCGCGCCGAACTTACGGGCCTGAGCGGCATCGTGGGGAGTGTCGGCATTGGTGCGGACCTTCAGACGGCGGAACTGGTCAGCCCAGCCCATGACACGGCCGAACTCGCCGCCGATGACAGCATCGGTGGTGGGCACAGCGCCGTCATAGATGTTGCCGGTGGAGCCGTTCAGGGAGATCCAGTCACCCTCGCGGTAAGTCTTGCCGGACAGCTCGAACTTCTTGTTCTCCTCGTCCATCTTGATGTCGCCGCAGCCGGAGACGCAGCACTTGCCCATGCCGCGGGCCACAACGGCAGCGTGAGAGGTCATACCGCCGCGGACGGTCAGGATGCCCTGAGCAGCCTTCATGCCCTCGATGTCCTCGGGAGAGGTCTCCAGACGGACCAGGACCACCTTCTCGCCGCGCTCAGCCCATTCCTTGGCGTCCTCAGCGGAGAAAACGATCTTACCGGAGGCAGCGCCGGGAGAGGCACCCAGAGCCTTGCCGATGATGGCGGCCTTCTTCAGGGCCTCAGCGTCAAACTGGGGATGCAGCAGGGTGTCCAGAGAGCGGGGCTCGATCATGGCCACGGCCTGCTTCTCGTCGATCATGCCCTCGTCCACCAGATCGCAGGCGATCTTCAGAGCGGCAGCGGGAGTGCGCTTGCCGTTACGGGTCTGGAGCATATAGAGCTTGCCGTGCTCCACGGTGAACTCCATGTCCTGCATATCGTGATAATGGTCCTCCAGGGTCTTGCAGACACCCTCAAACTGCTGGAAGGCCTCGGGGAACTTCTCAGCCATCTCAGCGATGGGCATGGGAGTACGGACGCCGGCGACGACATCCTCGCCCTGGGCGTTGGTCAGGAACTCGCCGAAGAGCTTCTTCTCGCCGGTGGCGGGGTTACGGGTGAAAGCAACGCCGGTGCCGCAGTCATCACCCATGTTGCCGAAGGCCATGGACTGCACGTTGACGGCAGTACCCCAGGAATAGGGGATATCATTGTCGCGGCGATAGACGTTGGCGCGGGGGTTGTCCCAGGAACGGAACACGGCCTTGATGGCGCCCATCAGCTGCTCCTTGGGATCAGAGGGGAACTCCTGGCCAATCTTGGACTTGTACTCGGCCTTGAACTGCATGGCCAGTTCCTTCAGGTCCTCAGCGGTGAGATCCACGTCCTGCGTGACGCCCTTCTTCTCCTTCATCTCGTCGATGAGCTGCTCGAAGTACTTCTTGCCCACTTCCATGACCACGTCGGAGTACATCTGGATAAAGCGGCGATAGCAGTCCCAAGCCCAGCGGGGGTTGTTGGACATCTTGGCGATAACGTCAACAACGTCCTCGTTCAGGCCCAGGTTCAGGATGGTATCCATCATGCCGGGCATGGAGGCACGGGCACCGGAACGGACGGAGACCAGCAGAGGATTCTCGTGGTCGCCGAACTTCTTGCCGGTGATGCTCTCCATCTTCTCGATGTATTCCATGATCTCGGCAAAGATGCCGTCATTGATCTTCTGGCCGTCCTCATAATACTGGGTGCAGGCCTCGGTGGTGATGGTGAAGCCCTGAGGCACGGGCAGACCGATGTTGGTCATCTCAGCCAGGTTGGCGCCCTTGCCGCCCAGAAGTTCACGCATGTTGGCGTTGCCTTCCGTGAACAGGTAACAATACTTCTTGCTCATAGAAACTCTCCTTCGATTTTTGCCCGGAACAGGCAGAATAGAACAACATGGAGCCGGTGGACGCCCAATGCGGAAAACCGGCGGCCTGCGGCTCCGGATATAACCATTTTGTATTATAGTAGATTGGGAAAGAAAATACAATCAATATATTTTACAAGATTTTCTTTTGAAATTAAACGTTTTCGATAAAGAAAAAGGCGGTTTTTCAAACGTATGCTGCAAAAGTGAGCGCAGAGGGCCGCTTTTAGATGAATCGTTTATGCGAAACGAATGTATTCTGAGGAAGATCGAACGGCGGTCTGCATACGCAGACCGCCGTTGTGGGGTTCTTCTTCAGTTGCCGAGATCCTGCCCCAGAATGTACTTTTTCAGGGGCTTATACAGCACCGCCGCGATGACCAGCGCAATGATGGTATTGGGCAGCATATAGGAGCCGTTATAGACCAGAGAATAGGCGGAAGGACTGGTGAAGGTCCACTTCATGAACTCCGTGGGAGCCAGAATTTTGTAGATGGTCACGCCGCTGATGTAGTGAACGACAAAGCGGCCGAGGCAGCCTACCACGGTACCGACAAAGATGCCCCACTTCTTGCCCTTGAACAGGCCAGCCAGACCCAAGGGAGTAAAGGCCACCAGATAGTCCAGCAGCATGGACTGCCAGCCCCAGGCGTAAGCACCGTCAAAAATGAGCTGCAAGAGGCCGAAGGTGAAGCCGGCCATGAGGCCCGGAGTCAGTCCCCAGCGGACGGCAAACAGGATGATGGGGAACATGGCGGGGGTCAGGGAGCCGCCGTTGGGCAGTTCCATCAGCTTGATGTAGCTGAGTACCTGGGCCAGGGCCACCATCATGGCACCCTCGCACAGCATCCGGACTCGGAAATGGAAGTTGGTATTCTTTGCGGACATAAACGTCCCTCCTGAAAAAAAGTACCGCAGGCCACATGAACGGGCTTGCGGTACGGAAAGACAGATCGTTCACTTCCTACGCCGGCATTACCCGGATCAGGTTTAAGGGAAAGAGGGCAGTCACAGCCCCGCATCTCAGCCGGAGTTCTCTCCAGCACCCCTGTGTTCAGTTTTCTACGGCCAGTTAAAATTATAGAGAAAAACGGCGGTTTTGTCAATACAATTGCCGGATCTCAGTACCGTTTGTCCAGAATGGAGACGATCTCCGCAAGGGTATCGTGGTCGCAGTCCGCCACAATGGTAGCGCCGCAGCTTCGCACGGTTTCTACGCAGTTAGCCGGGGCAAACCCCTCTGCCGCCATCGTCAGCATGGAGAGATCGTTGTTTTCATCCCCGGCGCAGTAGACATGATCCATGGAGATCCCCAGGCGCTTTGCCAGACGAGCTACCATAGCTCCCTTGCTGGCACCCTTCCGGGTGACCTCCAGCAGGGTCCTGTCGGAGAAAAACACCTCGTAGTCCGCTGACCAAGGCTGCCTGCTCACATAGTCCCGCAGAGCCAGCAGGTGCTCATGGTCATCCTCAAACATGATCTTGATGAGGGGCATCGGCACCTCCAGCAGGGTTGGGACAGGCTGCACCCCGGCATGGGTCACGTGCTCATGCTGCCGGGTGTACTCGTTGGGCCGCACGGCATGGATCACATTGTCCATGTGATAGGCCTCCACTGCCGCTGTGGGAAACCGGTCCAGCACATCCTGACCCTGCGGACGGATGGTCTCCGGCAGCTCCATGGTTTCCAGATAGCGCTCCGTTTTGAAATCGTACAGCGCGCCGCCGTTGCACACAACGGCCGGTGCGTTCATGGGCACCTGCTCCGCGAACATCCGGAAAGCGGGCAGCGCCCGGCCTGTGGCTACGGCAAAGCGGCCGCCGTTGTCCATGAAATAGCGGAGGGCTTCCACATTCCGCTGTGAAATAGGTGGAATGGGACAGCCGGTGCGGCGGGGTAACTCTGTATTCAGGATGGTATTGTCAAAGTCGCTGGCCAGCAGGACACCGTCAAATTTTCCCATAGTTATTCTCCTAAAAAACGGCGGAGCGGAAAGATTCCCGCTCCGCCTGAGATAGCCGCTTATTCCGCGGAGGGTGTTCCGCCGGCGTTTCCGCCGCCACCGCCGCGATGGCGGCGTCCGCCCCGGTGACGGCGGCGCTTAACAGCTTCACCGTTTTCCGGATTGATGACCTTTTCCCGGACGGGAGCCGCATCCTGCTTGGGACGTTGGTCCTGCTTGGGCCGCTCGGTCCGGGGGCGGTCCTGCTTAGGCCGCTGAGACCGGTTTGCGGGCTTGCCGCCCTGACGGCTCTGGCCTTCGGGGGCCTTGGGAGCTTCCTTCTTCGCCGGTGCGGAAGTGTTGGGCGTTCCCTCACCGCTGCCGCCGCTTCTGCGGCGTCCGCTCCGGTGACGGCGGCGGCTTTTGCTCTCGCCGCCCTCCTCACGGGAACGTTCCCGGACAGGGGCCGGTGTCTCCGCCGGTTCCTCCGCTTCAAAGTGCCGGGAGATCACCGGCGCGATGAACTCCTCTTCCTTTTCCTCCACATACCGCTCGGGCCGCTCCGTGGGGATCTCAATGCCCTCACGGCTGCCCTTGCCGTTGCGCAGGACACAGATCTCGCAGTTGTGGTAGCACTTCTGGGTCTCCGGAGCACTGTCCAGGCTGACCTTTACGGTTTCCCGCAGCAGGTCCACGGCTTTTACATTGCCGGGGCCGTCGGGGGTCTGAACGAAGGATTCCTGCTTGGGCATCCGCTTCTGAGCATCCTCATAGGCGTTCTGCTCATATTTCAGGCAGCACATCAGCCGTCCGCAGGTGCCGGAGATCTTGGTGGGATTCAAGCTGAGATTCTGGGTCTTGGCCATCTTGATGGAGACGGGCAGGAACCCGTCCAAAAACTGGGAGCAGCAGAAGGGCCGCCCGCAGATGCCGAGACCGCCCACCATTTTGGCCTCGTCCCGGACGCCGATCTGACGCAGCTCGATCCGGGCCCGGAACACGCCGGCCAGATCCCGCACCAGCTCCCGGAAGTCCACCCGGCCATCGGCGGTAAAGAAGAAAATGATCTTACTGCCATCAAAGCTGGCAGATACGTTCACCAATTTCATTTCCAGACCGTGATCCGCGATCTTCTTCTCGCAGATGTCGAAGGCCTCGCTCTCTTTTTTTCGGTTGTAATCCACGGTGCGGCGGTCGGCGTCAGTGGCCAGCCGCAGCATGGCGCACAGGGGCTGGACAACAGTTTCGTCCGCCACCTCGTGGTTCCCCTGAGTGCAGGTGCCGAATTCCGGGCCCTGGGCGGTCTCCACGATGACCTGATCGCCCATTTTCACCGCATGTCCCTTGGGGTCAAAATAATAATTCTTGCATCCGCCACGAAAGCGGACACTGATCACTTCAGTCAAAGGATTTCCTCCAATTCCACCGCCAAAGCCCCCAGCACATGGCTGGCGCCCACATTGTAGGAACAGGCTCCGCGATACGTTTGTAACAATTCTATTGTGCCCATGATCCGCTGTTTTGTCAAGCGTTTCCCAAGCTGGACGACAAGGGCCGCGTCCGGTCCCTCCGGGGATTGACCGTACTGGGCCAGAAGGGCTGCCGCCAGAAGGGTCCGGGCCTGATCCAGCATGGCCGCAAGGCCGTCCCGGTCCAGCCGTTTTTTCTCAAGACGGACCATCAGCTCTGTGACAGTCCCCCTCTTCCCTGCTGCCAGCAGACGGCACAGCTCCACGCCCGCCTCCGAGCTTTCCTTTTCCACGGTGACGGCGGGATGGAGCTTCAGCTCCACGCACCGGGAACGGAGCGTCTGCAAGACCACGGAAGAATTTTCCGCACAGAAGAGGAATGCCGCGTAGGGCGGGCCTTCCTCTACGATCTTCAGCAGTACGTTCTGGTCCTGCTCTGTCAGAATGGTGCAGTCCGGAAAGATATAGACCTTCCGGGCACCTTCGTTGGGCCGGATATAGGCATCGGCGCGGATCTGGCGGACGGTGTCCACGGAGAGGTTCTTATGGGCCTCGTCCCGGACGGTGATAACGTCCGGGTGAATGCCGGAGAACACCTTGCGGCAGGCGGGACATGTCCCGCAGGGCTTTTGTCCGCCGCCCTGACACTCCATGGCCGCAGCAGCGTACTGCGCGGCGGCGATCCGGTCCCCGCTGCCGGAAAACAGCAGCGCGTGGGAAAGTGTTCCCCGTCCGGCGGCTTCCCGGATCCGCCGGGCAATGGGGTCATTGACAAATTCCATTGGACCGCCTCCCTTCTTTCCCGTTTCCCGCAAAAATGCAGAATAAGTATAGCATATTTCACGCAAAAAGGGAAGAACCGTTTTTCCTATCAATGGAGTGCGAAAAAATTTTCAATTCCATATTGACAACTTTCCTTGTCAATGGTATCATCCATAAATGACAAAGATAGTTGTCAAATTGACAAGCGGACCTAACAGAAAGGAGGGGCCTATGCCCCTGTATAACCGATTGAAGGAATACCGGGCCCGGCTGGGAGTCAACCAGCAGGAAATGGGCCGTCTGGCGGGGGTCTCCCGCCAGACCATCAGCCAGATCGAGCGGGGGGACTACTCCCCCTCTGTGACCCTGGCGCTGAAGCTGGCAAAGCTGTGCCAGGTCTCTGTGGAGGATATTTTCAGCTATGAGGAGGATGTGCGCAATGAAGCAGAAAAGTGAGAATCAAAAGGCATTTCCCAGATTTTTGGGGATCTTAGTGGTGGCTAGCCTTATCGGCGGTGTGCTGGGTGGTCTGTCCGGTGTGGCCGGGTATTTCTGGAAGGACCATACTGCTTTCGGTGCGGCGTTTGCCCACCTGCTGGGCGCCGCATCCCCCTAGGCTATGGTTGCCTGTGCCGCCGTGCTGCTGGGTCTTGGACTGTACCAGTACCGCAAGTCCGACACTGCCTTCCATGGCTGGGACGGCGAGGATGAGGACGTGATGCAGCGGGCGGAGGAGCGCCTGAGCTGGGCGTTGCTGCTGGACAGCCTGACGGTGATCGTCAGCTTCTTCTTTTTCAATGCCGGCACCGCGAAGCTGCCACAGAGCTCCGATGGTAATACGATCACGCTGCTGGTGATCTTTCTGGTAGTCATCGCACTGGCCACTCTGCTCCAACAGAAGACGGTGGACCTCACCAAGAAGATGAATCCGGAAAAGCGGGGCAGCGTATATGACATGAAGTTCCAGGAGCGCTGGTGGGAAAGCTGCGACGAGGCGGAGCGCCGCCAGATCGGCCAGGCCAGCTACAAGGCCTACGTTACGGTGAGCCGCTTTTGTCCTTACTGCTGGGGCGTGCTGCTTCTGGGGAACATGGTCTTTCACTACGGCATTCTGCCCAGTGCCGTGGTGCTGGTGATCTGGGCGGTGCTGTCGGTGAGCTATACCCGGGAGGCCATCCGCCTGGGCCGCCGGGGCCAGAAAACGGAATAAGAGGACAAAAAGGAAAGGCCGCTTATGCGGCCTTTCCTTTTGTGGATCGTGTACTTTGATTTACTTCTTCTTGCTCTCCCACTTGGTGACGCACAGGGAGCAGGCAATGTCGCCGGTGACGTTCAGGCAGGTACGGCCCATGTCGAACAGACGGTCCACAGCCACGATCAGGCCGATGTAAGCCACGGGGATGCCGATGGCTTCCAGCACCATGGCCAGCATGATCATACCGGCGCCGGGGGTACCGGCAGTGCCGATGGAGGCCAGCGTAGCGGTGACCACAATGAGGATCATCTGGCTCAGAGTCAGCTGCATACCGGCACAGGTGGCCAGGAACACAGTGGCAACGCACTGATAGATGGCGGTGCCGTCCATGTTGATGGTGGCGCCCAGAGGCAGCACGAAGGAGGAAATATCGTCCTCAGCGCCCAGAGCATCGGCGCACTCCTTGGAGACCGGCAGGGTCGCGGCGGAGGAGGTGGAGGTAAAGGCGAAGATCATAGCCGCGGAAGCATTCTTAAAGAACTTGACGGGGCTGATGCCGGCAAACGCCTTGGCGGAAACAGAATAGACCAGCAGGGCGTGGAGAATGTAGCTGATATAGGCGCACAGAATGACCAGTGCCAGAGAGCCGAGGATCTCAGCGCCCTGGGTGGCAACCACCCAGGTCATGTAGGTGAACACACCGATGGGGCTCAGGGAGATGATGAATTCCATCAGCCGCTCAACCACGGCATAAGCGGAGGTCACCATGTCCCGGACCAGCTTGGACTTCTCGCCGGCAGCCAGAATGGAGCCGCCGAACAGCAGGGCAATGACGATGACCTGAAGCATATTGGCTTCGGTAAACGCCTTCCACATGTTGGTGGGGAAAATGGCAACCAGAGTTGCCATGAAGCCGGCGTATTCCTTGGCCTCGTACTCGGCGGCCTGAGCGGCCTCGCTGAGGTTGGGGAACAGGCCCGCGTTGTTGAACACCGTTGCCAGAACCAGACCGATGACGCAGGCCACGGCAGTGGTGACCATGAAGTAGAGAATGGTCTTCCAGCCCACGGCGCCCACCTTTTTCATGTCGCCCATGGAGATGATGCCGTCGATCATAGACAGCAGCACCACAGGCACCACGATGAACTTCAGCAGGTTGACGAAGATATCACCGAAGGGCTTGATGTAGCTGGTGGTGAAGCCGGCCGCGCCGGTGAAGTAGAACACCAGACCGACAACGATACCCAGTACCAGAGCAATAAAGATCTGTACCGGCAGGGACAGTTTTTTCTTTTTTTTCATAGAATACGCTCCCTCTTTCACACTTTTTAATACGCTGTGCGTAAAATTCGCAGAAATTTACGCAAATATGATTGGAGATATTATAGCGGTATGCCGGGAACTTGTAAAGTCCGCACTAATAAAGTTGTTTATTTTGTGCAAAATCCCATCTGTTTCACTGGATCATTCGTCAAAACGGAGATTCTATGGGCGTTTTTTGCTTATTTTGCCCGTACACGGAAGCCGCAGAAACGGATGGCGGCTTTTGCAAGCTCCGCAGTGGGATCCACCACGGGGACCGTCAGGCCCACGGCCTCCGCAGCCAAGGGGAGTTCCGTGCAGCCCAGCAGGAACACACCGGCCCCACGGGTCATCATATGCTCCACCACGGTCAAAAGATCCGCCCGGTAAGCGTCCGGACCTTTTCCGGCCTTGACGCCGTCATAGATGACCCGCATGAGGGCGTCCTGCTCTTCCGCCTCCGGGGTCAGGTACGGCACACCGGCTTCCCCGAGGGCATTTTGATACAGTTGAGCGGAAAGCGTTCCCTTTGTGGCCAGAATTCCCACGGTTTTTCCGGGGAACTGGGCTTTGCAGGCTTCCGCAGCGGCGGTGAGGATGCTGAGGAAGGGGATCTCTGTCATAGCCTGGAGCCGGGGCAGGAAGTAATGGGCGGTGTTGCAGGGCATGATGACACAGTCTGCACCGCAGGCTTCCAGATTCCGGAGGGCACTTGCCATTTCCGGTACCGGATCCGGGCCGCTGTTGAGGATGGCGGCGGTGCGGTCGGGAATGTTGGCATTGCTGTCGATGTACACCCGGATGTGGTCCCGGTCCGTCTCCGCCTTGGTCAGCAGGGTGATTTTTTCAAACAGGTCTGCGGTGGCCAGAGGGCCCATGCCCCCTAAAATGCCGATGGTCTTTTTTGTGCTGCTCATTTTAGATACCTCGATTCTATGATGTTCAGCTCCAGAATTCCGGGAAGAGGAGCTCGCTGCCCACCTTGATGGTCAGCAGGATCAAAACGGCGATCACCGTGGGCCGGACGATTTTGCTGCCGTTTTTGATAGCCAGACCCGCACCGATATAGTGCCCCAGAATGGACGCCACGGAGGAGATCAGGCCAACGCCCACCAGCACATACCCGGCCCGCAGGGCGGTGAACAGGCTGCCAAGATTGGAGGCCAGATTGACCACCTTTACGCCGCCGGCCGCGTGACGGGTATCCAGCTTGGCGAAACGCACCAGCGCGATCATCATGAAGGTGCCGGTGCCGGGGCCGTAATACCCGTCATATCCGCCGATGACAAAGGCAGAGCCCCAGATGATGAGCCGCCGCAGCCAAGGGTCCAGCGGCGCTGTTTCATCCGGCCACTTCCGGGTCCGCAGGGTGATGAACGCTACCACCGGCAGCACCACCAGAAGCAGGTATTTCAGCACTACCGCAGGGGTGTGGTGCTGGAGCCAGGTGCCGCAGACGGAGCCGGTCAGGGATAACGCCACCGCCGGGGCAAAGAGCTTCCAGTCCACCAGTCCCTGATGGATGAACCGGGCTGTGGAAAAAATCGTGCCGATGCCGGAGGAGAGTTTATTCGTCCCCAAAGCGTTATAAATGGGAAGGTTTGAGAGGCCCATGAGATAGGTAGGGACGGTGATGATCCCGCCGCCTCCGGCGATGGCGTCCATAAACGCGCCTAAGAAAACGCCGACGCAGATCAGCAGTACCACCCAGAGGGCTACGCCGTCCACCGTGATGTCAGTCAGGAAGGAAATCATGAAAACTCCTTGTTTACGGCCCGCGGGGCCTGAATTTTGCTGTCAGGCCAGTGGGTCCGACAGATGGAATGTACTCATCTTAACAGACCTTAAACGCCTTGTGCACCGGCATATTCTACAAGAAGCGAGAACAAAAACTGGAAAAGTAAGACAAATCGGACAAAGAGTGTCTTTTCTTTTCGACACCCTCTTACCTTGACGCTTTCGGCTATCCGGCGGTATAATATAAAATTAAAGTATATCATCTGTAAAATGAATTGCGGCTGCCTTGACGTAATCGTTTTAAAATGCTACCCTCAGTATGAGAAAAAATAATATGGCAGCAGAAAGGGGAGACCCATGGCAGATCAGACACAACTGTACCACAGCGGCAGCCTGACGGACGGCTGGAGGCTCTTCGGCGCACACCCTGCCACAGAGGGAGACGTCCACGGCTGGTGGTTCAACGTTTGGGCGCCTCATGCAAAGGCTGTTTCCGTAGTCGGAGATTTTAACGGCTGGGACCTGACCGTTGATCCACTTACCCAAAAGGGCGAATTCTGGCAGGGCTTTCTTCCGGACCTGCCCGTCTATACCAGCTATAAGTATGCCATTACCGGCGAGGATGGCAGAGTTCACTACAAGGCGGACCCCTACGGGTTCCATACGGAGACCCGCCCCGGCACCGCCAGCAAGCTCTATGACATTGAGCATTTTTCCTGGACGGATGAGGATTTCCGCCGTAATAAGCAGCCGGTGTACCATCAGCCGCTGAATATTTACGAGGTCCATCTCGGCTCGTGGCGGAAGCATGAAAACGGCGAGTTCCTGGATTACCGGGATATGGCCCGGCAGTTGGCGGCTTATGTGAAGGAGATGGGCTACACCGCCGTGGAGCTGCTGCCGGTGACGGAGCATCCTCTGGATGATTCCTGGGGTTACCAGTGCACCGGATACTTTGCGCCTACCTCCCGGTTCGGTACGCCGGAGGATTTCATGTGGTTTGTAAACCACCTTCACGAAAACAACATTCCGGTGATTTTGGACTGGGTCCCCGCGCACTTCTGCAAGGATGAGCAGGGCCTTTACGAGTTTGACGGTACCTGCTGTTATGAATATGCCGATCCCCGGAAACGGGAACACGCCGGCTGGGGTACCCGGGTCTTTGACTACGGGCGGCCGGAGGTGGTGAGCTTCCTCCTCTCCTCTGCCCGGTTCTGGCTGGAAATGTACCACATCGATGGTATCCGGGTGGACGCTGTGGCCTCCATGCTGTATCTGGATTACGGGCGGCAGGACGGCCAGTGGACTCCCAATATCCACGGCGGACGGGAAAACCTGGAAGCAGTGGAATTTCTCCGGAAGCTGAATACCATGGCCTTTGAGGTGGATCCCAACGTGCTGATGATCGCTGAGGAATCTACCGCCTGGCCTCTGGTGACCAAGCCTGCCGACGTCGGCGGACTTGGATTCAATCTGAAGTGGAACATGGGCTGGATGAATGACATGTGCCACTATCTGAAGCTGGACCCCTGGTTCCGGCAGGACCACCACCGGGATTTGACCTTCTCCATGATGTACGCGTTTTCCGAGAACTATGTCCTTCCCATCTCCCATGACGAGGTGGTCCACATGAAGGGCAGTGTGGTGGGGAAAATGCCCGGAGACTACGAAAACCAGCTCCGCTGCACCCGGGGCTTTTATGCGTACCTGCTGGCCCATCCCGGCAAGAAGCTGCTGTTCATGGGACCGGAGATCGGCCAGTGGCACGAATGGGACTCCAACGGTCAGTTGGACTGGTACTTATTGGAGCATGAGGAAAATCAGCAGCTCCATGCGTTCTTCAAGGCCGCCAACGCCTTCTACAAGGCGGAGAGCGCCCTGTGGGACATTGATTTTGACTGGCAGGGCTTTGAGTGGCTGGTGCCGGATGACAATCACAACAACGTGGTGGTGTTCCTCCGGCGGGATCAGGCAGGGAACGAGCTGCTGTGCGCGGTGAACTTCTCCCCAAACGATTATGAAAACTACCGGGTAGGCGTACCGCCCCGCAAGCGGTATGTCCCCGCCTTTACCACCGACGCGCCGGAATTCGGCGGCAGCGGGTTTGCGGATACGAAGCCGCTGACGGTAAAGGACACGCCCTCCCACGGAAAAGAACAGTCTGTCACTCTCCGGCTCCCCGCGTTCGGGGCGGTATTCCTCCGGGGAGAGGGCAGCTTTACAAAGCGCGGTTCGGCAACCAAGGTGAAAAAAGTGAAAAATAGGAAAAGGAGCTGATCCACCCATGAAAAAAGAGTGTATCGCTATGCTGCTGGCTGGCGGACAGGGCAGCCGCCTGTATGTCCTCACCGGCGCCATGGCCAAGCCCGCCGTCCCCTTCGGCGGTAAATTCCGCATCATCGACTTTCCCCTGTCCAACTGCACCAACTCCGGCATTGACACCGTCGGCGTCCTGACTCAGTACCGGCCCATGGAGCTCAACAGCTACATCGGCTCCGGCCAGCCTTGGGATCTGGACAGCAGCAGCGGCGGCGTCCATATCCTGCCGCCTTACATGGGCAGCAAGGGCGGCACCTGGTATAAGGGCACTGCCAACGCCATCTATCAGAATATCGGCTTCATCGACCAGTATCAGCCGGAGTATGTGGTGATCCTCTCCGGTGACCACATCTATAAGATGGATTATTCCGAAATGCTCCGCCGTCACAAGGAATCGGACGCTGCCTGCACCATTTCCGTTATGGAGGTCCCCTGGGAGGAGGCCAGCCGCTTCGGCATCATGTCGGTGGATGGGGAGGATATGATCACCGAGTTTGCCGAAAAACCCCGCCAGCCCAAGAGCAATCTGGCATCCATGGGCATCTATGTGTTCTCCTGGAAAGCGCTGCGGCGCTACCTCACGGAGGATGAGGCGGATCCGGGTTCCGAAAATGACTTTGGCAAGAATATCATCCCCAAGATGCTGGCGGACGGCCAGCGGATGGCGGCCTTCCGCTTCCAGGGCTACTGGAAGGACGTAGGTACCCTCACCTCCCTCTGGGATGCCAACATGGATATGCTCTCTCCGGAATCCGGCCTGGACCTGTCTGACGAGTCCTGGCCCATTTACGCCCGCAGCGTAGACGCGCCCCCCATTTACATGGGCGGCGACAGCCGTGTGAGCCACAGCGCCATCAACCGGGGCTGTGACATTGAAGGCACCGTGGAAAATTCTGTGCTCTCCCCCAGAGTCACCGTGGAAAAAGGCGCCAAGGTCAGCTATTCCGTGCTCCTCCCCGGCGTTACGGTGGAGACAGGCGCTGTGATCGAATACGCCATTATCGGCGAGGGCTGCCACATCGGTAAGGACTGCCGGGTGGGCGGCGCACCGGATTCCGCTCTCGATGGGAAATGGGATCTGACGGTGCTGGCCCCGGATTGCCAGTTGGAGGATGGCCGCGAGGTGGCCCCCGGCATCATGCTGGACCACCATGGTAAGGAGGTGCTGAAATGAACCGGATGCATGGCATTATTTTCGCCTATGAACAGCGCGGAGAACTGCGGGAGCTGACAGAGCGCCGTACCGCCGCGTCGATGCCCTTTGGAGGCCGGTACCGGGCGGTGGACTTTGCCCTGTCCAATCTGCTGAACGCAGGCGTTACCGATGTGGGTATGGTACTCCACGGCCGGTATCAGAGTATGCTGGATCATGTTGGCAGCGGCAAGGTGTGGGATATGTCCCGGAAGCGGGGCGGCCTGCATCTGCTGCCTCCCTTCAACTACCTTCACGAGTGGGGCGTTACGCCCTTCCGGGGCAAAATGGAAGCCTTGGCCGGCGTCCGGGACTACCTGAACGAGATCCGGCAGGATTATGTGGTGCTGATGGAGGGCGATCTGGTGGCCAACCTCCCGCTGGCGGATATTCTGGAGCAGCATATCCGCACCCACGCCGACATCACCGCCGTCTGCGGAGATGACAGCTTCGCCACGGAAAACGGCACCTATTTTGAAAAGGACCCGGACGGACGCATCCGGGAGGTGCTGTTCAATATGCACCAGCCCAGAGGCTACCGGAGTCTGGATGTGTTCGTGATGTCCACAGACCTGCTGCGTTCTCTGGTGGACGAGTGCCAGGCAAGAGACCAGTACAGCTTCCGCCGGGATGTGCTGCAGGCCAAGCAGGATCTGCTGCATTTGCAGAGCTATACCTTCAGCGGCTTTGCCGCGCAGATCCGCTCCGTGCAGGAGTACTATGACCGCTCCATGCAGCTTTTGGATAAGGAGATCCGGGAGGACCTCTTTACGTCGGACCGGCCTATCCGGGCCAAGGGTGCCGATAAGGCGTCCACATACATCGGACCTGACGGCGTGTGCCTGAACTCCCTGGTGGCTGAGGGCTGCCGCATCGAGGGCACTGTGGTGAATTCCATCCTCTTCCCCGGCGTCACTGTGGAAAAGGGCGCAAAGGTAGAGGACTGCATCCTCTTCCGGGGCACCGCTGTCCGGGAGGCAGCGCGGCTGTCCCATGTGATCACGGATAAGCATGTGGAGTTGCTGCCGGGCCGCACCATGGTGGGCCATACCGCATATCCCATTGTCATTGCCAAGGGCAGTGTGATCTGAGCAAGACGGCCTGAGGGGGTTTCGCAAAATCTCTGGTCTTTCTTCTCAGGAAAGGAGTAACAATATATGAAGATTCTATATGCGGCCAGCGAGGCCGTTCCCTTCTGTAAAACCGGCGGACTGGCAGACGTAGCCGGTTCCCTGCCTCCCGCTCTGGCGGAGCAGGGAGCCGAGACCGCCGTGATCCTGCCTCTGTACCGGCGGGTCAGAGAAAAATTTGCTGACCAGCTGACGTTCCTGTGCTACGATTATGTGGATCTGGCCTGGCGGCACACCTACTGCGGTCTGTTTTCCATGAAAAAGGATGGCGTGACCTGGTATTTTCTGGATAACGAGCAGTATTTTGACCGGCCCGAGCTCTACGGCTATGTGGATGACGGAGAGCGCTTCGGCTTCTTCTCCCGGGCTGTGGTGAAGATGCTGGATCATCTGGAGTTCTGGCCGGATGTGATCCACTGCAATGACTGGCAGACTGCTCTGATCCCCATTTACCTGAAGGATGACGGCGTCCGGGAGGACCGGTATCGTTCTATCCGGACGGTGCTGACTATCCACAACATCGAGTATCAGGGCCGCTATGACCCCTATTGCCTGGGCGACCTGTTCGGTCTGGACCGGGGCTGGGTGGATGACGGCACCCTGCTGCTGGACGGCGATCTGAATTTGCTGAAGGGCGCCATCCTCACCGCTGACGCGGTGAATGCCGTGTCCCCCACCTATGCGCAGGAGCTGAAGAATCCCTACTTTGCTCACCGGATGGAGGGCATTTTGACCCAGTGCGGCTATAAGCTGTCCGGCGTGCTCAACGGCATCGACATGAAGCTCTACGATCCTGCTGCTGACGGGCGCATCACTGCCAACTATACGGCGGAGGATCTGTCCGGCAAGGCTGCGGATAAAACCGCTCTCCAGAACCTGATGGGTCTGAACGAGGAGCCAAACACCCCCATTATCGCCATGGTGAGCCGTCTGGTATCCCACAAGGGATTAGATCTTCTGCGGGAGGTCATGGGCGACATCATGGAGCTGCCCGCCCAGTTTGTGGTGCTTGGCAGCGGCGATGCCGGATATGAGGAGTTCTTCCGCCGGACGGCGGAGCGGTATCCCGGCCGTATGGCTGTGCGTCTGGGGTATAACGAGGCACTGTCCATGGCTATCTACGCAGGTGCGGACCTGTTCCTGATGCCCTCCCGCAGTGAGCCCTGCGGTCTTTCCCAGATGATTTCCATGCGCTACGGCACGGTGCCCATCGTCCGGGAGACCGGCGGTTTGAAGGACACGGTCCATCCCTATGAGGCCTGGCGTGACGCCGGTACCGGCTTCACCTTCGCCAACTATTCCAGCGCGGATATGCTCCATGTGATCCGGGAGGCGGTGTATCTCTACAAGGATTATCCCGACGCCTTTGCCCGTTTGAGAGACCGGGCCATGGCACAGGATTTCAGCTGGAACCGCAGCGCCGGGGACTACCTGCGGATCTACGGCGCTGTCACTGGCCTTTCCTGGGAAAAGTCTGCCCCGGAAGCGCCTGCCGCGGAGGCTGCCGCCCCCACTGAGGAGCCGGTGATCGAGGTTTCTGCCGGGGAAGCTGCTGTTTCCCTTGCGGAGCCGGTCAGTGAGACCGCTGCAAAGCCTGCTGCAAAAAAGACGGCGCGGAAAACGGCTGTAAAGAAGCCTGCGGCCAAAAAGACAACAACGAGAAAGACCGCAGCCAAGGCCACGACTAAAAAGGCGGCCGAAAAAGCGGTGGAAAAACCGACTGAAAAAGCAGCTGAGAAGCCCGTTGAGAAGCCGGCCGAAGAACCTGTTAAGAAAACTGCCGCGAAGACCACGGCGCCTGCGGACACCGTGGAAACCACGCAGCCTGTTCAACCCAAAAAGAAAGGAGCCGCTAAAAAAGCGGCAAAGTAAACCCGTATGACCGTACCATTTACCACGCAATCGTTACAAGACGCCCTGACCGCCAAGCTGGCCTTGAACTTCGGCACCGAGCCGGGGGAAGCCACGGATCAGGAGATGCTGAAAGCCTGCGCTCTGGTGCTGCGGGATGTGATGGCCCTCCGGGGCGTACAGACCGCCAAGGAAACGAAAAAGGAGCAGAAAAAGCAGGTCCACTATCTCTCTCTAGAATTCCTCATGGGCCGGAGCCTGATGAAAAACGCTTACAATCTGGGCGTGCTGCCCGAATTGAAGGAGGCTCTGGGCAACCTGGGCTTCAAGTCCGGCGACCTGTTTGAGCTGGAACCGGACGCAGGTCTGGGTAACGGCGGTCTGGGCCGCCTGGCCGCCTGCTATCTGGACTCCATGACCACGCTGGACATCCCAGCTACCGGCTATTCCATCTGCTATGAGCTGGGTATTTTCAAGCAGAAGATCGTGGAAGGTCAGCAGGTGGAGCTGCCTGATGACTGGAAGGGTGTTGGTTCCGCTTGGCTGCTGCCCAAGCCCGACGAGGCTCAGGCCGTCCACTTTGGCGGTACCCTCCGGGAATTCTGGCATGACGGCCATCTCCACATCGTCAACGAGAACTCCACCACCGTGCTGGCCGTTCCCTGCGACATGGTGGTGGCGGGCTATGATACCGACCACGTCAACACGCTCCGGCTGTGGGACGCCCGGTCCACCCGCCCTGTGGACATGGCCCTGTTTTCCCGGGGCGAATATCTGAAAGCCTCCGAGGACGAGGCCATGGCAGAGACCATCGCCAAGGTCCTCTACCCTGAGGATAACCACTACGAGGGCAAGTCCCTGCGGCTGAAGCAGCAGTATTTCTTCGTTTCCGCCACGGTGCAGTCCATTGTCACCAAGCATCTGGAGACCTATGGCACCCTGAAGAACTTCCATGAGAAAAACATCATTCAGATCAATGACACCCATCCGGCTCTGGTGATCCCGGAGCTGATGCGGATCTTCATGGACGAGGCGGGCATGAACTGGGACGAGGCGTGGGACATCACCTCCCGCTCCGTGGCCTATACCAACCACACGGTCCTTTCCGAGGCGCTGGAGCGCTGGCCCCAGCAGCTGGTGGAAACCCTGCTGCCCCGCGTGTGGCAGATCATTCAGGAGATCGCCCGCCGCTGGCAGGAAAAGGTGGAGAATTTCTTCCACGATCCCTCTGTTACTGAAAAGATGGCTATTGTCTGGGGCGGCGAGGTACGGATGGCCAACCTGTGCGTTGCAGGCGGCCTGTCCGTCAACGGCGTGTCCGGCCTCCATTCCGAGATCCTGAAAAAGGACGTATTCAAAAATTCCTATGCCATGGAGCCCTGGAAATTCACCAACGTCACCAACGGCATTGACCACCGCCGCTGGCTCAGTGAGATCAATCCGGGTCTGGACGGTTTGGTGCGGGATCTGGCCGGTGGAGACGACTACCTGCTCCATCCTCAGGCGCTGAAAAAGCTGGATGCCTATGCGGATGATGTGACTGTCCTCAAGCGTCTGGACGAGATCAAGTGGCAGAATAAGGTGAAGTTTGCCGACTACGCCCGGAAAGCTCAGGGTGTGACCCTGGACCCCAACGCCATTTTCGACGTGCAGGTGAAGCGGCTCCACGAATATAAGCGGCAGCTGCTGAACGTATTGCACATCATCACCCTGTATCAGCAGTTGCAGGACGATCCCAACTGCATCACCCGGCCCCACACCTTCCTGTTTGGTGCCAAGGCTGCGCCGGGTTACGCTGTGGCCAAGCGGATCATCCACCTCATCAACTCTCTGGCGGATGATATTTCCCATGATCCCCGCTGCCGGGGCAAGCTGCAGGTGGTGTTCCTGGAGAACTACCGGGTGTCTCTGGCCGAGCATCTGATGCCCGCCAGCGAGGTCTCTCAGCAGATCTCCACCGCCGGCAAGGAGGCCAGCGGCACCGGCAACATGAAGTTCATGATGAACGGTGCCCTCACCGTGGGTACTTTGGACGGCGCCAACGTGGAGATGCACGATGTGCTGGGCGATGAGAACATGTTCCTCTTCGGCCTCCATGCCGATCAGGCTGCTACACTGAAGCGGGAGGGCTATGTGCCCCAGCGCTATATCAGCCACGATCCCCAGATGGAGCGGTGCCTGAATGCCCTGCGGAAGGGCTTCCGGGACGGCGTCAGCTACGAGGACCTCTACCAGCGGCTCATCAGCCAGGACGAGTACCTCCTGCTGGCGGACTACCGGGCCTATTGCGACGCCGAGCGCCGCATGGCAGAGACCTATGAAAACCGGGAGACCTGGAACCGCATGAGTCTCCACAACATCGCCCGCAGCGGCATCTTCGCCGCCGACCGTGCTGTGGCGGAATATGCCGACAACATCTGGGACGTTCCCCACAGATAATCAGATTTGATCCACTATCAGCGCCGCCCAAAAGGGCGGCGCTGATATTTTTCACTCCTTCTGCCTTTGGAGTGTCCGCGAAGGGGAAAGTATTTAGATAAATTTCTAAATACCTGTTGACAGCCTGTGGGACATGTGCTATTTTCTATTTAGAAAATTTTCTAAATACTATGCGAGGGAGGGCTGCGGATGGCCTTTGCAGAGACCTTCAAGGCGCTGTCGGACCCGGTGCGGCGAGAAATTCTGAACCTGCTGAAGGGCGGGCGTCTGACGGCGGGCGAGATCGCCGGGCAGTTTGACATGACGGCGGCCACCGTGTCCTATCATTTATCCCTGCTGAAAAAAGCCGGTTTGATTTTCGAGAGCCGGGAGAAGAATTTTATCTATTACAGTCTCAACGCCTCCGTGCTGGAGGAAGTTTTGCTGTGGTTACAGGATCTGAAAGGGGCGAACGACCATGAAGCATGAGAAAAAACGATTGATTTTAACGACGGTCATTTGTTTACTGCCAATTATGGCGGGATTGGTACTGTACAGCCGTCTGCCGGAGCGGGTACCCACCCATTTTGATTTCAGCGGCACACCGGACGGCTGGTCCAGCCGCCCCTTCGCGGTATTCGGCCTGCCCTGTCTGCTGGCGGCGCTGAATGTGTTTCTGTATGCCTGCCTGAACCGGGATCCTAAGAGGGCCAACATGAGCGGCGCCTTGAAAACCGTCAGCCAGTGGAGCCTGCCGGTTCTGTCAGTGCTGTGCTATGGCCTGACCCTGACGGCGGCGCTGGGCTATCCCTCCCGGATCGAGATCGTCGTCCCGCTGCTGACAGGTATCCTTCTTCTGGTGATCGGAAACTATCTGCCCAAAACGAAACAGAGCTACACCATGGGCATCAAGCTGCCGTGGACGCTGCAAAGCGAGGAAAATTGGACCCGGACCCACCGATTGAGCGGCTTTTTGTGGGTGCTGTGCGGTCTTGTGATGATCCCCCTCTCCCTGCTGCGGCTGTGGAGCGGTTGGCTGTTTGGGGTGCTGCTGGCGGTGATGGTTCTGATCCCTGCCGTCTATTCCTACGCACTTCACAGAAAGGGCATCTGACATAGTAGCCACGGAACCCCCAAAACGAGAACCCCCTGCGGAATGGACGCATCCATTCCGCAGGGGGTCGTTTCTTGCTGTTTTTGCGTCGATCCTGATGTTACACAGAGAACAGCAGGTCGCTGTATACCGGGAAGGGCCACCGCTCGGCGGGGGTCAGCTCCTCCAGCCGGTCCGCCAGTTCACGGGCCTTTTCCATATCCGGGATCAGGTGATCATGGCTGTAAGCCATGGCCTTCTTAGCGTCTGCCGGGATCTTGCTGAGGTCCCGCTCCATTTTTTCCGTGGCAGCATAGAGCTTATCCGTCAGCTGGCCCATTTCACGGGCCACGGTGTCATCTGCCTTATGGCTGACGCCCATTTGCTCCTTTTTCCAGCCTCGCTCGCACAGCTCCGCCGTCACCGCGGATACGGCGGGCAGGATCTGCCGCCGCAGCATATCCGCCATGGTCCGGGCCTCGATGGTCAGGACCGTGGTGTAGTTCTCGATGTGGATCTCCGCACGGGCATTGATCTCCTCTTTCGTGTAAATCCCATGCTTGACGAAGAGGTCCACGTTTTTCTTGGCGGTGTAGACCGGCAGAGCGTCCGCCGCGGATTTCAGGTTGCTGAGGCCCCGCTTTTCTGCTTCTGCGATCCAGGCGTCATCATATCCGTTGCCGTTGAAGATGATCCGCTGGTGGTCGGTAAAGACCTTTTTGATGAGCTTTTCCAGATCCGACTGGAAATTCTTGGACTTTTCCAGTTGGTCGGCAAACTGCTGCAATTCCTCCGCCATGATGGTGTTCAAAGCGATGTTGGGACCGGAGATAGACTGGCTGGAGCCAAGCATCCGGAACTCAAACTTATTGCCGGTGAAGGCCATGGGAGAGGTGCGGTTCCGGTCCGTGTTGTCCTGGGGGATGGGGGGCATGGCGTCCACGCCGATCTGGAGGGTGCGCTTGCCGGCCTCTTTAAACTCTGTACCGCGGATGATGGACTGCACGATGGCATCCAGTTCGTCACCCAGGAAGATGGAGAGGACTGCGGGAGGTGCTTCGGAAGCGCCCAGACGGTGATCGTTGCCGGGAAATGCCACTGTAGCCCGCAGGAAGTCCTGATACTCGTCCACGCCCTTGACAAAGGCCGCCAAGAACAGCAGGAACTGGGCATTCTGGCTGGGAGTCTTGCCGGGCTTGAAGAGGTTCTTGCCGGTGTCGGTGTTCAGGGACCAGTTATCGTGCTTGCCGGAGCCGTTGACGCCGGCAAAGGGCTTTTCATCCAGAAGGCATACCAGATCGTGCTTTTCTGCGATCTTCTTCATGACCTCCATGGTGAGCTGATTGTGGTCGCAGGCTGTGTTGGCGTCTGTATAGACGGGAGCCATCTCGTGCTGGGCGGGGGCCGCCTCATTGTGCTTGGTCTTGCTGTAAATACCCAAAGCCCAGAGGTTTTCGTCCATGTCCTTCATGAAGGCTGCTACCCGGGGACGGATGGCGCCGTAATAGTGGTCATCCAGCTCCTGACCGCGGGGAGGCTTGGCGCCGAAGAGGGTGCGGCCGGTCATCCGCAGGTCCTCCCGCTGGTTGTACATCTTCTTATCCACCAGGAAGTACTCCTGCTCCGGGCCGACACAGGGCGTGACCTTGCGGGTCTCCGTGTCTCCGAACAGCCGCAGGATACGGATGGCCTGACGGCTCACGTCCTCCATGGACCGCAGCAACGGCGTCTTTTTGTCCAGCGCGTGACCGCCGTAGGAGCACAGGATGGTGGGAATGCAGAGGGTGCCCTCCTTGATAAAGGCAAAGGAGGAGGGGTCCCAAGCGGTGTAGCCACGGGCCTCAAAGGTGGCCCGCAGGCCGCCGGAGGGGAAGGAGGAGGCATCCGCCTCGCCCCGAACCAGATTCTTGCCGGAAAATTCCAAGATCACCCGGCCGCCCTCGGCAGGGGCGATGAAGCTGTCATGCTTTTCCGCCGTGAAGCCAGTCATCGGCTGGAACCAGTGGGTATAGTGGGTGCAGCCCCGCTCCACCGCCCAGGTCTTCATGGCCCCGGCAATCTCATTGGCGACAGCCAATTCCAGAGATGCTCCATCGGTGACGCAGCGCTTCCACGCCTGATAGCAGGCGCCGGACAGCCGCTCCTTCATGGTTTCCTCATTGAATACTCTGCTGCCGAACAGTTCGGGCAGTTTCAGCTCGCTCATGGCGGTCCCTCCGTTCAAGACGATAAAATATCAAGTTTATCCTACCATAAATTCATGTAAACGCAAGAAAAACATTGAAAAATCTCACAATATGAAACTGAGTGTATCACGGGGCCGTCCCCCTGTCAAACGGTAAACTGCACAAATACGGCTCCGTCCGGCGGCTTGGGTCTGTCTGCGGATTTTTTTACCTTTTCTTCCCCGGCATCTTTCCAAAACCGACGGCCTGTGCTATACTTTCATTTATATGTTTAAAAACAAAAGATAAGGGGCGTTCATCATGGGAGCCATTGGGTTTGACAATCAAAAATATCTCACTACGCAGTCTGAACAGATCAAAAAGCGGATCCACCAGTTCGGCGGGAAGCTGTATCTGGAATTCGGCGGGAAGCTGTTTGACGACTATCATGCCTCCCGGGTACTGCCGGGCTTTGAACCGGACAGCAAGATCCGGATGCTTCAGCAGTTGAAGGATGATGTGGAGATCGTCATCGCCATCAACGCCGGGGACATTGAGAAGAATAAAATGCGGGGGGATCTGGGCATCACCTATGATGAGGATGTCCTCCGCCTGATTGATATTTTCCGGGACATGGGGCTGTATGTGGGCAGCGTGGTGCTGACCCGTTACAGCGGACAGGATGCGGCGAACGCTTTCCTTCACCGGCTGGAAAAGCTGGGCATCCGCTGCTACCGGCACTATCCCATCGCCGGATATCCCTCCGACGTGGCCCATATCGTCAGCGATGATGGCCTGGGTAAAAACGACTACATCGAGACCAGCCATTCCCTGATCGTGGTGACGGCTCCCGGTCCCGGCAGCGGCAAGATGGCCACCTGCCTGAGCCAGTTGTATCACGATCATAAGCGGGGCGTCGATGCCGGCTATGCCAAGTTTGAGACATTCCCTATCTGGAACCTGCCCTTGAAGCATCCGGTCAACCTTGCCTATGAGGCCGCTACCGCCGATCTGGATGATGTGAACATGATCGACCCCTTCCATCTGGAGGCCTACGGCGTCACCACCGTCAATTACAATCGGGATGTAGAGATTTTCCCGGTGCTGAACGCCATTTTCGAGAAGATTCAGGGCAAATCCCCCTATAAATCCCCCACAGATATGGGCGTGAACATGGCGGGGAACTGCATCGTGGATGACGAGGTATGCCGCGCCGCCTCCCGCATGGAGATCCTGCGGCGGTATTACACCGCGAAAACCGAACTGGTCCAGGGTAAGGGGGCGGAGGAGACTGTCCGCAAGCTGGAGCTGGTGATGCAGCAGGCCGGCGTGACGCCGGAGATCTGCCCCGCCGTGGCAGCGGCGCTGGACAAGGCGGAAGCCACCGGCGCTCCCGCCGGCGCCATGGTGCTGCCGGATGGCCGGATCATCACCGGCAAGACCTCCGGGACATTGGGGGCTGCGGCGGCGCTGCTGCTGAATGCTCTGAAGGCTTTGGGAAATATCGACGATCAGTTTGAACTGATCTCCAAGCAGGTCTTAGAGCCTGTCTGCCATCTGAAAACCACGTATCTGGATCACCGTAACCCCCGACTCCACACCGACGAGGTACTGCTGACCCTGGCGATCTCCGCCCTGACCAACCCGCTGGCGGACCTTGCCAAACGGCAGCTGCCCGGTCTCCGGGATAGTGAGGCCCACTTCTCCGTCATCATCAGCGAGGAGGATCTGAAAATCTTCAAGCGTCTGGGCGTCCGGGTGAGCTGTGAACCGAAGTATGAGACCAAGCGGCTCTATCACCGCTGAGAACATTTGCCCCTGCGCTTGACACATCAGAAAGGAGACGGCGTGTGACACCGAAGATCGTCTGCGTCGCAGGCCCCACCGCCTGCGGCAAAACCACACTGGGCGTTCTGCTGGCCCAGCGCTTTCACGGAGAGGTGGTCTCTGCCGACTCCATGCAGATCTACCGGGGCATGACCGTCGGCACCGCCGCCCCTACGGAGGCGGAAATGCAGGGGGTTCCCCACCACATGATCGCCGTGGCGGAGCCCAGCGAACAGTGGAGCGCCGCAGAATACGTGGCGAAGGCCACGCCCATCGTGGATGACATCCTTTCCCGGGGGAAGCTGCCCATTCTGGTGGGCGGCACCGGATTGTGGATGGACGCCCTGATCCGGGGACACGGCTTCGCCGGCGGACACGCCGGCGGAGAGGTGCGCCGGGAATTGGAGACCCGGTTTGACCGGGACGGCATTGAGCCGCTGCTGGCAGAGCTGCGGCAGGTGGACCCGGAAAGCGCCGCACGGCTCCATCCCGCCGACACCAAGCGCATTCTCCGAGCGCTGGAGGTCTATCTGGAAACGGGCGAGACCATCTCCGCCCACAATGCTGCCACCCGCCAACTGCCTCCCCGGTATGACGCAGTATGGATCGGCCTGCAATTCGCAGACCGGGCCGACATGAAGGCGCTCATCGACCGCCGTGTGGACAAGATGACGGAGGAGGGGCTTTTAGAGGAAGTCCAAACTCTGCTGGCCATGGGACTGCCCCGGAATGCCACCGCTATGCAGGCCATTGGCTATAAGGAGTTTTTGGGCGTACTGGACGGGATCCTTACGGAGCAGGAGGCGCTGGAGCTGGTCAAGCTCCGCTCCCGGCAGTATGCCAAGCGCCAACTCACCTGGCTGCGGCGGAATCCGGCTATTCACTGGATCTATTGGGAAAAAGACCGTGATTTTGCCCGTGCCCTCCAGATTTCGACAGAAATTTTGACCGCTTCTGGCTTAGGATAAGACCAGGGGCGGCGGTCATCGACCAGCAGAGACAGCGTACCGCTGGCACAGCCGCTCCCAAATAAAGAAGGAGCGGAATACTATGCAGAAAAAAATCAATTTACAGGATCTCTTCCTCCTGCGTCTTCGGCAGGAGCGGCTGCCCGTCACCGTGTTTTTGATGAACGGATTCCAGATGCGGGGCACCGTTACCGGCTACGATCCCTTTGTGGTGGTGCTGGAAAGCGACGGCAGGCAGCAGGTGATTTACAAACACGCCATTTCCACAGTGGTCCCCCTTCGTCCGGTGGCCCTGCGGGAAAGTGAGGAGGAAGCTGCCCTGTAACGATACGAGGCGTACATGAATCGATCATCCTTTGTAAGCAAGCTGTTCACGCCGGTCATCACCCTTCTGGTGCTGGCCTATTTCGGCTATCAGATCTACGGCTATGTAAGCGACCCCTTTTCCACCACCCTGGCCTACACCTATCAGGTGGAGGATACGGTGGACATCAGCGGCTATGTGGTCCGGCAGGAGCAGGTGCTCACCGGCGATGCCGGCGGCCTTATGCGGCTGCGGAAAAACGAGGGCGAGCGGGTCGGCACCGGCGGGGCCGTGGCCACCGTCTACGCCGATCAGGCGTCCTTGGACCGGCAGAACGAGATCGAAACCCTGAATAACCGCATCGAGCAGCTGGAATACGCTCAGGAATCCATGCTGGGCGCGGAGGTCACGCTGAAGCTGGACAGCCAGATCGCCCGGTCCCTGCTGGATTACCGGACCGTTGTGGCGGCGGGACGGCTGGACGCAGCGGAGAGCCGGGGGCAGGAGCTGCGGTCTCTGGTCCTCAAGCGGGATTATACCTATTCCGGCACCGAGGATCTCAGTGGGCAGCTGCAGGAATTGAAAAATCAGTTGAAAACCCTGCGGTCTCAGGCTGCTAACTCTGTAAAGACCATCCGGTCTCCCCGGTCCGGTTTGTTTTCCGCCGTGGTGGACGGCTACGAATCTGTTCTGACGCCGGACAGTTTGTCCGCGCTGACTCCCAGTGCTCTGAATAAGCTGTCCCCTGCCGAGCTCCCCGCCAACACCGGAAAGCTGATCCTGGGGGACAACTGGTATTATGTGGGCGTGGTCTCCGCACAGGAGGCCCAGACCCTTCAGACCCGCCAGAACCGTCTGGGAACCGGAGAGAGCCTGTCCCTCCGGTTTACCAAGAACGTGGACCGGGACCTGTCGGTCACGCTGTTGTCCGTGGGCGCGGAGGAAAACGGCCGCTGTGTGGTGACTTTCCAGGGGAATACATATTTGCAGGAACTGACGCTCCTGCGCCGCCAGAGCGCCGAGATCATTCTGGATACCACCGATGGACTGCGGGTCCCTCTGGCTGCGCTGCGTGTGGCCACCCAGACCGTTACGGAAAAGGACCCGGAAACCGAGGAGACTGCCAGCAAGGAGGTCAATGTCACCGGTGTTTACTGCGTCTCCGGCGCAAAGGCCCGGTTCAAGCCGGTAGAGGTGCTGCTCACCGGTGACGATTACGCTGTGGTCCGGTCTGCCGGCTCCACGGAGAAGCTGCGGCTGCGGCCCGGTGACGAGATCATCGTTGCCGCACGGGATCTGTATGACGGAAAAGTTGTTTCATAAAGAAAGAGAGGGATGTTCTATGTCCATTCAGACAAATATTCAGGAGGTCCGTCAGCGGATCGCCGCCGCCTGCGGAGAATGCGGCCGGGACCCCAAGGAGATCACGCTGGTAGGCGCCAGCAAGATGAATGACGCCGCCGCCTGCCGGGAGGCCATCGCCGCCGGGATCGACGTGCTGGGCGAAAACCGGGTCCAGGAGATGACGGAGAAGCTGAGCCAGAACGCCTATGACGGCGCGCCGCTCCACTTCATCGGTCATCTCCAGCGGAACAAGGTCAAGCAGGTGGTGGGCAAGGTAGCCCTGATCCAATCCGTGGGGTCTCTCCCCCTGCTGGAAGCCGTTGAAAAAGAGGCGGAAAAGCAGGACATCGTTCAGGACATTCTTCTGGAGGTGAACATCGGCGGCGAGGAGGCCAAGAGCGGCTTTGCCCCTGCTCAGTTGGAGGACGCCGCCAGAGCAGCTCAGGCCATGTCCCATGTCCGGGTCCGGGGATTGATGACGATCCCCCCCGCAGACAGCGACCGGGACACCAATATCCGCTATTTTCAGGAAGTCCGGGCACTTTATGTTGACATCAACGAGAAATTGTTCCATAATGAATTAAAGTGCCTTTCCATGGGCATGAGCGGCGATTTTGAGGATGCTATCCGAAATGGCGCCACCATGGTCCGTGTGGGCACCGCGATTTTCGGCGCCCGGTATTATCCCACTTGATTGCAGGAGGTTTTGGCTTATGGGTATTTTGGACGAGCTGAAGAAGCTGACCCATCCCTATGATGACGAGGATGAGGAATATGAGGATTTTGAGGAACCCCGTGAGCGCTCCTTCGATGACCGCCGCAACAAAGCGGAGGATCGCCGGAACAAGGTGGTGAACATCCATGCCACCACGCAGCTGAAGGTGGTGCTGGTGAAGCCGGACCGCTTTGAGAACGCCTCGGAGATCGCCGATCAATTGAAGGACAAGCGGACGGTGGTGCTGAATCTGGAATCCACCAACAAGGATGTGGCCCGGCGGCTCATCGACTTCCTTTCCGGCGTGGCCTATGCCGGCGAGGGCAAGATCAAAAAGGTTGCCGCAAACACCTATATCATCACGCCTTACCACGTGGAGCTGGAGGGCGATCTCATCGATGAGCTGGAAAACAACGGCTTATATTTCTAAGCGGGGAGGATATTGGATATGCTGACACCTCAGGAGGTTTCGACCCATTCCTTTGCCAAGGCGTCCTTTGGCGGCTACAACATGGCCATGGTGGACGAATTTCTGGATGAGCTGACTGACGATTATACCGCTCTCTACAAAGAAAACGCGGCGCTGAAAGCAAAATTGAAGGTCCTAGTGGAGAAGGTGGAGGAATACCGCGCCACCGAGGATTCCATGCGGGCCACCCTGCTCACCGCTCAGCGGATGGCGGATTCCATTGTGAAGGAAGCCGAACAGAAGCGGGATCAGATGATGACGCAGGCGGAGATCGACGCCAAGCTGAGGATCAACTGCCTGAAAAACGAGGCTGCCGCCGCGGAGGAACGTCTGCGGAAAGGCAAGGAGGAACTGGAGAAGTTTTCTGCTGCCGTCCGGGCTGTGTGCGATAAGGAGATCCAGCTTTTGAATGAGCTGCCTCAGGCCCCGGTGGAGCTGCCTCAGGAGGAAGCCAAACCGGAGGACTCCGTTCAGGAGATCGAGGACAGCGTCATGGCCGCGTTCAGCGAAGCAGCGCCGGAGGAGGACGGCGACACGGCGGAGACCCAGACGGAAGCGTCTGAGCCTGTTGCCGAAGCGACGGATCCCGCCGCTGACACCAGCGATCCCTTTGGGGATTTTCCCGACCTTTCCAGCACACGCCAGATCAATCTGGACGAACTGAAATTCGGCCGTAATTACAATACTTGACAAAAAGCGGCCTGCAAGGCCGCTTTTTGCTCTTTCAGGAGGTAGCTATATGGAAACGCAAGCGCCGATCATCGCCTTCCTGTATGACTTCGACAAGACTCTGTGCACCACGGACATGGAGGACTACGCCTTCATCCCCTCCCTTGGGTATACCCCGGCAGAATTCTGGGGCAGGGCCAACGCCTTTGGCTGGGAAAACCGGATGGACGGCCTGCTGGCCTATATGTACACCATGATCCAGGAGTGCGCCGCGCAGAATATCAAGCTGGACCGGGCCTTCCTGAACCACTGCGGTGAGTCCATCCAACTGTTCCCCGGCGTCCGGGAGTGGTTTGCCCGGATCAACGCCTTTGGGGAGAGTCTGGGCGTTCAAGTGGAGCACTATGTCATTTCCTCCGGCCTCCGGGAGATCATCGAGGGCAGCGGAATCGCTCAGGAATTCCGGGAGATCTATGCCTGCGAGTTCTACTACAACGAAAATGGCGACGCCTGCTGGCCCAAGCTGGACGTCAACTTTACCAATAAGACCCAGTTTGTCTACAGGATCAATAAGGGGATTCTGGATGTGTCCCGGGATAAGGAACTGAACGACTCCATGCCGGACGATTCCAAGCGGGTCCCCTTTACCAACATGATCTATATGGGAGACGGTCTTTCCGACGTGCCTTGTATGAAAATGATGCGGGCCTACGGCGGACAGGCCATCGCCGTCTATCAGGCCAGCAACCGGCAGGGTGTGGAAAAGCTGCTGGCGGACGGACGGGTGGATTTCATTTTCCCGGCAGACTACCGGGAGGGCATGGAGCTGGACCGCACTGTCCGGGACATCCTCCGGAAAATGACCATCACCGACCGGCTGCTGGAGGTCAACAACCGCCAGCTCCGCAGCATCGGCGGCGATGTGCTTCCCAATCAGGTGGGGCTGTTCTGAACACGGAATATCTGAATGATCGGAAAACCGGCGCAGAAAATGCGCCGGTTTTTTCTGTTTTTCCGGGAAAATCTCTTTACTTACAGTATCGTTTCTGTTAAACTATACGCTGTGTATTGAATCAATTCAGCCGGGGCAGCGCCCCGGCTGTTTCACGGAGGGTATCCATGGCAACAGAATTTTCCAGAACGCTGTCCCTGCTGCGGAAAGAGCGGGGCGTTTCTCAGCGGGTGGCCGCTGCGGATCTGGGGGTGTCTCAGGCTCTTTTGAGCCATTATGAAAACGGCATCCGGGAGCCGGGCCTTGCCTTTGTGTCCAAGGTCTGCGACTACTATCACGTCTCCGCAGACTATATGCTGGGCCGGACACTGGCCCGGGACGGCAGTATGCTCACCGCCGAGGAAATTTTGAACGCCGCTGAGCCGGGCAATGTGCTCCAGGGCAGCGTGCTGGCCACCCTGCGGGGCAAGCTCATCACCAGCGCCAGCGGCGTGCTGTTCGGCCTGCTGGGCAAGCTGGGAGACAAGGATGCTATCAACGCCGCGGCGGACAGTCTGGGCTGCCACATCTACCTGCTTTACCGGTTGCTCCACCGGGCCGCCGGAGGCAGCACCGCCTATTTTGCTTTGCCCGAGGAGGACTGCGCTGCAGGCGCCGCCTCCGCCGGGGCCTCTCTGGCCCGGACGGACTACGCCCGTGCGCTGGCGAAACTGTCCCGTGAAAAGGCCGCCTTTCCGGATATGTCCCATGAGACGCTTAACAGCGCCTTTCCCGGCCGGAGCCAGGGTATGATCCAAGTCCTCAGCACGGCGGACGGCCAGCTCAACCGCCTGAATCAGTCCGGCCTGAAATGAGTGTGCAGTCTCTGGCCTTTCTGGCCTTTTTGACCGTCACCGTCTGCGTCTGCCGTCTGCTGCCCAAGGAACGAATCTGGGTGCTTTTGGCGGCCAGTCTGGTGTTTTACCTCTGGGACGGCGCTCCAGCGGCTCTGTGGGGGTGCGGACTGCTGGCGGTGTCCTCTTTTGCCAGCTATCTTGCAGCCAACACGCTGCGAAAGCACCGCCGAAAAAGCGTCCTTCTTGCCGTCGTCTGCTATCACATCGCGGTATTGGGGATTTTCAAGTACACCGGTTTTTTCACCGGCGGCGCGGTACGGATGCCCTTCGTGCCCTTGGGTATCAGCTTTTTCACCTTCCAGCAGATCTGGTATCTTCGGGAGGTCTATGCCGGGACCTTTTCACAGGTCCCCACTCCGGCAGAATACCTGACCTACAGCTTCTTTTTCCCCACGGTGTCCTCTGGTCCCATCTTGAAGCCGGAGAATTTCTTCCCCCAGCTGCGGGAGGCCTCTCCCCTGCCCCAGGATACCGCAGCCGGTTTGTACGCCATCGGCCTCGGCCTTGCCAAAAAGGTGCTGCTGGCGGACAATCTGGGCGTGCTGGTGAACAACGGCTGGGGCAGCCTCTCTGAGCTGACGGCCCTGACCGCGTGGTGCGTGATCCTGGGCTACACGCTTCAGCTTTACTTCGACTTTTCCGGATATTGCGACCTTGCTGCCGGCTGCGCCCGGCTGCTGGGACTGCGGCTGCCCATCAACTTCGACTCTCCCTACCGGAGCCTTTCCGTTACGGAGTTCTGGAAACGCTGGCACATGACCCTGACGGCCTTCCTCCGGGAGAACGTCTACTTTCCCCTGGGCGGCAGCCGAAAGGGCCGGGGCCGTACATACCTGAACATTCTGGTGGTGTACCTCGTCAGCGGCATCTGGCACGGCGCGGGGTGGACCTTCATCCTATGGGGCCTGCTTCACGGGCTGGCGCAGGTTCTGGAACGCCTGTGGGGAAAACGGCGGGACGCTCTGCCCCGCTGGGCCCGGTGGGCCATGACCTTCCTCTTTATCAACCTTGCGTGGATCTTTTTCCGGGCGCCGGATGTGTCCTCTGCCCTGCTTTTGCTGAAAACCGCCGTTACCGGCGGGATGGGCGGGATCCGCCTGTGGCTGGTGAACGGCTTGTTCCGCCGGGAGGTCAGCGCGCTGGAGCTGCTGCTCCCGGTCATCGGCCCCTATACGGCCTACCTGCGGGTGGCGCTGATCTTGGGGATCGGGCTGCTGGCGGCTTTGTGGCCCCGGAACGTCATCCGTCAGATGGATACGTTCCGTCCCAACTGGCGCAGCGGCCTGTATGTGCTGGCGTGGTCGGTATGGGCCATTTTGTCCTTCACCGGCGTGGTGACATTCATCTATTCCAACTTCTAAAGAAAGGAGGCCCCGCCATGGAACAGCGCGCCTATCAAAAATGGACCCGGGGCCTGCTTTTGGGGCTTGTGCTGGTGCTGACGGCCTGCGCCGCCGTGGTATACAGGGTGGACCCCTGCTTTTACTACCGGATGCCCACGGACCGGGAGCCTGTTTTCTTCAGCGAACGCTACCAGACGGCGGGTATCGTCCGCAACAACCCGGCGGACGTGGTGCTGCTTGGCTCCTCCATGACCGCCAACTGCTACGGCAGTCAGCTTGAGACCGTTTTCGGCGGCACGGGCCTGCGGCTCACCATTCCTGACGGCTATTTCAGTGAATTCGATCAGGTGATGGGCCTGCTGATGCGGACTCACCCGCCCAAGCGGGTGCTGTTCGCCATGGATACCAATATTTTCACCCGGTCTCCTGACGGTGTTACCGGTGCAATGCCCGATTATCTCTATGACGCCAGTACCATCAATGACGTGAAATACCTGTTGAATAAGGACGTGCTCTATTACAGCCTCTACGCCCTGATGGCCCAGCGCTGGGACGAGGGCGAAACGCTGGACAAGGGATTTTCGTGGATGGATACCGTCTGGTGGAACCACATGACCGCCTTGGAGGAATATACCCGGCCGGACATCGCCCCGGAGCCGATGCCCCGGGACGGCCTGCTGGCGGACGCCGCCAAAAATCTGGCGGTTGCGGCAAGCTGGGCGGAGCGGTACCCGGAGGTGGAATTTGATTTTTACTTTTCCCCTTACAGCATCCTCTATTGGGACAAGATCGGCCGCATGGGAGAGACGGACGCCGTGTTTGCGGCGCTGGAGCTGGCCTGTGAAACGCTGCTGCCCTACGAGAACGTCACCCTCCACGGACTGCTGTTTGACCGGGATATCATCGAGCACCTGGACTACTACTGTGACTACGTTCACCACTCCGACGAGGCGGGCGCGCTGGCGCTGGAAAAGATCCATTCCGGTACCGATCGGCTGACCGAGAAAAATTATCGGGAAACTCTCGCCAACTGGCATGACTTTGTGGTAAACTACGACTACGATAAATTCTGGGACGATTACTACTGGTATCAGTTCCATACACCGGCAGGCGCAAAGACCTGACCGTTTCACATGAAACCTGAGAATCCGTCCCTTGGGACGTTTGCCTACGGAGGTTTTTTCTATGACCAAGCAATCCAATATCCGAAATTTCTCCATCATTGCTCACATCGACCACGGCAAGTCCACTTTGGCGGACCGGCTGCTGGAGATCTGCGGCGCCGTTTCCCAGCGCCAGATGGAAAATCAGCTTTTAGACAACATGGATCTGGAGCGGGAGCGGGGCATCACCATCAAGGCCCGTGCCGTGAAGCTGAACTACAAGGCTCAGGACGGCGAGACCTATGAACTGAACCTCATCGACACGCCGGGCCATGTGGACTTCAACTACGAGGTTTCCCGGTCGCTGGCCGCCTGTGAGGGCGCTGTTCTGGTGGTGGACTCCACACAGGGCGTGGAGGCCCAGACCTTGGCCAACACTTATCTGGCTATGGAGCACGATCTGGAGATCCTCCCCGTGTTCAACAAGATCGACCTGCCTGCTGCGGACCCTCTGAAGTCCAAGCAGGAGGTAGAGGACATCATCGGCCTGCCCGCCATGGACGCCCCGGAAATCTCCGCCAAGATGGGCATCAACATCGAGGCGGTGCTGGAGGATGTTGTCCGCAATGTCCCGGCTCCCAAGGGTGATCCCAAGGCCCCGCTGAAGGCGCTGGTCTTTGACAGCCAGTATGACAGCTATCGGGGCGTGGTGGTGTATTTCCGCATCATGGAGGGCACCATGCGCACCGGTCAGACCATCAAAATGATGGCCACCGGAGCGTCCTATCAGATCGTGGAGTGCGGTCATCTGCTGCCTCTGGGGCTGGAGCCCTGCGATTCCCTGTCTGCCGGTGAGGTGGGCTATTTTACAGCTTCTATCAAGACCGTCAGTGATACCCGGATCGGCGACACCATCACCGACGCGGCGAACCCCACGGCGGAGCCCCTGCCGGGCTACCGGCCGGTGCAGTCCATGGTCTACTGCGGCATTTACACCGAGGATGGCTCCAAGTACCCCGACCTGCGGGACGCGCTGGAAAAATTGCAGCTGAATGACGCATCCCTGAGCTTCGAGCCGGAATCCTCCGCCGCCCTGGGCTTCGGTTTCCGCTGCGGCTTCTTGGGAATGCTCCACATGGAGGTCATTCAGGAGCGTTTGGAACGGGAATTTGACCTGGATCTGGTGACCACCCTCCCCTCCGTTATCTACCACGTTTATAAGACCAACGGCGAACTGGTGACGGTGGACAATCCCCACAACTACCCGGACCCCTCCCTCATCGAGCGGGCGGAGGAGCCTTACGTCAAGGTGAACATCATCGCCCCCAACGAGTATGTGGGCAACATCATGCCCATGTGTCAGGACCGCCGGGGCGAGTTCAAGGATATGCAGTATCTGGACACCCATCTGGTGGAGCTGCATTACCAGATGCCCCTGAACGAGATCATTTATGACTTTTTCGATGCCCTGAAGGCCAACACCAAGGGCTACGCCTCTCTGGACTATGAGCTTTCCGGCTACCGTCCCAGCGATCTGGTGAAGGTGGACCTGCTGCTCAACGGCGATCAGGTGGATGCGCTGAGCTTCATCGCCCACCGGGACAAGGCCTACCCCCGTGCCCGCCGTCTGTGCGAGAAGCTGAAGGAGAACATTCCCCGCCAGCTCTTTGAGATCCCCATTCAGGCGGCCATCGGCGGCCGGGTCATCGCCCGGGAGACCGTGAAGGCCATGCGGAAGGACGTGCTGGCCAAGTGCTACGGCGGCGACGTCACCCGTAAGAAAAAGCTGCTGGAAAAGCAGAAGGAAGGCAAAAAGAAGATGCGGGCCTTGGGCACTGTCCAAATGCCCACGGAGGCGTTCCTGGCTGTCCTCAAGCTGGATGAATAATCTCTTTTTGCCTTCCTGCGAGCCGCAAAGCGGCGAGCCGGCGCTGTGCGCCGTTATTTCAATCAGCTTTTGAAACGCGGAGCGTTTTCAAAAGGCAAAAAGAAGATGCGGGTCTAAACAGGGCTCCCGCCGAAACCCAGCGTTAGCGGTTTCGGTGGGAAAAGGAGGCGCAAGGGAGCAAATGAACGCTTTGCCGCAGGCGGAGCGGAAGTTAAGCGGACTTTGCGACGACGCGCAGATGCCTACCGAAGCCTTCCTGGCTGTCCTCAAGCTGGACGAGTAACGGCTTTTTGCCTTGCCGACGCATGGACGCCTTTCGATCCTGTAAAACAAAACAGCCCCCGTCCGGATTACCGGACGGGGGCTGTTTTGTGAAATCACATCAGGTTGTAGAGGATCTTGGCCATCTGGCCGCGGGTGATGTTGCTGTGGGGCTTGAAGCTGCCGTCACTGTAGCCGTTGATGACCCCCTGAGCCGCCATGGTGCGGATGTAGTAGTCGGCGTAGCCGGGGATCTTGCCGCTGTCGGTGAAGGTCAGGTCCGCCAGCGCATAGCCCTTAGCCTGGGTGCGGCCGATCATGGCGGCAGCCTGGGCGCGGGTCAGAGCGTTGTTGGGATTGAAATACAGGCGGCCGTTTTTCTCCGCGCCGGAGATGACGCCCTCGGTATAGAGAGCCTTCACTGCGGGAATGGCGTATTCCGGAATGATGTCCAGATCCGCGAAGGGCAGAGACACATCGGCATACTTGCTCTCATCCAGCTTCAGATAGCGGTAGAGCATCACGGCGAACTGGGCCCGGCTGATATTCTGGTTGGGACGGAAGGTGCCGTCGCTGTAGCCGGTGGTGATGTTGGCGTTATAGAGGAAGTCCACATAGGTGGCGGCCCAGTAATCATTGATGTCACTGAACTTGTGGTCCACGTTGTAGGAATCGATGTCCACGCTGGCCCGGCCGATATTGCCGGAGGCATCCACAGCGGTAACGGTGATCCGCAGGGCCTCCCCGCTCTCGCCGGGGGCGGGAAGCGTGTACTGGAAGGAACCGGTCTTGGCGTCATAGTTTTCCAGAGGCTCCGCGACACCGTTTCTCGTCACCGTAATGGAGGAAGCGGGCAGAACGCCGTCCACCAGATCGGAGACCTTCACGCTGATCGTCTGAGTCTGCTCATCCAGTGCGGCTGTCACCGTCGGCGGGGCGTTATCCACCGTGCCGGGGAAGGCGGCGGTGATCTGGTCGATATAGACTGTGCCGCTGCGGGGGGTGTCGGCGTAGGTCACCTGAATATGGTCCCAAGTGGCGTCCGTAGTGGAGGGAGCGTAAATGACCACGCCGCTCAGGGTGAAATACTGGGGCAGCGGCACGTTGATCTGCTTCCAGCCGGTGAAGTCCAGCGTGGTGACGGGCAGCTCCAGGTCGCTCTTGATGTCACCAGTGTAGAGGAAAGAGAGCTGGTTGCCGGAGCCGTCGCCGTAGACCCAGAGGTTCAGGGCTGTGTAGGGCGTTCCCAGATTGGAGAAGGAGCCTGCCATGGCCTGAGAATAGTAGCCGGTGTCCTCCGGGAGCACATAGTCCAGCTTTCCGGCGTAATGGCCTCTCTGGACATGATCGCTGACATTGGTGCGGGAAACCGTCAGATAGTAGCCGCTGGAGAAGCGCGTATCCGGAGTTTCAAAGTCCTCGATGGTTTGCAGGGCCACCTGAGCCACCGTGACGGGGATAGTCAGGCTCTTGTCCCCGGCGGAGACCGTCAGGTTTCCGGTGCCGGGGGCGGAGGCGGTGAACACACCGTGCTCATCCACCGTGCCGATGTCCCCGGAAACAGACCAGGTAAAGGCTTCATTGGTTGCCGTCAGAGGCAGATGGTTCCAGACGGCCCCAGCGGTGAGAGCGGTCTTGCTGCCGGGGGTCACGGTAAGCTCCGTCAGGTTGGAGGCACCGTTTTTCAGGGTCAGATTGTCCGGGTTGCGGATGGCGTGGACCACGGTGCTGCCCTTGGCCCCCCGGCCAGAGGCCGTCACGGTGATATCGCCGCCGGAGGCGGGGGTAGTCAGCAGATAGCGGCCGTCCTCTTGCTCCGCAATGCTGCCGGCGCTGGCGGACAGTGTATAGCTGGCGTCCATGGGGATGTAATTGCTGTCCACACCGGAGGCTGTGACGGACACGGCACTGCCGGCCAGCACATAGTCACCGGCGGCGTTGACGTAGAAATGATCCAGCCGCCCGCTGGAGCGGTCGGAGGCCACTAAAAACACCTGATTTGTGACCTTGCGCCCAGTCTCGGAGGGACGGTTGATGATGGTGGCCGTTGTGGAATCCGGCGTTGTCACCGCCAGATTGGTTGAGCCGCCGCCATCCAGGCATAGCACGGTCTGGCAGCCCAGTTCCAGCAGCCGCTCCCCTACCTGAGTCAGGGAGGCACCGATGGAGTGGCCGGTCTTGCGGCCGTCGATGGTGTAAAAGATCAGGGTGCCGTCCGCTTTCTGGCCAACGGCGGTGCGGGGATTGCTCCCAGCGGCCAGGTTGGGGACCACAGCTCCGTTTTCCGCCAGACAGTAGAGCGCGCCGATGGCATACTCTACATCCTCCCAGCCATCGTTGGCGGAGACGGTGAGGGTCAGTTCACTTCCCTGTGGGATGTTTTGCAGTGCGGTGGTATAGTAGCTGTCTGCCTGCAAATTGGCGGAGAGAACGATCTGATCCGGCGCAAGGCTGGTGACGGCGGTCTCTTCCACCCGATTCACCCGGAGGGTGACAGTGGAGCCGATGGCCAGCTTCCCCTGCTCCACGGTGCAGACTACATTGATGCCGGGTTCTGTGGTGCCGGTGGTGTGCTTGGCGTTAAAATCGTATGTATAGAGGTAAAGGCCGCTGTTGGTGCGAGCCTTGTTCACCGCCGCCACCGGCCGGACCAGCTCTGTGGAGTTTCCGAAGCCGTCATCCACGGCATAACCCAGATTTGCGGAGACCTTGACGCCGGGTTTGCCCAAAATGGCAGAGCCGTCCGCCCGGAAGCCGATGGCGTAATATCCGGCGTCACTGCTGCGGAGCAGTCCCTCCGTCACCACCATGCCAATGGGCAGGCCGGTGGAGACATTATAGAAATCGCCGTTGATGCCGGCTACTACCCGGTAGCCGTCATCTTCCAGCAGCGCGGCCGTGTCCGCCACGCTGGAACGGTCTGTCAGCGCGTCGCCGTAGGTGACGATGGGGGTCACAGCCTTGTTAGGCGTGTAGGTGATGAGATTTTCCGTCCGGAGATCGGAGTAAGTTGTACTCCAGAATACATTGGTGGAAAGCTGTGTCTCCTGGTGGAGAAGTGTGTCCTTGGCGGACAGGTCCTCCCCCAGCGCGTTTGACGCGGCGGCGGGCAGAGTCAGCGCGCTGATGAGACTGAGGGACAGCAGCAGGGATGTGAGTTTACGGATGCGGTGCTTCATAGGAACCTCCTATCGGTACAGGTCCGGGAAACCCCGGACAGGGTGGTCTACATAACATCCATAGCATAGCATAGATGCAGGATGAAGTAAATGAAAAAAGTGTTACAAAATCGGCGGGATCTTCCAGTAAGTCCGCAGCTTTTAACGGCGGAAAGCTGTTGCAAAAAAGGAAGGTTTCCGTTATAATATTCATGCGAAAAGGAGGCGGCAATATGACAGTAACGGTTGATGATAAGCGCTGCATCGGCTGCGGTATGTGCGCCGCCGCCGTACCGGAGGTGTTTCAGGTCATTGGGCGGGTGTCCACGGTGCTCTCCCAGCCTGCGAAGGAACGGTTCTTCCGGGTATTGGATGCCGCAAACGGCTGTCCGGTGAACGCGATCCAGGCAGAGCGGCGTTGAAAAAGTGAGACCGCAAAAAAAGAAAAAGAAAATCAGAAAAATGGCTTGACAATTTTCTGCCCATCTGTTATAGTAATTCGTGCCTATTTGAGGCAGATATGGCGGCGTAGCTCAGCTGGCTAGAGCATTCGGTTCATACCCGGAGTGTCACTGGTTCAAGTCCAGTCGCCGCTACCATGATCCGGAGACGTCACGTGACGTCTCCCGGATCTTCCCGGCCCGTTGGTCAAGTGGTTAAGACACGGCCCTTTCACGGCTGTAACATGGGTTCGAATCCCGTACGGGTCACCAACCTATCAGACGTCGTGAGTGGCGTCTGATAGGCCAACTAAAAAATGGAGGCTTAGCTCAGCTGGTTAGAGCGCATGCTTCACACGCATGAGGCCACTGGTTCGAGTCCAGTAGTCTCCACCAAAAATCGCCGGAATCACTTGATTCCGGTGATTTTCTTTCGTAATCCGCAACTTTTTGAGATGCTTAATTTTCGGCGTTTTTTCAAGACTCACACGCCGACCCACACGGGGAAAGGGCCGGAAAGTACCGGACAGGGCCAGACAGAAAATTTTCTGTCTGGCCCTGTTTTTTTACCGCATCTGCTGGCTGATGACCCCGCCGATGGTGTCGGCGGCATCCTGTTTCATCTGCGCCGTGGCGTGGGTGTAGGTGTTCAGCGTGAAACCAGCAGAGTAGTGGCCCAGCGCGCCGGACAGCGTTTTCACGTCCACCCCGCTTTTCAGCGACAGCGTGGCGAAGGTGTGGCGCAAGTCATGGAACCGGATGTGCTCCGCGCCGATGGCCTTCAAAATTTTATCGTGGGTTCTCCGGAAGGCGTCCGGGTCATACATAGTTCCAGTCTTGGGGGATGGAAACAGATACGGGTTGCGAGAATGTTTTTTGTGCTCGGCAATCAGCAGGTCGACTGCCTGCTGTGGAAGGGCCAATGTGCGAATAGAATTTCTCGTTTTCGGCGGACTGACCACCAGTTCCCCGTTAATTCGATTTACCTGTTTCGTGACAGCAAGCGTCCGGTTTTCAACGTCCAAGTCCGTCCATTGGAGGGCCAGCAGTTCACCGCGCCGCAGGCCGGTGGTCAACTCCAGATAGAAGGCTGCAAGAAGCCCTCGGCGCTCCGCTTCCGCAAGGTACATCCCGATTTTCTCTTGCGGCAGGATCTTCATTTCTTTCTTTTCAAGCTGTGGCAGCTTGCACCCCTGGGCGGGGTTGGTGAGGAGCAGCCGCTCCGCCACCGCCTGCTCCAGGCAGTTGTGCAGCAACGTGTGGACGCCCCGCACCACTCTGGGGCTGAGGCTTTTGTCCTTGAGTTCAGGAAAATTCTTGCGCTGGACCCGTCCGCTCTTTTGGAGGTTGTTGTAAAACCGCTGGATCTGAATGGTGGTCAGCTTGTCCAAGGAAATATTTCCAATTCCGGGGATGATGTGGTTTTCGATGTAGTTGGTGTAGTACGCTTTGGTGTTGGGGCGGATGCGAGGTTCGGCGTAGACCTCGTACCACGTCCGCACCCATGACGCAACAGTATAGTTGCCAGCTTTGGATACGTCCAGCCGCTGACTTTCACTGATCGCGGCTTTGAGTTTTTCCTTGACCTCGGCCTGCGTCTTGCCCAGCACGTTCTTGATGATCCGTTTTCCTGTCTCCGAGTCATAGCCCGCAGTGTAGCGACCCTCCCAGCGGCTATCCTTTCGTTTTCGGATGTTCCCTTCCCCGTTTGCTCGTCTTTTTGGCATGGTATCAGCCCCTTTCGCAACGAACAATACCGTAACCAAGGGGACAAAGCTACCAAAAAACGGAATCATTATCAGAAAGTTATCATTTGCCCCTCGGAGCCGCACCGCCTTATCTTTGACTATTGCGGCGCAATTTTTGCGCTGCAGGAGGCGTTCTTCTTTGGTTACAGCGGTGCGATTTTTGAACGCTTGAAAATCTTTTTTCATTGACTACAGCGGTGCAAAATATACACATTTCCCCCGAAAATCGCCGCTGCTCAAAGAGCACTTTTTTGAGTGGTTGAAAACTGCGATTTCCTCAAACGCCTGCGGAATGTCCACCTTGAAAAGTCCGTTGTCACGGGCCTTTTCTGTGCCTGACGTTCACCTATGACTGCGAAAGTGCCTCTCAAGGTGCACCTTAGACTGCGGTTTCAAAACCCCGGAAAGCCCCGCACTGCGGGGCTTTGTGGCCGGGGTGCGGACGCTTGCGACTGCGGCCCTTTATCTTGTTATATTTTCGAACGGCCTTCGCCGCCCGAAAATCCGGCTTAAAAAGTTCGGTTTTTCACTCAAAACTTTTCTCGCGAATATCGCCAAAAAGTTACCGCCACAACGCTGTCCCAAACCGCTTCTGATCGCGTTTTTCAACTTCTCGCACAAATGGCCCACGTTTGCTTTCACGGGCGAAAGCGGGTACACACACACTCAGCTCTGCTCAAAGGATCGCACACAACGGCTCACACGGCGAAACAGGGGGTGTTTCGGATGAGGGCGCTATCTCTACCCTCGGACCATTCCGCACGTTTTGGTATCGTGTTAAAAAGCGGCGGTAGTTATATTGTCATAGACAGGATAAGACAGACAGGGAGCCCTTGACCACAGGGCTCCCCGTCTGCAGATGATGATAACTTACTTTATAGAAGCTTGCTTCTGCTGCTGAATATATTCCTTCTCCTCCTTGGTACGCATAAGGCCGAACTGGATGGTAACGATGGCTGCGATCATCAAAAATATGCAGTACACATTATACTTTACCACCAGCAGGGGGTTCAAGGCGGCATAGAAACCGCTGAGGGTCAGCATACCGCCGCCGTGAGGGGCCATGCCGTGAACAGCGCAAGCGAAGATGTCCAGCAGAGAGGCTACCCGCTTGGGAGCAATATGGTGCTCGTCAGCAATGTCCTTGGCCAGAGGGCCGGCAATCATGATGGCAATCGTATTGTTAATCAGAGCAAAGTCCAACAGACCGGACATAGCGGAAATGCAATATTCAGCGCCTTTACGGGAGTGGACCCGCTTGCGCATGGCAGTGATGAGCCAATCCACACCGCCGTATTCACTGATGATGCCAATGAGACCCCGGAGGAGAATAGCAACGATAGCGGTAGACATCATACCGGCCATACCGGTGCCGATGGCCTGAACGAAGCCGGCAATGGTCATGCTGCCGGTAACGATGCCCACAATGCCGGCAATGAACGTGCCGCTGAAGAGGACCACAAACACATCCATGCCGCACAGGGCAGTGATCAGAACATAGATGTAGGGAATGAGATGAAGCAGATTATAGCTCATATCGCCGCTGATAGGAGCGGCTCCCTTGCCCAGAAAAAAGTAAACCACTATGCTGAGCAGTGCGGCGGGCAGTGCGATCAGGAAATTCATGCGGAACTTATCTTTCATCTCAGCACCAACGGCAGCTGTGGCGGCAATGGTAGTATCAGAGATGATGGAGAGGTTATCGCCGAAGAGAGCACCGCCGTATACAGCGGCAAAGTACAGAGGAATACTGGCTCCGGTCTCCTCCGCGATAGCCAACGCAATAGGCGCGATGGCAACCAAAGCACCGGAGGATGTGCCAATGGCAGTGGCGACCAACGCGGTAATGATAAAGATGCCAGGGAGAACGAAATGAACGGGGAGAACGCTCAGGCCCAGGTTCACAACGCTGGTAACACCGCCCATACTCTTGCATACACCAGAGAAAGCACCGGCTACCAGAAAGATCATACACATGAGCATGCAGCCCTCATCACCGGCAGCCTTGCAGAATTTAGATATTTTCTCAGGCAGAGGCATATAGCGGTTCATCAGGAACGCGACCACAATACCAATTAAGATCGCAGCGTGGCGGGGGAATTGATTCCAGGGCTGCTCAACGGTTCCGGCGAGGGTAAAATAGATACCGCCGCCCAGATAGAGCCCCAGAAACACAAACATCGGGATAAAGGCCTTAAATCCATACTTTTTAGGTTGTTTCACTTCATTTGACATTCTTTTCTCCTCCGTTTTCACGAAATACACTTGCTAATACAGTTCGGCACTTGCCTGCTGGAGGAAGTGCCGGGTCAAGGACCTCGCGCTGACTTGTACGCTCTGTGCCTCTGCAAAAAATATAGCAAATACCGTGCCAATACAAGAACTTTCTTCAAATTTTCTGCTTTATATAAATCATTTCAGCAGCAATTGTATAAAATGTAAAATTTTGAAGGTATGCAAAAAATCACATTCCGAGCCTGTAACGCGGATATTTCAGCGGCTGCGTGAAATTTTCCCGCTGCTTTCAAGCAAAAGGAAACAACATGAGAAAAAATTGAAAGCACTTTTAAAAATGGACTAAATTGGAAAAAATAGGATACAAACCAGAAAATATACAATTCCGGCTAAAAAACAAGATATCGCTGCCCTTGACAGGAGCATTTCTTGATTCCATAATAAACATGACTTGTACGGCCCTGTGCTCTTTTATTTCACCGCATTGCGATAATGAAAGGGCAATATGTATGAAGATCAATGAATTGAAGCACGTCCCTGTAGGTTATGTGAACACGCCCCTGGAGTATATGCCCGCTCTGACGAAGAAGCTGGGCAAGGGCAAGCTGTATATCAAACGGGACGACATGACAGGTCTGGCCTTGGGCGGCAACAAAGCCCGAAAGCTGGACTACATCGTTAAGTATGCTCTGGATAACGGCTACACCGCCCTGATGACCTTTGGCGGCAACCAGACTAATCACGGTCGCCTGACGGTGGCTGCCGCCATCCGCTATGGTCTGAAGCCTATCCTTATCTTAAAGGGCAGCAAGCCGGAGTATATGTCCGGCAATGTACTGCTGGACCGGCTTATGGGAGCGGACATCTACTTCGCGGATACCTCTGCAGCAGACGCCTTGCCGGAGGCAGAGCGGAATGCGGCAAAGAAGAAGTTCGTGGACGCATGTGCTGAAAAGGTGATTGCAGAGTATGCGGCCCGTGGCGAGAAGGTCCTCTCCGTGCCTGTAGGCGGCCAGACCGTAGTCGGCTCCGCCGGCTATGTTCAGGCAGTGCCGGAGATCATGCGGCAGATGGAGGCACAGGGCATCGACGCCAAGTATCTGGTGGTAGGTTATGGCTCCACCGGTACCTTTGCTGGCCTGTGGGCCGGAGCCAAGTATTATAACGCCCCCTTCGAAGTCATCGGTATCCCTATTGAGCCGGATTACCGGCCTGTGGCGGAGACAGTGGACTTCATTAACGAACTGAGTCGGACTTTCGAGTTGGGCATCAGCTGTAAGGAGGAAGATCTGCATATCGAGTATGGAGAGGGTGAGAACTTCTATGGCGGCGTTGGCTACAACGAGCCGGACCATATCACCCAGGACTACATCGAGCTGATGGCCCGCACCGAGGCCATCTTCCTGGATCCCTGCTACACCGGCAAGGTGTTCCACGGCTTTGTGGACCTAGTGCGAAAAGGTATCATCCCAGATGGGGAGAGTGCCATCATGGTCCATACCGGTGGTGCGCCGGGCCTGTGGACCAAGGAGCATCTGGACAGTATGCAGGAAAAGTTCTGGGCAGATGAAGAAAAGGACTGCGTTCATGTAATGGAGATGTGAGGCATGAAAACTCTGATTAAGAACGGGTGGATCTACGATGGCACATTAGAGAACGTTCCCTTTTCCGGCGATGTGTTAGTGTCCGGAGATCGCATTGAGGCTGTGGCGCCCCGCATCGAATGCGAAGATACTCAGATTATAAATGCCGCCGGGCGAGTGGTCTGCCCTGGCTTCATCGACGTCCATCGTCACGCCGATTTGGCGGTATTTCGTCAGGATTCGGCGGATTTCGGCGCAGTGGAATTAGCTCAGGGCCTGACCTCCATCGGCATGGGCGTGTGCGGCTTCTCTTTCGCACCTTACACAGACAATTCCAACGGACTTTATCCCTACACAGTGTCCACCCACGGCCCATCCGTGGATGGTGCAAGGTATCCCACCATGGAGGACTACCTTCAGGCTCTGCGACACACCAGCCTGCCAGTGAATGTGTCCACGCTTCAGGGCCTGGCGGCGATCCGCCTGGCGATTAAGGGATATGCTCCTGACCCTTTCACGGAAGAGGAACTGGCCCAGGGACGGGCTTATGTCCAGCAGGCTATCGATTGCGGACTGAAGGGTTTCTCCACGGGCCTTGTCTATCTGCCGGAGGTCTACACGAAGACCCAGGAGCTGATTGAGCTACTGCGGCCCTGTAAGGGCCGGAGTCTCATTTATATGCCTCATATGCGGGACGAGGCATCCCGCCTAGCAGAGGCTGTGGAGGAGAGTATTCAGATCGCCAGAGCAAATGAGATGGCCTTGGGCATCAGCCACTTCAAAGCCCTTGGACCGGATAACTGGCACGGAGCTCTGGAGCGGGCCATCGAAAAAATTGAGGTTGCCCAAAGCGAAGGCATGGACATAACAGTGGACTTCTATCCCTATCACGGTACTGCCACCACCTTGGCAGGCATTTTGCCCGCATCGTTTTTGACTGAGGACTTTTCCAAGATCTTAGCCCGGCTTACAAAGCCGGAGACCATTGACCGTCTGCGGTATTGCTATCAGAATCCCGGCCCCCAGGATGAGCTGATTGCCCCGGAGTTTCGCTGGAGTCATGCTATGATCAGCGGCGTACAGCGGCCAGAGAACAAGCGGTTCCTGGGTAAGACGATTCACGAGTGCACAGAACTGGCAGGTTACGAGGATGAGTATCCCTTCATCGCGGAGCTGCTGGCATCGGAGAATGGCAGTGTCAGCATGGTAGGACTGAATATCAGCCCGGAGGATATTATCCGGATCGCCAAACTCCCCTACTCCATGGTAATATCCGACTCTCTGTATAATATTACGGACACGCCCCACCCTCGGATCTACGGTTCTTTCAGCCATATTCTGGCTTACTATGTTCGGGAGACCCATGTCCTGACTCTGCAGGAAGCCATCCATAAGATGACTCAAATGCCCGCTCAGCGGATGCACTACCGGGATCGTGGCGTAGTGAAGTCTGGTGCTTTCGCAGACCTGCTGGTATTTGATCTGGACAAGATCGGGGACCATGCTACGTTTGATGATGCCAAACAGCTATCTACTGGGATGGATTTGGTGTTTGTCAATGGCCAGATAGCTTGGAAAGATGAGACTCCCTTAGCGCGGGCCGGCATCAGTCTGAATTGAAAAATACACTGTCGAAGAGGGAGATTGTATGAAGAAGACCATCGGTATCATCACACAGAGCTGTCTCATTGCGGATTTTTATCGCGGTATTTTAGAGGAGCTTTTTGATGATATTGCGGAAATTTTTACTTACAGTCTCGATAACGGCACCTTGCGGGAACTGAAGGAGTGTGACCTATATGTGCGGGCCGTCACCAGCTACGACCTAATCCATTACAGCTGGGCGGAGCCATACTTCCCGCCGGAGGAACGGACGGTCTATATGGATCTGACCTTTTCCCGCCGCGCGGCGGATAGGGTATGCGCCTATCCGCCGGGGACCACTGCCCTACTGGTGAATCAGAACCGGCACATGGCCATGGAGAGCATCTCCCAGCTCTACCACATTGGGCTAAAGGGCATCCAACTGCTGCCCTATGCCCCAGAAATGGAAACCGTGCCAGAGGCGGAGCTGGCTTTTGCCCCCGGCGAGGTAGATCTGGTGCCTCCGGGTATTCAGGCGGTGGACCTTGGCCCCAGGTTCCCCACTGCCAATACCGTCTGTGAGATTGCCCTGAAGCTGGGAGATGCTTTCTTTCTGGAAAGCAAAAAATTTGCCCGCTATACCTTGTCCTTGGCGGATGTGGATTACTCTCTGCAAAGAATTTCTTCCGATAACCTCACCATGGAGAATAAGCTGGAGATGATCCTGAACACCTTGGATGAGGGCATCGTCTGCACAAACGAGAACGGTCAGGTGAACCTGATCAACAAGACCGCTCAACAGCTGTTGGGAGTCCGGCGGATGGATGCCTTGGGGTGCCCCGCAGCAGAGGTGTTCCCGGAACTGCCCTTTGACACCGGGGCATCCGGTCAGCCCCGGCTGCTGAATGTCCGGGGCGTAGAAACCGGTGTCACCATCACATCTCTGCGGATCGGGGACAGGCCGGTAGGCGCCTTTGCCGTACTGCGGCACTTCGAGAATGAGGAAAGTCGCCAGACTACCCTTCGGCTTCAAAAGGCAACCAAGAATCATCGGGCCCGGTACACTTTCGATGACATCGCAGGCAGCAGCCCCGCCATCACCAAGGCCAAGGAGATTGCCGGCCGCATGGCGGGCAATGACGCCTCCGTCATGCTCCAAGGGGAGAGCGGTACCGGCAAGGAGCTCTTTGCCCAGGCCATCCACAGCGCATCGCTCCGCCGGGACGGTCCTTTTATCGCCGTCAACTGCGCTGCCCTGACGGAAACACTGCTGGAAAGCGAACTCTTCGGCTATGTGGAGGGGGCCTTTACGGGAGCTAAAAAGGGCGGCAAGCCGGGACTCTTCGAGTGCGCCCACCAAGGTACCCTGTTCCTGGATGAAATAGAGACCATGAGTTCCGCACTTCAGGTGAAACTTCTGCGTGTCCTTCAGGAGCGGGAGGTAGTGCGGATCGGCTCCGTAGACGTAATCCCTGTGGACGTGCGGATCCTCTCCGCTACCAACGAAGACCTGCTACGCAAGGTCCGGCAGGGACGGTTCCGTCAGGACCTCTATTACCGGCTCAGCGTGATTCCCTTGCGGCTGCCCCCTCTGCGGGAACGGCGGGAGGACATCCTACAGCTGGCAGAGACTTTCCTCCGTCAACTGGGTGCGGATCTGGTCCTCAGTGACCGGGTAAAGGTGGCCCTCATCCAGCACAACTGGCCAGGGAACGTCCGGGAGCTGCGAAACTGCATGGAATACCTGATGCACATGGGGCGTCATATGGTGGATGTAGAGGACTTGCCAGAAACCCTCCAGAGCCGTCCTGCTGCCACTTTGGTCTCCAGTGAGAGTGGCGGGCTGACCTATCAGGAACGGAGACTGCTTCAGATCTTAGGCGAACTCTACCGCCAGCACCAGGGTGTGGGACGGCAGGGTCTGGTCCGGGCCTGCGTAGAGCGAGGCTTCGCCATTTCGGAGCATGAAGTGCGTCAGGCTCTTCAGATCTTCCAGGAGCACGGCTGGGCCACTATTGGCCGCGGACGGCGCGGTACACACCTGACATCCGCTGGTTATCAACGCTACCAGCAACTGCTGGCAGCACCCATGGAGGACGAGGTGGCTCATTCCATATAGGAGCGGCCGAAAGTGACTCCCAATGCCGCTGTGCTATAAAGAGAGTGCCGACACATGAATGAAATCCAATGTATCGGCATCATCACCTTATACCTGTGGACTCCCAAGTATTTTGAGGCCATCGCCGCATGGCAGCAGAAGCGTAATGGCTGGCTGCCCGACACGGAGCATATGGCCTTCGCCCCCAGCGTGGTCCCCGGTATGCGGATGATGCTGGCCATGTTCACCCAGCCGGGTGACAAGATCCTCGTTCAGCAGCCCGTGTACCATCCCTTTGCCGACGTGGTGAACAACACTGGCCGCAAGTTGGTGGTCAGCCCCCTGAAGTGAGATGAAAATTATTATACCATAAATTTTTCTAATCTACAATGCTCTAAAGCGCCCAAATACTGAACATTTCAGCCCTTTGAAGTTCGGTGAAATCGGGGTTATTAGTAACATAGTAGAAACACGCAAAAAAGCCCTTCCAGCTTGTGAACCGGAAGGGCCTTTTCTCATGGTCAGGTTTTGGTGGTGTAGTCAAGGGAAATCCACCCGGCACCACTCTTCAATTTACCCCATTTGGTCGCACCTTTACCGGTGCTTTCGGCTACGATGGTATAAATACCGGGCTGGATGTAGCCGGTTGCACCGTAGTTTGTGCCGGGGCCTTTATGGATATTCAAGTTGGTGATCTTTACCCGCACAAGGTAAGGGGGCGCGGTGGCCCCTGTGGTGCCGCCTGTGGGCTTTTCTGCGGTTGGGGGTGTAACTACTAAAGTTCGGTTTTTCGCCCAAAACCGTTCCCGCAAATATCGCCAAAAAGTTACCGCCACAGCGCTGTTCCAAACCACTTTTCATCGCGTTTTCAACTTCTCGCACAAATGGCTCACGGTTGCTTTCGCAAGCAAAAGCGGGTACACACTCGCCATCGCCAACAGGATCGCACACAAGGGCTTACACGCCGAAACAGGTAGTATTTCGGATGGGAGTGGTATCATTACCCTCGATACGAGCTGCACGTTCACGAATATCCCCGGGCCGGGTATCAGAACGGCAGACTTTGCCGCTTTCGGGCCTTGGCTGGGTGTACTTCAGAAGGACGCAGAAAACCTGCGGAACAGCGATGTACTTATGCGCGTCGCTGTCCCGAGGCGTCGCGGCCCCGCTGGGCTGCGTGATCCAGTAAGCACGCTATTGATTATGCGGTGAGCATGATTTGCTACGCATCGGCCGCCTCTCTATCGGTGGTTTCCACTCACTGCTATCCAGACAATAGTAGCAGTTGCAGGTTTGCCGATGACCTTTGCCACGCAGTTTTTGAGCTCCGCCTTTGATGTCGATGAACCCACGGTCACGCAAAACATTCAGCGCCCGTTTGACGCTGGAGCGTGAGCATTCGCAGACAGATGCAATCGTCTGGAGTTTTATGCTGCAGGCGCATCTGTTCCCAGCGTAGCATTTCAGATAGCTGTAGACTACAAACTGGATCGGTGTTAGTCCAAATTGAAAAATTGAACGATCCATCTGGAATGCGTTCGCCTTGTAATCCCGCATAGTTTATTCCACCGTCCTTCACTGCATTCGTTTGCAATTCCATTTTATAGAACGGATGTGCGATTTGTCAATGTCGCATTTGTAACCCTTGATTCCACCGTGCTTTTATATACATACATTTCCCGGTTCTCTGTGACCCCCCACTATATCAGCAGAGGGAGAAAATCAGGCAAAGCTACTGCCATAAATTTTATCCCCAACCGTTCCTCATTGCGTCTTTCAACGTCTCTCACAAACGGCCCACATTCGCTTTTGCGGGTAAAAGTGAGTACACCCTCGGCTTCGCTCAAAGAATCGCACGCAAGGGCTCACAGGGCGAAACACGGGGCGTTTCGGATGGGGGGTGCTGTCACGGCTATTTTGATTTTAAAGTTGAAAAGTGGTTTTGTTTGACGGGATATTATGGCCCCATTGCGTTGCGGAGCGACACCGTTTATGGTATGATGAGAAAAATACGGCAGGAGGTAGATTTGATGAAGCGCATCATCCTGATCACGGAGGAACTGTCCAACTCCACACCCTACGAGCGTACCCTTTTGCAGCTGTTCGGTCAGGAGATCCAGATCCGGAGCTTCAGTGTGCGAAAGCACGATTATCCCTCTATGCCCAAGGACGCGGATCTCTACCTCATCTCCTGCACCTCCTCCGATGCTTACAAGGAGGTCTCGGCGTATCTTCCGGCGGACAAGCCCACACTGCCCGCCAAGATCACCTATCTGAAGCGGGACATCGAGGCGCTGCAGCAGCTGCCGGCAGGGACTCGGGCCATTCTGGTGAACTTCAGTATGCAGATGGCCATTGAGTCCATTGCGGAGCTGCACCGGCTGGGTATCACCCAGATTCAGCTGTTCCCCTTCTGCCCCGGCATGACGGTGCCGCCGCGGATCGAAATGGCCATCACGCCGGGAGAGCCACAGTGCGTACCGCCGGAGTTTACCTCCGTGCTGAATCTGGGTTCCCGTGTATTCTCCGCGGAAACCATTCTGGAGATCGGATTGCATTTGGGCTTTTCCTGGCTGCCTGCCAGCGAGCATTTCCGAACGTACATACAGGATCTTGCGGACCCCGGCCAGAGTCTGGCAGCCCTATGGAACGCCAGCTTGCAGACGGAAACCTATCTGGACATGCTGATGGGCGCTCTGAAAATGGGCATCATCGGCGTGGATGTACAGGGCCGGGTCTTTGCAGCCAACGCCACGGCGTCCGGCATCACCGGCGGCGTGGACATCGGCGGAGAGATCGGCGCCCTGCTGCCGGATCTCGGCGACGCGGGTTCCTCCTATAAGCAGGTGCGGCTGATGAAGATCCAGGATGTGTTTGTCAACGTATCCGTGGTGCCGGTGGACTGGCAGGGCACCCGGATCGGCAGCTTTCTGCTGCTCCAGCGCTTCACAGAGGAAGAAAAACGGCAGCACAAGTTCCGGGCCCAGCTTCAGGACTGGGGTTACCGCGCCAAGTACACCATGGATGATATCATCGGCGAGAGCGAGGCCATCTGTCAGGTGAAGGCACTGGCAAAGAAAATGGCCCAGACCGACTCCGCTATTTTGCTGACCGGAGAGAGCGGTACCGGCAAGGAGCTGTTTGGCCACGCCATCCACAATGCCTCCCGCCGGAGGGAGATGCCCTTTGTGGCGATCAACTGCGCCGCACTGACGGAGACCCTGCTGGAAAGCGAGCTGTTCGGCTACGAGGAGGGGGCCTTCACCGGCGCCAAAAAGGGCGGCAAGATGGGACTGTTTGAGTACGCCCATCTAGGTACTCTGTTTTTAGATGAAGTGGAGGCCATGAGCCCCATGCTGCAGGCCAAGCTGCTGCGGGTCTTGCAGGAAAAGGAGCTGATCCGGGTAGGCGGCGACCGGGTGATCCCGGTGGATGTGCGGATCATTGCATCCTCCAATGAGGATATCCACGAGCTGGTACGGCAAGGCCGCTTCCGCAAGGATTTGTTTTACCGCCTGAACACCCTGCCGCTGGAGATCCCGCCCCTGCGGGAGCGGGGCGAGGACCTGTTCCTGATTGCCGCCGAGATCAAGAAACGCTTCGGCTACGCATATATTTTGGCCCCGGACGCCCGAGAGATCCTGCGGAGGTATTGCTGGGAGGGAAATGTGCGGGAGCTGTCCAACCTGATCGAATATCTGGCGGTGGTAGACAAGCCGGAGATCACCTCGGAGGATCTGCCTCCATATCTGCGGGCAGCCCGTCTCCTGTCTCCGGAAGTCCCCTCCCTCCCCGATGACTTTTCGGACTTTGCGGCCCAGACGGCAGGACAGGAGGAGCTGTACCGCTTCCTGCTGCGGGCGCTGTCCACAGCAGAAAATGGCATCGGTCGGGGACAGTTGTGCCGTCTGGCGGAGCAGGAAGGGCTTTTGCTGACGGATCAGGCAGTCCGGGACGCTTTGCAGGCTCTGAACCGACTGTGCCTGATTTCCGTATCCAGAGGACGGGGCGGCAGCCGCCTGACGCTGCGGGGCCGTCAGCTTGCGGAAGCCTTTTCAAAATAGGCACTTTTTATAATAGGATGAAGTTTCACAACTTCACCCTATTATTTCGCCAATTATGCTGGTTCTCTCCGATAGTTCTTTGACAGATCCATCAGTTTTCTCTGAAATTGTGGGGATGAACCGCCTGTTTTTTGCAGTTGTGCCCTTCTTCGCAGTTGGCACGCTGATTGCTACACTCTTTATCATCAGAGATCCCGGCGCACAGCCGGAAAGAAAGAAGGAGAGCATTATACAGTACGATTTCGACGCGGTGGTCGACCGCTCACAAAACTACGCCGCCAAGGTGGAGGAGGCCATCCTGCACTACGGCACCAATGATGTGATCCCCCTGTGGATCGCGGACATGGATTTCAAGACCGCCCCCTGCATCGTGGACGCCATCAAGGCCCGCGCCAATCAGGGCATCTTCGGCTACACCTGGCGGACGCCCAAGTATTTCGAGGCCATCGCCGCATGGCAGCAGAAGCGCAACGGCTGGCTGCCTGACACGGAGCACATGGCCTTCGCCCCCGGCGTGGTTCCCGGTATGCGGATGATGCTGACCATGTTCACCCAGCCCGCCGATAAGATCCTCATTCAGCAGCCTGTGTACCACCCCTTTGCCGACGTGGTAAACAACACTGGCCGTCAGCTGGTGGTCAGCCCCCTGAAGCGGGATGAAGATGGCCGTTACACTATGGATCTGGAGGACTTTGCGAAGAAGGCCGCCGACGGCGTGAAGTATTTCATCCTCTGCAACCCCCACAACCCTGTGGGCCGGGTCTGGACCCGTGAGGAGCTGAAGGCGGTGGGCGATATCTGCGTAAAGCACGGTGTGCGGATCATCTCCGATGAGATCCACTCCGACCTGATGCTGGATGGTCACAAGCACATCCCCATGGCCTCCGTGTCCCCTGAGATCGCCGCCATCACCACCACCTGCATCGCCCCCAGCAAGGCCTTCAATCTGGCGGGCCTCCAATCCTCCACCATCGTCTATGACACCGTGGAACACAAGGACGCCTACGTGGCGGAGCTGAAGCGGATGGACATTGCCCGGAACAACTGCTTCTCTCTGGTGGCTACCATGGCCGCCTATGAGCAGGGTGAGGAGTGGCTGGATCAGCTGCTGGTCTATCTGAGCGGCAACATGCGCTTCATTCGCGAATTCTGCGCCGAGCATCTCCCCGAGCTGAAGCCCAATGCCCCGGAGGCCACCTATCTCTGCTGGATCGACGCCAGAGCTCTGGGCATGGACGACGCGGCGCTGAAAAAGTTCTGCGTGGAGAAGGCCGGCGTGGCCTTCGGCGAGGGCAGTGAGTTCGGTCTCGGCGGCAGCGGATTCCTGCGTCTGAACGCAGCCTGCCCCCGCAGCGTGATCCAAAAGGCGCTGACCCAGCTGGAAGCTGCGGTATATAACTACTAAGCCCATACCAATTCCTGTTTTTAGGAGTTGGGTGGTGGCATTATTTACTCATTTATGGGAGTAGACGCACCATTTTCGCAAATACCCCGACACGGAGCATTACTGATTGGTGTAATCATTGCCCCGCTGATGGATCGCTCCAGAAAGTTTGACGATAAACTCGAAATCTTTTCAACTGCTGCAGGGGATAAGGGTGTCCTGTCAATGGTAATGATTTTCTTGTTGGCTGGGGCCTTTGCTGGCGTTGCAAAAGGAATGGGCGGAGTTGATTCTGTGGTGAACCTTCTTACCTTTATTCCCCACAGATTTATGGTTGCAGGACTTTTTATCATTTCTTGTTTTATTTCTATTGCAACAGAAACTTCCACTGGAGCAATCACAGCTATGACACCAATAGCCATTGGAGTTGCAACTCGCCTTAGCAGCTTCATTGGGCGGTGCTATGTTTGGCGATATCCTTTCGGTTATCTCCGATACAACCATTGCTGCCACTAAGGGCGTGGGCGCGGAAAAGAAAGATAAATTCCGCATGAATTTGCTAATTGCTCTTCCGGCGGCACTTGTGGCTGCGATTTTGGATGTAAACGTATATATTGTTTTAATTGGAGGAACGTTCTTTGCGGGTATTGTTGGCATTTTGACTAACGGAATGACTCCGCTTACATTTATCCAATCATTATCTACGGGTACTCGGAATTGCAGCAATTATCACAATTCAGCTTGGCTTGATGCGGACAGAAGAGGAAAAGAAAGCTGCATAGAAGAGGAAATGAGTATGAATAATATGAAGAAAATAAGAGAACTCTCCGAGCAGTACGCTTTGCGACAAATCGAACTTAGACGGCAGATTCATACGCATCCGGAACTGGGGGGGCAGGAATTTGAAACCGGGGCGCTTATTGAAAATGAACTGCGATCCATGGGAGTCGAAGTGCGGCGGGGATATGCCAAGACTGGCCTGGTAGGTTTGATTCATGGTAAAAAAGGAAGTGGAAATACAATTTTGATCCGGGCTGATATGGATGCCCTGCCCATGGTGGACTTGCTCGATTGCCCGTATCGCTCACAAAATGATGGAATTGCGCATACCTGTGGGCATGACGCACATACAGCTACACTTCTTGGCGCAGCATATATTTTGTCTCATCTGCAGGATGAGTTTTTCGGTACGGTAAAGTTTTGCTTTCAGCCTGCAGAGGAAGCTTCCGATGGCGGAGCTGAGGCAATGGTCCATGACGGTGTTTTACAAGATCCGAAGGTTGACTTTGCGATCGGAATGCATGTCTCTTCCGCAAAGCCGGTTGGATACGTGGCAATTGAACCGGGTTCCATTACAGCATACCCAGATTTTTTCTCTATCACATTTCGAGGCAAAGGCGGGCATGGATCCTGCCCCAGCAAGGCGAATGATCCGATTTTACCCTTAGTAGCAACTTATCAAATGATTCAAAATATTCAAAAGCGAATTTCTCCATTGGAGCCTGCTGTAATTCAAGTGTGTTCACTTCAAGCCGGTACTGCTGAAGCAGTGATTCCGGATGAAGCGAAGGCGATTGGTACTGTGCGGACTTTGCATGCGCACAATAGGGAAAAGATACGGACGGAGTTAAAAAGAATTGTTGAGGCGGTTTCTGATATTTATCAGGTCAAAGGGGAACTGAATTATCGCGGTAGGTGTTGTCCCGTTTACAATAACGAGGAAATGGTCCCCAAAGTGAGGAATAGTGTTCGTAATATTTTTGAAAAAGGCTTCTATACTGACGAAACTATGAAAATTGGGGGAGAAGACTTTTGCTTTATAAGCAAAGAAGTTCCGTCTGTATTTATGATCGTTGGCAGTTCTAATGGCATGCCGGAAACAGAATATCCGGTTCATAACCCGCATTTTGATGTGGATGAGCATGTGATGCAAAAAGGCGCTGAAGCATTTTCGGCAATTGCGATTGACTACTTGAACGGGTGTTATGAAAGTAAAAGGGACGTTTGTGGTGAACAGTAAGTGTAATTGACATTGACCCACGTCCTGACCCACGAGTGGAAAAAACGGGGCGGAAACAGCGGAACAAAGCGTATCTACGGGTGATGGAATTCTGTGACAAATCCGCTTTATTCTCCCGAAAGCCCGCGGAAGGCGTCCCTATCGAATCTTCACACGCATGAGGCCACTGGTTCGAGTCCAGTAGTCTCCACCAAAAATCACCGGAATCGCTTGATTCCGGTGATTTTATTTCGTAATTCGCAACTTTTTATGGCACTTAATTTTTTCCGTTTCTTCAAGACTCACACGCTGACCCACACGGGGAAAGGTGCGGAAAGCACCGGACAGGGCCAGACAGGATTTTTCCTGTCCGGTCCTGTTTTTCAGCGCATCTGCTGGCTGATAACCCCACCGATGGTGTCTGCGGCGTCTTGCTTCATCTGGGCCGTGGCGTGAGTGTAGGTGTTCAGCGTGAACCCCACCGAGTAGTGGCCCAGCGCGCCGGACAGCGTTTTCACGTCTACCCCGCTTTTCAGGGACAGTGTGGCGAAGGTGTGGCGCAGGTCATGGAATCGGATGTGCTCCGCGCCGATGGCTTTCAGAATTTTATCATGCGTCCGGCGGAAAGCGTCCGGGTCATACATGGTTCCGGTTTTTGGCGACGGGAACAGATACGGGTTGCGAGGGTGTTTTTTGTGCTCGGCGATCAGCAGGTCAACTGCCTGCTGGGGAATAGCTAAAGTGCGGATGGAATTTCTCGTTTTCGGTGGACTGACCACCAGTTCTCCGTTGATGCGGTTTACCTGCTTGGTGACGGTGAGTGTCCGGTTTTCAGCGTCCAAGTCCGTCCATTGGAGGGCCAATAACTCCCCTCTCCGCAGGCCGGTGGTCAGTTCCAGATAGAAAGCGGCGAGAAGGCCCCGGCGCTCCGCTTCTGCGAGGTACATCCCGATTTTCTCTTGCGGCAGAATTTTCATTTCTTTCTTTTCGAGTTGCGGCAATTTGCAGCCCTGGGCGGGATTGCTGAGGATGAGCCGCTCCGCCACCGCCTGCTCCAGGCAGTTGTGCAGCAGCGTGTGGACGCCGCGAACCACTCTGGGGCTGAGACTGGCACCTTTCAGCGGCGGGAAGTTTTTGCGCTGAACTCGTCCGCTCTTTTGAAGGGTGTTGTAAAACCGCTGGATCTGAATGGTGGTCAGCTTGTCCAGCGGGACGCTGCCAATTCCGGGTACGATGTGGTTCTCGATGTAGTTGGTGTAGTACGCCTTTGTGTTGGGCCGGATGCGGGGTTCGGCGTAGACCTCGTACCACGTTTTCACCCATGATGCCACTGTGTACGTCCCGACTTTGGATACGTCCAGCCGCTGACTTTCGCTGATCGCGGCTTTGAGTTTTTCCTTGACTTCGGCCTGTGTCTTGCCCAGCACGTTCTTGATGATGCGCTTTCCGGTCTCCGGGTCATATCCCGCCGTGTACCGGCCCTCCCAGCGTCCATCCTTGCGTTTTCTGATGTTTCCCTCGCCGTTTGCTCGTCTTTTTGGCATGGTATAGACCTCCTTTTAACGGCAAACCATACCGTAAACAGCAGAGGAAAGCTACCGGAAAACGGAATCGTTATCAGAAAGTTATCATTTGCCCCTCGGAGCCACACTGCCCTATCTTTGCCTATTGCGGCGCAAATTTTGCGCTGCCGGAGGCGTTCTCTTTAGTTACAGCGGTGCGATTTTGGAACGGCTGAGAATCCCTTTTTATTGACTACAGCGGCGCAAAATATACACGTTTTCCTCCCAAAATTGCTGCCACGCTGAAATCACTTTTTCGTGTGGTTGAAAACGGAAAATTTCTCAAACGCCTACGGAACGGTCACCTTAAAAAGTCCGCCGTCACGGGGGTCTGACGCCCTTCACGTTCACCAGAGACCGCGAAAACGCCTCGCAAGGTGCACCTTATGGCGACGCAATTCTTGCGTTGCCAACTTCTCTTTTTCAGCAGCCTCCAATATGTGCCATCTGAGCCGCTTTTGATGCTTACTGGATCAATTAGCTTTCGTATTGGGCATCCTGAATGATAAGCTGTTCGCACATCGACTCATCGTTTAAAGCCAATAGATCCCCTGCAATATCAGCATTTTCAAAACGAAGAACATCTGCATCCTTTCGCCCGAATGCTAAAAGATCAACACTTCCATACCACACGATGCTTCCATCTATGACGGCATAGCGCTGGGCCAGCTCTTTGCGCAAAACAACATCCACATTGGCTTCCTTCAGCAGTTCGACCGTCGTCGCAGTTTCTACTCTGCGAGCTTCGTCTGCCTCGGATTCATTAACGGTGTAGATCATGACCTTTACGCCGCAAAGGACCGCATCCCGCAAAAGCGGCAATAGCCGTTTGACACGTCCCTGCTGCAGAAACGGACTGACGATGATAATACTCCTTGCCGCATCGGACAGGTCTTGTTCAAATGCGGACATGGCGGTGTGGCCATTATAGATCATACTGACGCGTTCATCTGCTGCACCGAATTTCACCTGATATCCGAGATCTGCGTAGCCTTTTAGTCGTTTGTGATACATTCGCTCCAACATGGGGATGCGGATGTCTACATAGTCATAGATACGCACTTCATGCTTCCCTTCGTAATTCCGGTGGAGTCGTCCCGCATACTGTGCCAGTGTTCCTTTCCAGGAAATCGGCATCGCCAGAAGGAGCGTGTCCAGCCGGGGCGCGTCAAAGCCTTCCCCAATATATTTTCCGGTTGCCACCACGACTACTTCTTCATTGGCGGGTGTTGCATGTAATGCGTCAAGTTTTTCCCGCTTTTCCTTCGGTTTATCACTACCCACCATTAGGAAAACATTCTGCACCTGTGGCTTTAAAAGCATGGCCAACTGTGCTGCGTGTTCCTTTCGTTCCGTTAGAAGGATTGGAGAGCGACCTGCTCGTACAAGATTTATTGCATCTTCCACCAGCAGAACATTTCGGTTCCCGTTTTTGATAATAGCTGCATACAGATCCTGAATACTGTTGCCCTCCGAAGCTCTCGCATGGGTGAATCTCGGAATGACAAAGTGAGAAAAAGCACGTTTCTCTGCCTGACTTTTTGCATCCACCAGGTAACGGATGGGCCCGCACTGCATAAAAATGATGGGATGGTGACCGTCCTTTCGCACGGGGGTGGCGGAAAGGCCATAAACATATTTTGCTTCAACCGCTTTCAGAACTTTCTCAAAGGTGAATGCCGCTACATGATGGCATTCATCTACGATGACCATTCCATAGTCTGCGACGAAGGGCTTGACACCCTTTTCTTCTCCCTCGAAAAGAGACTGCATAATGGCGATATCAATGATCCCGCTGTGAGTATCTTTTCCCGCTCCGATTTGTCCGATGAGACTACGCTGCTTTTTCCTGCCGCGTTTTTTGGGCAGCTCCGGTAAAACCTCATGGATGTTTAAGAACTGCTCAAGTGATGATTTCCATTGCTCCAGCAGAGCGCTGGACTGCACCAAAATCAGAGTGTTGACCTTGCGTTGTCCAATCAAATACGCTCCAATCACCGTCTTACCAAAAGCCGTGGTTGCGGACAGGACGCCTGAGTCCTCTGCAAGCAGCGCCTGTGCCGCGGGCTCCTGTTCTGGGCGCAGCGTTCCGCTGAACGATACGTCAAGAACTTTTCCGCCATAGCGTCTGTCCTCTGTAATCACGGGAACCTCATATTGCTCCAGCAGCCTTGCTGCCAACTCTCCGCACCCTCTTGGTAAACCTATATAAGTGTCATCTTCGTAGCCGCAGTCCAGAATACGCGGCGTTCCATATATAGGCAGACGCATGGCCTGCTTGGAGCGAAACTCTGGGTTGGAGAAAGCGGCCAAACGTTTCAAAACATTTAATGCGGCCTGAGAAAAACCCGTTTTTTCAATATAGAGCAAGTTTGCCATGATTAGATTTACACGGTCTGGAAAGTCACTCCTTGTTAGATGCTTTCGCACATTTTTTCGCTGCCACGGCGGAGTCCTTCCACTGTCATCCGCCAACACGCCAATATCTCCATCTCCACCGGCAGCAATCAGGTATTCCGATAGTTGTTCTGGCGTAATTTTGGGAAGAGAAAATAAAAATGCCCACTGGTCTGGATGAGGTACAAATTGCTCATTTACAAAAAGCGTGTTTCCGTTTCGCTGGGCCTGTCCCTGAAAGGGTAGGGCAATCAGATTGCCGAACCCACCCTTGGGCACGGTGTCCTGCGTGGGAAACAGCCGGTCATAAGAGGAGAACGACAGTTCATGGCGGCGAGCCATCGTTTTGGTCAGCAGACTGCTTCCCATCCGCCGTGCGTCCGCCGCCGGGACCAGTTCAGAGAAGAAAAACCAGACATGCGCGCCGTTTCCAGAACGGGATCGTTCCACTGCGGGAGTGAGGCCATATTCGTTACAACACTTGCAGAATGCGCTGACGTCTGCCTGCCAACTTGCCTCGTCAAAATCTGCTGCCAACAGATATGTTGTGTTGTCCTCCAGCATGGGATAAATGGCGATCACATCACGGCACAGAGGGTCGCGTCCCATTAAATGGGCCTTGACTGTTTCGGCGGCCAAGGGCAGAAATTCTCGATTGGGGCAATTCGAGCACCGGTATTCCTTTTTATCACATAGACCGTGCTGCCATTCGTTTTTGCACACTGGTGTATAGCCGCTTTTCCCTGTTTTGACGCTGAAATAGCGCCTTGCATAAACATTTTCGCGTCCCCTGAACAGTGAAAGAAAGAATTCGATCTTTTGCTGCGCAGAACTATGGGTGTTAATAGAGAATACTTGATTTTCACAGACTTCGCCATTGTGCCATAGCTCCTCTGGGCAAAGAGCGCGGTTACCGCAGTTATCTGCGCAAAGGATAAGTAGAGATTCTTTCCCGAGCACGGGCAGTGATTCCAGAAATGTATACTCCGTTCCGTTGATGCGGGATTTTTGTTTCATTGGCAGCACTCCCATCGTTTATGGATACAGCAAATAAGATTTCTTGCAAATATTATAGCATAAGATATCTGAACGGAACATAACCTGCTCAAGAAAGTTGCAGAATTCCTTTGAGTAGCGGTTGTATACTTGAGATTTTTGTGTTAAGATGCAAGAGAAAAAGTATCTTCGTGGAGGTAGCATAATGAGTCGATATGAGTTTTCATTATTGCAGGAGGTTTTGCTGGAAAAGGGCGCAGGTGTACTTGGCGATTTATCGCGCTATAAACGGCAGAATAGGATTGAAGAACGGACACACCCTGTTGCCATACTCTATTCTTTGGTTTGGAATGCCAAGCAGGACATCTTATCCGCAAAATCAAAAGAGGAATTGGATCGGATCGAAGGTCAGTTCAATCTGGCAAACCAGTTTCTTTTCAAAGCGGGGAGCCTGTAAATGTATATTTCGCCAAATGATATAACCGCATTCGAGGAACAGGATATTGAGACTGTTTTGGCGGATGAACTTGCTGACAGTGAAGACCGTTATGAGCCAACGAGTCATCCGACTGCCGTATTGTTGGCTGGACAGCCGGGGGCGGGGAAAACAGAATTAGCTTCGGCGATGAGCGGTATGCTTGATGATAACGCATTTTTCATCAACGCCGATGAGTATCGTCGCAGGCATCCAAACTATCGCGCCATATATGAACATTATGGGGCGGACGCGGTACGAATAACATCCGCGTTTTCAGCAGCCGTCACGGAGCGCTTAATCAAGGCACTTTCGAGCCGTCAGTTCAATCTCATTATTGAGGGGACAGGAAGGACGGTGGAGGTACCAAAACGCACGGCAGAACTTCTGAGCTCTAAGGATTATAGGGTAGAACTGGCGGTTTTGGCTGTCCGTCCAGAGGTATCCCTGACCAGTACACTGCTGCGTTTCTACCAGATGAATGAAATTGGAACAATCCCGAGAGCGACCGCTGTTGCGTCACATGATGTCGTGATAAAATCGTTGCCAGATAATTTAAATGTTCTTTGTGCCGAACCCGCAATTTCACGCCTTACCATTTGGAATCGGGAACTTCAGCGCTTATATGACAGCACACTTGATTCTATTGCGCCATCCGTGGTTTTGACGCAGTTGTGGAACAGCCCGTGGTCTGCGGAGGAGCTGCGGAAGACGGAGGAAACAATTCGTCTTTTGCGCCAGATGGAAGCAGTCAGCCAACTTGGACAGAGTGAAGTCATCGACGAACTGGAGCGCAGGGTGTCTGCTGTGGAGCTGGAGGAACTCCAGATAAAGGGTTTTGACATAACAATGCATTGAATACTCTATCTTCTTTGCCGACCGTCATGCTTGACGGCCGGCTTATTTTATTTGCATCAACGGACTTTACTGAAAATCTTTGCTACTGTTCCAATTCTTGATCATACGGCTGGTGCCCGGGAGGGATGCGCTTCTGCCGCATCTGCGCCAGCCGCTGGCGGGCGATTTGAATGTAGACAGCGGTGAGGAGTAGTGCATCCCGAAAGATGTTCCTTGACTACAGCGGCGCAAAATATACACGTTTTATTTCGAAAATTGTGCTGCGTTGAAAGCACTTTTTCGTGCGCTTGAAAACTGCGATTTCCTCAACCGCCTGCGGAACAGTCACCTCGCTACGAAAATAGGTAGTGAGGTCGTGTACCTTGACAAACAGGCTTTCAACGCCTCATGAAAAACCATCGTAGCACAAAAAGCGGCAGGCCAAAACCTGTCGCTGGTCGAAATATGGAACAATGGGCATCAGTCTGGTACCACCACAAAGTATCCCAGTTTTTGCAGTTCGTTCACCATGCGGCTGGCCCGTTTTCGTTCGCTTTGTTTCCTGCGGATTTCAAAGCACTCTTCGTTGTATGGGGTCCCCGTCTTCAGCATCGTGTAAATTAGTGCCAGCAGCTTGCGAGCCAAAGCAATTGTTGCCCGCTTTGCTCCCTTGCGCTGCTTGATTCGCCAATACCAACCGGAGAGATACAGTGTTCGTTTTCCGGCAATGACCCAACCGACTTCACAGAGCATGCTTTTCAAATAAGGATTTCCCTTTTTAATATGAGTACTCTTTCGTTTCCCAGCGCTCTCATTGTTGCCGGGACTTAGACCAGCCCAAGAGCATATATGCTGTGAATCCGGAAAGGCACTCATATCAGTACCGATTTCGGCGATGATGGAAGCTGCTGCGGTTACATCAATGCCTGGTATAGAACACAGGAGATTTAATGCCGCTTCATGTTTTACGATTTCTTCCGAAATAGCATCTTCCACGGTATGGCGGTGCCGTTCAAGAGATTCCAAGTGTTCAAATATTATACGAAGAAAGGAACGCTGGTGTTCTGAAAGTGAGCCGTTCAAGGCAACAAGAATTTCGTCAATGCGTTTCCGCGTCTGTGTTTTCAGACACTTATTCAGAGCTTCCCGCGAAATATCTCCGTATTCCATGAGATGACGGATAATATTTCGCCCAGAAGCTCCAAATGCGTCCGATAGAAACGCTGTGAAACGAAAGCCGGAGCTTTGCAGAAACTTATCGATGCGGTTCTTTTGGGCGGTTATGTCGTGAACAATGCTCTTACGATACCGTGTTAGATGCCGCAGTTCCCGAAAAGTCTTATCTGGGATAAAGCTCCCTTTCAGCAATCCGGCTCGGAGCAATGTCGCGATCCATTGCGCATCACGCATGTCTGTCTTGCGCCCAGGTACATTCTTCATGTGACGGGCATTTACAACTAAAATGTTGATCTGTCCATCAAAACATGGTTCCAGCGTTTCATAGATGGGTTGCCAATAGATGCCTGTACTCTCCATGGCGATGTGGTGACAACCCGTTTCTATCACCCAGTCCCTGAGCTTCCGCATTTCCGGGATGAGGGTGCTGAAAGAGCGAATCTCGATTTCAGGATCAGTACCCAGTTCACCTTTGGCAAGACAGGCAACGATGACATCGCGGTGAACATCCAATCCCATGGCGCAGGTCAATATGTCTTGCATCAAATCCCTCCCTGAAGTATGCAGGCTGGGAATTGCCCGGGTGGGTATCCGAACTTTGCTACTCGTGCTCTTCACTTGCGTGATGCAACATACTGCTGTTCTCTTGGGCAATTCGTCCACGTTGAACAAACGGGGTGAAAATCCACCAAGGTGCAACCGGACTACACCTGCTGACTTCAGTTTAGCAAATTCTACAGTTTACGCACAGACTATATTTTCATTCTCAGCTGTGATGGCCTTTCATGAGGCGTTGAAAAGTCCGTCGCCACGGGGTCTGATGCCCCTCACGTTCACCCACGACTGCGAAAATGCTCGCCAAGGTGCACCTTAGACTGCGGTTTCAAAACCTCGGAAAGCCCCGCACTGCGGGGCTTTGTGGCTGAGAGGGGCCCAATTACGGGCACCTCTCTTTATCTTGTACTAAAATCGAACGGCCTTCGCCACTCGAAAAACCTTCCTGTAAAGTTCGGCTTTTCGCCCAAAACCGTTCCCACAAATATCGCCAAAAAGTTACCGCCACAACGCTGTTTCAAACCGCTTCTTATCGCAATTTTCAACTTCCCTCACAAACGCCCCACGTTTGTTTTCGCGGGTGAAAGCGGGTACACACTCGGCTTTCGGAGAAGGATCGCACACAGCGGCTTACACGCCGAAACAGGGGGCGTTTCGGATGGGGGGGTATCACTACTCTCGGAGCGTTCCGCACGTTCACCAACATCCCCGGGCCGGGTATCAGAACGGCAAGTTTTGCCGCTTTTGGGGCTTGGTCGGGGGTG